>ENA-OYYE01000223-OYYE01000223.1-human-gut-metagenome-genome-assembly--contig:-NODE-223-length-36588-cov-9.572989_pt1 | contig 36588 bp, 21 predicted proteins | sample MGYA00243244_ERZ653437 | MGnify/ENA primary metagenome ERZ653437 (study PRJEB26926, sample SAMN06165130) | human gut metagenome | biome: ENVO:00009003; feature: ENVO:2100002; material: ENVO:00002003...
TTGACGATATTTTTGAAGAATATCGAACTCTGTAAAGCCTAAAGTTGGCTCAATTTAGGAAATTCTTTGTACCTTTGCCATGTCGTTTAAGTTTTGATTACCCCCGTTTTAGTCGTCAAACTGGATTTTGGGGGGAATGCTTAAAGATACAAAAAAGGCAACTAATTAGCAATGAATTAGTTGCCTTTAATTTTAATATTTGGGGAATATCCCTAAGTAGTGATGCTTGATTATCCGAGTATCTGTTATTCAGAGTCGACTTCACATAAGGGAAGTAAAACAAGCAGATATTGGGAAACAAACTATCTGTCAAGACATAAACTAATTATAAAAACCTGCCTACTTCTGGAACCTAAATAGCAGAAGAACCGGGTTCGCTTCTTCGGACAAAGCACGCAGTGCTTCGATGTCTTCCGCATTGGAAAGTGCCGGAAGCACTTTCTCTATATCTTCCTCCGAGGGAGAAAAGTAGGACACCAAACTTTGCCCGGCCACTCCGCAAATCCTCTTAACAGGGATGCCTGCCATGTCTTGAGAACTTACACAATATTGCTTTCCGCTATTTTTGTCCCTTATTGCATAGCTTACAGGAATAGTCTGCAATTCAAGGGTAAGAAAATCATCCGTCTCATAGCAGCCGGACACATCTGCAATGTATTTAAAACTTTTCTGCACCTGTTCCATCGGATTACACTGCGCCCATAACTTAACTTCCTCGTCTTTCGGAATCTTTTTGGAAATGATGCATATACACGAATCCACCTTATTCTCTTGCAATTGGTAGATGTACGGACGGAAACGTTCATAATAGAACGCTTTATCACCCGAACGGAATATATAATGTTTCGCTCTATAAGCCAACTTATTTCCTTCCGGCAAGAGATTCTCCTTAATCACCGCCGTCTTTCCGGTATTCATGTCCCACACAGCTAAATTTTGTCGCAGCTCGCCTTCTTTATAAACAAGCCCTAAATAAATAGAGCGGCCTGCTACCGTAAAATCAAGGAAATGCTCTCCTATCTTAATGACTTCATAATCATTCTCATCTCCATTCTTATATACGATGATGCTTTGAGTAGCCCAATCCGATAAATAAATATTCCCTTCCTCGTCCAAATCCATGTCACACGGTTCGGTATATTCACCGGGACCTTGCCCAAGTTTATGAATAGATTTCAAGAACTTACCGTGCCTATCGAACAACAGGATCTTTTTCCCCACGTTATCAAATACATAGAACGTATCATTCCGATACAAAACTTTATTCACATCGGCAATTAAGGATGCATCATTGGTTGCCAAAGGGATGCACTCCACATCCGTTATCCCCGGCGATGTTTGCAAAGCCGAATCTAAATCCATCGTATAGGTTGCTCCGACGCTTTTATGCTCTGCGCCACAAGACATACATACGACAGCTAACAGCATTAATAAAAATGGTTTCATAACATTCGTGCATTTTATAAAGTAAGTGTATAACTGGATTATCACAGACAAGCCCTTGGTTCCTTTCAACAGTTGCAAATATAAACAAAAATAGAATCGATAAGCACAATTACTTAATTATCTTCTACTTTTGCCATTCTGAATTGGTATCATTATACAGGCTAATATTGATAAGAAGAAGTATCTGTCATTCATATATTAGTGTAAAAGTCAGAAGATGTTTTGAGCGAAGCTAATCTCTTCTCTTTATGCATTCGAGGGAGTAGATTCTTCGCTTCGCTCTAAAGGACAGATAATAAAACATTAGTACTTAGGACTAAATACACCCAGGACAGAACTAAATATCAACGAATTATTACGTCCCCTTTATTTCAATTTACTCAAAGAGTTCAGGGTATATCTTCAAAATGGACATTCTTATAACGTTCGTATAGAACCGGATCCCATTCTACTTTAGGAGCAAAGGTCCGGGTATGTAAGGTAGTATCACGTTTCCCCTCAAACTCGGTTACCAAATAAAGTGAGAACTTCAAGAAACGGCCATCCATATTATATTTCGGAGTTCCTGCTATATTATAGCTTTCCTTAGGTACGAAGATTGTATTCAATACTTTATCATTAGAATTGTTATTTCTTAAATAAATAACAGACTTCATATCATCTTCATAAATCCACATCTTTACATTATGATACTGATCCTTTTTCTCATAAATACTCTTCCGCTCATTAAATGTATAATCATCAAACCCTGTACCCGCTCCTGTAGCTCCTAAAGATCCATAATCAAAATTGTTTATGGGATTTCGCAATACACTATCAGGCTTATTTCTATAAAGAACAGGGTCGATAACTACCCAACTTTTAACGATATGTTCTTTCAAGTCAGGATTAATAACTAAATTATAATTATAACCAGTAATTCCACGAAGTCTATAATAATGATCATTACCTCGGTCAACAGGCATCAAATCTGCTCTCGGATCTACATAGACAGTAGGTGTTTCGGTCAAATTCCATACTCCTAAATGACAACCGATGTCGGCTGTAGAGAAATTAGGACGGAAGTTCTTACTTGGAGCATCTGAATCAAAGCCTATAGTTCCACTTATACTTCCTTTTGAATTAGTCGTAAAGGATAAATCCGTGATAGTAACAGTAGGCTTACTAAACCCCGCAGTCAAAGAACCTAATATTTTATTTGCTCCCCATTTCACTATTGCGCCACCGACACCGCCTACTAATGTTGCTGAACGTGTTTGTGTACTGTCATTTTGGCCAAACTTTTCCGTGACATATTTTCCGGCCTCACTTCCAAAAACGGAAGCCATGTCACTAACCAATGAAGTGATAGGATTTGTACTACCATGTGTTACAAGAGTTCCTCGGGAAAGCCCATCAAATTCTCCAAACAAATTAACATTCAATATATTCGCATTACGCGTAGTAATATCCAGTTTTGTTCCAACACTATTGTTACTTGTATCATAAGCTAACTGAACTTGAAAACCGTTCCAACCTTTTCTGAATGCAATATCTTTCTCAACAGACGCATTAGACGAATTCCAATAATTGGCACAGTTAATATTCATTGGCAATGCCAAATCTCCCGTATGATTAAAAAATTGATGAGCAACATTAAATGTTATATTCCAAAATCCACCATTATTAGCCCACGTATTTTCTATATAATATAATATTTTCAAGATTCCTGTTCGCTGATTGTATAAGAACATATAATTTATATCATTATCCAGAGTTATTTCTTTATTACAAAAGGTATGTAATATCAAAGACCATCCATCTTCTTTTTTCACATCATAAGCCATTTGAATCGGTAAATTAGCATCACTATAATACCAAGGCAGATTAACCTGATTCCCAGAATTTAGAATAATATTTCTTTGATTCTCCCAATCTGTATCAAAGGTACTTAAACTGCGTGTCACCACTCTATTTGCCAAAGGATAAACACAATAAGTAAAACTTTGCGTTTTTTCTTGTTGCCTAATTGCCGGTTGTTCTTCTGAACATGACCATAACATAATTAGAATAGAAATGCCACATAAGGCGCTAAATAAATGTTTCATAATATAATATTAATTAGTTTTCATTACTACCACCCATACAAATCAACTGTATCTGCTTGTCATAAATCATCTTAGTAATTATATGTCCCTTCGCTGTTTCTTCTTTAGAAATGCCTTGGCCATTTCCAAAAGAATCGAGCCAGGAAGATAAGAATTTTTCAAACTGTCGCATTGCAGGCGCTTCTATAGTAAACAACATTTTTGATTTACGGTAATCATGAAAAACCGAAATGAAATGTTTGTCTCGGGCACGCCAACCATAGAGTGGAGTCAAGATGGCTAAATTCAATGCTTCTACTTTATCAGACATCCAAGTCGCACCTTCTGTATCAGCAAACAAATATCCCCAACTGGAATCATGAAAACGATAACCGTGTTTCCCTACTACAGGAGTAGAACGGCCGGTCTCTCTATCTACAATACTGACATCGGTAGAACCATCGGGAAAGAATTCTATCCGAAGTGAACCGCCCAACCGCTCACCTATTAACTTAAGAATCGGTGACATGGTATCCCGAACAAATTCTTCTATAGGTATCTGCTGTCCATCATATTCCACTGTTCGGACTTTCGGATTAAGATACGTCAAGTCGATAGACTCTTTGCTGAAATCGAAGATAAAAGCATGACCGGTAATATTGGAAATATTAGTCGTATAAGTTAAGTTCAGCGTTAACACACCCTCACGATAACTACCTTCCACCTCCAAGGTATATTGGGGAGCATCGGTATAAATCCCTTTCAAGAGCACCTCGTCAGGAGAAGATATAGCTTCCACCTCTATTAGAAGAAGCTCAAAGTTATTGATATATGGATAAACACGAAGATTAGGCCAAAGCGGCAGAAGGGTTAATTGCATTTTATTTCCGGAAGCATCTGTACCATCCGTATTTTGCAACATGGGAGAAGAAAGGGCAAGTTTAACCGCTTCTTCGGATGAAGAATACTCCTCACCATTTAGGAAGATTCGTAATTCATCCCCTTTATACTCCTTACAGATACTTTCAAGGTCTATTGGTATGGGGTCTTCTTTTTCACAAGATGAAAACAGGAATAAATGGATTACCGCACACAGCATAATCCGCCAGTAATGTAGTTTTTTCATAAGTATTCGTTTTAAATTTATATGCTCAGAAACTGTACGACAAAAATAGACATTCACGAGGTTAACGAAGGAGAATTATGGTTCAAAAGGGGCGAAAGAGAAATTAAATAGTCTGGACAGAAGAACAAAAGAATAAATGAGTGAATTCTATTCTGCAAATGAAGTCGTTCGTATCAGCAGGCGAATCCCTCAGTTTCAGCTGGTGAAACTCTCAGTTTCAACGGGGAAAACTCCCAGTTTCAAGGGGCAAAACTCCGAGTTTCAAGGGGCGAAACTCTCAGTTTCAGCAGGCGAAACTCCCGGTTTCAACAGGGGAAACAGAGGATAGGATTTAGTGGTGGGCGGATGGAAGATTAACTTGCATCAAGGACATTGCCAGAGTAGAAGAATCGGGAAAAGAGTATGGACGGTTTAGCCGGCTGTTTTAAGCAAAAGTGACGGTTTCTATCCCAAAAATAGAAACCGTCACTTTTACCGTCACACATAAGGTATTCTGTTTCAACTGCTTGAAAAAGCAGCGTGACGGAAGGATATTTTACCGTCACGCCTAACGAACTATTGTTCAGAAGAATACGCAGAAAGTGACGGATGATAGTAGAAAAAAAACTTTTCTGTAGGGAAGACGGATGACTAACAATCGGAGTAAAGCACCTTATTGGCTCCCGATGTCAGCTTGCAGGCATCCGGTTCGCTTTCGATGAACGACTGGATATGGCGGACGCGCTTGTCTGCAAGGATTTCATCCACGGCAATCAGGATGCCGGTCTCCTCCACGTCGCCGAAACCGTAGTTGATGGCGGTGCCAAACATACGCATCGTGGGACTGAGACTCATATAGGCATTCACCAACGGGGGAATGTTATATCCTAACTTGCGTATCTCGCAATTCAGTATCTTGTAGTCCTCCTTGAAAGTGTCCTTGCAGAACAGGGCGGCGAGTTCCTTCTCGTCCGCTTCGAGCTGCAACGGTTTCATCGGAGTAATCAGGTTGTCCTTATCCGCAAAATGCTTTTTCAAGAAATAGAGTATCATGTCCCTGCCCTTGCGTATGTAGCTGGGATACATCGTCACCTTTCCAAAGAAGTATTTCACGTTGGGCATCACGACCGTCAAGGCGCCCAGTCCGTCCCATAAGTTGTCCAGCGCAAAGAGTCCCTTGCTGTCCGGACGGGTGGACTGATATTCGAGCGTCACGAACGAACGTCCCAGTTCGATAGTGGTAGGCAGGTATTCCTTGAGGAACTTCTCGGAAAAGTTGAACATATGCGCCGTGGCCAGTATCGGCGCTCCATGCTCGTCGAAACGGACATCCGTGCCCAGGATATAACGGTAGCCGCCCAATATTTCTTCCGCTTCCGGATTCCATACGATGAGCTGCTTATAGGGATTCTCCATCAAGTCGTATTCATCAAGATCCATGGATAAACCTGTTCCACCGCCTGCCGCACGGAAAGCAATCTCGCGCAGACGACCGATTTCCTTCATGATATTGGGTGAATCCTGCGCCGTAACAATGTATATCTGATTATTACTTTTGTTTGTCATGCGCAAGCGTTTGTCTTCGGTCAATTCCGCTTTCAGCAGGTCTTTGCTTACCGGTGCAATAATATCTTCCATATTTTCTGATTTGAGAACCGGGAGCGGATAGCCGGGCTTGCTGCCTTCTGTTATCCGGTCTTCCCAATCGCTTATTTTATAATTATCTGATTTACAATTTATACACTATGTCTTTTACGTACTGCGCCCACTGTGCGGGAGTCTTCGAACGGTCGAAAGTCTGCCACGGAATGGGTTTGCCAATCGTGATGGTGAACGTCTTGTGCCGGTTCTTCAGCATCTCGTCCGCCAGATAAAGCATCGCAATATTGAACTTAATGCCTAAAGCCTTGCAAAGGTTTGCCAGGTTATAAAAAAAATTGGAGTTGCGCCCCTCGAAGTGGATGGGTACCACATCGCGATGCGCCTCGACACTCTTCACGATAAACGCTTTCTTCCACTCCAAGTCGCGAATCACTCCGTGCTGCCGGCGGGAGCAGAGTCCTGCGGGAAACATAATCAACTGGTCGTCGGATGCAAACCCGGCCTCCACCATCCTGGGGAAGTCCTTTGCCTGCTTGCCGGTCTTGTTGATGGGAATGCAGAGCGGTGCCAGGCCGTGCAGGTTCATCAGCAGGTCGTTCACCATATACTTCACCTTTCCATTATAAAAGGAACCGAGCACATATCCCAAAGCAACTCCGTCCTGTCCGCCCAGCGGATGATTGGAGACAAAGGTATAAAGCCCCTCTTTCGGCAGGTTTTCTTCTCCCTTCACCACCAGTTCGGCATCCAGAAACTCCAGACAAGCCTTCAGGAAATCCACGCCGACTTTATCTTTGGATTCCCGTAGAAATTCGTTCAGTTCATCCTGATGGACGATGCGTTTCAGGTAAGACACGACAAACTTGGGAATGTACTTCACGTGCCTCGGGGCTTTTTCCCGAAGTACCTTATCAATGTCAATCAAAAATAATGAGTCGTCAGCCATTCTTCTTACGATGAAATGAATGCGCAAAATTAACGCATCTTTTTAATTAATTGCAAATAAATGACAGAAAACTACACCCTAAATTTATCAATTCGCACCTAAAAACATTCAAATGATAATTTTAACCCCAAATAATGCCAGATTTTGAGTAATCCGCCACCCATATCTTTCGTAAACTTGCACGCTGAAATTAATCCAGACCAATAAACCTCAAACATTACACATTTATGGATATCAATACTTTTACAAATGAGTTAATAGATGTACAGGAAGATTTATTTCGATTCGCATACAAACTGACCTCCGACCGGGATGAAGCCAACGACCTGCTTCAGGAAACTTCACTCAGAGCTTTGGACAATGAAGATAAATACCTACCGGATACCAACTTCAAAGGCTGGATGCACACGATTATGCGCAACATCTTTATTAATAATTACCGTAAAGTGATGCGCGACCAGACATATGTGGACCAGACCGACCACCTCGTCCATCTGTCGGTTCCGCAAGAGCCCATCATCGACAGCATCGAAAAATATTACGACCTGCGGGAAATGCGCAGCATCGTCAATGCCTTGCCGAGAGATTACAAGATTCCGTTCTCGATGTTTGTCCACGGTTTCAAGTACCGCGAAATAGCCGAAAGGCTGGGAATACCCATCGGAACCGTCAAGAGCCGCATCTTCTCCACCCGGCAAAGGCTGCAACATGATTTGAGAGATTTCGTGTAGCCGCGCACCGGCCGGACGTCCCTCTAATAGAACTTGACACCCGGTGCCTTTGCACCTTTATAGTCTTGATTCACATAGACCCGTATCCAATCGATAAACATAGCGGGCATCGCGTCTTTCTTCCAGCCGGAAGGGTCCACTGCTCCGGGCCAGGCATTGGGGTTAACGGAGATTCCCGTACTGAATATCAAGAAGAATCCTTCGGGGTCGCTCCAAGGCCAGTCTTCGTTGCCGCCGGCTCCTTTACGGTGCTCGAAGTAGGTTTGTCCGTTCACTCCTCCCAGGATGCGGTCGGGGTACCATTCCAGCCAGTAGATATTCCATTGCGACATATCCGCCAGTTCGATGGAGGAGGTGACACTGCCCGCACCGCCTACCACTCCCGCATAATGATGTTCGGAGTGGAGGGTGAAATGGGCGCGGTTGTTCACTTGCTTTTTCGGATTCTCCAATAAGTCTATCTCGCCGTTGGCGGGCCAGGGGCGGTTGTTGTTGCCCATGAACCAAAGGGCGTCGTTGAAGCCCGGATAGGCATTGCGCTTAAAGCGTATCTCGATGCGCATGTTCTCGGTGAAGTTGCACCAGAAGTCTTTGCTTCCCGGCTTGGACGAACGATAACAGCCGTGCGAGAACTTCACTTTCGTGCCAAACCGATTGTCCACCGAATCCGATTCTTCGATGGAGCGGATGCACAGTACTCCGTCTTTCACTTCGGAACAGCGCGCGTTGTCTACACGGGCGGCGCGGCTCATGTGGGCGCCACGGTGTTCGATGAAGCCACGGGGCAGTCCGTTTCTTGTATCCCGGTTCAGAAATTCGTGGGCGGTAAAGAAACGCCAGCCTTTCAGCTTGGGATGGTTGGCGCCGGGTTTCAGTTGCAAAGGTGCGCCGGGGCGGTCGTACACACACGTCTCATCATCTTTAGGAAGGCTCTCGACGGCAAGGATGCCGATTTCTGCGATAGCCACGCACGCCTTCCCATTGATTTCGGCAAGGGGTTCGAGTTTGAAATAGCGGGCGCGATAAGTCTTTCCGAACTGCACGAAGTACGGAACCGGATTGTGCATGATATTACTGAATTCACCGGAAGTGTCGCACTTCGTCCACGTCTCACCGTCCACACTGGTGTAAAAAGCGTATTTGTAGATAGTACCCGTCAAGTCATCTCCGGCAACCGGCGCATAGCTAAAGCCCTTGACTTCGACCTCACGTCCCATGTCCACGGTGAGCGGTTGCAACGAGTTGGCACGCCACACCGTATTGCGGTCTCCATCGACAGCCTTTGCGGCTCCGGCCTCATTCATCACCCGCCATTCATCTACGGGAATATCGCTTAATTTCACGGCGGTATCTTCATCCTTCAAAGGCTCGGCATAGAAAAGGCCTGACCGAAGGATATTCGCCTGTCCCCGGACGGAACGGATTATCACCCGTATTTTCTCCGCCTTCCTGTCCGAAAAGCGAATCAGCCGCTTGTGCCCTACCGTAGTGCCGTCCGCCACGTGATTCCAGGAGCCATCGGCATACGCTTCGAGCGAGAAACTTTCGATGCGCTGTCCTTTGGAGATGTCTTCCTGAATCAGGAAGGTATTTACCAAAGCGGCGTTATCTACCTCATATTCCCGCACATCGCCGGAGGCTACCTGCCAATAAGCATTTCCACCGGTCAGATAATCTTTTGCAAATGTCTTCTTCAGATAACCGGAAAGCTCTTTCAGCCGCTGTACGTCATTCTCGTGTATCAGACCACGCTTGTCGGGCGGCACGTTCAGCAGCAAAACGGAATTATAGCCTACCGACTTAAAATAAATATCCGTCAAATGCGCCAATGATTTCACCTGATTGTCTTGCGCGGCATGATAAAACCACCCCGGACGAATGGATACATCGACTTCGGAAGGATACCAGAACAGTTCTCCGGCACGAGCCACGATGTCACGGCCACCCAAATCTTTGGACTTGCCGTTGATACCTAATTTCTGCCTTACTTCGCCCGAACGGGAATAAATTCCCGGAGCCAAGGCGGTGGCGCTCCACTCGGTTTCCCGCCCGATGCCTTTCTCGTTGCCGACCCAGCGCACATCATCGCCCATAATGGCGGTAACGGCTTTGGGTTGCAGGCGACGGATGGTGTTCAGGATGGCTTCCCAGTCATATACCTGCTTCTTGCCGTTGGGACCTTCGCCGTTGGCGCCGTCGAACCAGACTTCATGCACTTCGCCGTAGTCGGTCAGCAACTCGGTAAGTTGGCGGATAAAGAATTTGTTATAGGCGGGGGAGTCGCCATAGCAAGAGGCGTTCCTATCCCACGGAGAGAGATACACGCCGAACTTGACGCCATACTTCTCACAGGCGTTGCGGAGTTCGCGCACCACGTCGCCTTTTCCGTTCCGCCAGAGGCTGGAGGCTACGGAATGCCGGGTGGTCCGGGTAGGCCACAGGCAGAAACCGTCGTGATGCTTGGCGGTAATGATGGCCATCTTGAAGCCGCTTTCTTTGAGGGTGCGTACCCATTGGTCGCAATCCAGCGCGGTGGGATTAAAGAGAGCAGGGTCTTCCGTCCCGTCTCCCCATTCGCGCCCGGTAAAGGTGTTTATCCCGAAGTGCAGGAAAGCGGTCAGTTCCATTTGCTGCCATTCCAACTGCCGGGGAGTGGGAACGAGGCGGGAGGCCAGTTCCAACTTCTGCTCTATCGTGGCGCCGGCAGGAAATTCGACGTGTTTCTCGTAATAAGTCTCTTGTGCCCGGGTACTGCAAGTAAGGGTACATAACACGGCGAGGAGTATAATCAACTGTTTGCACATAGTATTTCTATTTATTGGTTAGTTATTCATATCCCGTAGCATACTTGTCCGCAAGATACTCATTTCTTCTTATTGACCAATAGCATAAAAGGTAAAATCGAATTGACACTCCGTCAACGGAACCTGATACTGGGGCAGTGTGGGCGGTCCGCAAGTCGCTGTACCCACTCCCGACTGCACCGCATCCAGATGGACGGTCACTCGCCCGTTGCGTCGCAGCTCGTTGATGTGAGTAGCCCGTTCCACATTCTCATCTGTAAAGGGGGAAACACAGAACTGGAACAAGCTACTCGAATCAACAAACAAACCATCTTCTTCTGACCCGGTCATTTTCATCCAACGGACATCCGTACGGTTGCCCGTGGCTTGCGGCTGCACGTAGTAGTGGAACATACGCTCGGCCGATGTATGGTAAATCCCAATTTTGCCGGATTGCTTGCGGTCGGAATAGGTTTCGTTGTCACCGCGTCCCAGGTAGGAAACGTTGCCATAGGCGTCGGCCATTTCGAACTTCAGTCCGATACGTGCAAGAGACTTCACCGCCGTGGTGTCCGGAGTGAATGTAGCCCGCACCTTTATGCCGCCGTTTCGCACGGAGGAATAAAGGAAAGTCGCGTCGCCCAGTTTCCGGCCGGATGTGTTCTGCAATACCACAGCCACTTCCGTGGAAGTTTTCCCTTTCTTTAGGGAGACTGTTTTCTGTATCAAGCTATCCAGTCCCGCTTGCCGCCACAGGCGTGCGGCATTCCGATCCCGGTTATCGTTATCGGTTGCCGGACGGAACAGGCTCAGTCTGACCGGACTTGCCAGGAATTCCTTTCCGTCGAGCGAAAGCGACTTCAATGCGCCGGTAGGTTCATCCACTTCAAACTTCAAAGTGCCTTTACTTTCGGGCAGATATGCCTTACGGTTTGCCCCGACCGGAAGCACAAACTGGTCGTAAGCGGCTTCCCAGGTCGTATCCAATAGCGGAGAAGCGACTTTTCGCGTCCAGCTCAGGTTCAGATATGCTTCCCGCAGGTTTCCGGGTAGCTGGACGGCGCCCAAGATTACATCCGTTGTGGCATGGGGCGGGCAATCCGCTTCGCGAGTGCCTCCGGCAAGTACCATTCCATTATCAGCGGTTACATTCCAATGCAAGATATATTCATTCAGGTTAGAGAAATCGAACCAGTTCTTTATCCGTATCTTCAGGTTCTTCTTATCAATGAGGGTTGCCTTTATATTCTGATAGACCTTCTTCACTTCCAGCAGGTGGGGATGCGGTTCACGGTCGGCGTTCACCAGACCGTTGCAGCAGAAATTGCCGAAACTCGGGATGCCTTCCGGACCGTAGTCGCCGCCATAGCTCCAGTACCACCGGCCGTCACGGTCTATCTCACGGAAAGACTGGTCTACCCAATCCCAAATGCAGCCTCCCTGCGCCATCGGATTGTTTTCAAATACATCCCAGTATTCTTTCATTCCTCCGCAACTGTTGCCCATCGCATGTAGATACTCACAAAGAATGAAGGGGCGATAAATATCTTCCTTTTGAAGATAAGCCCGGATTTCATCCGTACTACGATACATACGGCAGTAGATATCCGTGTTGTAATTCAGTTCGGCACGTTCGTACTGCACGGGGCGGTTGTCTTCTATGGACTTCAGCCAGTCATAGGTACGCTCGAAGTTAAAGCCGTTACCCGCCTCGTTGCCCAATGACCATATTACCACGGCGGGATGATTCTTGGAACGTTCGTACATGCGCCGGGTACGATCCATGTGTGCAGGCAGCCAGGTGCTGTCTTTTGCCAGCGACGCCGGGCCGTAGCCCATACCGTGCGATTCAATATTCGCCTCGTCTATCATGTACAGGCCATAGCGGTCGCAAAGTTCATACCAATAAGGATGGGCGGGATAGTGCGAATTGCGCACCGTATTGATATTATGCTGTTTCATCAGGCGGATATCCTGCTCCATCAGTTCCTTGCTGACAAAACGCCCCATCTGCGAATGCTCGTGACGGTTGACGCCCTTCACCAGTACCGGTACGCCATTGATGCAAAACCGTCCTTCTTTTATTTCGGAAGTGCGGAAGCCCACCCGGCATCCGGTCGTTTCCGTCACCCGGCCATCGGCGTCTTTCAGTTCCAGAATCAGGGTATAGAGGTTGGGATGCTCGGCGCTCCATTTCCTTACCGAAGGTATTTGCTTGTCGGGGAACGTAACGAGGAGGTTCATCCCGCGAGGCTCCAACGGAAGCTCGTCCTCCAGGACGGCCTTTCCTTCGGCATCTCTCAGTTTATATGCAATGGAGGAAGGGGCGGAACCATCCACAGTTACCTTCAATCCGAAAACGCCATCCTTGTAGTTTTCCTTTTCCAGGGTAGAGGTTACTTTATAGTCAGCGATGAACTGCCGAGGTGTACTGTAAAGGTAAACATCCCGTTCAATACCGCTCAGCCGCCACATATCCTGGCATTCCAGATAGGAACCGGCGCTCCACCGGTAGACTTCCAGCGCAACCGTGTTCTCTCCGCTTTCCAGTTTATCCGTGATATCCCATTCGGCAGGAGTCTTGGAACCCTGGTTGTAGCCGACAAACTTACCGTTTACCCATACATAATAAAAGGAGATGACGCCTTCACAGCAGAGAACGACCCGGCGACCTTTCCAGGAGGCAGGTATCCGGAAAGTGCGGCGGTAAGAACCTACCTCATTATCTTCATAAGGAACAAAGGGAGGATTCTTCTTGAAGTGAAACATCTCGTCATCGAACTCGTACGTCTCGTTGACGTAAATGGCCGTACCGTATCCCTGCCGTTCCCAGTTTCCCGGCACTTGGATGTCCGCCCAACTACCGGTGTGGAAAGAAGGGCGATAGAAGTCTTTGGGACGCTTATCCGGATTCTTCACCCAATGGAATTTCCAACGGCCGTTTAAACTGAGGTAATAGGGAGATTGTTCATACTCTCCTTTCGCCGCCTCCTTTTCCGTTTCGTAAGGCCATACGTAAGTGTGGGGCATCAGTTTATTCAGACCTATGGCATATTGGCTTTGCCATTCGGGTTGTTCCTGCGCTGCAAGAGAGGTTGCCAGCGACCACACCGCCGCCACAATAAGGGTAAATTTAATTCGATTCATCATGAACTGTTCCTGTCTAAATGTTAGCTACTTTATGCGATAATAAACCTGTCTTCCGATTACGGGATTTCCTCATTCGATAATGATTTCATCCAGATAGGGCTTCGCTTCCTGTCCCGGACGGACATGCGTCAGCGGGCAAAGTCCGGCTCCCAATAAGGTGACGCGTACGTATCGTGCCTGCGTACCTTCCAAATCAAAAATACAAGGTTCGATATAAGTTCCTTCACGGAAAATTTCTTCCGGTGAATAGCGTTTTTCTCCGGCCTCTTTGAATGTCCGGTTGTTATCCGAAAGGGCTATCCGGATACATGCGGGTTTGTGCACCGCCATTCCGTAGACGGTGATACAACCAAGCGTCACCCTCCGGATGTCTTCCTTCTTCTGTAAATCGACGGTAAACGTAATCGAGTCGCTCTCCGTCCACGAGCACCATTCGTAGTCCGTATGTTTCCGGCTGCCGCGCACTCCGTTCACCAACAGATTCAGCCCTTCCGCATTGTCGCCGGTCACCGGTTTTGCCGTCGCTTTATTCCATTCCACCGGCAAGGTCAATGTCTTGCCCATCTGCCTGTTACCGGCGAAAGTAGCCGCCTTGACGGTTTGGGGGGAGGTCAGCTTCAGAGGAGTCGTATAGAGTTCCGATTGCGGAGAGGGTTCCGTCCCGTCAGTGGAATACCGTATTTGTACATCCGGACGGATGCATTCCAGGCGGACTTGCAACTTTCCGCTTACCGGACTCACCGTATGCTGTATGTTATACATCGAGCGGGCATAGACGATTCCTTTCGCCGCAAGATGTTCATTAAAACAATCCAGTGCTTTGAGGTAGGCATTCCAGTTCTTCCGAGCGGGCTGTGTCCATGCCACTTCCGCCAAAGCGGACAGGCGCGGAAACATCAGGTAGTCCACATCTTCCGGTTTATTACAGAATTCGGTCCATAAGGAAGCCTGCACGCCCATTAATAGTCGGGCGTCACCGGACGTCCAGTCCGCTTGCACCGGCTCGTAATCATACACATCCTTAAGGGTATTATTACCGAAATAAGTCATCGGTTCAAACCACTGCGGACCCTGATAACGAATCAGGTAAAGAACGCGCGCGGGCGTCATCACAAAACGATGCCCCTGCCGGGCAGCTTTCAAGGCGGCTTGTCCGTAACCTTGCCAACCGAAGATGATGGCGCCTTCGGGAATGGAGGAATTGGTCAGTTCGTCCCAACCCATCACTTCACGCCCTTTGCTCTGAACATAGCGCGCCACCCGTTTCATAAAGTAGCCTTGCAGCGCTTCCTCGTCTTCCAACTTCTCCGCCTTTATACGCGCCTGGCAGAGGGGACAATCCTTCCAGTGGGTTTTCCGCGCCTCATCTCCTCCCAGATGGATGTACTTGGAAGGAAACAGTTGCATAACCTCGTCGAGCACCCCTTCGAGGAAGGTGAATACACGGTCGTTGCCGGCACAGAATATAATGTCGGCATGGGTTCCGCCCAATCCGGGCAACACGCCGATGTACTTATCCACCACCGGGCAAGCCAGCAAAGGATAGGCTGCCAGAGCGGCGTTGCTGTGGGCCGGCATCTCAATCTCGGGGATAACCTCGATATGGCGCTCCCTGGCGTAAGCTACAATCTCACGGATCTCGTCCTGGGTATAAAAGCCTTTCTCCACCGTGGGTTCTCCCTGACGCTGGTTGCGCCTTTCGGAAAACCATTTACCCGGTCGTTCCACCCGTCTTGAACCAATCTCGGTGAGCAACGGATAGCGTTTTATCTCGATTCGCCAACCGTTGTCATCCACCAGATGCAGGTGCAGCTTGTTCAGTTTCAGCATACTCATACAGTCGATAATGCGCAACAGGTTTTCTTTGGGAGTGAAAAAACGGGCGACGTCCACCATCAGTCCCCGATAGGAGAAACGGGGATGGTCGGTAATGGTCAGGGCGGGAACTGTCCAGTCCGTATGCTCCGCCGCCTGCTTGTTTTCGATAGCGGCAGGCAATAATTGGCGGATACTCTGCAAGGCGTAAAAGAAGCCCTGCACACCGGAGGCATGTATATTGATTCTTTTGGAGGTTATCTCCAGGCGATAGGCTTCGGCGGGCAACGACGCATCCATCCGTAAACAGACATCTCCTTCCCCGGTACCGGTTTTTATACCGGGGGTGAAGCCTGCGGCACGGGTGAAAAGCGCCGCAAACTGTCGGGCGGCTTCCGCCTGTTCTTCATTCTCCACGGCGAATACCGTTCGGGCGGTAAAGCGGAAGTTACCCGTGCCCGGCACCATCGTTGCCGGGCAGGGAACCAAGGACAAAGGTTGTGTCAAGTTATCGGCCTGAATGTCGGCTACTGCCAGAAGCAGGCAACAAATCACGGTATAAATAGTTCTCATAGCGTCTTTTATGTATTAAGTATCACTCTTTGTCTCTCTCGGGCGAAAAGCGTACGGGGTCGTTATACTGTTCCTGCAAGGCAGCCAGTTGTTGTTTCAACTCGCTGGTAATCTCCTCCGTACCCGACTTTCCGTAGATATTGTGCATTTCCGTCGGGTCGGCTTGGAGGTCGTACAGTTCCCACACATCGATGTCATTATAGAAATGTATCAGTTTGTAGCGATCCGTACGTACACCGTAGTGCCGTTTCACCATGTGCTCAGCAGGATATTCATAAAAGTGATAATAAAGGGCTTTCCTCCAGTCTGCCGGATTTTCGCCTTTAAACAAAGGAAGCAATGAAACGCCCTGGATATCCTGCGGCACTTCTACGCCCGCCAGTTCCAGGAAGGTGGGTGCATAGTCGATATTCTGTACCAGTTGTTCGATATCCCCTTTGCGCTGGAAGTCCTTAGGCAGACGCATAATCAGCGGCGTGCGCATGGATTCTTCGTACATGAAGCGCTTGTCGAACCAACCATGTTCGCCCATATAGAATCCCTGGTCGGAGGTATAGACCACGAGTGTGTTGTCATCCAGTCCTTTCTCTTTCAGGTAGTCCAGGATGCGGCCTACGTTGTCATCCAGCGATTTCACGGTTTTCATATAGTCGCGCATATAGCGTTGGAACTTCCAGTTGGCAAGTTCCTTTCCCTGAAGGTTCTTTTTATAGAAATCGTCGATGATGGGGGCATAGAATTTGTCCCATGCCGCGCGTTGTCCCTCATCCATCCGCCCGATATACTTCTTATAAAGAGATTTCAGCCGGGTTTCCCTATCGGGACGTAGCATTTTGAGGTCATAGATCATATCCATGTCTTTCGCAATGCTCATCTCCTGTGCAGCCGCCGCCGGACGTCCTTCGTAATCATCGAAGAAGTTATCGGGCAAGGGGAATGTTTTGTCTTCGTACAGCGCCAGGTTGCAGGTATCCGCCAGCCAGTTGCGGTGGATGGCTTTATGGTGAATCAGGATGCAGAAGGGTTTGCTCTCATCCCGCCGGTTCTCCATCCAGTCGATGGCGTCATCGGTAATGATATTGGTCACGTAACCGTGCTTCTGTATGGTATCGTTATTCTGGGTGATGAAGTCAGGGTTGTAGTAGTCGCCCTGTCCGGGAACGATTTCCCAGTAATTGAATCCCGTCGGCAGGCTTTCGAGATGCCATTTGCCTACAAGCGCCGTTTCATAACCGGCCTGTTGAAGCAGCTTGGGGAAAGTCTGCTGGGAAGCGTCGAAGACGCAAGTGGTGTTGTCATAAAACTTATTGGCGCAGCTATGCTTGCCCGTAATCATGCAGGCACGGCTGGGACCGCTCAACGAGTTGGCAACGAAGCTATTGGTGAAGCGTAACCCGTCGGCAGCAATCCGGTCCAGGTTCGGGGTTTCCATGTAGCGGTGATCATAGCAGCTCATCATCTGGGCTGTATGGTCGTCTGTCATTATATATACGATATTATATTGTTTCTGCGCCTCACCTTTCTTTTGGGAAGTGCAGGATGCCAACGATGCTACGGCGGCGGCACCGGTCAGGGTATAGAGTAATCCGGATTGTATCTTATACATAAGTAAGTGATTAAAATTAGTTTATATCATTTATTTAAGTTTCGTAAGTTCCACTTTTCAGTCGACAAGGGAATAAGGCCGACAGTCTATTTTCTTATACAGCTTTTATTTTTTCCCTATTAGGAAAAAATAATTCTCTAATAGGCAAAAAATGAAACGGTCAAACGAGTGATGAAAGAACTGCGGCTATCCGCCTTGTCCTGCATACTATAAATGCTCATTTATCAGGCAATCATCAACCTGCGAAACTTAAATCCGAAAGTGATAAAAGCCGGAAGCAGTACAGACAAGATGCACTGCCTGCTTCCGGAAAGTCAGCCCATAACAGCCTATTGGGAAAATACCAGTCCGTCACCTTATTGATAACCGAAGTTGTTATCCGAATTCGAAAGGCCCGGATTCGCATCGATTTCAGCAGTCGGTATGGGCAGCAGCAGGTTTTTCTTCAGGAAGTCGTCCGACAGGTCGCCATTGTTCAGCAGACGGTCGGCGAAGTTGTTTACATTCGTAATGTAGTTCTGCTCTCCCAGTATGGTGAACTCGTGGTTGGCATTCAGTTCCAGGAACTTCTTGAAGTATTCCGTCCCGCGCATCCGTACCATATCGTAAATAGCAGGTTCGCCGCAAAGCTCAATAATACGTTCGAAGTACAACTTCTCCGTAACCTGCTCTTTGGTGAGGGATGACGGCCAGTCCGCTGGCTGAGCAGCAGGTACGGCTCCCGACTTACGGGCGCGGGCAAGCACTTCATTGGCTATGCTGATGGCTTTCGGGGTGTCACCCAGTTCGTTGTAAACGTCTGCCATCAGCAACAACATTTCGGCATAGCGGTATACCATCAGGTTCTTATGCGCCATCGTAGCTGTCTGGGTCTGGTCGTACAATTTACCGAAATACGGCCACTTTTGAGCATTACCAGTCTTCGTAAAATCCTTTGCCGCTTTAACCATCGTCGAGCTAAGCGGAGATGCTCCGTGAGTAGCTTCGTAATTTTCTATCACACTCATACTTGGATTCTTCGGATCCGGGAAGTCTGCATAAGGCAACTTGCCCATTATCTCTAACTTCACATTTTTAGAACCGGGTACCATCACGTTGTCAAATACAATCGTCCAATAAGGATACGTACATGTTGAGTCGTTAGCACAAAGGTTAGTACCCACCTGCGGCTTCGGATTCGCCTGATTGTTACCGTTACGACTTCTCCATTTCGTCAGGAAGTTCACGTCGATGCGGGGATCGCCGGGGTAAGTGCCCTCGTGCATGTCATAAGCAAATTTTGCCACACGATACGTGCCCCAATTAACACCGGTTGTAGAAGCTTGCGGAGCAAAACGGTTACTGCCACGGTTATAACATCCGTTCGCATTTCCCGCCGAATAATTTATCTGGAAGATGGACTCCTTAGAATTTGATACATAGACACCAAACAGATTGGCGAACTTGGGTTCCAACGAATAGACACGGCTGTTATATACTTCATCGAACCGGGATTTGGCATTCTGCCAGTTGGCGGCAGCATCGATGCCCAGAGCCGCCATCTTATAATACACCTTGCCCATGAACGCTTTTACAGCCCAGGAGTTGGCACGTCCCACCGGCGCTGTTTCAGAGATGGACAGCGCATCCGTCAGGTCTTGTATAATCTGCGCAAACACTTCTTCACGGGGTGAACGGACAATAGAGATACCCTCGGAAGACGAAGCAACCGTCTTTAAAGGCACGTCGCCGAAGGTGGAAACCAGGTTGTAGTAAGCCAATGCCCTCAGGAACTTGGCTTCGCCCGCCTTCTGGGTCTTGACTTCCGCGCTCAATCCACTTTTATTGATACTTTCCAGGAAAGCGTTGATTTCAGCGATCGCTTTGTACATACCGTTCCAGGCAGAGGCAACCAAGCCATTGGCTGCCAACGTATTCAAAGAGTTCAAGTCCTCGGGACGTTGCGCCCAGGCAAGGCCGGAAGCCACAATGGGAACTTCCTGCCACATCTGTCCGTAACCTTGGTTGGCAGACATGTAGCCGTAGCATCCCAGCAGGGCCAACTCTGCATTATTTTCGGTCTGGAAAACAATATTGCTGTTTTGAGAGTATAAAGGTTCTTCATCGAGTAAGGCGTCGCAGGCCGAGAAGCTGCACAATGCGACCAAAGACAGTATACAATATTTATATCTTTTCATATTCTTCATGTTTTAAATATTAGAAAGTCAAGTTTAAGCCGAATATAAAGGAACGTGGAGTCGGGTAAGAACTCATATCCACTCCCGGACGAAGCCCGTCGAAGCCGAAAAAGTTCACCTCAGGGTCATAACCGCTGTAATCGGTAATAATGAATGCGTTCTTGACGGAAGCATAAACGGAAGCATTCTGGAAACCGATTCTTCTCATCCATGTCTTCGGCAATAGATAGCTTAAGGTGATGTCGGAACAACGCAGATAGCTAGCATCCTCCACATAGCGGTCCATCACGTAGTTCTGCACTTCGAATGTAGAGCCGGGATAGAGATTGGAGTGGTTGCTTTCGGTCCACATGCCCTGATAAGCTTTCCGGGTCAGGTTATTGGAGCGGATTCCCGGAGTGTTGATGTAGCGGTTGTTCGTATTCAGCACATCCTTGCCCTGCACACCAGTAAAGGCGGCCGACAGGCTGAGATTCTTCCAGGAGATATTCGTAGAGAAACCGTAGGTAAAGTCGGGATTCGGGTCACCGATAATGTCACGGTCGTTTACATTCACCTCACCGTCTTCATTGCTATCCACAAATTTGATATCACCCGCCTTCGGTGCAGCGTCATTGAATGTCTTGTAATAACCCACCGTACCGTCTTTCTTGGTATATTTCACTCCTTGCTCCGTGATGTCTTCCGGCTGTACGATACCTTGTGTCACATATCCGAAGAACAATCCGGGAGCTTCGCCTTCCAGGAAGACGTGGCCCACACCAAAGTGGTCGCCTATCGAATTACCGTAATATCCTACCTTCTCTCCCAGGAAACCGAAATCGGACGGCAAAAGTCCCAGTTCGGCAATCTCGCTCTTGTTGAGGCCAATGTTACCGTTTACACTCCACTTCCAGTCTTTCTTATCTATAATCTGTGCGTTCAGCGAGAATTCGACACCGCTGTTCTTCATCGATCCCTGATTGTAATAGGTAGAAGCAAAGCCGGCAGAGCCCGGAAGCGTTCTGGAAATCAACAAGTCGGTTGTCTTCTTCTGATATACATCGAGCGTACCGCTCAGGCGGGATTTAAACAGGCCGAAGTCCACGCCGACATTCCAAGAAGCCGTCTTTTCCCACTTCAAACCATTGTTGGACAGGTTGGTTACGGTGAAAGCTGTCTGGGAACCGCCCAAACCATCAGCATAAGAGAGATTGGGATTAGAACCATACATCGAGAAAGTGGAATACGGGTCGATACTCTGGTTACCGGTGACACCGTAACTTAAACGAACCTTCAACTGATTCAGCCAGGAGATATCTTTCATGAATTCTTCCTGCTCCATACGCCATGCCAGCGATGCGGAAGGGAAGTATCCCCAACGGCTGCCCTCGGCAAACTTGCTGGAACCATCGGCACGGAGAGAAGCGGTAATCACGTACTTGTCCAGAATGGAAACATTGGCGCGTCCCAAGTAAGAAACCAATTGGTAGTCTTTCTGAATCGGTTGGTTGTTCTTTACGGTACCTGCCATGTGAAGACCGTTCTCGCGCATTTCGAAGAAGGTGAATTTGCTGGCGGTAGTGTTCTTGTTCAGGAAGTTGTAATCTTCGTAAGTGACACCAACCGTGGCGTCCACTGTGGCGAAGGACTTGATTTTGGTACTGTAATTCAAGATGTTTTCAACGGAAACATTATTCTTGTTCAAGTCGGACAATGCCAGCAAGCCATCATTGTTCATACCTTGGTAAAGCTGCAAGCCATACCAACGCTTGCGCTCGTTGATGTTCAGGTTGCCACCGGTACGGAGATTGTAACGGAAAAACTTGTTAATCTTCCAGGTCAAGTCCAGACTGGCCTTGAAATTCTTGTCGTCCGTCACGTCCACATAGTCATTCAGCCAACTGAAGACGGTCGTCTTGTTCTCGCTGGTGAAACTGGGATCGCCTTCGGGCATTTCAAACGGAGCATAATCCAATGCCGTACGCGAGATGGCGCTGGTGGCGCCTCCCAAAGTGTTACCTCCCGCCATCATATCGTTCTGGCGAATCGCGCCGCTCAAAGACAGGTTTATCTTCACCGCTTTGGACAGCTCAGCGCTCAGGTTGGCACGCAGGTCGCCTTGCTTCAAGGAAGTTTGCTTTACGGTACCGTTGATATCCTTGAAATTGGCGGATATATAATAGGTGACCTTATCCGAACCTCCATTCAGTGACACAGAATAGTTCTGTGAGAAAGCGGAGGTATAGATTTCTTTCTGCCAGTTGCGGTAGTCCACCACATTATAGGTTTTAGGGTCGTTGGCATCGTATTTGTCATAAGCGCCACTGAATACGTATCTCACCTGGTCGCCCACAATATGGAACGGCAAAGCGTCTGTTTGAATCCGGTTGTTTGCATAATTGGCATACTCCTCCAGATTAATCATATCCATCAGGTTGGTCGTATTGGCAATGGTGAACGTAGCCGCCACATTGACTTTGGCTTTTCCCGCCTTACCTTTCTTGGTAGTGATAAGAATAACGCCATTAGCACCGCGCGAACCGTAGATAGCCGTGGAAGACGCATCTTTCAAGATAGTAATATCCTCAATATCGGCAGGATTCAAAGAAGATAAAGGGTCCTGATTGATCTGGAAATCGCCGCTGATGCCCGAGGAAGAAAATTCACCGGTGGATGCTTGCGGCACATTATCGATTACGTACAACGGCTGGTTGTCGCCCCGGAGAGAGCTGGCACCGCGAATGGTTACGGAAGAAGCCGCGCCGACAGCCGAAGAAGTGGCATTTACGACCAGACCCGCTACCTTACCGGACAACAAATTATCAATCGAATTGGCCTTGGAGGCATCATTCGGGTCGGGGCGCAGACTGGTCAGAGCGCCTGTTACGTCCCCTTTACGTGCCGTACCATAAGCCACGACCACTACTTCGTCCAAGAGTTGGGTATCGTCTTTCAGCGTCACATTGATTACCGACTTATTCCCCACCGGGATTTCCTGTGTTTCGTAACCAATAAATGAAAAGACTAATACGGATTTGGAATTCGGGACCTGAATCTTATAAACACCGTCGATATCGGTAATCGTTCCTCCGGAACCTCCCTTTACTTTGACATTCACACCCGGTACACCTTCGTTTGTACTGTCAATTACTTTACCCGTTACCTGAATGCCTTGCTGGGCAAATGCCACAACACCCGACATAAGGAAGAGTACACACACCAGATACATTTTCAATAGTTTCTGTTTCATAGAATTAAATTTAAAACAATAAAATGTTAACTTTTCGAGGCAAAAGTAAGGAGTATCGAAAGAGCGGAAATCCAATAATAACTATATTTATCTCCAATTTTGACTAATCCTGCGTACGGATATCTGTAGCCGCGATTTGAAGTACCAAAATTAATTATTTCGCAGGAAGAAAACGTTATTTCTCCTAATATTTTGTGAGTCTCGGTACAATAGTTTACTTTTGTCCAAACCTTTGTACCAATCGCATGAAGAAGATACTATTCCTTATCATTACTTCTTGTTTGTTATGCTGTTTTCCTGGCCGGGCAATCGTAACCAAGCAATACGCTTTCCAGCAAATCAATGCTCAAAACGGCTTATCCTCGGCTGTCCGTTGCCTGACGGTAAGCCATGAAAAAGGGTACGTCTGGATAGGAACGCCTTCGGGCATCGGACGCTTCGACGGATACGAACTCAAGAAATACCTTCACGATAACGTTACCCACCTCTTTGAAGATAAGGAAAACACCATCTGGGCGGTAACGTCCAAGGGAGTCTATTACTACAACGACCTGCAAGACGATTTCTTACGGGCACAGGACATCGACCGGAAAGCCGTGTCTGCATCCTCCATTTGTCCGTGGGACGACGGCATCCTGTTCGGTGGCTATGACAAGATATACAAATATGACTATGAAACCCGGGGAATCCGCCTATTATGTTCCCTGGAAGCAGGCAAGCGATATAACATCACCGGCCTGCACCAATGGGATAAGCACACCTTGCTCATTACCAACCGCTGGACCAAAGCATTGCTCGTGGACATACATACCGGGAAAACACGGCCCGCTCCTTTCCGAAGCGACGAACTGGTGGAGTGCTTTATCGACTCCAAAGGGCGGATATGGACAGCCCCTTACCATCAAGGCATCCAGTGCTATAACCGCAAAGGCGAGTTGTTGAAATCCTACCAAACCGGAAACTCGTTGTTGAAAACCAACGTAGCGCTATGCATCGCGGAAAGGAAAGGGCAGATATGGATAGGGACAGACGGAGGCGGTATCTATCTATTGAATCCGGATAATGACAAGATGATTGCCCTGGAACATGAGCCCGGAAACAGCTATTCGTTACCGGTCAATTCCATTCTGTACCTATATAATGACTCCCAGGACAACATCTGGGCGGGAAGCGTGCGCGGCGGACTGATAAATATCAAGGAAGTCAGCATGAAAACCTTTTCTGACGCCCTGCCGGGAGTGGAGTACGGACTGAGCGAAAAAGTCATCCTGAGCATTTATCAAGAGGATGAAGACAATATCTGGATAGGGACAGATGGCGGCGGCCTCAACCGCTTTATGCCGGACACCCGGAAGTTCAGCCACATACTGCCGACCTGGGGAGACAAGGTTGCTTCCATCACCGGCATCGACAACCGGCACTTGCTGGTATCACTGTTCAGCAAGGGACTTTTCCTTTACGACAAGCAGTCGGAGAAATACCGGCCTTTTCTGATTGTCAATGACAGCATCAATGCGGAACTCTGCCAGAAAGGGAAAAGCGTGAACCTGCTGCGGAATACAAAAGAATCGGTGTTAATACTCGGCTCCTCGGCTTATAGCTACGACCTGAACAAAAAACAGTTCACCCCCATCACTCCGGCAAACGATGCCAGAATCTCCGGCATCCTCCAGACCGTGTGCAACGATGAGAGTTGCACCTTATTCCACGATTACAAACACCTGTTCCGATTAGACAGCCTGTACCGCCTGACTCCGATTTACACCTGCTCCAAAGATACCCTGTTCAAATCCGTTTCCCTCGATGAAAACGGGCTTTTATGGATAGGAAGCAATCACGGACTTCATTACTATTCTCCCGAAACCAACCGGTTCGTTTCTGTTCCCAACGATTTAATCAAGGAGGTGAACGCACTGATTTGCGACAAACAGGGACGCGTTTGGCTGGGGTCCGGAGGAAAACTGTTCGCCCATCTCATCGACAAGGGGGATTTCATCCTCTACGGAGAATCGGACGGTATCCTGCCGAATGAATACCTGGAAAAGCCCCGACTGCTATCGACGCGGGGAGAAGTCTTTATGGGAGGAGTGAACGGGTTGCTCTACATCAGCAAACAAGTATCGCATGAACCGGAAAGGCCCCCGACCCTCCACCTGGCAGACGTATCGGTGGGCGGGGAACGGATGGACAGCCACATCGACCGCGACAAAAGCCTGGAAGTGATGGAACAAAACAAGCCCATTTCCATCCGAATCATCGCAGGCAATAAAGACATCTTCCGAAAACCCATGTTCCGATATACCTTGCAAGGAATGGACGGACAGGTTTCCTACTCTTACCTACCGGAACTGACGCTCAACGGGTTGCCGGTGGGCGTCTACCGCATCCTGGCGTCGTGCAGTACACGTTCCGGGGGATGGACTCCCGATTACCACATACTGACTTTGAAGATTCTGCCGCCCTGGTATAAGTCCGGTTGGTTTAAATCAGCCTGTATCCTGCTGATTCTTATCGGGATAACGATATACGTCAGCCTATTGCTGCGCCGGAAAGAAAACAAGTTGAAGTGGGCGATGAAGGAGCATGAACAGCAAGTGTATGAAGAAAAAGTGCGTTTCCTCATCAATATCAACCACGAACTGCGCACTCCGCTAACGCTGATACACGCACCGCTGAAACAATTATTGGGTTCACTGAAACCGGAGGACGAGAATTACAACGTGATTCAAAGCATCTGCAAACAATCGGGACGTATGAAGAAACTGCTGAACATGGTATTGGACGTACGTAAGATGGAAGTCGGCAACAGTACGCTGAATGCCGAAGAAGTGGAACTGGACAACTGGACCCGGCAACTTATCGCCGATTTCACGCCCGAAGCAGGGAACCGGGGAATTTCCATCGTGTTTCAACCCGACGCGGAAGCGACTACTATCTGTTTCGATAAGGAAAAATGTACGACTATCCTCTCCAACCTCTTAATCAACGCACTGAAATACAGTCCGGACAATGGCAGGATAACCGTTTCCGCCAAACTGTCCGAAGACCGTAGCCGCATACGGATTTCGATTTCCGACGAGGGTACCGGGTTAAAGGAAGTGGATATGAATCACCTGTTTACCCGTTTCTATCAGGGCAATAACAATCGACCGGGAACCGGTATCGGACTTTCCTACTCCAAAATCCTGGCGGAACAGCATGGAGGAAGCATCGGTGCCTACGACCACGGCGAGCAACCGGGAGCGACGTTCTGGTTTGAAATACCTCTCGACATACCGCCCGGCAAGATTATTTTGCAGCCTCAGCCCTACCTGAACGAACTGTTGGCGCCTACTCAGGACTTCGAAAGCGTCCCCAACGAAGCCGAAGTTCAGGAAAATACCCGGGAACGGACGCTGCTTATCGTAGACGATAATACGGATCTGACCGATTATCTGCACGCCGCCCTAAAGAATAAATTCAAACACATACGGGTCGCTTCCGACGGTCAGGAGGCTTTACGCATCTGCCACGAGTACCATCCGGACTTGGTGGTGAGCGATATTCAGATGCCACGCATGAACGGGTATGAATTATGCAAGCGCATTAAAGAGAATCTTGAAATCAGCCACATCCCCGTCATCCTGCTTACGGCACGCAGCGATAATGAAAGCCAGCTATTTGGCTATAAAAACGGAGCGGATGCCTACCTGACCAAACCATTTGAAGTGGACATGCTCTACACGGTTATCTGCAACCTGCTGAAGAATCGCGAACGGATGCGTACCCGCTATGCCGAAACCGGCTCCCTGCCCGAACCGGAAGAAAGTACCTTCAGTTCTGCGGACGAAATATTCCTCCAGAAACTGAACAAATTGATTACGGATAATCTGGATAACGACCAAATGGGAATCCCTTTCCTCTGCAAGGAATTGGGCGTCAGCCGCGCTTCCCTATACAATAAGCTGAAGGCCCTGACTGATATGGGAGCCAATGATTATATCACCAAGCTGCGCATGGAACAAGCCATAAATCTTCTTCTGCACAGCAAACTCACGATAAACGAGATAGCCGACCAGACAGGATTCTCGACGGCACGTTATTTCAGTACTGTATTCAAGCAGTATACAGGGTGCTCCCCTACCCAATACAAAGAAAAACAACGGTAAGGAGCGTACTTGGTAACGAGTAAAAAACAACTTGGTAGTATTTGTGTCATTCAGAGTATTATTTGTATTCCGGCAATGTCACGGGAAACAATTCATTGTCTCTGTGTTCACACTGGATGATTTCTTTCATTCGTTTCACGATGTCCGGATGAGCTTCCGCCACATTGTTGTCTTCATGTATATCCTCGGCAAGATAATACAAATGCGGAATCCCCTTCTTGACGACCAGTTTCCACTCCCCCATACGGACACCGATTTGGTCTGTTTCATGAAACTCCCAATAAAGGAATTCATGCTGGGATTGTTGCGCTTCCCTGCCCAATAAGGTCGGTGCGAAAGATAAACCGTCAAAGCAATCTCCGGGAATATCCTTGTTGATGTACTTGCGAGGAAAAGACCGGTCGCCTATCAACTCACAGAAAGTGGGCAGGATATCATAAAAAGCAAGTGGATGCTCATTGACAGTACCGGCATTCACCTTCCCCGGCCAAGAAACGATGAAAGGAATACGGATGCCGCCTTCATAGCATTGCCGTTTCAATCCCCGCAACTTTCCGTCACGCCCGAAGAATGTCGGGTCTGCTCCGCCCTCTTCGTGAGGCCCGTTATCGCTGCTGAAAATCACGATTGTGTTTTCATCCAGCCCTTTTTCCTTCAGTTTATCCAGGATTTGTCCCACATAATAATCCAAGCGGGTAATCATACCGGCAAATTGCGCGTGGGTATGCTCCACCGGATTATAGCGCGAGCCTTTCGCCCCTCCCCACGTCTTGTCCGTAAAGAACTTCTTCTTGTATTCCTGCAAAATAGAATCATTCGGCTGCGCCAGTTCGGCATGAGGCAAAGTATAAGTGAAAAAACCGAAGAAAGGTTGCTTTCCATCCCGTTTATCAAGCCATTCCAGCGCTTTCCGGTGGATGAGATCGGCTGAATATTGCGAACGTTTCCGGTAGTCGTCTCCAAACATCGGGTAATCGATGTTATCCTTCAAAAGAATGCGGACTACTCCGGTATCTCCCTCCGCGCGACTGTATTTATTAAGGAAGTTAGGATAGTACAGATGTGCCTGAAACTGACAGATATACCCGTAGAATTCATCGACTCCCCGCTTGTCCGGTGTGGAACAGGAACCTTCGTAACCTCCCGCCCATTTCCCGAAAACTCCGGTGGTATACCCGTTTTTCCGCATCACTTCAGGTAGAATGATGTGATTGGCATCGTATGGCTCTTGCCCCACAAGGGAGTATTCCTCATTCATGCCGTATCTGACGAGAGGACTACCCACCCAATATTCCTTATTGCCCCGCACATGGGTATGCCCCGTATGCTGCCCGGTCATCAGCGAAGCACGCGAAGGCGCACTCACCGGACTGCCGGCATAAGCCTGCGTAAACCGCATCCCTTCGGCTGCCATACGGTCGATGCACGGCGTCCGGATGTATTTCTGTCCGTAACATCCCAAATCTCCATAACCCATATCATCGCACAAGATAAAAACGATATTGGGTTTATCACTTTTATCAGCCGCATGGGCGGATAAGGAGAAAGCCAAGCACCCGGCTCTCCATACTAAATTGCCATATTTCATAGTCTTCGTCTTTTCATTCGGTTACCAAATTAACGGCACAAGATAGGCGAAATAATTCAGAAAAGCAAAGGTAACATCTACTCTGAAGCGCAAATAGCAAATAATGCGCGTGCAAACTGCTCTTTTCAACGTTTAGTACCGTTTATTTCAGCATTTGGAATAAAGTGTTCAACTGATGAAAACACTTTGTTACTAAGCACTGAACACTTTGTTATTAAGTAACGAACACTTTGTTTCATAGCTCCGAACACTTCGTTTTATCACAGTAAAACACTTCGTTCTGAGCCTATCGAACAAAGTGTTTTTATATGGTAGAACAAAGTGTTCAGCACTATGAACTAAGCGAATAGGCTATTTTAAGGACGAGAAGAATAAAGAAGGGGGAAAACAGTCGGAAGAATGAGAGAAGAATCCGAAAGGGGAAAAACGGCATGGCAGTAAACGCTTACTACCATCTTACTTCCATAGTTACTACCATAGCTGAAACCCCGATGGATAAAGGGTTTCAGAGATTCATGGAAGTATGGAAGTAAAACTCGAAAGAAATGTTAGTGGAAAATATCACAGCACCGGATGATACGCGGCAATCCCCCACCAGCAAAGAGTTTCAGCACAACGTTCATTATCAAATAAATAAGTTATCAACAATATGTTGATAACTTATTCTAAAGATTTCCTTGAAAAGATTGTGGGGAATTGTGGGGAATTGTGTATTTTTACGGTCACTTATTATAATAAGGTGAAAATGATACGTTTTTTAGGCAATATCGAAGCTAAAACCGACGCAAAGGGACGCGTCTTTATCCCCGCTGGTTTTCGGAAACAGCTACAGGCAGCTTCCGAAGAAAGACTTGTATTGCGTAAAGACGTATTCCAGAACTGCCTGGTACTTTACCCTGAAAGTGTCTGGTTCGAGACGCAAAACCAACTTCGGCAGCGGCTGAACAAATGGAATGCCAAGCACCAGCAAATTTTCCGGCAATTCGTTAGTGATGCGGAAATCATGATTCCCGACGGAAGCGGACGCATCCTCCTGCCCAAGCGCTACCTGCAAATGGCAGGCATCCAAAGCGATGTCCGCTTCATCGGCGTGGACGACACCATCGAAATCTGGGCGAAAGAACGGACGGAACAACCTTTTATGGCTCCGGAGGAATTCAGTGAGGCATTGCAGGACCTATTGGGAGACGAAGACGGAAATTTAGTGAATAACGAATAGCGAGTGACGACAAAAGATGAAAGAAGAAATAACATATCATGTTCCGGTAATGCTGATGCCGAGCGTGGACGGAATGAATATCCGACCCGATGGTACGTATGTGGACGTAACGTTCGGTGGCGGAGGACACTCCCGCGAGATATTGTCCCGGTTGGGCGACGGCGGAAGATTACTGGGATTCGACCAGGATGAAGACGCGGAACGTAACATCGTGGACGACCCGCATTTTATTTTCGTACGCAGCAACTTCCGCTACCTGCACAACTTCCTGCGCTACCACGACATCGAAGAGGTGGATGCCATACTTGCCGACCTCGGCGTTTCGTCGCATCACTTCGACGATAGCGAACGGGGATTCTCCTTCCGCTTCGACGGCGCACTGGATATGCGCATGAACAAGCGCGCCGGACTTACCGCCGCCGATATTGTAAATACCTACGACGAAGAACGCCTGGCAGATATCTTCTACCTGTACGGCGAACTGAAGAACAGCCGGAAGCTGGCAGCGGTGATAGCCAAAGCGCGTCTCAACCGGACGATAAATACCATCGGCGAATTTCTGGAGATTATCAAGCTCCTCTTCGGAAGGGAACGTGAGAAGAAAGAGCTTGCCAAAGTGTTCCAGGCATTGCGCATCGAAGTCAATCAGGAAATGGAAGCCTTGAAAGAGATGCTGTATGCCGCCGCCGAGGCGCTGAAACCGGGCGGAAGGCTGGTAGTGATTACTTATCACTCGCTGGAAGACCGCATGGTGAAAAACATCATGAAGACCGGCAATGTGGAAGGCAAGATGGAAAAAGACTTCTTCGGCAATGTGCAGACGCCGTTCAAGCTGGTCAATAACAAGGTGATTGTGCCGGACGAAAACGAAATCGCACGGAACCCGCGTTCGCGCAGCGCCAAGCTGAGGATTGCGGAGAAAGTAGGCCGCCCGGAGTAAGGAATGAGAAGATAGCAACATCATTACAGTAATAGGAACATGGACGAAAAGGACAATAAACCGGAAGGGAAGAAAACAGAGAAAGCGAAGAAGCGCACCTCGTTGAAGAATATTATCGGCGGCGACATTCTGGCTACGGACTTTTTCCGCCGCCAGACCAAGCTGCTCGTCCTCATCATGGTGCTGATTCTGTTTTACATCCACAACCGCTATGCCTGTCAGCAACAAATGATTGAAATAGACCGGCTGAAAAAGGAACTGATAGATATTAAATACGACGCACTGACACGCAGTTCGGAACTGATGGAACGAAGCCGCCAATCGCGTATCGAAGAATACATCGCTACCAAGGAGAGCGACTTGCAAACCTCGACACAACCGCCGTACTTAATAAAGTGAGAATAGAGTAATGAACGACAAATAGTAAATAGCAAATAGTTTTGGCAGTAAACAAGAGAAATATAATGAACCGCTACTTCTTCGTCGTCCTCATCATGGGGCTGGCGGGGATAGCTATTATCGTAAAGGCTACCGTCATCATGTTTGCCGAACGGCAGTACTGGCAGGACGTGGCCGACCGTTTCGTGAAAGAGAACGTGACGGTGAAACCCAACCGTGGCAACATCCTTTCCGCGGACGGGAAGCTGATGGCAAGTTCCTTGCCCGAATACCGCATTTATATGGACTTCAAAGCCGGAGGCGAAAAGAAAGATACGATGCTGATGAACCACCTCGGCGAGATTTGCGAAGGACTGCACCGGATATTTCCGGATAAGAGTGCGGCGGAATTTAAGAAGCATCTGCTGAAAGGACGCAAGAAAGGGAGTCGCAATTACCTGATTTATCCTAAACGTATTTCTTACATCCAATATAAAGAAGCCAAGCGATTGCCGGTTTTCAGCCTGAACAAATACAAAGGCGGTTTCCACGAACTGGCCTACAACCAGCGCAAGAAACCTTTCGGTTCGCTGGCTGCCCGTACGCTGGGCGACTTGTATGCCGACACCGCACAGGGAGCCAAGAATGGTATCGAACTGGCCTTCGATACGTTGCTCAAAGGTCGCGACGGCATCACACACCGCCAGAAGGTGATGAACAAATACCTCAACATCGTCGATATCCCGCCGGTGGACGGATGCGATATCATTTCCACTATCGACGTGGGTATGCAGGATATATGCGAGAAAGCGCTGATAGACAAACTGAAAGAAATCAATGCCAATGTGGGCGTAGCCGTACTGATGGAAGTGCAGACCGGAGAAGTGAAAGCCATCGTCAACATGATGAAGGGTAACGACGGCAACTACTATGAAATGCGTAACAACGCCATCAGCGACATGCTGGAACCGGGGTCTACTTTCAAGACCGCCTCCATCATGGTGGCGCTGGAAGACGGAAAGATTACGCCCGATACGGAAGTGGACACGGGCAACGGAATCATGCCGATGCACGGCCGCCAGATGAAAGACCATAACTGGCACCGGGGAGGTTACGGAAAAATCGACGTGACACGCATTCTGGAGGTATCTTCCAACGTCGGTGTCTCTTACCTGATAGACAAGCACTACGGCAGCAATCCGCAGAAATTCGTAGACGGGCTGAAGCGCATGAGCATCGACCAGCCGCTGCACCTGCAAATTGCCGGAGAGGGAAAGCCCAATATACGCGGCCCGAAAGAACGCTATTTCTCCAAAACCACGTTACCCTGGATGAGCATCGGCTACGAAACGCAAGTACCGCCGCTCAACATACTGACTTTCTATAACGCGATTGCAAACAACGGTACGATGGTACGCCCGAAATTCGTGAAGGCGGCAGTAAAAGACGGCGAGGTTGTGAAGGAGTTTCCGACGGAAGTCATCAATCCGAAGATTTGTTCGGACCAAACCCTGACGCAGATACGCGATATCCTGCGAAAAGTCGTATCGCAAGGATTGGCGAAACCTGCCGGAAGCAAGCAGTTCTCGGTATCGGGTAAGACGGGAACCGCGCAGATTTCACAAGGAGCGGCCGGTTATAAAACAGGGCGGGTGAATTACCTCGTCAGCTTCTGCGGGTTCTTCCCTTCGGAAGCGCCTAAATACAGTTGCATCGTCTCCATACAGAAACCGGGACTTCCGGCATCGGGAGGCTTGATGGCAGGTAGCGTATTCGGCAAAATCGCCGAACGGGTCTATGCCAAGAACCTGAGATTCGACATACGAAGCGCTATCGACAGCACGGCGCAGGTTATTCCCGCCGTAAAGGCCGGTGAGATGAACGAAGCGTTGCAGGTGCTCAATACACTGGACATACCGGTGCAGAAGCAGTTTGAGGAAAATAAAGGCAAAGAATTGTGGGGGCATACCCAGACGGCGCCTTCAGCGGTTATCCTGCAAAGTAAGAACCCTTCGGCAAACCTGGTGCCCAATGTAGTCGGCATGGGGGCGAAAGATGCGGTCTACTTGTTGGAAAGCAAAGGACTGAGAGTGAGGTTAAGCGGTGTAGGCCGGGTGAAAAGCCAGTCTATCGCCGGCGGAAGCAGGGTGGTAAAGAACCAAACCATCGCTCTGACCCTGCATTAAAACAGTAAAAGGTTGTCTGATAGAATAGAAACAGAAGAATATACATTATATATATAATAAGGTATGAAATTAAGTGAATTGATAAAAGCCATCCAACCGGTACAAGTTATCGGCAATGCGGAGAAGGAGATAACAGGAGTAGCTATCGACTCCCGCTCGGTTAAGACCGGCAACTTGTTTATGGCCATGCGCGGCACACAAACCGATGGTCATGCCTATATCCCGGCAGCTATCGGGAAAGGTGCTATCGCCATACTCTGCGAGACGGCACCGGAAGAACTCGACGAAAACATCACCTATCTTTTAGTGAAGGATAGCGAAAGCGCAACCGGCAAAGCCGCCACCACCTTCTTCGGGAATCCGACGTCCAAGATGGAACTGGTCGGCGTAACCGGAACGAACGGCAAAACAACCATCGCCACCTTATTATATAATACATTCCGCTACTTCGGTTATAAAGTGGGGCTGATTTCCACTGTCTGCAATTACATCGACGACCAGTCCGTCCCGACCGAACATACCACTCCCGACCCTGTGACACTGAACCGCTTGCTGGGTGAGATGGCAGATGCCGGGTGTAAATATGCATTTATGGAGGTGAGTTCGCATTCCATCGCACAGAAGCGTATCAGCGGACTGAAGTTTGCCGGAGGTATCTTCACGAATCTTACACGCGACCACCTGGACTATCATAAGACGGTGGAGAACTATCTGAAAGCCAAGAAGAAGTTCTTCGACGACCTGCCGAAGAATGCTTTCAGCCTGACGAACCTGGATGACAAAAACGGATTGGTGATGACCCAGAACACCCGCTCGCAGGTATATACATACTCGCTGAGAAGTCTGAGCGACTTCAAGGGTAAAGTGCTGGAATCACACTTCGAAGGAATGCTGCTCGACTTCAATAATCACGAGCTTGCCGTACCTTTTATCGGCAAATTCAATGCCTCGAACCTGCTCGCCGTATTCGGCGCCGCCGTGCTGCTGGGCAAGAAAGAAGAAGATGTGCTCGTGGCACTGAGTACGCTACGCCCCGTTGCCGGACGATTCGACGCGATCCGTTCTCCGCAAGGTTTCACTGCGATTGTGGATTATGCACACACACCGGATGCGCTGGTCAATGTACTGAATGCAATTCACGACGTACTGGAAGGGAGAGGGAAAGTGATTACCGTGGTAGGTGCGGGCGGAAACCGGGACAAGGGCAAACGCCCCATCATGGCGAAAGAGTCCGCCCGATTCAGCGACCGTGTCATCATCACTTCCGATAATCCGCGCTTTGAAGATCCGCAAGACATTATCCGTGATATGCTGGCAGGTCTGGACAAGGATGATTTGCAGAAAACCATCAGCATCACTGACCGCAGGGAGGCTATCAAGACGGCATGTATGCTGGCACAGCCGGGCGATGTTATCCTCGTAGCCGGGAAAGGACACGAGGATTATCAGGAAATCAAAGGTGTGAAGCACCATTTTGATGACAGAGAGGAGTTAAAAGCGATTATGAATTGAGAATGCAGATAATTTGAAAGAAGCATGTTATATTATTTATTCCATTGGTTAGACCAATACGACTTTCCCGGTGCGGGTATGTTCGGCTATACCTCATTCAGGGCATTGATGGCGATTATCCTTGCATTGCTCATTTCGAGCATCTGGGGAGATAAATTCATCAACCTGCTCAAACGGAAACAAATCACCGAAACCCAACGGGATGCCAACATCGACCCGTTCGGAGTAAACAAGGTAGGTGTGCCGAGCATGGGCGGAGTGATTATCATCTTCGCTATCCTCATCCCCTGCCTGCTATTGGGAAGACTGAGCAATATCTACATGATACTGATGCTCATTACGACTGTCTGGCTCGGCTCGCTGGGCTTTGCCGACGATTACATCAAGATATTCAAGAAAGACAAGGAAGGATTGCACGGAAAGTTCAAGATTATCGGACAGGTAGGTCTGGGGCTGATTGTGGGACTGACGCTTTACCTCAGCCCGCAGGTCGTTATCCGGGAAAACATCGAAATCGAGAAACCGGGACAGGGAATCGAAGTGGTACACGCCGCCAAGGAAATCAAAGCGACGCAAACCACCATCCCCTTCTTCAAAAGCAATAACCTGGATTATGCGGACATCGTCTCCTTTATGGGAGAACATGCGCAAACGGCAGGCTGGATACTCTTTGTCTTCATCACGATTTTTGTTGTCACCGCCGTCTCCAACGGTGCCAACCTGAACGACGGAATGGATGGAATGGCTGCCGGAAACTCGGCCATCATCGGACTGACCCTCGGTATACTCGCCTACGTATCGAGCCACATCGAATACGCCGGCTATCTGAACATCATGTATATTCCCGGCTCGGAAGAACTGGTAATCTTTATCTGCGCATTTATCGGAGCGCTTATCGGCTTCTTGTGGTACAATGCCTATCCGGCACAAGTGTTCATGGGAGATACGGGCAGTCTGACTATTGGCGGCATCATTGCCGTCTATGCCATCATCATCCATAAGGAGCTGCTGATACCGATACTTTGCGGGATATTCCTCGTAGAGAATTTGTCGGTTATCCTGCAACGCGTTTATTACAAAGCCGGGAAACGCAAGGGAGTGAAGCAACGCCTGTTCAAACGGGCGCCCATACACGACCATTTCCGTACGGGTATGAATATCGTGGAACCCGGCTGCAAGGTCGTATTTACCAAGCCCACGCAACTGTTCCACGAGTCGAAGATAACCGTCCGGTTCTGGATTGTGACGATTGTGCTGGCAGCTATTACGATTATTACATTGAAGATAAGATGACAAGCAAAGAAAAGAATTAATAATTAAAGAATGAAAGAATTAAATGCCTGTCTCTTATACACATCTCCGAGCCCACGAGACCGGAGCCTATC
>ENA-OYYE01000226-OYYE01000226.1-human-gut-metagenome-genome-assembly--contig:-NODE-226-length-36018-cov-7.880989_pt1 | contig 36018 bp, 25 predicted proteins | sample MGYA00243244_ERZ653437 | MGnify/ENA primary metagenome ERZ653437 (study PRJEB26926, sample SAMN06165130) | human gut metagenome | biome: ENVO:00009003; feature: ENVO:2100002; material: ENVO:00002003...
TGTTAAGAATAGATAATAGGTAATTCAATTGTTAGGAATACAACATAGAAGACACTGAGACACAGTGAGTTTATTATAAGCACTTAAAAAAACTCTGTGTCTCAGTGTCTCTGTGTTCAATCTCTAAACTGCGAGTCTTGCCTTCCCACCGCAAATGGCAAAAGGCATCGAACAAGCCGGCTTAGTAACGGAAACTGATATAAAGGCGGGTAGCCCCGGTCTTCCAAGTCTGTTTTTCCTTGCTGCCACTGAAGGAATCCTCCACATCTTCGGCATCGAACATGTTTTTGTATTTGGCACTTCCCCAACGCCCTTCCACGCCCAGCGAAATAGCTTTGTAGGAAATGGCGCCGCCACACACGAAGAAGGAAGCGAAACTGCAATTCACCTCACTGTCCAGATACAGGATAGAGGCGCAAGGAGCATAACGGAAGTAGCCGCTAATCTTCAGGTGGCCCACCGGATTAATCGTGATGGAAGGACCTATCTGCATACCCACTTCTCCCTGATAGATATCGTCCGATTCATCGTCCTCATCCGAATACCCGCCGTCACTATCGTAATTGTTGTCGGGATAATAATAGTTGCCCTCATCGCCGTAAGAGGACGGAAAAATATATTTGTTTTCATACATGGCGAAATTCAAGTCGAAATAACTCCAGTCTATACCGAACTTTATCATGCCCAGAATCGGCTTCTTATGCAGATAATAAGTCTTTCCGAACGTAAGCCCCGCCCCCAGCTTGCTCTTCCACGTGCCGTCCGCTTCTTTCCACGTCAGGCTCTGATTGGCGTAGGTGATGTTGAAATACTTCGCTCTGTCCTTCCAGATAGCCTTGTTGTGAAGGTCGTCCGAATTCTGTTCCACTTTCGTGCTGAGTGCGTTCACCACCTTTTGCAGGGAATCTACCAACTGACTTACCGTATCTTTGGGCTGCACGGCGGATGTTTCCACTTCTTGTGCCGCCATCGGGCGTGACACTGCAAGGATCGATGCCACGGCTACATATATTATTTTCTTTATCATTGTAGTATTTATCTTTTAATCGTTTCTGTTTTTATTCTTAATAGGCATAGATGGTTAGGATTTCCTCCACCCGGTATTCGACGCCCTTGTGTATCAGAATCACCGCGTAGGTTCCTGAGAATCCGGCAGGCACCTTGCAAGACAGCGCACTATAATCTCTCCAGGTGATTTCAATCTCTACTCTACTGCCTTTATCCTCGTATTCACCTGCTGCGTTCTCTTTTACGGGTTGCAGATAGACTTTATCACTACCGGTGAATTTGAAGTTTTGCGAATCGTTACTATATAATGCGAATTCACTTCCGGCAGATAAAGAAGAAGAAGATATTCTCACCGGAGATTCTATATAAATAATGTCAATCGTACGTGATACCTCACCACGTACCAAATATACGTTATAGTTCCCAGAAATATTCGAGGGCAATTCAAAGCTAAGCATACGAGAATTGATGTCTACAACATTTGCCGATATCTTCTCTCCCATTCCTATCAACTGTCCCATATCATCCCATTCGGCATGTTGCAAGTAGACTTTATCATTTCTTAAAAAAGAAAATTCATCGTCTGGAATCAAATAAGCTTTACTGCCGGCATAAAATAGGCCACCGTTATCACCCTGAATACGTAATCGCAAGGGTATTACAAATAATGTCAATTCTAACCTGAATTTCCGCTCGCTTTGTTCGACAAAGACAAAATACTCGCACTCCACATCCAATCCGAACGGTACGACGAATGTCAGTTGGTTAGGATTGGCCGCAATTACTTCAGCTTGTATCTTATCGCCTGTTCCAATCGGGCGTCCATTATAATCCAATTCCACTTTCTGCAAAAAGATTTTATCCGATTGACTAAAGCTGACAGACGGGGTTCGGCTTTCCACAGTCACTTGTCCTCCTACTGATGGCTGCCCTGTCATCAGAGACAAGTCCAACGGCTCTATAGACATGTATCCCAGTTTATACTCCTTTCCGTTACGCCGGAAGAAGACATAGGCTTCCCCGCTATTTTCACCTCCAAGCGCATCGTCGGGAATAATAAAGGTAAGTTCCGTAGAAGTGTACTTGGTGATTTTCGCCTTTACCTTCGCACCGGTTGTCCCGTAGTCGCCGTAGCCTTCGTCATAGCTGTCGTTATGCACTCTCTGCTGCACATACACTTCGTCGCGCTGCGAAAAGCCCGAACCTTTCAATATCACTTCACTGCCTAAATTTAAAGACACGGTATACGGGGCAGGCATCTTCACATCGATATTATCAGTTTCTCCGCCATCCGTAAAAGAAGGCTCTTTCTCATCCTCCACACAGGAGACGCACACACTGCTTGCTGCCAGTAGGGCAATCAGCAGTAAACTCGTTTTAATCAAATGTTTCATTTCGTCTAATACTTCTGTTTATTTATTTGTCTTTATAGTAATCCTAATCCTATACTTTATTGCAAATATATGCCTATGAATTTATACAGAAAAACGGCTTTTCACCGCAGATTGCAATAAATGACCTGTTTGAAGCATTAAACGGTTTAAATTAAGTACTAAGCGGTCAAAATACGCATTTCCCTATCCCATCAGAAATTAGCGATATATATAAAATAAGTATACCGGAGGCAGAACCTACTTATCCCCCTAAGCAAAGTTAGCCAGCCTGCCGCCAAATCTTGGAATATAGTCCTTTATTCCTAAGAACATAGGCTTTATTCTTAAGAACATAACCTTTATTCCTAAGAACAAAGGACTATATTCCAAGTTTTGAAGGCGAGTCAGGTTAGTTTTCCTCCCATCCTGACAATGTTTGGACGCCCGTCGGCACATCTTTCTTCCCCCCTCTCTAAACATCCCTCGTGTTTCTTTAAAATATATTTGCTTCTTGTTTAAGAGTAAATTGTTAACTTTGCAACCTGATAATGAAACATATGAAGCGACTATATACTATTTCTACTATATTCTTACTGTTTATACTGACTTCTATCAGCGCATCCGCACAGATAAAAGGCGTCATTACCGATTCACTGACCAATGAGCCCCTGATGTACATCACCGTACAATACGAAGGCAAAGGCGTGGGAGGAATCTCCAATGCCAACGGAGAATACCAGGTGGAGACGCGTAAGGGCTGGAACGAACTGACGTTTTCAGCCATCGGCTACATCACCAAGAAAGTGAAATTCGAACCGGGCACGAAAGTGCTGAACGTAAAGATGGCGCCTGCCGACGTCATGCTGTCCGAAGTGGTGGTGAAGCCGAAGAAAGAAAAGTACTCGCGCAAGAACAACCCCGCCGTGGAATTCATGAAGAAAGTCATCGCCAACAAGAAAGCGCTGAAACTGGAAGAGAACGACTACTACCAGTACCAGAAATACGAGAAGATGAAGATGTCCATCAACGACGTCACGCCGGAGAAGATGGAGAAAGGCATCTACAAGAAATTCTCTTTCTTCAAAGACCAGGTGGAACTTTCCCCCAAGACGAACAAGATGATTCTGCCCATCTCCATCAAAGAGACGGCTTCGAAGACCGTGTACCGCAAAAGCCCGAAAAGCGAAAAGACCATCATCGAAGGTATGAACTCCACCGGTATCGAAGAATTCTTCAATACGGGAGATATGCTGGGAACTATCCTGACGGATGTCTTCTCGGACGTGAACATCTACGACGATGACATCCGCCTGCTGCAACGCCGTTTCGTCAGCCCCATCGGACGGGGCGCTACCAGCTTCTACAAGTTCTACCTGATGGACACGCTAATGGTGGACAAGCAGGAGTGCGTGCACCTGACGTTCGTGCCGCAAAACTCGCAGGATTTCGGCTTCACGGGACATCTGTACGTGGTGAAGGACTCTACCTACGCCGTGAAGAAATGCGTGATGAACCTGCCCAAGAAGACAGGCGTCAACTTCGTGGAGAACCTCGACATCGTGCAGCAGTTCGAGCAACTGCCGGACAGCAACTGGGTGCTGACCGACGACGACATGACGGTGGAACTGAGCTTTGTGAAGGGCATCCAGGGACTGGAGGTGCAGCGCACCACGAAATATACCGATTATAAGTTCGAGGAAATAGAACCCCGCCTGTTCCGCCTGAAAGGAAACGTCATCAAAGAGGCGAACATGCTGAACAAAAGCGACGAATACTGGGCGCAGGTGCGGCAAGTGCCGCTCACCAAGAAAGAGAGTACGATGGATGTCTTCATGAACCGCATCGAACAGATTCCGGGCTTCAAGTACGTCATCTTCGGAGCCAAAGCCCTGATAGAGAATTTCGTGGAGACGGGCAGCAAGAAGCATCCCAGCAAGTTCGACTTCGGCCCCATCAATACGACGATTACCAGCAACTATGTGAACGGCACGCGTTTCCGTGTCAGCGGTATGACCACCGGCAACTTCGACCCGCACTGGAGTTTCAGTGGATACGGCGCATACGGTACCCGGGACAAGAAATGGTTCTACTCCGGACAGGCCGCCTATTCGTTCAACAAGCGCGAATATGTGTTGTGGGAGTTTCCCAAGCACTATCTGAGCCTGCAATACACCTACGACGTGATGTCTCCGATGGACAAATACCTGGCGACGGACAAGGACAACCTGTTTGTCGGCTGGAAATGGACTACGGTGGACCAGATGTCCTACATGCGCGACGCCACCCTGACCTACGAACTGGAGACCAACGCCGGCTTCTCGGTGAAAGCGATGGCACGCCACCGCAACGACCAGCCCGCCGGTATGCTGCAATACTGGAAGAACAACGGCAACGTGCCCGGCGAGTGGGACGAAAAGAATACGCTGGTGCATGACATCACCACGACCGAACTGGGCCTGACGCTGCGCTACGCACCCGGCGAGACGTTCGTCAACACCAAGCAGCGCCGCGTCCCCGTCTCGCTGGACGCGCCTATTTTCTCCCTGTCTCACACCACCGGTTTCAAGGGCGTGCTGGGCGGAGAATATAACTTCAACCTGACGGAAGCCAGCATCCGGAAACGTTTCTGGTTCGGCTCGTGGGGAAAACTGGATGTCACCGCCCGTGCCGGCGCGCAGTGGAACACGGTTCCCTTCCCGCTGCTGAACCTGCCTATGGCAAACCTCTCGTACATCACGCAGAACAACGAGTCGTTCAACCTCATCAACAACATGGAGTTCCTGAACGACCGCTACGCCTCCCTTGCCTTGAGCTACGACATGAACGGAAAGCTCTTCAACCGCATTCCGCTGCTCAAGAAACTGAAATGGAGGGAGATGTTCCGCATAAGGGGGCTGTGGGGCACGCTGACGGATAAGAACAATCCGTATAAGAGCAGCAATCCCGACCTGTTCCTGTTCCCCATGCGCAACGGAATGCCTACCAGCCACGTGATGGGCAGGGAGCCATACGTGGAAGCGAGTGTGGGCATCTACAACATCTTCAAGCTGTTGCACATCGAGTATGTCCGCCGCCTCACCTATACCGATATACCGGGGGTGAAGAAAGGGGGAATACGCTTCATGATATTGATGATATTTTAAACGAAACCAGACATTCCAAGATATGCCACCTTTAGCAGAACGGCTTCGTCCGAAAACATTAGATGAGTACATCGGCCAGAAACACCTGGTGGGACCGGGTGCTGTGCTGCGCAAGATGATTGACGCCGGCCGCATTTCGTCGTTCATCCTGTGGGGACCTCCGGGAGTGGGCAAAACCACGCTCGCCCAGATTATAGCCAACAAGCTGGACACGCCTTTCTACACGCTCAGCGCCGTGACCAGCGGCGTGAAAGACGTGCGGGACGTGATAGAACGCGCCAAGAGCAACCGCTTCTTCACGCAATCCAGCCCGATACTGTTTATCGACGAGATACACCGTTTCAGCAAGTCGCAGCAGGACTCCCTGCTGGGCGCTGTGGAGCAAGGCACCGTCACGCTGATAGGCGCCACCACGGAGAACCCCTCGTTCGAAGTTATCCGCCCGCTGCTCTCGCGCTGCCAGCTCTATGTGCTGAAGTCGCTGGAGAAAGACGACCTGCTGGAACTGCTGCAACGCGCCATCACCACCGACGTCCAACTGAAAGAGCGGCGCATCGAACTGAAGGAAACCACCGCCATGCTGCGATACAGCGGCGGAGACGCCCGCAAGTTGCTGAACATCCTGGAACTCGTCGTACAGTCCGAAGCGGAAGACCCGGTAGTCATCACCGACGAGATGGTGACCGAACGCCTGCAACAGAATCCGCTTGCCTATGACAAGGACGGGGAGATGCACTACGACATCATATCCGCCTTCATCAAATCCATCCGGGGCAGCGACCCCGACGGCGCTCTCTACTGGCTGGCGCGCATGGTGGAAGGGGGCGAAGACCCGGCTTTCATTGCCCGCCGTCTGGTCATCTCCGCCGCAGAGGACATCGGACTGGCCAATCCCAACGCCTTGCTGCTTGCCAATGCCTGCTTCGACACCCTGATGAAAATCGGGTGGCCCGAGGGACGCATCCCGCTGGCGGAAACCACCGTGTACCTCGCCACCAGTCCCAAGAGCAATTCCGCCTATCTGGGCATCGACCGCGCGCTGGAATTAGTGCGGCAGACCGGCAACCTGCCCGTCCCCCTGCACTTGCGGAACGCGCCCACCAAGCTGATGAAGCAACTGGGCTACGGCGACAATTATAAATATGCCCACGACTATCCCGGCAACTTCGTACGCCAGCAGTTCCTGCCCGACGAACTGAAAGACCACCTCATCTGGCAGCCTCAGCAGAACGCTGCGGAGCAGAAACATAAGGAGCGGATGGAAGCCTTGTGGGGAAAAGACAAGAAGTATAACTCATAACTCGATAACGATGAAGATTGTAGTATTAGACGGCTATGCCGCCAACCCCGGAGACCTCTCCTGGGACGAACTGAAATCCCTGGGCGACTGTACTATCTACGAGCGTACCGCCCCCGAAGAAGTGTTGGAACGCGCCGCGGGTGCGGAAATCCTGCTCACGAATAAAGTGGCGCTCGACGCGCAAACCCTCGACGCCCTGCCCGAACTGAAATACATCGGCGTGATGGCTACCGGATATAACATTGTGGATGTGGACGCCGCCAGGGAACGGGGCATCATCGTCACCAACATTCCCGCTTACAGCACCGACTCGGTGGCGCAAATGGTCTTTGCCCATATCCTGAACATCACCCAGCAGGTGCAGCACTACACCGGGGAGATACGCAACGGACGCTGGAGCAGCAATCCCGACTTCTGCTTCTGGGACACGCCGCTCATCGAGCTGAGGGACAAGAAAATCGGTATCGTGGGGCTGGGGCATACGGGATTCAACACCGCCCGCATCGCCATCGGCTTCGGAATGGAGGTACACGCCTACACATCCAAATCTCCTTTCCAGCTTCCGCCCGAAGTGAAGAAGATGGAGCTGGACGAACTGTTCAGCACGTGCGACATCGTCAGCCTGCACTGTCCGCTTACCGACTCCACCCGCGAACTGGTGAACGCCGCCCGCCTGAAACTGATGAAGCCCACCGCCATCCTGATCAATACCGGACGCGGACCGCTTATCAATGAGCAAGACCTGGCGGACGCCCTGAACAACGGAACCATCTTTGCCGCCGGACTGGACGTGCTGTCGCAAGAACCGCCGCGTGCCGACAATCCGCTGCTCACCGCGCGCAACTGCTACATCACCCCGCATATTGCCTGGGCAACCACCGCCGCGCGCGAACGCCTGATGCAGATTCTGCTGAATAATGTAAAAGCTTATCTGGACGGGAAGCCTGTCAACAACGTAGCCAAATAAACGCGATGGGAAAAGCTGCCGTAAAAGGACTCTTTCATCTCATCCTGATAATCGCCACGTTTATACTGGCGGGAGTCACCATTCTGGCCTCGCGCTCCGGCCATTACGACCCGAACGATTCGGTCATCATGCCTCTGCTGGGGCTGGCGCTGCCCGTGCTGCTGCTCTGCAACCTGGTGGTGGCGGTTTGCTGGGCGCTGGCGCGCAAGAAGTGGGTGTGGGTGCCGCTCATCGCTTTCTTTCTCAACTGGGAATACCTGACGACGGTCGTACAGTTACGTTTCTCCCGGGAGATTCCGGCGGAAGCCTTGTCGGAAGCGGGAAAGCCCACCGGTTATCTGACCGTGGCGACTTACAACGTACATAGTTTCGGGAATGAAATTACCGGCTATTCCTGCAAAGAAATAGCGCGGTACATGCAGGAACGGAATGTCGATGTCCTGTGTTTCCAGGAATTCAGCGGAAACCGCTACTACCCTACCGACAGTCTGCGCCGTGTGCTTTCCCGCTGGAAATACGCCCTTATCCCTGCGGGAGACTCGCTTCGCGGGCTGCTTCCCATAGCTGTATTCAGCCGCTATCCGCTGGTGAACGGGCATTATATCTCCTATCCTAACAGTTCCAATTGCAGCATGACGTGCGACATCGTGTTGGGCAGGGATACCATCCGCTTGCTGAACAATCACTTGCAGACGACCAGCATCAGCCAGAAACGCAAGAAATGGCAGCGCGAACTGAACACGGACGACACCCGCCGGGAAGTGCAGGCGGTGCAGGATGCGGCGGAAACGTTGCACGGGAACTTTGTGAAGCGGGCTGCACAGACCGACAGCATCTGCCGGCTTGCCATTGCCAGCCCGCATCCGGTGGTGGTGTGCGGCGACTTCAACTCTTTGCCGTCTTCGTACACTTATTATCAGCTTTCAGAAATTTTGCAGGATGGTTTCAAGAGTGGCGGGCACGGGTATATGTATACTTACCGCTTCGGGAAGCGGCTGTTTCGCATCGACTACGCGTTCCATTCACCCGAACTGGATTGCATCGATTACTTCTCTCCCGACCTGGATTTGTGCAGTGACCATAATCCGGTGGTGCTTACGGTGAAATACTAAACTAAAAGACATAAAAAGGAGGATGAGAGTGTCTGAAAACTTACGACCCGCTTGCTTTGTGATAAATTTTAGGCACGGATTACGCGGAATTTCGTGGATCTCTTTAAACTTATCCGTGATTTTCCGTGTAATCCGTGCCTAAAAGAAACCGGTTCAAGAGTTTTCGGACAGACTGACTCTCATTTTATATGTCCGTTACTCCCGGGGAATAACTTCAAACTATCAGAAAATATACTTCACGCCAACCTGCGCTCTCCAACGCGAATTGTAATCGCTGATGGAATTAGGTTCTGCGCCACCGCCCCACTGGAATACCGGTTTGTTGGTAGCGGAAGCTGCGGAAGTAACCTTCAAAGCATTGTAGGTCCAGCCTACGTTATGATACAATCCCCAGCCGCGATTCAGCAGGTTGCCTACATTCAGAATATCGAAGTTCAACTGAATGGTGTGGGTATGCTTGCCTACGGGAATGTAGAAATCCTGCGCAAGGTGAAGATCGAAATGATTCTCCCAATTCCACTTCAACGAGTTGCGCTTGATATAACCGCCCTTGCACTTAGCTATTTCCGGACGCTCGTTAATCCATTGCCCGAAAGCGGCACGTTGTTCGTCGGCAGACAACTTGGATTTATTTTCATCAAATCTCATCTCTGCCAATTCGGTGTCTGTAGGAATGTAGAGCACGTCATTGGCATAACCATCACCATTCATATCCTTATCGTAGATTAAGTTGTAGCGCTCTCCGCTTTGGCCTGTATAGAACAAGTTGACGGAGGTACGGAAATACTTGGCGTATTTCTTGCTATAGCCTATGGAAGCGATGACACGGTGGGGAATATCGTAAGTGGTGTGTTCCAGCGTGGAATGATTGGGGTCTACAGCCACATTCTTTCCCCAGTTGGAGGCTGCTTGAGACGAGTTACCGTCGGTCAGCGACATGGAACGGGTGAAAGTATAGGCAGCCATCAGGTTCAGACCGAAGTCGAACGCCTTATCCAGTTTGGCGGTAAACGTTGCCGTGTAGCCCTTGCTTGTGTTGGACAGGTAATATACTCCGTAATAGTTCTTATCCACACTTCCATAATAAGGACGGTTGTCACCCAGATTGTCTACCGTCATGGGATTGCCGTTGGCATCTTTCTTCACCTCATACTGGATGTTCTGATAATACACGTTGTTCAGCGTCTTCGACCAGATACCTTCCAAAGTAGCGCGGATGTCGAAAGGCAGGCGATATTCGAAGGCGAGGTTAGCACGGAGCACCTGCGGCATCTTGAAGTCACGATCCATTACGCAGATAGTGGAAGTCTGGGCTTTGGCGCCATTCTTCGCCGGGTCGTACTGGTTGTCCGGGTTGATGTTGAACTTGAAATCATCGGGCATCACTTCGGATTTGATGCTGTACTGTGCCATTTCAACACCGGTGTTAGAGAAGCTGTTTGAAATCCATACGAACGGCACACGGCCGGTAAAGATACCGATACCGCCACGCAGCAACGCCTTGCGTTCCGAATCCAGGTTCCAACGGAAACCTACGCGGGGAGCCCACAAAGGCAGGGATTTAGGCATACGGTTGGTAGCGACGTCATACTTCTTGGCAATCTCAGACGTATTGAAAGTTTCATTGGCCGACGGTTTGTCGAAATAGACGGGCATATCCATACGGATACCATACGTCAGTTTCAGGTTATCCGTCGCCTGCCATTCGTCCTGAATGTAGAAGCCTAACTGTGCGGCGCCGAATTTAGGCATCCAGCGCTTGGTACCCGTAATATCAGACTTGGAATAAGAATACTGGTACTGGTAGGGCTTCACTTCATTGGGCGTACCGATGGAAAGAAAATCTTCGAGGGTATTGTAACTGTAATTACCGGTAGCATTGGTAATGAACAAGTTACCCATATTATACAGTTCGTTGTGCGTACCGAACGTGATGCTATGCTTACCATAGTTCAGGGTCACATTATCCGATAAGGTAAAGATGTCCTGTTCCAGTTCATTAGCACCGGAAAAATTTTCGGTACCGAAGGCGATGGAACCATTGGTGTTGGTCTTTCCGTCCGCAGCGGTGTAATGAATGCCGTTTATCTTCACATAGGGAAGTCTCATGCCGTCCACATCGCGGTGGTCGCGTACGCGCGTCCAGCCGAAACGGAATTCATTATAGACAATATCGCTGATGCGTGAATGGAGTTCCGTCACGATAGAATGGGTGGAGTTGTTCATCCAGTAACCGTTATCGTTCAGGCGCAAGCCATAGAGAGTATTGCCGTAATTCAGTTTTTTGGCATCCAGCAGGTTATAGCGTACGGTGAACTTATGCGCATTATTGATATTCCAGTCGATGCGCGCCATCAGTTTATGAGACTCCGTGTCGATATCGCGGATGCCGTAGCCGCCGGCGTTATATCCGCCGGTCAGGCTTTCTATCTTTTCGATTACCTGGTCGGCAATGCTCTTGTCGATTAAAGACCCTGCACCGATGGTATAAGAGGAGGGATAGGTTTCTTTCACGCGCTCGTAGTTTACGAAATAGAACAGCTTGTTCTTGATAATCGGACCTCCCAACGAGATACCCCATGTCTTTTTGCTCTGTTCCGTCAACTTCTCCCGATGGTCGATGTTCTTTCCCGGGGTGGTGCCCACCATGTCCTGGTTATTGAAGTAACCGTAGACGCTGGCATAGAAGTTATTGTTACCCGACTTGGTCACCGCATTGATGCCGCCGCCGGTAAATCCGCTCTGGCGCACGTCGAAGGGAGCTACTACCACCTGCAATTCTTCGATGGCATCCAACGAAATAGGATTGGCTCCGGACTGGCTGCCGTTGGTGCCGCTTCCCAGTCCAAACACGTCGTTATTCACCGTACCATCGATTTGGAAACTATTATAGCGTCCGTTAGTACCTGCAATGGAAAAGCCGTTTCCGTTATTGCTCAGGGTTGCCTGGGGAACCATGCGGGCAATGTCGTAGATGGAGCGAGACATGGTCGGGGTGTTTTCAATAGCCGCCGAATTGAAGTTCTGGGCGGCACCGGTGCGCTGTGCCTGGAATTTGGCGTCACGCGAACCGACGACAATGACTTCGTCCAGCAATTCGCTGGATTCCTTCATCGTGACGTTCAGATTGTACGACTCACCCAGCGACAGAGTGATTCCCTCGAACGAAGCCGGCTGATATCCTACGTAGGAAACTTCCACACTATACGGCCCGCCTGTCCGGAGTCCGAACAGATTGAAGATACCGTCCACATTTGTCACCGCACCATATACGGTTCCTGAGGGAACATGAACGGCTTTGATAGTAGCGCCGATGATTACCTCGTGCTGCGCGTCCGTTACTTTACCACGCATCGAGGCTGTTGTGGTTTGTGCCTTGATACCCGCTGTCATCAGAAGAAGGATTACAGCAAGCACGAATCTTAGATTCTTTAACATAATACCTTTAAATTAGTTTATTAAAATGTTATTTTCATCAAATCGGTGGCAAATATAAGCAATTTAATATATAAGAATGTTACAACTATACTACATTTTTTAAGAGTTGAATCAATTAACAAAGTGAATGCCCTCTGAATAGTTCAGAAGCCCTCCACCCGATGTTCCAGGTAACCGGACCGGTCGCTATTTTTTCGTAAATTATCTAAAGCCCACTATCAAACTCACTGATTCTTTGTTTCTTTGTGAAACCTAACTGAGAGACAATATGTGTTTTCATAACTCGATGTCGGCAAAAGCCGCCAAACTCGCCGCCCGATACGGCCGTAAATCGGATGTAATAGAAATCGTGCAGGATATTCTGGACGAGCAGTACCACGTGAATGCCTTCAATTATCCCCGATACCCCATCATCACTTCGTCCGATGAAATTCAGGTGTTCAACTGGGGGCTGATTCCCCGGTGGGTGAAAACGGAAACGGATGCGGAGGACATACGCAAGTACACCCTGAACGCACGCGCCGATACCATCTTCGAGAAGCCTTCCTACCGCGAATCCATCCGGAAAAGGCGCTGCATCGTGCCGAGCACCGGCTACTTCGAATGGCGGCATTCCGGCCGCAACCGCATCCCCTACTTCATCTATCTGAAAGACGAACCTATCTTTTCGATGGCGGGGATATACGATACCTGGCTGGACAAAGAGACGGGCAAAGAATATTCCACCTTCTCCCTTATAACGACCGATGCCAACCGACTAACGGCCTATATCCACAACAGCAAGCGCCGGATGCCCGCCATCCTGTCCAAAGCGGAAGAAGAAATATGGCTCGACCCCGACCTGAACCAGCACGAAATCGCCTCCCTGCTGAAACCCTTTGATGCCGACGACATGGACGCCTATGTGGTGCGGAACGACTTCATAAAAAAGGTGCCGACGGACGAAACCATTCTGGAACATGCCTGAGGGCTTTGTATGAATAATGTTTAAAAGCAAAAACAAAGTTCATACGATGCTGTTAGAGTTGGGAAACTCTAAACAAGAATTATTTATGAATTACGGAATCAGTGTTCTTTTCCGAGCCATACCGTTGCTGATGGCTCTGTTTTGCTTTGGCTACGGAGCCTTTGTGCTCCACATGGGAATGGACTCGGCAAAATATGTTGCCGGTCCGGTCGTAATCTCGTTAGGTATGATTTGTATCGCGTTATTCGCTACGGCGGCAACCATTATCCGGCAGATTATCCACACCTACCACACGGCTGCCAAATACGCTTTGCCGATACTGGGCTACCTGGCTGCCGTCATTACCTTTATTTCCGGATGGGAATATATCAGCGAAGCCGCCACCGCGAGTCATTTCGTCGCCGGGCATGTGATATGCGGCGTGGCCTTTATCACGGCTTGCGTGGCGACTACCGCCACTTCTTCCACGCGCTTTACCCTGATACCCGAGAATGCCGAGGCACCGAATGACGAAGTACCCGCCAACGCATTCAGCTCGATGCAAGGCAATATCCTGATACTGGTGGCGGTGCTTCTGGCACTTATCGCCTGGATATGGACCTTCTGGTTGTTGGGACAAAGCAAGAATCACAATGCTTATTTTGTGGCGGGACACGTCATGGCGGGTATTGCCTGCATCTGCACCAGTCTCGTAGCATTGGTGGCAACCATCGTGCGGCAAATCCGCAACAATTATTCGAAGTCCGAACGGAGGACGTGGCCGGCGGTGGTGCTTGTCATGGGTACATTAAGTATTCTATGGGGACTTCTTATTATGACGAATCCCAATCCTGCCAAATCATCCATCGGATATATTATGATAGGATTGGGACTGGTGTGTTACAGTATATCGAGTAAGGTGATTCTGCTCGCGGCTATCTGGCACAATACATTCAAATTGGCCAACCGCATTCCGCTGATTCCGGTATTCACGGCATTGATATGCCTGTTTCTTTCGGCTTTCCTGTTCGAAATGGCAAGCATTCACAATGTGTACTTTGTACCGGCACGTGTATTGGCGGGTCTGGGCGGAATCTGCTTCACCCTGTTCTCTATCGTCAGCATACTCGAAAGCGGCACTTCCAAGAAGTAACCGCCGGGACATGCTTATTCTCCGGCGGCCGGGCCGTCTGCAAAGACTGCGACGTCCGAAGCATGATGCGCCACATAGGCCGCCGGTCCCGTATCTCCCGAATCGAGAATATCGCGGACTACCTCGGACTTATTCTTTCCGGTAATGAAAAAGATAACCCGTTTAGCGCCGAATATCAGATAGCCCGTCATGGCGATGCGCAACTGCCCGTTATAGGGATTCCGGCTGACTTCGTACGGATGCAAGGAGGATAGCAGATGCTCCTGCCCGGGAAAGATGGAAGAAGTGTGTCCGTCGTCTCCCGCGCCGAGCAAGACGGCATCGAAAGAAGGAACGCCGCGGTATGAGGGAACCGTGTTACATACTTCTTCCGAATAACGTTCCGCCTCCGATTCCGGGGGACAGGAACCGCAGATAGGAAAGACATACTCATCGGGCATTCCCACCACGTCCAGCATCAGCCGGCGCATCGTTCCGTAGTTACTTTCCGAATCGCCCGAGGGCACGCAACGCTCGTCCACCCAGTAGATACGCATCCGGCTCCAGGGGGTGTCATTGCGGTATTCATGCGCCCAGATATCGAACATCAGCGAAGGGGTGCTCCCTCCGCTAAAGGCAAAATGAAATATTTTTTCCGGTTCCTGCTCCATCATTTCGATGAGGTGATGGATGAGTGCGTGTGCGGCGGCAGTGGCGGTAGGATAGATAAACTTTTTCATAACTCACAATATTCATCTGTATTAGTCAAATTCTTGCACGGGTTCGTCCACTCAGCGCCGTGGTCATGCATCATCGCTTCGCTTTCCAGCGGTCCCCAGGTACCGACGGGATAGCCGTAAAGGGGTGCTTCGGGATGTTCCTTCCAATAGCGCAATACCGGATCGAAGAAACGCCACGACGCGTCTACGGCATCGCTGCGGGTGAACAGGGTCTGGTCGCCCTGGATGCAGTCTTCTATCAGCCGGGCGTAAGCATCTCCCGTATTGAGTCCGCCTAAATCGGCATAGCTGAAGTCCATCATCACCTGCTTCACGTCAAAGCCCGGTCCCGGCACTTTCATTCCGAATTTCAGTACGATGCCTTCGTTAGGTTGCAGCCGCAGGATAAGCCGGTTGGCACGCGGACAATGCTTGCCATCACATTGGAACATGTGATGGGGAGTCTCACGGAAGTGCACCACGATTTCGGTCACTTTCGTCGGCATCTGCTTGCCGGTACGGATATAGAAAGGCACTCCGCTCCAACGCCAGTTGTCGATGCCTATCTTCATGGCGATATAGGTTTCGGTACGGGAATCCGGGGCTATATTTCTTTCTTCCCGGTATCCCTTCTTGGTAGCGGATGCGGTATATTGTCCCCGCACGATGTGCTGGTCGAGATCTTCCAGTGTCAAGGGAGAGAGCGACTCGTAGACTTTCACCACCTCGTTACGGAAATTCTCCGCATTGAACACGGCGGGCGGTTCCATAGCCGTGAGCGCCACCAACTGGATAAGATGGTTCTGCACCATATCGCGCAAGGCTCCGGTGCCGTCATAAAAGCCTCCCCGCTGCTCGATTCCGAGGTTCTCCACCGCGGTAACTTCGACATAATCGATGTAATTGCGGTTCCACAACGGCTCGAAGATGCCATTGGCAAACCGGAAAGCGAGAATGTTCTGAGCCGTTTCCTTTCCGAGGAAATGGTCGATGCGGTAGACCTGGTGTTCCTCAAAGACCGAGGCATAGATTTGATTCAGTTCGCGCGCCGACTCCAGGTCATAGCCGAAGGGCTTCTCCACCACGATGCGTGTATGCGGGCGATTGAGGTGCGCCGCCTTCAGCAAGAGGGGAATGACGCCATACAGCGAAGGCGGAGTGGCGAGATAGAAGAGCAGATTATCCGCCTCCGGTTCTCCGGTAATTTCCTGCAACCGCTTATTGAGTTTTACGTACTCGCCTGCATCGGCGGGGTTGAAAGTCAGATAATGCAGATGGTCGCTGAAGTTTTTCATCGTTTCTTCCACACGCTCCCTCGACGAAACAAAATGATCCAGTTCCCGGTAAATATAGGTGCGGTAAGTATCGTCACTGTATTCGGTCCGGCCGATGCCCAAAATGGCGAAATCCTCCGGCAACCTGTCTTCTTTATATAAGGTATAGAGTGCCGGCATCAGTTTCCTTTTGGTCAAATCGCCTGAAGCACCGAATATAATCATCACAAATTTACTCATAATCGTTCTTCTTAATGTTTGGTTATCCACAATTATCCTCTCCAGTTTTCATGGAAGAATTGTCCCCGCAACTCGTCTACCCGTTCAAAGGTATGCGCTCCGAAGTAGTCCCGCTGCGCCTGTATCATATTGGCGGGGAGATTCTCGGAAACTAACGAATAGAAGTAATTCAGCGCCGACGAGAATGCCGGAATGGGAAGTCCCTCGCCCATCGCCTGCGTCACCAGATGTTTCCAGCCGGAAAGCAACTGCTTTAATTCATTCTTGAAATAAGGAGCCAACAAGAGATTGAGGGGTTGCTCTTTCTCCTGATAGGCCGCCGCTATGTCATTCAGAAAGACACTGCGGATGATACAGCCACCCCGCCAGATGCGGGCGATGGTGGATAAATCGAGTTTCCACGCGTATGTCTCGGAAGCGCGTTGCAGGACGGCGAATCCCTGGGCATACGAAACCAGTTTGGAGGCATATAAAGCCGAATAGATATTCTTCACCATTTCCGCCTTATTGTATACAACTTCCGTAGCGGGATGAATGAATTGCCTGGAAGCCTCTACCCGCAACTCTTTCTGAGCGGACAGGCTGCGTTCGAAAACGGCCGTAGCGATAAGTCCCAGCGGCATTCCCAATTCCATGGCATTGATGACAGACCATTTACCGGTCCCCTTCTGGCCTGCCGTATCCAGAATCTTATCAATCAGATAGCCGCCATACTTGTCTTTATGCTGCAAGATATTCGCCGTTATCTCAATCAAGTAACTGCGCAGCTTGCCTTCATTCCATTCTGAAAAGACGGCGGACATTTCTTCATTATCCAGTCTCAGCAGGTTTTTCATTACCCAGTAGGCTTCGGATATGAGCTGCATATCTCCATATTCGATACCGTTGTGTATCATCTTGACAAAATGTCCGGAACCGGCCGGGCCTATCCACTCGCAACACGGCGTTCCGTCCGGAGCCTTGGCCGCGATGCTCTGGAGAATAGGTTTTACCTCTTCCCAGGCGCTCACCGTGCCGCCGGGCATAATGGATGCGCCGTTCAGCGCGCCTTCTTCACCGCCGGAAACACCTGCACCGACGAAACGCAGTCCTTTCTGTTCAGCCAGAATGACGCGCCTGTTGGTATCTTCGTAGTTGGAGTTTCCTCCGTCTATCAGAATGTCGCCGGGTGACAAATATGGAAAAAGTTGGTCCATCAGTTCGTCTACGGCACTGCCGGCGCGAACCATCATCATTATCTTTCGGGGAGTAGCAATCGATTCCGCAAACTCTGCGATGTCGGTATAGCCCTGGATGCTTGTATCCTTTGCACGCCCGTTGATAAACCGTTCCACCACTCCTTCTTCAATACCGGGGACGGTACGATTGTAAACGGAAACATTCCAACCCTTATCCGCCATATTCAATGCGAGGTTCTCGCCCATAACCGCCAATCCGATTAGCCCTATGTCTGTTTTATTTAATTTCTCCATATTCTTGCAAAATTTATCTTTATGGTTAAACAATATGCATCTTTGATTTGTTCGTATGAATTTCCAAATATATTAGTATTTTTGTAATCGGAAGTACATATTACCAAAAAACAACACCAACCCCATGAAGAAAATTCATATCGGACTTTTACCCCGGATACTTATTGCCATCCTGCTGGGCATCCTTTTCGGCAATATTCTCCCCGCTCCCTTAGTACGGATATTTGTCACATTCAACGGCATCTTCAGCGAATATCTCAACTTTTCCATTCCTCTGATTATCTTAGGGCTGGTCACCATCGCCATTGCCGACATCGGCAGGGAGGCGGGAAAAATGCTGCTGGCTACGGCGCTCATTGCCTACGGAGCCACGCTTTTCTCGGGGTTTCTTTCCTATTTCACGGGGGCGGCCGTTTTTCCTTCGCTCATCGAGACCGGCGTACCCTTGGAAGAAGTAAGCGAAGCGCAGGGCATACTTCCCTATTTTTCCGTAGGCATTCCGCCGCTAATGAATGTGATGACGGCATTGGTGCTGGCTTTCACCTTAGGACTGGGGCTGGCATACCTTAAAAGCGAAGTGCTGAAGAATGCGGCGCGGGATTTTCAGGAAATCATCGTGCGCATGATCAGTGCCGTCATTCTGCCGCTTCTGCCTATTTATATCTTCGGAATCTTCCTCAATATGACGCATTCGGGACAGGTGTTCTCCATCCTGATGGTATTCATTAAGATTATCGGCGTCATCTTCCTGCTTCACATCTTCCTGCTGATTTTCCAATATTCCATTGCCGCCCTATTCGTTCATAAGAATCCTTTCAAACTGTTGGGCCGGATGCTGCCCGCCTATTTCACGGCACTGGGAACGCAGTCGTCCGCCGCTACCATTCCCGTCACCCTGGAACAGTCCAAGAAGAACGGGGTGTCTCCCGGTATCGCCGGATTCGTCATCCCGCTTTGCGCTACGATTCATTTGTCGGGAAGCACGCTGAAAATCGTTGCCTGCGCGCTGGCGCTGATGATTATGCAGGGCATTCCTTACGATTTCTCCCTGTTTGCCGGATTCATCTTCATGCTGGGCATCACGATGGTGGCGGCTCCGGGAGTTCCGGGCGGAGCCATCATGGCGGCGCTGGGCATTCTTCAATCCATGCTGGGCTTCGACGAATCGGCACAGGCACTGATGATTGCCCTCTATATCGCCATGGACAGTTTCGGCACAGCCTGCAACGTAACGGGGGATGGAGCCATCGCTTTGATTATCGACAAAGTGATGGGCAAGAAATCATAAACCGCGATATAATCGCAATTCTTTTTGCCGTCTCATAAAAAATGCCGAATTTTGTTGTTCGAATTAACAACTATGAATCAATGAAGAAAGCTTTAATTTCCGGAATTACCGGTCAGGACGGATCGTTCCTTGCCGAATTTCTATTGCAGAAAGGCTATGAAGTACATGGAATCCTGCGCCGTTCTTCTTCTTTTAACACGGGGAGAATCGAACATCTTTATTTCGACGAATGGGTGCGCGACATGAAACAAAAGCGCACCATCAACCTGCACTACGGCGATATGACCGACAGCAGTTCGCTCATCCGCATTATCCAGCAGATACAGCCGGATGAAATATACAACCTTGCCGCGCAAAGCCATGTAAAGGTATCTTTCGACGTCCCCGAATACACGGCGGAAACCGATGCGGTAGGCACGCTGCGGATGCTCGAAGCCGTACGTATCTTAGGGATGGAGAAGAAAACGAAGATATACCAGGCTTCCACTTCGGAACTGTTCGGCAAAGTGCAGGAAGTTCCGCAGAAAGAGACTACCCCATTCTATCCCCGCAGTCCGTATGCGGTAGCGAAGCAATATGGATTCTGGATTACCAAAAACTACCGCGAAAGTTACGGGATGTTTGCCGTAAACGGTATCCTTTTCAACCACGAGAGTGAACGCCGCGGCGAAACTTTCGTCACCCGCAAGATTACACTGGCTGCCGCCCGCATCGCACAGGGCTTGCAGGACAAGCTATATCTGGGCAACCTCGACGCCCGCCGTGACTGGGGGTATGCCAAAGATTACGTGGAATGCATGTGGCTTATCCTGCAACACGATACTCCCGAAGACTTTGTCATTGCCACGGGCGAGATGCATACCGTGCGCGAATTTGCCACACTGGCATTCCGGGAAGTGGGTATCGACCTTCGCTGGGAAGGTGAAGGCATCGGAGAGAAAGGTATCGACGTAAAGACCGGCAAAGTACTGATCGAAGTAGACCCGAAATATTTCCGTCCCTCCGAAGTAGAACAGTTATTGGGCGACCCCACCAAAGCCCGGACACTGCTCGGATGGAATCCCCGCCAGACCAGTTTCGAAGAACTGGTCAGAATCATGGCCGCACACGACATGAAATTTGTTAGAAAACTGCATTTGCGTTCAAAAGAAGAATAGAAAATACATTATGGAAAAGAATGCCAAAATATACGTTGCAGGACACCGCGGACTGGTAGGCTCCGCCATCTGGAAAAACCTGCAAGAAAAAGGATATACCAACCTCATCGGAAAGACCCACCGGGAACTGGATCTGCTGGACGGTGTTGCCGTACGCCGCTTCTTCGACGAAGAACAACCGGAATACGTGTTCCTTGCCGCCGCCTTCGTGGGTGGAATCATGGCGAACAGCATCTATCGCGCCGACTTCATCTACAAGAACCTGCAAATCCAGCAGAACGTCATCGGCGAAAGTTTCCGCCACGGGGTGAAGAAACTACTGTTCCTGGGCAGCACCTGCATCTATCCGCGCGATGCCGAGCAACCGATGAAAGAGGAAGTGCTCCTTACCTCGCCGTTGGAATATACCAACGAGCCCTATGCCATCGCCAAAATTGCCGGACTGAAGATGTGCGAAAGCTTCAACCTGCAATACGGTACGAACTACATCGCTGTGATGCCCACCAACCTATACGGACCGAACGATAACTTCGACCTGGAACGCAGCCACGTGCTGCCTGCCATGATTCGCAAAATCCACCTCGCCCACTGCCTGAAACAAGGCGATTGGGAGGCTGTGCGCAAAGACATGAACCTGCGCCCGGTGGAAGGCATCGACGGCAACAGCGACCAAGAAGCCATCCTGAACATCCTTGCCAAGTACGGCATCCGTGAAGAGGGAGTCGAATTATGGGGCACGGGTACGCCGCTTCGCGAATTCCTCTGGAGTGAAGAAATGGCGGACGCCAGCGTCTTCGTCATGGAGCATGTCGATTTTAAAGATACTTACCGGACGGGAGAAAAAGATATCCGCAACTGCCACATCAACATCGGTACCGGCAAGGAGATAACCATCCGCCGACTGGCCGAACTGATTGTGGAGACGGTAGGCTATCAGGGCCGGCTGACCTTCGACAGCAGCAAACCGGACGGCACCATGCGCAAACTGACCGACCCCGGCAAACTGCACGCTTTGGGCTGGCACCATAAAATAGATATCGAAGAAGGCGTACAGAGAATGTATGACTGGTATTTGAAAGGAAAATAATAAATAAAGTTTGTATTCTATATATAAACCCTTATATTTGCACACAATACAAACAAATGTGCAAGAATTATCATGGAACAAAGTTTTATTTCCTTTATAGAGAACAGTATCAAACAGAATTGGGATTTAGACGCTCTTACCGACTATCGGGGAGCAACGTTACAATATAAGGATGTAGCCCGCAAAATTGAGAAACTCCACATCATATTCGAGGCAAGCGGCATCAAGAAAGGTGACAAAATTGCTGTTTGCGGCCGCAATAGTTCGCACTGGGGGGTAACTTTCCTCGCCACGCTGACCTACGGCGCTGTCATTGTCCCCATCCTCCACGAGTTTAAGGCGGACAACATACACAACATCGTCAACCATTCCGAAGCCAAGCTGCTGTTTGTGGGAGACCAGGTGTGGGAAAACCTGAATGAAAGCGCCATGCCTTTACTGGAAGGTATTATGATGATGGCGGACTTCTACATCCTCGTTTCCCGGAGTGAAAAGCTGAATTACGCGCGCGAGCATCTGAATGAGATGTTCGGCAAGAAATATCCCAAGAACTTCCGAAAAGAGCATATCTCCTATCACAAGGATCAGCCGGACGAACTGGCCGTTATCAACTATACTTCGGGTACGACGAGCTATTCCAAAGGCGTGATGCTGCCTTATCGCAGCCTGTGGTCCAACACTCAATTCGCATTCGAGGTATTACCCCTCAAAGCCGGTGACAGAATCGTATCGATGCTGCCTATGGCACACATGTACGGACTTGCGTTCGAGTTCCTGTATGAGTTCGCGGTGGGTTGCCACATCTATTACCTCACCCGCACCCCGAGCCCGAAGATTATTTTCCAGGCGTTCGCCGAAGTTAAGCCTCACCTGGTAGTGGCCGTTCCCCTGATTATCGAAAAGATTATCAAGAAAAACGTGCTTCCGAAGTTGGAGACGCCTACGATGAAACTGTTGCTGAAAGTACCCATTATCAACGATAAAATCAAGGCTACCGTACGCGAACAGGTTATCAATGCCTTCGGCGGAAACTTTACGCAGGTCATCATCGGCGGTGCGGGCTTCAACCAGGAGGTAGAGCAGTTCCTGAAGATGATAGACTTCCCCTACACCGTAGGCTACGGAATGACGGAATGCGGTCCTATCATCACTTACGAGGACTGGACCCGCTTCAAACCCGGTTCCTGCGGCAAGGCGGCTCCGCGCATGGAGGTGAAAATCCTCTCGCCCGACCCCGCCAATATTCCGGGAGAAATCATTTGCCGCGGCCCCAACGTCATGCTGGGATATTATAAAAACGAAGAAGCTGCCGGCCAGGTACTGGAACCGGACGGCTGGCTGCACACCGGCGACCTTGCCCTGATGGATGAAGAAGGCAACGTAACCATCAAGGGACGCAGCAAGAACATGCTTCTGGGTCCGAACGGACAGAACATTTATCCCGAAGAGATAGAAGACAAGTTGAACAACATGCCGTACGTGGCGGAAAGCATTATCGTACAGCAGAACGAGAAACTGGTAGGCTTGGTTTATCCCGATTTTGAAGATGCATTCGCACATGGTCTGAACAACGACGACATCGAACGCGTCATGGAGGAAAACCGGATAGCCCTTAATGCCGAACTTCCTGCATACAGCCAGATCTTCAAGATGAAAATATATCCCGAGGAATTCGAGAAAACTCCTAAAAAATCAATCAAACGCTTCCTGTATCAAGAGGCGAAAGGATAAAAAACCAGAATTAATGAAACATACACTTGCAGTCCTGCTGCTGGCCTTGTTACTGCCAGGAGGCATTCAGGCACAAAAGAGCGGAAAGTCCGCCGGTATCAATCTTTCGGTCTGGAAGAACATAGCGACCCAACGTACCGATACCGTGGGCTCTACCTGTCTCAACCTCGGTATATACTCTGCCATGAACCGCCTGAACGGTATAGGCGTCAATCTTCTCGGCTCTGTCATCAACAATGATATAAATGGTATACAGGCGTCCGGGATTTGGAACATCGTGGGCGGAAGTGTGCGCGGTTTCCAGATGGCGGGCATTACCAATATCAACGGGGACAACCTGGCGGGTGTCTCCCTCTCCGGACTCGTAGGCATCACGGGAAATGATGCGCGGGGCGTTATCTTCTCCGGACTTGCCAATATCACCGGGGACAACAGTAGCGGTGTCATCTTAAGCGGCTTACTGAACATTACGGGCGATGAATCCGCCGGAGTCCAGTTTGCCGGTCTCGCCAATATCTCCGGCGACAACTTTAAAGGGATTGCCTCTGCCGGACTACTGAACGTGATAGGCGGAGAATTATCGGGCGTGCAGTTTTCCGGATTGGGAAACATTGCCGGCGACGACCTGAAAGGTGTCCAGATTGCCGGACTGAGCAATGTGGCAGGCTCCACGATGACCGGTGTACAAATCGCTCCCCTCAACGTCGCCATCCATGCCAAAGGACTGCAAATCGGTCTGGTGAATTACTACGGGAAAAGCCTGGACGGCTTCCAGTTGGGCCTTGTCAATGCCAATCCCGACACCCGGGTGCAGCTAATGCTGTTTGGCGGAAATACCACCAAACTGAATGTGGCCACCCGTTTCAAGAACAAACTGTTCTACACCATTCTGGGTTTAGGAACGCACTACCTGGATTTCGACGATAAATTTTCCGCCGCATTCTTCTACCGTGCCGGTCTGGAACTGCCCGTATACAAACGGCTTTTCGTCAGTGGCGATTTGGGCTACGGCCATATCGAGACGTTCAAGAACAAAGACTACGGCTTCCCCTCCCGCCTGTATGCTCTCCAGGGACGCGTTAATCTGGAATACCGCCTGACTAACGCTGTCGGACTGTTCGTCACCGGAGGTTACGGTTGGGACCGTTATTACAACCGGGATGCCAATTATGACAAAGGCATTATCGTAGAAGGCGGAGTGGTACTGTTCAAATATTAATCAGACCTTCTCTTTAATGAATCCCGTGCGGTAGGCCACCAACAATTTCTTCAGGTCATGAATCTGCGTTACAAGCACTTTCCCCTTATCGGTGTCCTTCACCATCATACGCTGTGAATTGAACTCGATAACAAACGTGGTCGACTTGATATCCTGCCCTTCCTCAATCGCCTTCTGGCGGCTTTGGAAGGGTTCATGCTGCACCAACTGCAAACCATGCGAATGGTACACCAGCGTATAGCCGGCAATACCCGTTTCCGGCTGATACGCTTTCGAAAAACCGCCGTCGATTACCAACAGCTTGCCGTCCGCCTTGATGGGTTCCTCTCCTTTTATCGTCTTCACGGGCACGTGTCCGTTAATGATATGCGAGTGTGGTCCGGGTTCCACGCCGAACTCGCTCAGGATGTTGTCGCAGATATCCGCCCGGTTCCGCAAGGTATAATAGTAACCTTTCGTCTCCTTATGCAACGACTTGTCGGCTATGAAGTAGCGCTCAAAGGTGGCCATCTTGTCTTTATCGAACGACGGCGCATCCGGCCCGCACCACATGTACCACACGTAATCCAACGCAAACAGCTTCTCCTCCGAAGCGTCTTCCACAAAATAAGCCGTACGTATCAATTGGTCCACCTTCAGCAGCAATTTATGTCCCCAGTACTCCTTCTTCCCGATGCGCACATGCTTGAAGCTTCCGTCCTCGTTCAGGGGCACCGAAGCGTGATACAGCAGATTGCTGTTGCACACCAGATACATGCCTCCGTAGGTGAACAGGCAACGCATGTGCTTCTTCAGCTTCTCGCTGTTCATGAACGAGGCGTGAATCTTCTCCACCAGTTCCTTCTCCTCCTCCGTCAGGCGGTAAGGATCGGCAGGGTCGATGGTGGGGAAATGGGTATCGCGCAGCGGATATTCCTTTCCTTCGTACACGAATACTCCCCGCTCGAAGTCTATGTGATGCAGCAACTTGCGTCCGCCCATGCCGAAGTCCGGCCGGCGGTCGATAATCCCCGCCTCCAGTTTCAGCTGGATAATCGTAATCGCCTTATGCATCTGCGTAATCAGACGCAGGGTCTTTTCGTTATAACTGGCATCGGCAAAATTCATCTTCGGCGCAAAAATGGTACAAGGGTCATCCCCGTAAGTATCCATCGCGAAGGTAGCCAGAGGAAGCAGATTGATGCCGTAACCGTCTTCCAGAGTAGCCAGGTTGGCATACCGCATCGACATGCGGATTACATTGGCTATACAGGCATCGTTACCCGCAGCCGCACCCATCCACAGGATGTCGTGGTTGCCCCATTGGATGTCGAAATTATGATAATCGCAAAGCGTATCCATGATGATGTGCGCTCCCGGACCGCGGTCGTAGATATCGCCCACGATATGCAGGGAGTCGATAGTGAGGCGCTGTATCAGGTTGCACATCGCGATGATAAAGTCATCCGCCCGCTTCGTGGTGATGATGGTGCTGATGATGACGTTGATATAGGCATGTTTATTGGGTTCCACGCTCGACTCGTGCAGCAACTCCTGGATGATATACGAAAATTCCGCGGGCAATGCTTTGCGCACCTTCGAGCGGGTGTACTTGGAAGAAACGTTCTGACAGACTTTCACCAACTGGTTCAGCGTAATCAGGTACCAGTCGTCCAGGTCGCTTTCCTGCTCCTTTATCAACTGCAACTTTTCTTCCGGATAATAGATCAATGTACAGAGTTCCTTCTTCTCGCTCTCCCTCAGGGTATGGCCGAAGATTTCATTTACCTTCCGCTTCACCGCTCCCGACGCGTTCTTCAGCACATGCTGAAAGGCTTCGTATTCCCCGTGTATATCCGTAAGAAAATGCTCCGTGCCCTTGGGCAGGTTAAGGATGGCTTCTAAATTGATAATTTCCGTACTGGCATCCGCAATGGTCGGAAAGCTGCGCGACAATAGCTGCAAATAGCGCAAGTCACTGACTATACTTTCAGGAGTGATGGTTCCCATGATGTTATGTTATTTACGATTTTACGATTTACGATTTACTACTTATTACTCACTACTTATTACTCACTACTTATTACTCACTACTTATTACTCACTACTTACTACTCACTACTCTCCTTACGATTCCCCCGTTTTCAACTTAGAAAAAACATTAGCAGCACCTGCGCGATAATCACCCGCAGGAACATGCAAAACGGGTAAACCGTGGCGTATGCCACCGACGGATTGTCACCCGGTATAGTGTCGTTGGCATAGTTCAGCGCCATCGGGTTGGCCATGCTTCCGCACAGCATCCCTGCCATAGAGCCGAAGTCCACCTTCATCCATTTGAAGGCGATTACTCCCATAATCAGCACGGGAACAATCGTCAGCGCCATGCCGATAGCAATCCAAAGCAACCCCTCCGGACGGAACACCGTGTCGAAGAAGTGGGCGCCTGCATCCAGACCCAGACAGGCCAGGTAAAGCGACAATCCCAATGCCCTCAGCATCAGGTTGGCGCTACGCGTGGTATAAGTGACCATGTGCATCCTCGGTCCGAACGTACCGATAAGGATACCTATGATAATCGGCCCGCCCGCAAGCCCCAGCTTCACCGGAGCGCTGATGCCGGGCAACGAAATCGGTATGGCTCCCAAAGCCAATCCCAGAATAATGCCCACAAACACTGCCACCAGGTTCGGTTCTTTCAGGCTCTTCACGGCATTTCCCAATACTTTTTCCACATTCTGTATGGCAGCCGCCTCGCCCACTACGGTCAACCGGTCGCCAAGCTGCAAGGTCAGTTCCGCCGTTGCCAGCAGTTGCACGCCGCTACGATACACACGGCTGATGTTGATGCCGTAATGGTTGCGCAGATGCAGCGAGCCCAGTTTCTTTCCGTTCAGTTCGGGACGGGTCACGACGATACGCTGCGATATCAGTTGGCTGTCGATGGCATTCCAGTCGATGTCCTCCTTGTTCCAGTCCGTATGTTCCTGCTCGCCGAACAGCACGGTCAGCGCCGGCGCATATTTTTCCGAAGTCACCACCAGCAGGCGGTCGCCTTCCTTGATTACCTTCTCCGAGGTGGGTATGGTGACTCTTCCGTCCCGCCACAGGCGCGAGATGACGAACTTCGGATAATTCAGTCCGCCGATTTCCCGGATACTCTTGTTGAAGATAGCGGGATTATGCACCTGGAACGCCGCGATATAGGGTTTGTTCACATCATCTTTCTCTTTCACCTCCAGGTCTTCCTTGCGCGCCAGCGTCTTACGGATGGCAAGCACCGCCAATATGACACCTACCACACCCATCGGATAAGCCACCGCGCAGCCCAGTGCCGGTGTACTGGACTCCAGCCCCATCTGCTTCAACGTCTGTTGTGCTGCTCCGAGCGCCGGCGTATTGGTGGTGGCCCCACACAGAATGCCTACCATGTCCGGCAGCGATATGCCCATACTGTAACTGCCCAGCACCGTCATCAGCGTACCGATAAGCACCACTCCGATGGCAAGCATATTCAGGCGTATCCCTCCCTTGCGGAAAGAACTGAAAAAACCGGGACCGACCTGCAATCCCAAAGCATATACAAATAGCACCAGTCCGAAACTTTCGGCATAATTCAGCATCTGCGCATCGATGGATAATCCTAAATGCCCGGCCAGAATACCGGCAAAGAATACGAAAGTCACCCCCAGAGATATGCCCCAGACGTGTATCTTCCCTAATCCCAGCCCGATAGCCGAGATCAACGAGAGTACCACCACCGCCTGCAAAGCGGAGTGTTCGACAAACAAACTATATAGCCAGTCCAATGTATTACAGTTTTACCTTATTTGCCTGCAAAGATAGGAAGTATCCTCGGAGCCTAAAAATATAAATGCAGGAAATTTAAGGATAGAGTCGCTTTTCATATGATTTCCGCCCTTATGCCATTCAACCGTTTTTTTCCGTATCTTTGCGCCCCAACCCGAAGTCTGCACATAACCTATAAAATATTCAGTATATGACGATATACGACTATGTACGACAAAAGACAGAAGAGACCAAACAATCCGGCCGATACGGCACGGCAGGTTTATATTCAAGCGCATATAACAGTTTCCTGAGGTTTCTGGACGACGAATCGCTCACATTCAGCGGCCTTACGGCGAACCTCATCAAGAATTATGAGGCCGATTTGCTCCAGAACGGATACAGCCACAACACCATATCGGCTTATATGCGTATGTTGCGTTCTCTTTTCAACAAGGCTTACGAGCAAGGAGTGCCCGAAGCCATCCCGGTAGATGACTTTTTCCAGGTGGTCTTTACGGGCTACGAACCTACCCGGAAGCGTGCCGTTTCGCCCGCGCTTATCCGACGCCTCGCCAGGCTCGACTTGCAGGACAAGCCGCATCTGTGTTTCAGCCGTGACCTGTTCCTGCTTAGTTTCTACTTGTGCGGAATCCCTTTCGTCGACCTCGCCAATCTCCGGAAGTCCGATATCCGGCGCAACACCATCTATTATTACCGTCAGAAGACGCACCAGCAATTGTCCGTCTTCATCGAGCCGTATGCCGCCGAGATTATCAGCAGGTATTCCGATCCGGATCCCGGCACGCCTTTCCTGCTGCCTATCCTCAAATCGTCCGGTGAAGCCGGATACAGGCAATACAAAAGCGCCTTGCGCCTCTACAACCAGCACCTCCACCAACTGTCCGGAATGCTCGGTCTGAAGACGCCGCTCACTTCCTACGTAGCCCGCCACACCTGGGCCACCACGGCGAAGAAAGAAGGGGTATCCCTCTCCCTTATCAGCGAAGGCCTGGGACATAGTTCCGAGAAGGTGACACACGTCTACCTCGATTCTTTCAGCGACAATGAGATGAGCAAGGCCAATAAAAAAGTAATCTCCACCATCTACCCGGAACTGAACGAAAAAAGCAGAAAGAAGAAGATGATGAAAAAAGACAAACCGAAAGAACCGGAAGAGCAGAATAAACCGGAAAAAACGAAGAATACGAAGGTAAGAGCTGTAAAGAGGGAGAAAACGAAAAAGACAAAGAAAAAGATGAAGCAAACAAAACAAGAAAAACAAGAGAAAAAGAAATCGCCACAAACCAATTGTAATACATTTATACAAATGGGAACATAGCGAATACGGGATTTTATTCTCTTACTTACAAGGTAAGAGAATGATTTTCTTCGCCGCAAAGGTAGAAAAAATACAGTCAACAACAACTAAAAAATATTTGTTTTTTTAGTTAAGACAAACTTGTCATACAATATAAGACCTATTTAATACCGAAAACAATCATTCATTTATTACTACATTCATTTTACATAATACTTATCAATATCTCATTCCATTTACTATAAAAGCGCAATAAACTGAGGAACTGTTTTTGTCGTTCAGGGGTTGTTTTTTGTCGTTCGCAACTCATTACATGCTGTTCATGAGTTTTTGATTTTATTCTCTTACCTTGTAAGTAAGAGAATAATAAACATCAATACCTGATACCCTCCTTTCCGCACCCGGAAAGCGGGTAGCGACACATTATAGTTAGGAATGAAGCATTTTGTACGGTTCAACAAAGTTATTAAGTTTATCATCATCACCGGTGATTTATGCATTCTTAATATCCTATTCGTAGCTATTTACTTGGTATTCGATAGCTATGAGGATCCCCTGTTCCCCAACTCCATCATCCAGTTGCTGGCACTGGTGAATCTGGTGTACATCGCCTGCAACTATTCCAAAGGCGCCATTCTGCACGATCGCCTCATCCGCCCTGAACACATAGTCAGAAACACTTTCCGAAACACCTTTCTACATGCAGGGGTATTCATCAGCCTCATCGGGGTTACCAATTACAGCTCCAGCTCCATCCCCGTCCCCTTTTTCGCCCTGTTCTATTCGCTTTTTCTCGTGATTCTCATTGCCTACCGGCTCACGTTCCGTAAACTCCTCAAGCTGTACCGTCGTTCGGGTGGCAACTCCCGCACCGTCCTGTTCATCGGAGCCGGCGAAAACATGGTGGAACTCTACCGCGAAATGAGCAGCGACCCCGCCACCGGTTTTCGCATCCTCGGCTATTTTGCTCCCCGCGCATCCAGACTCTATCCCCGGAACTTCCCCTACTTGGGCCACCCCGGCGAGTTTCTCTCCTACATCCGCAACCACGGCGCCGAGCACGTCTATTGCGGCCTGTCGTCCCAGCAAAGCGACGACCTCCTCCCGATTATGAACTATTGCGAAAACCACCTGATACACTTTTTCTGCGTGCCCGACGTGCGCAACTACCTGAAACGGCGTATGCACCTCACCACCATGGGCAACGTACCCATCTTCTACATCCGCCGCGAACCGCTCGCCTTGCCCGAAAACCGCCTCTTAAAGCGTGTGTTCGACTTCACCTTTGCATTGCTGGTTCTCTGCACCCTGTTTCCCGTCACCCTTCTCTGGGTAGGCATCGCCATCAAGATAACCTCCCCCGGCCCTATCTTTTTCAAGCAGAAACGCAGCGGCCTACAGGGGAAAGAATTCTGGTGCTACAAGTTCCGCTCCATGCGCGTCAACCGCGATTCCGACAATTTGCAGGCCACCCGCGACGACCCGCGCAAGACACGCCTGGGCAGCTTCCTGCGCAAGACCAACCTGGACGAACTGCCGCAGTTCATCAACGTCCTGAGGGGCGATATGTCCATCGTTGGCCCGCGCCCGCACATGCTGAAACACACCGAAATATATTCCAAGCTGGTGGACAAATACATGGTACGCCACCTCGTGAAACCCGGCATCACCGGCTGGGCGCAAATCAACGGCCTGCGTGGAGAAACCAAAGAACTCTGGCAGATGGAGAAACGCGTGGAGCACGACATCTGGTATCTGGAACACTGGACGTTCATGCTCGACCTCTACATCATCTACCGTACGGTGAAGAACATCCTGAGGGGCGAGAAAAACGCTTTTTAAGCCCCGAAGATAAATAATAAGTAGTAACATCGAAAATAAACCATACCCATGAGAAAAAAAAGCCTTATCGCCTTGCTGTTTCCGCTCCTGCTGGCAGGATGCCAAAGTTATAAGAACGTGCCCTACCTGCAAGACGGGGCGGAACAGACAACGGAAGCGGATACCCTCTACACTCCCCTGTACGATGCCCGCATCCAGCCCAAAGACCTGCTCACCATCGTAGTGAGTTGCCCCGAAGAACCCGAACTGGCAGCCCCCTTCAACCTGACGGTTGCCACTCCCCAGAATTCCGCCGCCAGCCGCAGCCTCACCACCCAGGCCACCCTGCAACAATACCTTGTGGACAACGACGGCAATATCGACTTTCCCGTCCTGGGCGCCATCCATCTGGGCGGCCTTACCAAAGGAGAAGCCGAGCAGTGGATAAAAGAAAAGCTCAGCCCCCAGTTCCGCCAGCCGCCCATCGTCACCGTACGTATGGTCAACTATAAGATTTCGGTCCTCGGCGAAGTGGCCGGTCCGGGCACTTTCACCATATCCAATGAGAAGGTGAACGTGCTCGAAGCCCTTGCCATGGCAGGCGACATGACCATCTACGGCATCCGCGACAAGGTGAAGCTGATCCGCGAAAACAACCGCGGGCAACGGGAAATCATCACCCTCAACCTGAACGACCGCAACCTCCTACAATCCCCCTATTACTATTTGCAGCAGAACGACATCCTCTATGTCACCCCCAACAAGGTAAAAGCCAAAAACGCCGATATCAGTACCAGCACTACCATCTGGTTCACCGTCATCGGCACCCTGGTCTCCCTTACCAGCCTAATCATCAGCCTCACCCGCTAACAATCCATCATTCATCATTCATCATTCAAAATTCATAACTCCCAATGAAAGACTTTCCATACGACGACCTCCTCGAAGAAAAAGAAGAAAAGAAGGATTATCACGCCATCCTTTTCAAATACATCATACGCTGGCCCTGGTTCGTCGGCTCCATCCTCCTGTGCCTGCTCATCGCATGGCTCTACCTGCGCTACACCACTCCGGTCTACAATATCAGCGCCACTATCATCATCAAGGACGACCAGAAGGGCGGCAGCGCAGGCAATGACCTCAGCGCTTTCGAAGATCTCGGCATTGTCAGCTCTTCCAAGAACATCGACAACGAAATCGAGATTCTGCGCAGCAAGTCGCTCATCCAGAATGTAGTCGACGAACTAGGACTCTACATCCGCTACTTCGCCAAGGGCCGGATCAACGACATCGAGCTTTACGGCACCTCGCCCATCCTCGTGCACTACGCTCCCGAAGATGCCGACCGCCTCGCTTCCCCCATCCTGCTCACCCTCGACTATCAGGCTGACGGACAGCTCAACGTCACCGGCACTCTCAACGGCGAGAGCATCGACAAGCGCTTCACCACCCTGCCCGCCGTCCTCTCCGGCGAAGCGGGAACCATCACCCTGCTGACCAACGACCGGCATCCTATCCAAGAAGACGGCACTGTCGAAGTCACGATTCAGAAGCCGCTGGCAGTAGCCAAGAGCTACCTCAGAGGACTGAACATCGAACCGACCAGCAAGACTACCTCCGTAGCCACCGTATCGCTGGAAGACACCGACAGGAAACGGGGCGAAGACTTCATCAACAAACTGGTGGAGATGTACAACCGCGATGCCAACAACGACAAGAACGAAGTGGCTGAAAGCACCGCCCGCTTCATCGACGAGCGTATCTCCGTCATCAACCGCGAACTGGGCAGCACCGAGCAGGAACTGGAAAGCTTCAAGCGCCAGGCAGGCCTGACCAACCTCAGCAGCGACGCCCAGCTCGCCGTTACCGAAAAATCGGAGTACGAGAAGCGCCGTGTGGAGAACGGCACCCAGCTAAACCTGGTACGCTACCTCGCCGACTACCTGGAGCAACCGGAGAATGCCGGTAAGGTGCTCCCGATGAACGTCGGACTGGACGACACCTCCCTTTCCGGACTTATCAGCGAATACAATGCCCTCGTACTGGAGCGCAACCGGCTGCTGCGCACCTCCTCCCAGGCCAACCCCGTCATCCGGCGGCTCGACGATGATATCCGCAGCCTGCGCTCCAGCCTCAACACCACCCTTACCAGCGTGCGCGAAGGCCTGCTCATCACCCAAGCCGACCTGGACCGCCAGGCCAACAAATTCGCCGGACGCATCAACAACGCCCCCACCCAGGAGCGCCGCTTCGTCAGCATCCAGCGCCAGCAGGAAATCAAAGCCGGGCTCTACCTGATGCTGCTCCAGAAACGCGAAGAAAACAACATCGCCCTGGCAGCCACCGCCAACAATGCCAAAATCATTGACGATGCTCTGGCGGACGATACGCCCGTCTCTCCCCAAAGACAGCTAATCTATCTTGCCGCCCTCCTTGCGGGCATCGCTATCCCCATCATCGCCATCTATCTGGCGGGACTGTTCAGTTTCCGCATCGAGAGCCGGGCGGATGTGGAGAAACTGACCACCGTCCCCATCGTCGGCGACATTCCCCTTAACGAACCCTCAGACAGCAACATGCCCTCCATCGCTGTCCGCGAAAACGAAAACAGCGTCATGGCGGAAACTTTCCGCGACCTGCGCACCAACCTGCTTTTCATGCTGGGTAGTCCGGAGCAGAAGGTCATCCTCATCACCTCCACCACGAGCGGCGAAGGCAAGACGTTCATCGCCTCCAACCTCGCCATCAGCCTTGCCCTGCTGGGGAAAAAAGTAATCCTGGTGGGACTGGATATCCGCAAACCGGGACTGAACCGCGTCTTCCGCCTCCCGCTGAAGCGGACGGGCATCACGCAATACCTGTCGGCACCGCAATCGACCGATCTCCGCTCCATGATACTGCCTTCGGGCATCACCGCCAACCTCGACCTGCTGCCGGGCGGCCTTGTTCCGCCCAACCCGACAGAGTTGCTGGCCCGTCCCGCATTGGAAGAGGCCATCGACCAACTGAAGCAGACTTACGACTACATCGTGCTGGACACCGCCCCCATCGGCATGGTGACCGACACGTTGCTCATAGTCCGCGTTGCGGATACCAGCGTATACGTCTGCCGCGCCGGCTTCACTTACAAGACCTATTACCAGCTTATCAATGACTTACAGCAACAGCGTCGCCTGCCTCAACTGTGCACGGTCATCAACGGGCTGGATATGGAGAAGAAAAAGTACGGCTATGGAAAATACGGAAAATATTATGGTTACGGAAAGATGTACGGTTATGGGGAGGACTCAAAAGCCGATTAAGGATGACAGATATCACCTATAAAGACATACAACCCGATACAGTTTGCCGCCAATGGTTAGTGGCGTACGTGCAGCCTTGCCTCGAAAAGAAGACAGCCGCCCGTCTTCGCCGCATGGGCATCGAGTGCTACCTGCCCGTCCAGACCGAGTTGCACCGCTGGAGCGACCGCCTCAAGCGGGTAGACCGCATCGTAATCCCCATGATGCTTTTCCTACACGTCACCCCGCAGGAGCGTCACCTTCCGCTCACCCTCCACGCCGTCAGCCGCTACCTCGTACTGCGTGGCGAGAGCACCCCCGCCGTCATCCCCGACGAGCAGATGAACCGCTTCCGCTTCATGCTGGACTACAGCCCCGAAGCCGTGGAGATATGCAGCACTCCCCTCGCCCCCGGCGACCAAATCAGAGTCATCAAAGGCCCCCTGGCCGGACTGGAGGGCGAACTGGTCATGATTGGCGGAAGAAGCAAAGTCGCCGTCCGCCTCTCGATGCTGGGATGCGCCCATGTGGACATGCCGGTGGGGTTTGTGGAGAGGAAGAAAATGAAAAGGGAAGAATGAAAAACGGGGGAATCCGCGCCTAAAAAAATCTTATTGACTTCCTCACCACTTCTCTTTCTTCACATCAAAGCATGGACACTGTTTCGTCCATTCCATCGGTTCCACTTCCCCGTTGCCGTTGATGTCGGGGCTGAGGTCTCGGTGTCCCACGATGCGGGCAGCGGGATAGTCCATCAGGAGGGCGCGGACCAGCACGCGGAGCGAATGGCGCTGCCACTCGGTGCGGGTGTCTTTCGGGTTGCCGTAATGGTCCAGACCACCTTCGTAGCAGATGCCGATGCTGTGGGCGTTGTAACCCTTGGCATGGGCGCCGACCTTTTCGAGGGGACGGGTGGTCAGGATGCGGCCGTCACGGCGGACGTAGAAATGATAACCTGTTCCGTCGAAACCACGGAGACGGTGGGCGGCCTCAAGCGCTTGGCCGGAAAAAGGGCGGTCTTCGCAAGTGGCGCTGCAATGTATTACGATAAGGCTGATTTGACGCATGATTTGAGTTTTTGAGTTCTTTGAGTTTTTGAGTTGATGAGGTTTTGAGTTGGGGAGTTGATGAGTTTTTGAGTTGATGAAGGTGTCGAAAGTGAATTAAACACAGAGTCACAGAGACACAGAGCTTTTTAAAGTGCTCAAAATAAAATCTCTG
>ENA-OYYE01000227-OYYE01000227.1-human-gut-metagenome-genome-assembly--contig:-NODE-227-length-35933-cov-7.192764_pt1 | contig 35933 bp, 45 predicted proteins | sample MGYA00243244_ERZ653437 | MGnify/ENA primary metagenome ERZ653437 (study PRJEB26926, sample SAMN06165130) | human gut metagenome | biome: ENVO:00009003; feature: ENVO:2100002; material: ENVO:00002003...
TAGAGCACAACACTTTTAATGTTGGGGTCTTGGGTTCGAGCCCCAAGCGGATCACTGAAAGAAGATGAAAAATAAAGTAAATCCCTGATAGTCAATCACTATTGGGGATTTCTTTTTTCTCCGAGTCCACCGTTTTAAGCAGATTACGGCAAGAAAAACAGGTGAAAAAGGTGGACTTTATTTAGCCCAAATTTTAGTCCACCGAATTGAACCTTATTATAAACCGCAAAACGCTTTGTAATATTTCCTCAAATCAATTTGTGAGCATTTTAAAGTTGTTAACACAAAACGAATTGCGTGTTTTTATTTGTTTCTCAATGCTATTCAAACAGTATTCAAAAGGTATTTAAAAATTCCTCAAATCATTCATTTTTCTTATCTTTGTATGAATTTAGGAGAGTTTTGAGCTAAAGTGCGATATGTTTTTCCGGACTGGTGTATAGCATAATATCTGTATATCCAGTATTGTAATTCATGTGCGCATTGAACTCTACTTTCCTGCATTCTTTGAACGGGCTACCTATGAAAGGATTTTTGTCTATCCAGTCGCACAATTCAAGGATGGAGGACTTGTTCGAGGTAAAGTATATAAATGGGTGTTCTTTCAATATGTTAAGTACATCCAGATAATCGGCCAGGTGCCAATACATATTATATGTACCTACATAAGTACTCAAGTATGGCGGGTCAACTAGAAACACCACACCAGGAATATCCTTATATCTATTGAACACTTCCTTGTAATTCTCACAGGTAATTGTCAGCCCTTTCAGGTAGTCTGTCGATTCCGGATAGCTCGTCGTCCGGATATTGTTGTATATGGTTTCTTTCTTCATTCCTTCCAGGCTGAGCACGTATTTCATGGCAAACAACAGGGACGAGGACAGTGTGATATAATCCACGTAGCCGCGTTCCTTTTCCTCTCTTTCAAGACGCGCCAACACTTTCTCACGGGTCTCGCCGATGATACGTTTATTTCTGGGGACTCCTTCAGCTATCCGGCGCAAATCGGATAACAGCACATTAGTGGTCGGAATATTCGCAAGCCGCTGGCAATAGTTGTCGAAATCGTTATACACAACAGCGGCATCGGGTCTGACACATTTAGTGATGTGTGACAGCAGGCCTGAACCGCCAAAAAGGTCCACAAACAAGGTACTGTTCGGGAACTGTCCCAGTACCTTGATAAATTCCTTGGCAAACATACGCTTCTGCCCCACAAAAGGAAGCGGGGCGGACAAATACATCTTTCTCATTTCATTTTGCTTTAAAACGGTCGCAAAGTTTCCAAGAATCCACGAGAAGAACGGGAAACAGGAACGTTTCCCGCTGCAAGACATATACAGCGATTTATACGTTCAGCCTAAAACGGGTCGTCTCGTCACCGCCAATCAATGCACGGGTACCCGGTATATTGTTTTCATAGATATGCACGTTGCCCAGATAGAGGCTAATCGACTTCAGGGGGAGTTCTATCTGCCGAGCCATCAGGTACAGGTGGTAAATGTCGGAAGGTAGCCCGAGATTCGCGTCGCTACTACGTTGGTAAGCGGACAGGACCAGTTCACCGCCGTCCAGCTGGGACTGCACCAGACTCAGGCAGGGGGCCTGGTTGCTCTCGGCTCCGGTCTCACCCAAGAAAAGCACGTAGTTCTTGCTGTTGCGTTTCTCCCGGTTGATTTTCGCTATCAACGGCGGTAACTTCTCGAAATAGGTTGGATAACTGTTCACCAGGATAGAACCGCAATAGTCCCACCAATTTATTCCGGCTTCTCGATACTTTTCTACACTACGTTCACCTTGCATAAACAACTGAAGTTCACTCCGGAGTTTTTTACGGGCAATATTATGACCTTCGAATATATCGAGCAGGTCGGCTGGCGTAAGGGATAGCTGCTCATTCAACAGGTATCTGATATTGCCCTTTTTGTTACTTTGCACACTTCCTGAAGCAAGAATTTTGCTCAGAATACAATAATACTTGTTCATAGATTTTCCTCTTGATTTTTTTACCGGAATAAAGCTAATGAATCTGTCTCTTACTTCATTATAAAATAAGTTACTTACACTGCAACCGTTGTGCATTCACTTTGGAAATGTTTTATCAGTCCATAGACTTTGCGCTCACTTATGGAATATCTTTCAGAAAGAAGTGCCACAATATATAAGACCTTTTCGCCTATTTCTCGCAAACGAACATAGTCTGCATATAGGTCAATATAACGGATATCTTCAATACGTATTCCTGCCTTCTGCATATTTTTCAGTAAGTCCCTGTTAAAGTTTAGTATCTCAATCACTTTCATACAAACAAAATTTTATATATTTGCATCCCGAAGGTCTGAAAATTAATGGAAGTAATTGATAATAAACGGTCTTGAATCGTTTTTTAACTAATGTAACCTTTAATTGGTTACGAATTAGCGCAATACAGAATGTTTAGGACTTCTGTGGTTTGCATAATTTCAAATGACTTTTCATGTACAAAGGTACAACTTATTTTGAATATAGCAAGCTATGTTCAGAGATAATTTTCTACTTCCTTTTTTATTCTGTTCACTCTTTTAAAGCGGCATAAAAGCCCGTATTTTCGGTAGCTTTTATGGTTGACATCCGCTTTCTTTGTGACGAGTGAAATGCAATTCTTAAAAGAACAGTTCCTGCGTTTATGTTTTTGTTATTTTTCCCATGTTACGGTTTAAAACCAATGCCGACATTGGGTGTTTTCTCTTCAATTTTCTTTGGAAGGAGTTGCTTTTCGGACGCGGCGCAACTCATTATCCTCTTTGTTTCTTCAGGGGAATAGCAAGCTATCTTTATTTTACGGGAATAGCTTGCAACAATCTTGTTTTCAGATTTCTTCTCTCACTTTCATTTGCCATCACTCCGTTTTTATGCTTGAAGTTAATAAGTTGTCTGCAAGCAACCAACTTGTTGCGCGGGCAAAGGTAAGGCAGGGTTTTACGGGCGTACCAAATTTTTTGTGTCACAATCTCCACACCTCCTTCGTCGGGTAGTATTCTGCCAAAAAAATTTGGTTCTGTAAAACTCTCTGCCTTGAAAAAGCCCACGAAACAAGTCAGTTGCAACAACTCATTAACGCATAAAAAAAAGTCGTGATTATGAAAGCAAGAGAAGAAAATACATTTAGAAACAATATCGTTGCTGCGAATCTATTCCCGCATAAAATCTTAAAAATGGCGGCTCGGTTGGCGGTGGCAATGGCAAAAATGGCGGTCGGCATTATCCTGTGGGCAGGGTATTTCATCCTCTCGTTGGTGGGTGCAGTAGTAGGCGGTGTGTGTGAGTTCGCACTCGGTTGCATCATCGTTTTACTATCGTTGGCTGCCTGTTTCGGCTTTATCTTATGGTTATTTACCCTTTAAATGGCAGTATATGCCACAACAAACAGATTATCAACTTATTCAAATAATACAGCCTTATGAAACGATACAGCAGGACAATAGCACAGCAGTGCAGATATTATGAAGTGGAGAACATCTTCGAGTATATGGTAGAAACCTATGTGAACGGCAATATCACCTTTTTTGGGGAACTCTACCACGAATTATGCAAAGAAGCAAGGAAGGATTTTATCGACTACCTTCTTAGCGAGGTGGAGCCGATATATTGGAGAGAAATTTTGAAAATGACAGTCTAACATCCTACGGCAATGAACAAGACAACTGAAAGGATACCCACATGGAGCCTGTGTTACCTTATCAATGGTGATGCAACAGGACTGACGGACGAAGAAATCCGAATGATAGACAATTGGCTGAATAATTGGAAAGTGCAAACCGTTTCGCCCATAACGGACGAGGAAGGAAACACACAGCCTTATTTCTCACATCATCCCCTTTTCGGCTTATCTGCCGAAGTGGAAGACTGCGATATAATTTATGCGAATAACAACCCATCTAAAATTTGACATCATGGATGCAACAACCCATTTCAAGAGAACGATACAAGCCTATTTGTCACAACGGGCAGCGGAAGATGTGCTTTTCGTCACCACCTACAAAAAACCGAATAAAAACATAGACGATTGTGTCACCTACATTCTGAACGAGGTGCAAAAAAGCGGTTGCAACGGCTTTACGGACGGAGAAATCTATGCAATGGCGGTGCATTATTATGACGAGGACGACATCAAAGTAGGCAAGCCGATAAACGCAAGAGTAGTGGTAAACCATACGGTTGAACTTACCCCCAAAGAAAAGGAGGAAGCCCGCAAGCAAGCCATCGAACGGGTGCATAGGGAAACCTGCCAGAGAATGACGCAACGCAAGGCTACCAAGAAAGAGAACGGTAACGCCCCTGTACAAATGACATTATTCTAAAACTTCAAGATTATGAAACCAAGAACAGGACAACAAAGGCAGATTGCAGCGTTAAGCAAAAGTCTTAAGCCTATCACTGCAAAACAGATGGCATGGGCATACAGCCATTGTTTGGAACATATCGCTTACCGTACAGCGAAGAACACCCTCACGTGTGGCAATTGCGGTCACACATGGAAAAGCGAAACTACATTGGTCGATACTCTTGTCGGATGCGCTTGCCCCCAGTGCGGAAGGGAACTAAAGGTAAACGACACATGCAAACGCACATTCAAGCAATGAAAATGGAAAAAGTCAGAAAACATGAAACTTCTTACTTTTGTAGGGCTTTAGCGATGAAATAGTTTTGATAAGCTAGTTTTTGCAGCAAATTTAGTTTGCAACATTTGCCTAAATCAACTTAAATCATGATATTTGCAAAAAACATCAATAATCATACTAATGGCGCAAATTAATAGACTAAAAGTAGTACTTGTTGAGCAGAACCGAACAGGGAAATGGTTGGCAGAAACATTAGAAAAAAATGAAGCAACTGTTTCGCGTTGGTGTACAAACGAATCTCAGCCATCACTCGAGACGTTAATAGAAATAGCCAAAGCATTGAATGTAGATGTGAAAGATTTACTTATTTCGACAAAGAAGTGAAAACTGTTACATAATGAAAGAAATATCATTATATCATTTACCTATGGGATGGGAGACTGCAACAATTGATAATTTGATTGGAGTAAATGGCTTATTTGTAGATGGTGATTGGATTGAAAGTAAAGATCAGAATCCCAATGGGAGAATTAGATTGATACAACTTGCTGATATTGGAGACGGAACTTTTAAAGATAAATCCAATAGATTTATGAGTTTTAATAGAGCTGTCGAACTTAATTGTACTTTTTTGCAGTATGGAGATATCCTTGTTGCAAGAATGCCTGATCCTTTAGGACGAGCAGTTATTTTTCCGTACAAAGAGATGGAACAATATGTAACAGTTGTTGATGTAGCTATAATACGTACAGGAAACGGAGTTTATAACAAATGGTTAATGTATTTTCTAAATTCACCAGAAATACGAAAAAAAATTGGAGCCTTTCAAACAGGGACAACACGTAAACGTATATCAAGGAGTAACCTTGCTCAAATTAATATCCCTGTTCCACCACTAAACGAGCAATATCGGATAGTTGAAAAAATAGAAGAATTATTCAGTGAAATAGAACATGTTGAAACAAGCTTGTATGATATAAAAAAACGCCTTGATTTCTATTGGCAAACTACATTACACTATTATTTTAGTGGGCACTTATCACAAGAATGGCGAGTGAAAGAAGTAATAAATAACAACTTGGAATCCCTTAATTCAATTTATGAAATACCAACAACATGGAAATGGGTAGACTTGGGTCGATATGTAGATTTTATAGGTGCAGGCTCAACACCCAAAGGAGGTCGGAGTATTTATACCAATAATGGAATTCCATTTATTCGCAGTCAGAATGTTTTATATTATTCTTTAGACTTAGATGATGTTGTTTATATCACGGATGAAATAAATGAAAAAATGTCTCGAACCCAAACTCAAATAAATGATGTTTTGCTCAATATTACAGGTGCTTCAATTGGCCGATGTACTTATATTCCAGATAATCTTGAACAAGCAAATGTAAATCAGCATGTCTGTATTATACGGACAAAGCCTACCCTTTTATACAAATATTTATCTCTATATCTCAATTCACCTGCTATTCAACGTTTAATCCAAAAATGGAGTTCGGGAGCTACTCGTGAAGCGTTAACACTTAGTCAAATTAGAAGTATTCCTATTCCAATGTGTTCATTGGAAGAACAAGAATTTATCGTATCCGAGTTGGAATCTCAACATACAATTTTGGAGCATACTAGAAAAATATTAGAAAAAAAAATCAACCAAATTCAGATGCTAAAACAGTCTGTTTTGAATAAAGCATTAGAAGGTCAGCTTGTATCACAAAATCCAAATGATGAGCCGGCTTCTGAACTTTTACAGAGAATCAAAGCAGAACGGATTGAATTGGTGCAAGGGGAGCCTAAAATAAAAAAAGTCAAAATAAAGATAGAAAAAATGGAGCGAACAAAATCTGTTCTTGATTTATTGAAAGAGGCTCAAAAACCTCTTTCTGCAAAAGAGATTTGGCAACAGTCCAAACATTGGGATAGCATTGATGATTTCTATGCTGAATTAAAATCAATAAGTGATTCAATTGAGCAAACGAAGTCAAAAACAGAAATATTATTGTCGTTGAAGAAATGAGAATACATAAAGTTTACATAGAAAAATTCAAGAATCTCCAACAGTTTGAGATAAATCTTACTCCAAACGAGATGAACACCGTCTTGTTAGGACAAAATGCGACTGGTAAATCTAATTTTATTGAGGCACTTGTTCTTATTTTCAAGTACCTTGATTTAGAGAAAGAGCCATCCAAAGAGATAAACTTAAAATATAAGATCGAATACGAATGTCGAGGTAGAAAAATATTTGTAGACTATTTGAATGGAAAATATAGTTTTAATATTGGCCATCGGAATATCATTGATGGAAAAGAAGTTTGGCAAACTGAAGCTAAAGGTTTATCCAAAACAGAATTTTTCCGTAAAAAGAATGAATACTTGCCCAAATATGTATTCACTTACTATTCGGGAATCAGCAATCGTTTGAAAGATCATTTTGATGAACATCAGAAAAAATTTTATGATAAAATCATTGATGCCGATGCGACAAAAGATAATGTAGATGAACTACGTCGCTTATTCTATGTTCAGTTGGTTCATTCGTACTTTGTACTTATGGCATTTTTTACATACGAAACAAATGAGACTAGACAATTTCTTCAAAAATACTTATTCATTGAAGATTTAGAATCTGTCTTATTTAAGTTTCAACGACCCTATTTTGCTACTAATAAAAAATTCCAAGATTTATTTATGTGGGGAGCAAAAGGTTTGGTTCGAGAGTTTTTGGATAAACTATGGGAATTGGCATTAGCACCAATTGATGTTGAAGAACCATATAAAGAATCATTCCGTGATAAAGGAAACAAAAAGAGAGAATTTCTTTACTTATTCATTCAAGATAAAGATAAACTGCAAACACTGGCGAAGTTTTATCAAGGAGGAAATACAGAATTATTTAAAGCATTAGAAAGTACATACATCTCTGATTTAATTCAGGAGGTTAAGGTTCGGGTAAAAAAGCGGAATGTAGATGGTAATATTACATTTAAAGAATTAAGTGAAGGTGAACAACAACTTCTAACGTATTGGGGCTGTTAAGATTCACAAAGGATGAAGAAACCCTTATTTTACTGGATGAGCCTGATACACATCTTAATCCGCTTTGGAAATGGGAATATTTGGATTTATTGAAGAATGTGGTGAAAAAAGATACTACTACAGATAACGAAGATGATACCACTCAAGTAATTTTAAGCACTCATGACCCATTGGTTATTGGGAGCATGGACAAAAATCAAGTGCGTATATTTAAAAGAGATTGTGAAACGGGTAAAATTACAGCTGAACAACCTGATATTAGTCCAAGAGGTCTTGGTGTTGCAGGGATTTTAACAAGTGAGTTATTTGGTTTGCCCACAACATTGGATGCAGAAACACAAGAAAAATTGAATGAAAAGAACCAATTGACAACAAAAAATGCATTGGGAAAGTTAACGAAACCCGAAGTTGAACAACTTAGAAAGTTATCAAACGAGCTAACTGAACTTGGATTTTCTCGAACATTTAGAGATCCTCTTTACCAAAGATTTATTATTGCTCTTAGTCAGCGGGAGGAATTTAAATTCCAGAATTATTCGAATGAAGAACTTGAACATCAAAATAAAGTAGCATTAGAAATTTTAGACGAACTTTTGAAAGAAGGAAAGGAGGGAGAAAAATGATTTATATAGACTTAGAAAACAATCCCCCCGCCCCAGAATGGATAGATAAAGCAAATAAATTGACTCAACAATTAATAGCAGAACCTGATATGCAAAAGAAAAAACAGATAATTGATGATAATGCTAAAGTGTGGGGTGAAATTAAAGAACATCTGTTATCGCTGTCCCATCAAAAATGCTGGTATTCGGAAGCAAAAGAAAAATATTCTTATTATCATGTAGAACATTTCCGTCCAAAGAAAAGAGCAATTGATGACAAAGGGCAAGATAAAGGCGGATATTGGTGGCTTGCATTTCATTGGAAAAATTATCGGATTTGTGGTGCTGTTGGTAACACAAAGAAGGGCGACCGTTTTTTAGTGAGATCCCATAAAGCCAATACTTACACAGATAGTATTGATGATGAAATAATCTATTTTTTAGATCCTACTGTAATTGACGACCCCTAAAAATTTCTTTCATCGATACAGGAGAAGCAATACCTTCTTCTTCCAATTCCGCAGATTGGGATTACATAAGAGCAAATTATACCATTACTAACTTAGACTTGAATTGCGGATCTTTAATAGAGGGACGAAAATCGTTATGGGCAAGTATTGTTTTAAGAATTAGGGAAATTCAAAATCTAATAACTGAGAACAATGCAAATCCGAGTGCCGCTAAGGCTGTATTGATTAAAGAGAAAATAAAAGAGTTAAAATTGTTATCCAGTCCACAATCTGAATTCTCTGCAACAGCAAGTGCTTGTTTGTATAGTTCAGGATTGGAATGGGCGAGGCGAATAGCATCATAATATAAAATTAAAAAATGGAAACAACTCAATTAGTAGATAAAATTTGGAAGTTCTGTGATACACTACGTGATGATGGCGTAACATACGGCGATTATTTGGAACAGATAACGTATCTTTTGTTTCTTAAAATGGCGGATGAGTATTCATCTACCCAAGAATCAAAAAATTACAATATTCCAAAAGGGTGTGAATGGAGTATATTAAAAAAATATGATGTTAGTGTAATATCATATGAATACCAAAATATATTAGATACTCTTGCAAATACAGGAGGCATGATAAAAAAGATTTTCACCAATGCTCAAAATAAAATCAGCGATGCAAAAAAACTGAAAAAGCTGATTGAATTTATAGATGAAGAATCTTGGGTATCGGAATCGACAGATATAAAAGGAGATATATACGAGGCATTGCTTCAAAAAAACGCAGAAAATAGTGGCGCGGGACAATACTTTACCCCACGTTCTGTAATTAAGACAATGGTAGAATGTGTCTGTCCTCGATTGGATCAAACTATAGCTGATCCTTCCTGTGGAACAGGTGGATTTTTTTTAGGTGCATTAGAGTATATAAATAAAACAAATCAAAATATATCATCAAGAGATGCTGATAATTTAAAATTTCGCACTTTTCATGGTTGGGAAATTGTGGATGAAACAGCACGTTTGTGCTTGATGAATTTATTCTTACACGGAATAGGAGATTTGATTAACACTCCGGAAATAGAGGTTGTAGATAGTCTGAAAGAAGAACCTCAAAAAAAATTCAATATTGTGTTGGCCAATCCACCATTCGGTAAAAGTAGCAGTGATATTCCCACTAATGATGTTAAAAAAGCGGGAAAAGATATTCATTATTATTATCGAAGTGATTTTTGGACGACAACAAGTAATAAGCAGTTAAATTTCCTGCAACATATCGTATCTATGCTTGATAATAATGGAATTGCTGCTGTTGTATTACCTGATAATGTTCTATTTGAAGGTGGTGCTGGAGAGGTTATCCGGAAAAAATTGTTGGAACAAGTGAATTTACATACGATTCTCCGCTTGCCTACAGGGATTTTTTATGCCAATGGAGTAAAAGCGAACGTTTTATTTTTTCAAAAAGGCTCCAAAACTCAAGAAATATGGTATTATGATTACCGGACAAATATAAATCGAACACTGAAGAAAAAGCCATTGAAATTTGAAGATTTAGAAGAATTTATTTCACTTTATCTTGCACCCAATAGAGAAGAAACGTGGGGTGAATACAATCCTGAAGGACGTTGGAGAAAATTTTCAGTTAATGAAATAATTTTACGAGAAAAGACAAACTTAGATATATTTTGGCTTAAGGATGAAAACTATATTGATTTAAATAATCTACCTGAACCCGAAGAGATAATTGACAAAATCTATCAGGATTTGGAAAGTGTTTTGAGAAGTATTCAGACTATTAAAGATAGTTTAAATTGATTTCAATGTAATAGGGCTGTCCAAACATTGGATAAATGTATTCTTTAGATTGGGATTTAGTTACTTTCTTCTAAATCCCAATTTTATCTTTAATTATATTGGGACAATAGTAAATGTAGCCATAAATAAAATCACAACAATATAATAGGCATCGTTCATTTCTTTTCAACTTGCCTCATACCAACCATATGGATCTACGTAAAGCATCATATTATTGGAAAAGAGAACTTTTATTTTTAGTACCTTTCTTTTATTTTTTTTATTTTAAGTCTTAAAATTATCCAAACCACCATCCGCTTTACCCTTGTGTAACAAAGTGTTATATAAGTAATTTGAATAATAAATAAGTTTTAATAAGCTACTTTATCCAAATGTTTGGATAAAGTAGCAAAAAGCCCCTGTTCAAACCTCCGAAGTCTCGGAGGTTGTTTTTTGTGCCGTTATTGGGACTTTAGGAACAACAATAATTCGTATCTTTGCAAAAGAACCAAATATCTTTATAGACATGAAAATCACTTGTGCTTTATGCAAGAACGAAAAGGAGAATAAAAAAAATACTCATTACCTTACAGATAAGATTATACGAAGTTGTTTAAATCAAGATGGATGTAATGAAAGAGAGAAAGGACTATATTATGATATATCAAATACCAGTCCTGAGATTGAATTTGGATTTCAAAGAAATACTTCAATAGAAAGAGTGCAACAAACATTAGGGAGGGATACAACAGACAAGGAAATAAATAATGCTAAAAAAAATCCTTTTTCTGTAGATACTGTTTTTTGTAAAGAATGTGAGGATATTTTCACGTCTATTGAATCGAAATTTATAACCAATATATTACCATTATTTAGAGAGCAAAATTTAAATGATAAGGAAGAACTTACACATAAAGATAGTAAAATAATTCGTTTATTCTTCCTTCTTCAAATCTGGAGAACATCTGTTTGTGAAAGCACATTTGTACTATCGGATACTATTAAGGAAAATTTAAGGAATCTAATATTAGCGTCTTTTAATGCCTCTGACAAAGAACTCAAACAATACCCATTATCAGTAACTTATTTACAAACTTTAGGTGGGAGTAATGAATTTACTCGTAATGCAGTAGGTCCAACTTGCGATGGTAAACAACCTCATATTATTTTTATGAATGATTTTATAATTCAGTTTTATGAAAAGGAATCAGATATACGATTTGATAATTTTTACGGATTAAATAGTAGGAATACTTTCAGAAAGTATATTAATATAAACGAGGATGAATTTCGCTTTCAAATTTTATCCGATGCGAAACGAAAAAGTTTTTTGATAAATAAGGATAGTGGAAAAAGACAAAAAGTTATAGAATCAGAATTGCTTGAAAGATGGAAGTGGATAGGAAGAATAAAATGGAGTTTTCTTAAATAATAAAAAGACGTGTAAAACCACCCTTATACTTCAAACCTCCGAAGTCTCGGAGGTTGTTTTTTGTGCCGTTATTTTCATTTAGAAACGGCAAAACGCAATTCTATCCGTATGCTTTATCAGGAGTTCCCTAAAAATTAAAAGAGCGACCATCCATTTGGAAAGTCGCTCAATCATAAGGTATCGGAAAGAAGAGACTATTTTCTTGTGTTATGTCACTTTTCCCATTATCTGCTGTATTTCCCCATACATCCGGCTCAATGATTTGTCCGTTGTCAAATTCTCAAAGACAATTTGTTTGGGCAACACTTTATGGCAAACATAGCTTGAACCGAAAGGTACGCTGTTCCTACTGTTATATTGAACCCGTTTGTCGAAGAACATAAGTTCCAGTTCCCGGTCTTTAAACAACTTGTACGGAGCCGTATTATTCAGCCAGAAATTAGACATCAGCAAAGCAAAAGGCTTCCTGAAGGACAAACACCTTTTAAACACCTCCTTCTTGTTGCTGAATGGCGGGTTGGAAACAAGCACGTCCCAATAGTCCGGTTCATACTCAAAGAAGTCTTGTCCTGTCAACAGGTGGGAATACACCACTTTGAACCCTTGTTCCTCCAACGCCAGCACAAATTCGCTGTGTGAGGTATCGAACGGACACCAGACAACTGCACTCGCGGGCAGGTATTTTATAATCGGCAGCACCGCATAACGTGGAGTATATTGTTCGTCGCTCCGATTGCTGTGCAGGAACTTGGCGTAATCTGTCACTCAACACCTCCTTTCACCTGCTCACTATTCCCGTCGCCCTTGTCATTGTTGTTAAAGTCGAACTCCATTTCAAAGGCTTGGTCGTTGTTATCCTCCACAACCACGATAAAGTTTTGCGCCTCTGTGCTTCCTGAAGTATAATACAGCCGGAATTTCTCGTTTTCCAGCAGGTATCGGTCGTTGGGCTTGAATACAATCCCGTTTTCGGTTTTCAGCGTCCCCGCTCCCTCGAACTGGAAGTAGCGGATGGTATAGAGCGTATTCTTGTAGTTGCCTTCCTTCTTCAGTTCGCACCTGATTTCCACCGTTTCCCCTTTGGCAATCTTGTTGGGAACCGGCATTGTTTCCACCGTAAAGGGATAAGCCTGTTGCACGTCCAAATCATTGTCACAAGCCACAAGGCAAAAAAGTGCGGCAAGCATACAGCCGCATACAAACATATTTGATAGTGTCTTTTTCATTGCTTTTCTGTTTTTAAAATGGATAATCAGTCTATTATAAATTTTATTCCCGCAGCGAACTGGAACCGGAAGTGTCCCGACGAGCCGCCCCACAAGCAGCGTTCACGCACATTTGCCAGCAGAGCCACCCGGTCTGCCACGTAGATTTTCAAATCCAGCGTGACCGCACCGCCGTACACGAAAGCGTCTTTTCCCGTCAGGCGCGCCCCGTCGGGCAAGGTCTTGTCGCCCCAATTCACTGTTTCATATCCTGCCAATGCCGAGCCGCCGATATATAGGAAGAATATCTTTCGGGCATCCGAGAGGAAATTATGGTAGTAACCGCCTTCCAGCGTGAACTGCGCCGCCGGGATGCGTGTGCCCTTGTAGGGGCTGTTCCGTAGCAGGTACTCGCCGCCCAGCACCCATTTGTTGCCCCCTTTGGTATAGGTCGAAAGTGCTGTACCGAAATAATACCCCGTCTTTGCCCGGTCAGCACCGGAGTAGAAACCGTCCGTCATACCGGTACGGAGTTCAACGCCCTTCATTCCCTGAAGGCAGCGTTGGGCGTGTGCCTGCCCAGCAAGGAGGGCAAGCACCGCTGTGAGAATCCATAAATGCCGCTTCATGGTTACTGCACTTTCAGTTCGTCAATCACTTTGGCGCGCACGAGGTCCTCGTTTCCAATCACGAACGACTGGTGTCTGCCCCCATTCTTTTCGTTCAGTTCCGCCACGAGTTGCTTGTCGTCCGGAATGGTGAACTTGTCCATCGTGAACACTGTGCAGGCGTTCTTCTTTCCGGCAATCCGGGTAACGTAGTTGTAGGCACGGAGCGGGAAAACCACCTGTTCTTGGATGGCGGTACGCTTCATCACTTTCTTGTCCACGATTTTAAACGTGATGAAATCCACGTCGAACGGCACGTTGGAGCTGTTCTTTATCTGGGTGTGGAAATACAACAACCCGTTGTGGGTGTAGATGCCTTTCAAAAGGTACTGGATGCCGAAACGTTTGCTTCCGATATGTTTCACCTCCCTCTTATTCTGCTTGTGGATGGACTTCATAATCAGGTGTACCAGCATCGGGCTTTCACTGCCGAGTTCCTTCAGGTAGATTTCCTGCGCGTTGTTCGGGCGGTTTACGCTGCTGCCATCATGGATGAAGTCGCACATCTCTACGTTCAGAAGCAGCGGTTCTTCCGCGTACTTCACGTTAAATGTGTAGAACGAGCCGTCTTCGGTTATCACCGACATGTTGGTTTCGCTCTTGAAATCTTTCACCGTCGCTTTCACGCGAATCACGTTTTCGGCTCCGTCCGCTTTGCCTGCAATCAGGTTGGGCGAACCCAAATCGACATAGCGCATTGCTGCCGGGAAAAGGATATGCACTGTCTTGTCATACGTCACTTCCAGTCCGTGCGGCGGTATCATCCGGTCGAAAGTCAGTTTACGGGAAAGCCCGTGATACAAGTCCCCGTCTTCACCTTGCAGGGAATATACGTCTACCGTACCGTTCTCACTGGTTTTCACTTCCTGCGCCTTTCCGGCACATACGCCCATTATCAGGGCAAACATCATTACAAAATACTTCTTCATTTTAATTGTGGATTTAGTGGTAAATAATAAATTGGTTTATAATCAGTTTTCCGGCTGGTAGAGCATCACCTTGTAGCCGGATTTCAGATGCACTTTCACCGCCCGCATCTTCTTGGCGATATATTGGCTTGCCCCCTGAATCACGCCTTTGCCCAAGTCCGAAGCGAGCTGTGCGCCCGCATCGGTCGAGATATTGATGCTTGAGCCGAGCGAGTTTCCCATGTTGGCAGCCACTTCTTTGACGGCACTCACTTCCATTGAATTGGGGATGAAAATGCCTTCCTGCCCGTCGCTGTCGAACACTGCCAGTTCGACCGGTACAATCGTGCCGCCGTATTCCAGCGACGTAATTCCTATTTCAAGCCGTTCGCCCTGTACCTTTGCCGCTCCTGTGACAAGCGCGTTGCGCGGTATCACCATGCCTGCCACTTCTACCTGCTGAAGCAGGCGCAGCCGTACCGATTGTCCGTCCATGACGGTCTGGTTCCCATGCACACACGCCGAAATAGTGTTCTTCTCCAAATCCTCCGCCGTGCCGACGGCAGTATGGAAGCCGTAGTTGCGCTCACCCGCACAAGCCTCCAAAAACTCCGCGTGGCTCATCGGTTGCGGGAGTGCGGTCACTACGTCCCGTTCCACCTGCGACACTGCCTCGACGCTTGCTTTCCCGTTCACAAGGCTGCCGTTCCGCTTCTTTTCCGCCCGTGCCCGTCCGTCGTCTTTTTCTTCCTTGCCGTCGCGGTTGTTCTCGGGCATGTACTTTGCCGCAAGCTGGTATGACTTCTCCATCAACGCCATCTGGTCGTCAATGGTCGGCGTGCCCGCCTCGCGTGCAGCCTACTGCGCTTCCAGTTCCTCTATGCGCCGGAGCAGTTCTTCCTTTTCGCTGTCCTTTTGCGGCTGCTCGTAGAAGTTACCCAACGTGCGGTTGATGTCCCTGTACGCTGCGGCGGAAGACTGGACGGTCGAGTGTCCCCCTGCTGCGCTGCCCGCGCGGTTGCGGGTTTCGGAAGAAAGCAGGTCGTAATCTTTGGCTTCTTCCGCAGGCGTGCCGGCATCGCCCGCCTCAAAGAGCGAAGCCAAATCCTGCATCTGGCTGCTACGCTTTTTTTGCTTGTCTTCCAGTTGTGCCAGTTCATAAGCCTTCTGCTTGTCGCCGATGATGCCCCCGCCTTCGGGCAACGGCATTTCGGTGTTGAAGCCTTTTCCCTGCCTTTCTTTTTCCTTGTCCTTTTCGGACGGAGCGAATATCAGCCACATCGAGCCGAGAAATAGTAGCCCCATCGCAGGGAACACAATCATCTTGTTGCGCCGGATGCGCTGCGCATCGGTCAGCGGCTTCCTGCTTCGGTCTTTTCCGTCAGGCTTTCCGCCTTCCTCTTTCTTTTTTAATAATTCTTTCCAATTCATATTCTGTCATTTAAAAAGTTGGTTTTCTCTGTTTGGGCGATAGCTCCCTCTCTTGCCGGACGGGTTCTTTTTGCCTTATTCCTTCGTCCTGCTTCTGGATGTCCTTGTTCCTCCGGTATTCCAGATAAGAGAGCTTGTCGCCGAGCCGTTCCCCCTCGTGGGAGGCTTCAAACTGAATCATATTTACCTGCTGTGAGGTGAGGAAATCCAAATGTTCCTTCAAATCCGGCTCGCCCTGCCGCCTTTGTTCAATGCGCCCGATGGCGTCGAAATAGCCGGCAAGCCCGTACTTCAACTGGAAATTCCGGTCAGGTACGGCATACTCGCCCCAATACTTGTAAGTAAGGATGTCGAGCATTTCCTTGTCGTTGCGAAGCGCGTCCAAAGGGTTAGGGGGCATTTTGCCTTCCGAAATCCCTTGTGCCAGATTGCCTGCCATCTGCCGGATATTCTCCTGCATCTTGTCCGCTTTCTCTTTCAGGGATGAAGCCGACGGGAATCTGTCCGCCAAAGCCTCTTTCGCAGCCAGATGGAGCAGGAAACTCACCTTTTGGTAGGAATCCGACAGACCGTAACGGACTTTTACATAGTCCGAAGGCTCGTCCACTCCCGCAGCCGTCCGGCGCAATTCGTCCCGGTCGTTCCCCCGCCTTGCCCCGTCAAGCACCTTGACGGCTGCCTGCAATTCTTCCGGCGTGGGTAAGGGCAGGGTCTTTCCCCCATAACACACTGAATGTTCATGCCGCATCACAGTGTAATAGGCATTAATCAGGTGCAGCGGCGACACCTCTTTGTCCTTTCCTGCGGGAATGGTTCCCGTTTCCTGCCCGTAGCGGGTGATGTTCAGTTGGGTAATCAGGCTGCCCACCGACGGATTTCCCGTTTCCCGGACATCCCGGAAGAAAGGGGCTTGGGCAAGCTGTCCCGTCCATTCCTTGATAAGGGGCACATTCTTACCGTTCAGGTGTACCAAATCATATAAGGAAGAGTAATCCTTCCGCCTGACAGCTTCATCAAACAGTATCCGGGAAATGAAAGGATGCAGAGGAAGTTGCAGGCGGTTGTCCGTCATGCGGGCAATGCGTTTGTCCAGATGGTCGTATGCCTTTGCAATGCGCACCAGCCGTTCTTCCGGTGTTTCCCGGGACAGCAGGTCGAAAGCATTGCAAGGCATCCGGATACGCAGGTGGCGGTTCGAGTCTGGTTTTACGGCAAACGCCCTCAATACCTCCCGGTCATGCTTCATTGCCGCCACGAACTTTTCCGGCAGGTTGTTTTTAAACTTCTGTTCCAGTATCGCGGCAGCCTTTCCCGACAAGGCACGTTCAAAATCTTTTCCCTGCCGGATGCGGTTGTACGGTAAATAGTCTTCCGCCAGTTGATATTTTATTTTCACGTACTCCGAAGGCTCTATCCCCACTACCGCCAGCATCGCCAACTCGTTCCCGTCCCGCTCTTTCCGGCAATGGTTCAATATCCGTTTGGCGGAATACACTTCCTTCAGTTCCGGACGGGGTATATCACTTTGGGGATGCTTGTCCAAATAGGCGGAGAGCATGAAAGTGTACATGGCAAACAGGGCGTGTATGCCGTTCGCCTTTTCCGTTGGGACGGCAGAAAGCCTGTTGCCTTCTTCCTTCATGAAAGAAGTGCCTTTCAGGTTTTCCATCATTGCCATCAGGTTTTTGTCCGCCGCCTCCGATGGAGTGCGTACCGGATTGTGGCTTGCCACGCATGTACTTATCGCGTGGATGACTGTCTCGAAGTCCCGGTATTTGTCTATCAAGTCGCTTACACCTTGAAAATCCCGCTTTTCCAACAGCAGGTCGGTTTGTTCAAGCACTGTTGCCATCCGGCTATACCCTCTCCATTCACGCATGAGCCGCCGTTGCTCCCGAATCCAGTCCATAAATCCCATAATCATATTGTTTTAAAAGGTCATTGATGCTGTCTCCGCGCTCGTGGCGAAAGTCCAAATCCCGGATATGCTCTATCTTCATGAACTCTTTTTCCGCGTCGCGCCTGCCCATGTTGTAGATGGAGCTGACAGTCATGTAAATGGAAAGGAAGCTGAAGGAAAAGAACATGGCGAGTATCACCGCCAACCTTTTGCCCGGGGTGAGCCGACCGCAGATCCGGCGTAACCACTGGTCGCATGTGTCTGATAATCTCCGCATCATAAGGCTATCGTTTTAAGGTTTGCAAATCCTTGTTCTCCAAGATGGTGAATCCCTCTATCGTGAATCCGTTCGGGTTGTCGTCCGAACGGCTGGCGTTCAGCAGGCGGCATTCGGTGACAAGGCTGCGCTCGGTGACGTTGCTTTGCCGGATAATCATCTGCCGGGCATACGTCTTCGCCTCGTAGGGGTAACGGTCGAAGTTGCACAGCACGCTGTCCACTTGCAGCACTTGGTTGATGTTCCCGGCTATCAGGCGGTTGTAATACCCTTTCTCGGCGAAGTCGGTGTAATAGTTATACGCGCTTTTGTCTGCCAGCAGCAGCGCGCGTTTCACGTTGTGTTCTATTGCGCTCTTCTCGGGAGACAGAGTGAAGAACAGCTCGTGAAAGCGGCGCACATGTTCCCTTGCCTCGGCAGGGCGGTTCTGAGAGAGGTCTTGCGAAAGGGCAAGCATCAGGCTCTTGCCGCCGTCGAGTACGTATATCTTTTCCCGCTGTTTCTCCGCAAAGGCGAAGGAACTCCACAGGGAATAGATGACCACTGCGGCACACATCACCACGAACACAATACCGAACAGGCGTATCTGCCTGAAACTCGTTTCTATGTTTTTTAATGACTTAAATTCCATGTATTCCAATCTGATTTTTATCGTTATATACTTTTATTTCTACCAGTTGCCCGACTTGTCAGGGGAAAGTCCGGCAACTTGTTTTAAGAAGGTTGCCCGACTTGTCTCCGATAGTCGGGCGACTTGTTTCGGAAAGTTGCCCAACTTGTTTTTGAAAGTTGCTCAACTTTCAGGGGTAAAGTTGCTCAACTTTCAACTTTGAGTTGGGCAACCCTTGAAAGGCAGGTCGGGCGGGAGCTTTCCATGACTACTTCTTGCCGAAAATCTTCCCGGCAGTTTTCTTGGCAAACCGTCCGGCAGCTACTGCACCGCGTCCCACACGTCCGCCTACATTCCCGGCTACGGATCCGGCAATGCCGCCTGCCAGTGCTCCGGCAGTATTCACGTGTCGGTTATAGTTGCCTGTACCGCCTCCGGCTTGGATAATCCACCCCGCTACGGTCGGTATGGTGAAGTACCCCAGAATCCCTATAATCATGAACACGATGTAAACGCCGTCGCTCGAATCCAGCGAGAAGTTCGGATCGTTCTGCATCCTTTCGATGTCACCCTGCAACATCAGCACTTGGATGCGGGCAAGCACTGCGCTGAACAGGTCGGACACCGGCAGCCACAGGTAAATCTGTATGTAGCGGCTGAACCACTGCGTGAGCGTACTTTGAAACCCGTCCCACACGGCTATGCCGAAAGCTATCGGACCGAGTATTGACAGCACCACGAGGAAGAAAGTGCGCAGGGTGTCGATGAGCAGGGAGGAGGCGGCGAACATCAGTTCGAGTATCTCGCGCATGAAGTCGCGTACTCCTTTCTTCATTTGATACATCTTGCGGTCGAGGTACATTTTCGTCATCGTCCACATATCGCCCGGCGACCAGCCGAGTTCCTCCAGTTGCTTGTCGTACTCTTCCTGCGACACCAAGTAAGCCGTCTCGGGGTTGCGCATGTTGATTTCATATTCCAGCTTGTCCTTCTGCTCCTGATACTTCTGCATGTCCATCGTCTGACCGCCGAGCAGCTTGCCCGTACCCTGTACGATGGGGCTTAACGCTGCGTTGAGTGTGCCCAGCACCACAGTGGGGAAGAAAAGGATGCAGAAGTCTATCACGAACGGGCGCAACATGGGATAGACGTCAATCGGTTCGGCACGTGCCAGCGACTGCCATACGCGCATCGCCACATAAAACAAAGCTCCCAAACCCGCGATGCCCTTCGCCACGCCTGCCATGTCCGCACACAGGGGCATCATCTCCGTGTATAGGTCGCGCAGCAGCATGTGCAGGTTGTCAAATTCTATACTAAGCAACATCATGGGCTACCAGTATTTTTCGTTGGCACTGCCGTAGAGCGCGAGCACCCTTTGGGTATCCTGCTTTTTCTTTGCACGCAGATACGACACCGATATGTTCTTGTTGGTGTAGTACGTTACCAGATTGCGGTAGTTCCTCATGGATTCGTAACAGCGGTCTACCACGTCCATGCGATCCTTGTCGGTCATCGAAAGGGTGGTGATGTTCACCACGTTCTTCATGTCCGTCAACACATTGTTGCTTTCTTCCAGCAGCTTGGTATATCCATAGGCGATAGCCGACAATTCCTCCGGCGTGAAGTTCTCGTCGCGCAGCATCTTTTGGAAGCTGTTCACGTAAATGTCCGTGATGTCCCCTACCATAAGGATGACTTGGCGCACCTTGCGGGCGTCCTTGACGAGGTTATTTACTGATTTGAGCGCGTCGTAGTACTTTTTTCCCTGCTCGTAAATCTTCACCGTCTCTTGAAGTAGGCTAAGCACCCAACGCCTTTCCATATTGCTATGGTAGGTTTTCAGGAACTCGCCCCCAAACCGGACGTACACGTCTCCGCGTATCCGGCTCTCCACTAACATTATCAGTCTAATTTGTATCATAATGAATCATTTTATGACAGTTTTCACAAAGTGCGAGGGTTTTCCGTCTCCGTGCAATCATGAATTTTTCCCAGTTCGCTTTCCCGGAAAGGTCTCCGAGTTTGTTTACATGGTGCATTTGGACAGTTCCCGTGTTTCCGCACAATTCACATTTACCTGCTTTCAACCTGTCTGCGAGACTTGTTCGGCAGGCATAAATCATAAGATTGGGGTACTTGTCAATCTCCGAATTTTTCATCGGGTCTTTGCGGCTGTACCCGTCATGGTAAAATGTCCGTTCTTTGTCCTTGCCGTTTTTAAGTTTGAACTTGACTGTGAACAGTCCGTTCTTCTTGTATTTCCTAAGAATTACAGGCACTCGTGAACGGTACTTGTGGGCAAAGGTTTTGTACATGCTGTATTCGAGCATATATCCGAACGTTTGCAGTTCATAGCAGTTATTCGCAAGTGAATAGTAGTTCACAAATCCTCGTATCATACTGTTGTATCTGTCGAGTATTTCAAGGTCGTCATTGAGTACAAGTATTGTTTTCGATTTAGGTTTCCACTGCTCTTTACCGTTGTGAATTTTAATCTCAATCATACGTTCTTCAAGCAACTTATTTTTAATGGTGTTTCTTCCAATCATAAGTCGGATTCTCTTGTTAAAGGCTCTGCGCATTACCCCGTTCGCACTCCTGCGTGCGGTATTGGACGATGTTACGTCTATCTCGTATCCGAGAAATTTTGCCGCTTTTGAGGTGTGGATAATTAGAGTTTTCTCCTCGGACAGTTCAAGCAAAAGCTTATCAGCGAGAAATGTTTTCACATCTTCTTTGATACGCTTTGCATCTTCTTTACTGCCTATTATCCCAATCAAAAAATCATCGGCATACCTCACGTATTTGAGCCGCTTATATCCCGTATCCATTTCATCACAGCTTGGGATAAGGAGGCTTTGAGCCTTGTTCGCCTTGTAACTTGCAATCAGTTCGGCACGTTCGTCCTCACTGATAACCTTTTTCAACTTGTGAATAATCCAGCGTCTTTTGTAGCCAAGTGTGCAAGATGCCTGATTACGTTTTCTGTTCTTCCCCTTATCGAAGTTTCGGATATATTCTTTCATGTACTTATCCAATTTGTCGAGGTATATGTTTGCCAGCAAAGGACTGACGATACCACCTTGCGGAGTGCCGCTATAAGTTCTATGAAATTTCCAATCCTCGATGTAGCCCGCTTTCAGCAGTTTTCTGATTAGGCGGATAAAGCGTTCGTCAACAATGCGCTCTTTCAAAATCTCAATCAGAACATTATGGTTAATGTTATCAAAAAAGCCTTTGATGTCGCCTTCGACAAACCATTTCGCACCGCAGAATGTCTTTTGGATTTGAGCCAGTGCAGTGTGACAACTACGATTTGGTCTGAAACCGTGAGAGGTGTGTTCAAATTGCCCCTCATAAATTGCCTCCAAAATCATTCTTATCACTTCTTGTACTAACTTGTCGTCCGCAGACGGTATTCCCAACGGACGTTTCTTGCCGTTCTTTTTAGGGATATATACCCTGCGTGCAGGTTGGGGCTGATAGCTTTCATCTTTTAGTGAGGCTATCAGTTTTTCAATACGAGGCAGGCTCATCGCATCGGTAGTCTTACCGTCGATACCTGCTGTCATACCACCTTTGTTCGCACTGATGCGTTGGTAGGCGATATAGAACATCTCCTCGTTGAACAGAATACGGTAAAGCCTTTCAAACTTGTAATTTGACACTTTGCTGTGTTCTGCCAGACTGTTTAATACTCTTTCTGGACTTCTCATAATGTCTCTCACATTTTCCGTTTATTGTATTAAAAATGTTAGCTGCCACCCTTTGCCATGTACAAGGCTTTCCCTTGCTCGGACTACTACGGTGGCTCCGTTGCCATGTCGGATATTCAGAGGTCTGCACCTCATAGCCTTATAATCGGCTTTCCGATTTAGGCAATCCCCGTTTACTGAAATAAGTAACTTTGCATTGATGGATTGTCGGATATGACTTCCGTCCTTTCTCGCTTACTGCGATTGTGCCGTAACAAGTTCTTGCTTCTGCTACACAACTTCCATAACAGAAGTGCTACGGTGCAACGAGTTCAGTTACCTTACGTTGCAGTTTGGTCACTTACCACTTGGACTATCATTCAAACAATTCGGTTTTTATCCTCGTATCCGTCACTTTCATCGCACCATTCAGTCGCAGTTCGGTAACTAACTGACTTATGGCTTATCCCAACATGCTACACTCCCTGTCCGGTTTCCCTTTCAGATAAGTCGGGCGATGATAGGTTTTTCAAAGAACACTTACCTAATAGCTTGCAAAAGCCACATTTACTTATTCAGCCTATACGGGCGCACAATTGTTGAGCATATTCTGTGCCGTGGAGGATGTCTGTACGATTTCCTTGGCGGAGTTTACAATGCTTTGGGCAAGGTTTGACGGGTCGAAGACCGTCCACTGCGCTTTGCCCGTGACCGAAAGGAGAAATAAGGCCATAAACAGGATTGTCATTTTCTTTTTCATTCGGCTATCTCCTTTCTTTGGTAAGTAAATACCGGCTGTCGTCATCGCGGGCAAACAGCCCGTAACTGCCGAAGAGCAATACTTCGCTGCCGCTGAAATATCCGATGCATCCGGCATCCCTGTTTCCGTGCAGGAAGAGGTCGTCACCTTTTCGAAGCGGGATATTGATTTCGACATAACTTCTTTCTCCGGCAAACAGCGTGGCCTTGTACCCCTTGAAACCGTCCGTCACCCGGTTGGATTTACGGATAGTCAGCGTGGAGCCGCCTTCCCTGTTCATTCAGTGACCGCAGATGCGGTCGTGTTACAGTTCTTTTTTCATCTCTCCAATCAGGTTTAATAAATCCAGATTGGTCAGGGTAGCGTCTCCGAGCGCTTCCCTGCATTGGCTTAATAAATCTTTCTTACTCATTGTCTTTTATGGATTAAAATGGTTACTTTTTTTCCTGCCGCTTGCTTTCGGCAAGTTGTTTGATAGCCAGCTCGATGTTTCCGCCCAGCTTTTCGGTAAGGCGGGTAAGCTCCAGTTTTTCAGTCTCTTCGGTGGTGTAGCACAGATATTCCTCGCCCGAAACTTCTGTCGCATAGACCGCGCTCTGCGTACCGCCAAGCCCTATCCATACTTCTTTATAAAGTCGGTTTGCCGCATTGGCAAGGTTGATCGAAAGTATCTGGCTGCGTTCCTTGTCCGTCAGGCCGAGCAGGTTCTGAATCTGGTCGAATTTATTCTGATACTTCCGCTGGTCGAGCAGTATTTTGCAATCGCTGTTGTTGATAATCGTTTCTTTCACAACGGGGGAAGAGATAATATCATCGACCTCTTGTGTGACTACAACTGCCTCTCCGTAAAACTTTCTGACTGTCTTAAACAAATATTTTATATAGGATGCCATACCTTCCTGGGCGATTGCCTTTCATGCTTCCTCTATCAGTATCATCTTGCGGATACCCTGCAAACGTCTCATTTTATTAATGAACGTCTCCATAATGATAATCGTGACAACCGGAAAAAGGATGGGATTATCTTTCACAACGTCCAACTCGAATACGATAAACCGTTTGTTAAGTAAATCCAGTTCCTTGTCCGAGTTCAGCAGATAGCCGTATTCACCGTTCTTGTAATAGGGTTCCAGTACGTTCAGAAAACCGTCCACATCAAAATCCTTCTCCCGCACATTCTTGTCTGCCAACACCTTGCGGTAGTCCTTCTTCACAAATTCATAGAACGAGTTGAAGTTGGGTTTTATCTTCCGGTTCTTCTTTATCTTCTCGATATACAGGCTGACCGCATTTGACAGTGCCACCTCTTCCGAGCGTCGGGGCGGTTCGTCTTCTCTTTTCCACAAGGTGAGTATCAGGGTCTTGATGCTGTCCCGCTTTTCAATGTCATACCGGTAATCCTCCGTAAAAAACGGATTGAAAGAAATCGGGTCGTCTTCCTTGTAGGTAAAATAAATTCCGTCGTCACCGCCGGTCTTCTGATGAATCAGGTCGCAGAGTCCCTTGTAGGAATTTCCCGTATCCACCAACAGGATATGGGTACCCTGTTCCCAGTACTGTCTTACAAGATGGTTGGTAAAGAAGCTCTTCCCGCTGCCGCTGGGCCCGAGTATGAACTTGTTCCGGTTGGTGACTATTCCTTTTTTCATGGGCAGATCCGATATGTCGAGGAAAACGGGCTTTCCCGTCAGCCTGTCCACCATGCGGATGCCGAAAGGAGAGAGCGAGTTGCGGTAACACGTTTCAGCCGTGAAAAAGCACAGGGCCTGAGGAATGAAGGTGTAGAAACTTTCCTCCGCCGGAAAATCCGCTTCATTGCCCGGTATGCCTGCCCAGAACAAGGCGGGCAGGTCGGTCGTGTTATGGCGCGGGGTGCATTCCATCAGTGCCAGTGCACTGCCCACGTCATTCTTTACCCGCCGGAGTTCGTCTTCGTTGTCCGCCCATGCGATAATATTGCAATGGCAGCGCACGGATTGCAGTCCGTTACTGTGCGCCTCATTGAGGTATTCGTCCAGCCACTCCCTGTTTATCTGGTTGCTGCGGCTGTAGCGGGAGAGCGACCGCATGTTCTTCGCCGTTTTCTCGAAACGGGAAAGGTTCTCGCCGCTGTCGTCTATGAATATCCACTGGTTGTAGATATGGTCACAGGGCAGCATCACGCCCACGGGGGCGGCATAGCTCAGGCGGCAGTCCGAGCGGTCTGTGGAGAGACGTTCGTAACGCCCGTCCGTCCTTACTTTTCCCGGCAGGTCGTCGAGGTCTGAGAGCGTATGCAGGCAGAGCCGTTTGTCGCCGATGCGCATCTCGCCCGGATTCAGTTGCATGTCCTGCAACATTGTGTTCCCGCCTGCCGAGAGCGTGAGATACCGTTCGATAATGCCCGGTCCGGTTTCCGTTCCCGTAATCTCTTCGGTGGTCAGGCGTTCCAGTCTTACCAAACCTCCGTCATTCACGATACTTTCAAACTGGGCTACCGCTTCCATGAAGCGTTCCGCCGTTTCCTTGTCTGTGATTTCCTTCGGTACCAGAAAACCGCGGCAGAGCGTGTTCCAGTTGCTTTGCCGGCGGGAACGTTCCCCGGTGGTCTTTGTAAGGAACAGATAGCAGGTGTGATCCAAGTAAGGTCGTTCGTTGAAATGGCGTTCAAAACTGCGGGAAAGGAAGCTGATTTCGTCTTTTCCCGTCTCGGGCTCGTATTTTCCGGTAATGAAAATATCCTGTTTGTGGACGATGGAAAAGTTCGGCAATACCTTGATTGCCTTTGCTCATGTGGCGTGCATCGCCTCATACTCGGCGGACGATACCGAAAACACTTCCGGCAGTGTGGCACGGAAAGCGACCGTGATGTCGGCGTCCTTGCTGACGATGCAGCCGTGTTCCACCGCCAGAATGGGGAACTTGCTTTCCAATGTGGACGCTTTTAATGTACTTCTCATAATTTACGATTGTTGTTTTTTAATCAGACGTGTGATACGTTTGCGTGAAAGGATTCGCCGGGGATGCCTCCGGGCTGCGAACAGCTTCATCAGACCGTGGCTTCCGTAGGTGCGGTTCAGCGTGAAGGTCAGCCATACCAGTAGCGTGGCCGACGAGACGCCGAAGCCGATACAGGTTCACTGCCCGATGCCTGCCATATACATGATGACGAACACCACGAATACGGCAAGCAGGCCGCCGGCAAAGATAAACAGGTATTGTGCACGGAGTCCTTTAAATTCCACTTCACGGCCCGCACCTTTATTTATTTCAAAATCAGCCATAAATTTATCTTTGGTATATTTTTAAAGGAAGAACGACCTTAGGATGGTGGCGGCGACTATCAGAAAAATACAGGCACCGAACCAGCTGCTTGCTGTCTTGCTTGTGTCGGGGTCACCGGAACTGAACTTCTGATAGACCTTAACTCCGCCAACGAGCCCGATGACTGCTCCGATTGCATAAATCAGTTTTGTGCCGGGATCGAAATAGCTTGTCACCATCTGGGTAGCTTCCGTAATCCCTGCCTGCCCGTTTCCCTGGGCCATTGCCGCGCTTGCCGCCGCAACGACGGCAAGCATCATAATCAATCTTTTCTTTTTCATTTATTTCCGTGATTTTTTAGTGATTAAAAAAGCCGCGGACTGCCCCTTTTCACTATCCCCATAAGGCAGCCGCGGCCGCTTATGGTTTATTGCTTTAGAGGGTGAGTTCAGGCCGGAAATCAGCCTGAGTTGTAATATGCCGTTCGCATGGTTGTTTGATTTAATGGTGAAACATTTCTGTCAGTTCTCTCTTGGAAACGGGATGTGCATCATCCCGAATCGTAATAGCCTTTTGTCATTGCCGCTGTCGTTTTTATGGATAAGTTCTTGAAATGTTTGTCTTATGTGGCCGATACGTTTCCTTTATGAAAAAGGATTTGTTTTTTATCAACCCGAATCGAAATAAGTCATATACATAAATGATACGTTTTTGTCAGTTCTATTTTATATGGGATTTCTTTCCCTTTACCGTGATACGGGGTATCAACCCGTATCAAAATAACCTTTCGTCATTGTTACCTCCTTTTTTAATCGGTTAATTACTGTCCGGATCTGCCCCGGTTATTCTTTCGGCTTCATCCAGAAATTTGCTGATACGGCTGTCACTGCCATTGATACTTTCCAGTATCGAGCGTTCAATCTGCGTATCCTTGATATGGTGGATAGCCTTTAGAAGAGCCAGCCGTTTGTCTGTCGGAATAACCTTGCCGTTGCACAGGTCGATAATCAGATCAATCTCTTCCGGCCCTATGCCGGCTGTCCCGCCCGAATAATCTTCACGGGCACAGTTCAAATCATCCAATTCCTCGTTCAACTCATCGGTATCCACATCGTCACCGCTGTCGGCACGTCCGCCATTGTTTTCCGGCCTGCCCGAGTCTTCAGTCGAAGAGGCCCGCCACTCTTCCACCCGCTTGTCCCGAAACAAATCGGGGATACGTTCCGGCGGCACTTGTGCTGCCTTTGGGGAGGTTGTCTCTTCGTTTCAGTCAGCAAAAGTAGAGGCATTTTCTTTACCTGCAATAGCCTTGGAAGCGGTGGCGTTTATTGGCGGCTGTTGGCGTGTACCGTAGCTTTTTGTGACGACAAGGCTGTCTGTTCCGGAGCGTTTTTCCATCGGTTTTTCCTTATTTTTATCCTCCGCTTTATCCTTAGCCTTCACTTCCGCTTTTAGCGCCGGAACCTCCCTTTCTTTGGCTTCCGCTACCTGCGGAGCTTCTTTCTTTCCTGTTTTTTCCTTCGTGCGCTTGCGCCCTTTCTTCCGTTCCTCTTTCACCGGATCGAACCATCCGGCAATACCCCGCAGGGCTTTTGCCGTGCGGCGGCGCGCCTTTCCGAAACAAATCTCCCCAAGTTGTCCCTTAAACAGGAACTTGTCCATGAAGAGATAGCCGAACAATAGCCAAAACAGAACTGTTCCGGCTTCATAGTAACCCGATTGTATATCCATTGCTTAAAATATTTTGTTATAACTTTTTTGAAGATAGGTCTTCACCTCATCCGCATGTTTCTCGAAATGTTCCTTCAATACATTGTCTATATAGTTGCCCACCGTCAACCGGCGTTTGCCCCCAATCCCGACAATGACCGATATTTTTTGGTGCAGTTCCTTATCTATATATACCCCTTGCCTGCCTTCACACTTGTAGGGAGTAAGGAATCTGCGAACAAAGTCGGTCAATGCCGTGCGCATCGTTTTGACGGATGGTTTTTCCATTCCTCTGTCGGTATCATCCGCACCGGAAATATTCTTTCCGATTTCGTTCATGGTATTTTCCGTCTGCTCCTTTTCATCGGATAATCCCTTTCCTTCCTTTTCAGATGCAGAAGACAAGGTCGGCTCCGAAGGAACGCCTGCCATCAGGCTGCGCAGATACGCTTCATCCACCGCATTCTGTCTGCTTGCTTTCTTTGCCATGACTATTCGATTTTAAGTATTTCCATAATTTCACCCATAAACGCATCGAAACCGCATTCCTTAGTGAATGCCGCATCGGGAGCGAACAGCGTACTCCGATAAACGGGGCCACCCGCAGGTGACAAGTCTTTGGTAAAGTTGCTGCGCACGGGAACACGTGTCTTAAGGCAGTCCAGCCCCAACAGGGAAAAGCCTTGCTGATAGACGTCGTACAATGTTGTGCGTTCCCTGCGGTCTACCATGTTCCAGAACAGGTGCAGGCTTTTCAAACGGGATGCGCGGGTCTTTATCAGACGGTCATTAATGGTGGTTGCAAAGTTTAGCGTGCTTTCCAGCACGAGACGGTCTGCCTTTATCGGTACGAACAGATAGGCGAGCGCGCTGATTGCGGCGATAACCCCGTCGCTGCCCATTGTTCCGGGAAGGTCGAACAGCACCGCGTCATAATGCGTATCCGCCTTTTCTTTGAATGCTTTCCAGTCCGTCATGCAATCCGCCGGATTACTGCCGATAACCGGATATGCTTTCTTATTCAACCGCGTAGCCTGTTCTATCAGGAGGTTTTGGTAAACAGGAGTAGTCTTTACCACTTCCATATCCCGTTTCTTCTGTTTCAAAATCGAGTGTTGGGGATAGTCACAATCCACTACCGCTATGTTCAGTCCTTTTACGTAATGCAGTCACGAGGCCGCATAGATCGTAAACGTTGATTTACCCACGCCCCCTTTCTGGGAGGCGAACGAGATGAATACCGTTTCTTTTCTCTTTTCCATTGTTACAAATTTAAATAAGTGAATAATTTGATTTATTGATAATTAAGCGGATAGACAATTGTCCTCTTATCCGTTCAGTCATTTCATTATCGGTTTAGCTTGATAGGTACATAGCTATCCGGCTAATAATCTGTTTACATATCCGTTTATCCAAGTATCCATTCAGCTGAATATCCACTTGCTTATCTATATACCTTTATATATGTATGGCCGGATAAACGAATAGACATCCTTATAAATGCTTGTCTGAAAACATACTTAATCGAATATCTATTCAGATAAAAAGCTGTTAGGATAGCTACCCTGACAGCAGGCTTTTTATCTTGACGGATAAGTAACTGAATAGCTATCCTGCTGCAAATAAACCGCAAAAAGAGCATCCGTTATGTACCTGCGGTTTCAAAGTCCTTTATTGGCGGCTGTTGGCGGGATACCGGGTAATAGCCATACAGAAAAAACTGTCTACCTTTGTCGCCGGGAGAGCGCAGCCGTTCTCGATAAGAGAACGTCAAACAAATCCTTCAGACCTTTAATCCGGCCGGGCCGGATTTTAATATGCGTCAGCATATAGCGAGGTGTACTTTCAGCGGTTGAAAATATTTCTACCCGCTGAAAGTCTCGCCCGAAAGGTTTTTCGGGGGCAAAGGTCCTCCCAAGTCGAACCTTTTAAAATTTTCATGTGATGAAAGATGAAACAAGAATCCGTAACGCCGCAGGGCGTAAGGTGCTGGCAGACCCGCGCACGCACCGCTATTATCTTTGTCTCAATGACAGGGAAAACGAGAAGTTTATCTCCATGTTCGAACAGTCGGGCATGAAGAACAAGGCAGAATTTATTTTTGCCCGCATCTTCGGTTGAGAGTTTAAGGTTGTGAAGATTGACAAGGAAGCGCAGGAGTATTACGCCCAATTAACCGCTTTCTATCAGCAGTTCCGAAGAATTGGAAACAACTACAACCAGTGTGTAAAGACCATCCACACCATTTACGGAGAGAAAAAATCGCTTGCTTTCCTTTATAAACTGGCCGAAGAAACCCGCAAGCTGGAGGAACTCTGCAAACAGATTATAGAACTTACCAAAAGGTATGAAAAGGAATACCTGACTAAAAAAGAATAAAGTCATGGTGCCGAAAATTACATCGGGCAATTCATTCTATGGAGTGATTGCCTATAATAAAATAAAGGTGGACGACGGTACGGCAAAGGTATTGTGACACCCCAGAATTGCGGCTGACACTTTCGGCAATGTGCCGATAGAAAACTGCGTGCAGGCTTTCGAGTCTTACATGGCACTTAACTCCCATGTAAGAAAACCTGTTATCCATATCTCCCTGAACCCTTCTCCGAAGGATATTCTTTCGGAAGAACAGATGACCCTTTTGGCACAGGAGTTTATGGAAAAGTTCGGTTACGGGAATCAGCCTTATATCGTGTGGCTGCATGAAGACATAGACCGCAAGCACATGCACATTGTTTCAGTACGCATCAACGAACAGGGAGAAAAGATAGACCATAACCGGGAAGCTATCCGGGCACAAAACATCTGCCGTGAAATGGAAGTGAAGTACGGTCTTCATCCCACACTCGGAGAACATGGCGAGCGGGAATTGGTAAATTTGGAAAAGGTGGACTATCCGAAAGGCGACGTGAAAGCGCAGGTGAAACATACCGCCCGTACCTTGCTGAAATGTTACAACTGCCATTCGCTTGCCGAATACAACACCCTTCTGAATTTGTATAATGTCACTGTCTACGAAGTCAGGGGAAGCGTGAACGGAAAGGAATACCACGGCATCATGTACGGAGCTTTGGACGATGACGGGCAGCAGGTGGGAACACCTTTCAAGTCCAGCAAGTTCGGAAAAATATTCGGTTATAAAGCGCTGCAAAAGAAATTCGCCGCTTCCGCCGAAAAGGTGAAAAGGAATAATCTTACCGAAAGGGCACGGCAGGAAATCATTAAAGCCATGCAGGCCATAAGTACGAAAGAGGATTTTGCCCGCAGTCTGAAAGATGCAGATATAGAAGTGGTTTACCGTATCAATCCCGAAGGGCGCCTGTACGGTATCACCTTCATAGACCATACATACCGGACAGTATTCAACGGCTCGCGTTTGGGTAAAGCCTTTGCAGCCAATGTATTCAATGAACTGTTCAACAATCCGGACGCGGACCGCACAAAGCTGATACCACCACCGGAGCAGGAGATGCCCCGGCAGAAACGAGAAACGGATGATGCAGAAGAAGGACAGGAAAGGGAGGAATACCGGCAGCAGGAAAATCAAGGTTATCACCGGAGTGAACCGTCCGGTAATCTAATTGACACATCCGCACTCGGAGCCATTGATATTTTCTCCGTGCTTATGGAAGAAGACCATACACACGAGTACATCGACCCGTCTTTCCGCTACGGAAGAAAGAAAAAGAAGAAAAAGCGCAAACGCAAATTATAATATAATAATGTATAGAACAGAAGTCTAATTTAAAATTTACGATTATGCAGAATGAAGATGATTTAAGAGGTCTGGCAAAGGTTACGGACTTTATGCGGGCCATCAGTTTTTTGTTTATGGCGATACACATCTATTGGTTTTGTTACGGCTGGCTTCACGAAATGGGCTGAACGCTTGGCATAGTAGACCGGATACTTTCCAATTTCCAGCGTACTACGGGCTTATTCTCATCTCTGCTTTATACAAAGCTGTTTTGTGTTCTCTTCCTCGGTCTTTCCTGCATGGGAAACAAGGGAGTGAAGAAACATGAAATCACATGGAGGCAGATTATCATTGCAGCCATAGCGGGGACAATACTTTTTTTCTTTAATTGGTGGCTGCTCTCCATCAATGCTTCATCGGGTGTTTGTGCAGTGCTCTATACCACAACTTTAATCGGAGGTTTCTTTTCCCTATTGGCATCCGGTTTATGGATAAGTCGCCTGTTGAAGAACAACTTGTTGGAGGACGTTTTCAATACAGAGAACGAATCTTTCATGCAGGAGACAAAGCTCATGGAAAACGAGTATTCCATCAATCTGCCGACTAAGTTCTGGTATAGGGGCAAGGAATGGAAAGGTTGGATAAATGTGGTGAATCCCTTTCGGGCCAGCATGATTTTAGGTACACCGGGTAGTGGTAAATCTTATGCAGTGGTGAATAATTATATAAAGCAGGCCATCGAGAAATCCTATGCAGTTTACATCTATGATTTCAAATTTGACGACCTGTCGGTCATCGCTTACAATCATCTGATAAAATACAGGCACCGCTATAAGATACCGCCCAAATTCTATGTGATAAACTTCGATAACCCGCGCAAGAGCCATCGCTGTAATCCGCTGGCGCCTGAACTGATGACGGATATATCGGATGCGTATGAATCCAGTTATACTATTATGCTGAACCTGAATAAAAGTTGGGTGCAAAAGCAGGGAGACTTCTTTGTGGAATCTCCGATTGTGCTTTTCACAGCCGTAATCTGGTTTTTGAAGATCTATGAAGGCGGCAAGTACTGTACGTTTCCCCATGCAATAGAATTGCTTAATAAAAGGTATGAAGATGTTTTTACAATTCTAACAAGCTATCCCGAACTGGAGAACTATCTAAGTCCTTTTATTGATGCTTGGAAAGGTGGAGCGAGCGAACAGCTCCAGGGCCAGATTGCAAGCGCTAAAATCCCGTTATCCAGACTGATAAGTCCGCAACTCTATTGGGTGATGTCCGGCAGTGATTTCACACTGGATATTAATAATCCCAAAGAACCCAAAATACTTTGTGTAGGCAATAATCCCGATAGAATTTCCATTTATGGGGCAGCGTTGGGACTTTATAATTCAAGAATCGTGAAGCTGATAAACAAAAAGAAACAACTTAAAAGTTGTGTGATTATTGACGAGCTGCCGACCATCTTCTTTAAAGGTCTGGATAACCTGATTGCCACGGCACGAAGCAATAAGGTAGCGGTCGTGTTAGGTTTCCAAGATTTCAGTCAGTTAAAGCGGGACTACGGTGACAAGGAGGCCGCTGTTATCATGTCAACTGTCGGCAATGTTTTTAGTGGTCAAGTGGTAGGTGAAACAGCAAAAACACTATCGGAAAGGTTTGGAAAAATCCTGCAAAAACGGGAGTCTGTGAGCATCAATCGCAGTGATACATCCACTTCAATCAATACGCAACTGGATAGCCTTATACCTGCCAGCAAAATCAGTACGTTATCACAAGGAATGTTTGTCGGAGCAGTGGCAGACAATTTCGGTGAGACAATAGACCAAAAGATTTTCCATGCACAGATAGTAGTGGATAATGAAGCTGTGCAGAAAGAGACGGCAGCTTATCAGCCCATCCCCGAAATCAGCAGTTTCTTGGACGAGGACGGCAATGATACAATGGAAGAGCAGATACAGGCGAACTATCGGCAAATCAAGCAAGATATTATCGAACTGATAGAGAATGAACTGATCCGTATTGAGAATGATCCGAAACTCAAACATCTGTTAGGAGAGAATGAGCAATAATTAGTTGATATCGAATAAGCTTTTCCAAAGTTATAATCTTGTATTAAAAGTTTATTCGATATTTAAAATTGATAATATGTAAATAATAATTATAGTTTTAACATCCAAAGTAAGACAGCTATCATACAATCAATATTCTGTCCACCACCCACAACAAAAACTAAGCACCTTTATAAAACAGGCTGAAAATTGAAATAATGTTTTATTGGAAAGATCCCAATTCTTATCGACAATTGGTTCAACTAAAAAAGGCTTTGTATAAGTGATTGTTGCTAATGACACTGGATTTGTAATGTCTCCATCATTTCTTTCCATATTCCAACCTTCAAATAAAGGGATTATAGAAGTATATATTTCATGATTAATCGAATTTAAATATGCATGTTCTTGAAGTAAGTCCCTTACATCTTTCTGTAATATATCAATATTTAACTCTGGATATTCTACTTTCTTCTGGTTTAAAACTTCACAAGCAAATGTAGAATTGTCGACCAAAAAAATAATGGGTTTCTAAACTAAGATACCGATAATAGTTGATAAAATCATTGCCTGTTACTAAATCTAGGAATATACCGTTAGGTTGAGTCTTGGCCAATTCAGGGAGCGATAAGCCAGCTTCTACATATTTATTCTTATAAAAATTTAGATAGAGTTTGGCACATAAGTGAATGAAATCATTTTGATAGAAACCCTTTTCAGTCAAATCATAGAAAAACAGAATTCTATAAAGGTTGATCTTCATTTGTGTCATATAATCTTTTGATAGTCCTTTCAATTCAAGATATTCAATGAATGCTCCAACAGTGTTCTCTTTATCCCTTTTATTTACATCCTAAATATGCAATAAAGACGGAATTTCTGTATATGGTATATTTAAATCTTTAAGGAAAGTAAAGTCATATCCCATCTTTTGCTGGTAGATACCTTCTATTAATTTTATAAGAGTATTATTGTTTGTCATTTTCCGAATCTTTCAATTCATATTCCTCGTTCTTTAGTAGTGCGTATTCAACACTCTCTATCAAACCATTTTCACTTATAACTTTTGTTTTGTAGACGCTTTCACACCCGCTGCAAACACTATCCTCTTCATATTTTATATGGACTACTTCATCACAGATAGGACATAATATATAAGTCTCCCAACAGGAGTTACAGTGCCCTTCAAATGATTTGAGATAAGCTCTTTTATTTAGTTCTTCAATTGATAGTGTTTCAAATTCGAACCTTAACTGATGCTTATCATACAGTGGATAATTCATGTTTCTTATTGTAATCGGACTTTTAAAATCTATAAAGCCGTAACTATTTTCATCACAGTTAGGACATATTGCCTGATTTTCAGTTACATCTATATATTCATCGAAATCTTGTATATCAAGTTCGCTCAAAACTGATTCAGAAAATAATTCATTTATCAAAGTACCTAAATTTGTTCTATATTGTGTTTCTGTATATTTTAAAAAAGGCTCAATGTCTTTATGAATAAGAGTTTCATCTTCTTTTGAAGAAAAATCATCCTTGTTGGCAGAAACAAAGTAGCTTTGAGGATAAGCCACTGATCCCGGAAATAGTTCAACACCATAATTTGATCTGATAAATTCTAATCCACTAAGAAGTATTACCATATCGGCCATACTATTGCTCTTTTTCCCAGTAAAAGGAGCCTTCTTAGCAATTGCTTGGTCAGCACTTTGTATTTTAGATAAATCAGTTATTTGATACTGTATAGTGTGATTAATTAATAGTTGTTCCACATTACTAATACTGTCTCTTATACACATCTCCGAGCCCACGAGACCGGAGCCTATCTCG
>ENA-OYYE01000229-OYYE01000229.1-human-gut-metagenome-genome-assembly--contig:-NODE-229-length-35693-cov-9.072507_pt1 | contig 35693 bp, 23 predicted proteins | sample MGYA00243244_ERZ653437 | MGnify/ENA primary metagenome ERZ653437 (study PRJEB26926, sample SAMN06165130) | human gut metagenome | biome: ENVO:00009003; feature: ENVO:2100002; material: ENVO:00002003...
CTACACTTCTAGCTTCGTCGGCAGCGTCAGATGTGTATAAGAGACAGAGATACTATTGTTTTCCGCTTCATCCCCGGAAAGTATTTATTCCGTTCGCCCTACCGTGGCAATGAAACCGGTATCATTCGTTTGAGCGAGATGATTGAAACTCGTAGGGATGATATCGAGTCGGGTAAACTTAAAATCCGTGTCGCTGGTTTTTGCTCATCGTTTGGTTCTGCAAAAGCCGATCTGGCTGCTGCCAAAAATCGCAGTAACCAGGTTAAATCCTACTTCATTGTACATGCGGGCTTGAAGGAAGAACATTTCAGTACATCGAATACCACCCGGTGTTGGCATGACATGTCGGATGTGGTAGCTGTTGCTTATTTCTATGCTCCCGACACTCTGGATATTTACCAAGAGAAGGAGCATTCCGATACAAACCCTGATTTCCTAAGTATTGATGTGACGAAAGAGGAAAGCTCCGGTTCCAATGCGGGAGACACGTGTAGCGGTCTTGCGCCTATAGCTCCGCTTGCTATCCAGTCAGAGAGTTCCGATACCGGCATTCTAACCTATGAGGATGACCACTCCGAAGCGGAAACGAATCTTTGTGAATCCCGTTTCGCTGTAAAGACCAATGTGGCTTATCTTGCTGCAACAGTGACCAATCTGGGGGTGGAGTTTGCTGTCGGCAATCACTTCTCGGTCGATGTTCCGTTTATATTCAGTCCTTATGTCATTGCTCGTGATTTTCGGCTTCAGTTTCTTGCCGTGCAGCCCGAGTTACGCTTTTGGCCCGGTGCGCCTATGAAAGGACACCTCTTCGGCCTGCATCTGCATGGCGGCATATTCAATGTAGCTGTAGATCATCGCAACCGATACCAGTCGCCCGATGGCTTCTACGGCTTGGGGCTAAGTTACGGATATGCGCTCCCGTTTGGCCGTCATTGGGGTGCGGAATTTACGATCGGGGCAGGTTACGTTCATACGTCGTATGACACCTTCTATAATGTTCCCAACGGCATCTGCTACAAGGAAGATACGCCCTATAACTATTGGGGACTTACGAAGGTAGGAGTTAGCTTGATTTACCGCTTCCATATAAACACAAGAAGGAGATAGTGATGAAACGATGGATTGGATATATGCTATGGATGCTTGTCACCCTCGCTTGTCTGACGGGCTGTGACTGGATATGGGAATATCCGGAGGGACCGGGTGTCGACCCGACACTGGTTCGTGTGCGGATGGAACTGCAAGTGGATTTTGAGCCTATTTCCGAACCGTTTGTCACTTCCTATGCCGATGTACGCGGAGGCGATTACGATGTCCGTTACCAGATAGAGGTGTATGCAGCGAGTGGAGTCGATGCGGGAAAACGTATTGCACGGCTCGTAGAGACGGAACAGACGCTATCTGACCGGGGAAAAAACTTCCCTTTCGAGTTCGACCTTCATGCCGAACGCTACGATGTTTACACATGGATTGATTTTGTGCCCCGGGGAACAGAGAAAGACTACCATTACCTCACCGGTGACCTGCGTAGGGTACGCATTGCCGATCCCAATATCTGTGGCGTCGATACGAAAGACGCTTTTGCAGGAAAGATTGCCATCGACTTGACTCCTTATCGCGACCGTCTGTTTGCCAAAGTTGTCTTTCCCGTGGCGATGGAACGTCCGTTCGGCAAGTTCAAGATACAGACAACCGACGTCCGGCAATTTCTTGAGAGCTATAAACCGGGAACCTACACGGATATCGTTCCGGCTGAAACTCATCTTACCTATACAGGTTTTTTCCCCTGCGGTTATAATCAGGACACGCGCCTGGCGGATATGGAGTATTTCTGCACGGAGGTGAACCATACAGCTCCTGTGATGGAATACGAGGAAAGTTCGGCGGTGTTGAGCTATGACTACGTGTTCGTTTGTTCGGACCAGACTTTCGTCACGGCGGATATCGAAGTACACAATTCGGCGGGAGAGCGCTTGAATACGGTCAGGGGTATCCGGATTCCGATTCAGAGGAATAAACTGACCGTTGTGAAGGGTGAATTTCTGACTACTGATTTCTCGGGTGGTGGAACGGGCATCGACGATGGTTTTGACGGTGAGATTGTAATACCCGTTCCGGAGTGAGTTTAAAATATGATATATTATTAATCTATAAATTACAAGATTATGAAACGAATTCTATTTATCAGCGCGATGATGACGGCAGCCGTCTTCACTTCGTGCACACAGAGTGATGATTTGTTTATCGATAACGAATCGGTTCCGGTAACCCGGGCGGGAGAAACGGGGGATGTAATTTCTGTTAATTCGGAAATGAGATTTTTAACTACCTTGGCGATTGCGCCAGAGAATGCGATTATTAGTGTGGATGCAGATATCACTCTGACAAAAACAGCAGTGGCAACGGTGCCCGTTACCATTACTACATCCACTAATAAAAAGATTATCAGTACGGCCCCCATTCAGTGCAAAGCCAATGTGACTTTTAAGGATATTGAAATCGATGCTACCACTCCAAAGGGAACAGGAGCTATTCAGCTCTCTGCCGAAGGTATCGATGTGGTTCTGGACCATGTGACCCTTACTCAACACACGGCAGGCAGTGCGGATGGGCGGTTTTCGTCCGGCATTGGGATTATGTACGAGGCTTATAACAATAGCTTGACCCTTCGTAACAATACCACTCTCACCCTGCCCAACAACTACGTGCGCGGTATCTGTATGTTGCCGACAGGGCAAACCACCATTGCACTTTCGATTGCCGATAGCAAGATCACTTGCGGGACGGATTGGAGTTACCCGTCTACGTATGCTCGTGGCATTTCGTTTACTCATGTGAAGAACCCTGCCGGAACTCCGATTGTAATCAAGAACTCCACTATCGAGGGCGCTTTTTATGCATTGAATGTTAATGGTGAATCAGAATTGGAATTCGACATAGACAACAGTACCATTGACGGACGTGCGGCTTTCAATGTAGCTTCGCCGAATCTGAAAGCAGTGATAGATAACAGCCGGCTGGTGGGGCATAACAATTATGATGGACCGAGCGAGAGCTTCGCAAATATCGTGATGAATCCGGGATCGGCCGGCGGTAAATTATACTTGACCAATGTCATTTTCGAATTAGACCGCAAGCCGTTAAATACTAATACGCAGTATGCGTTCTCGTTGCGCGACTCCAATCAGTCGGTCTATCTGGACGGGATAATCAAGATTATCGACAAAGGAATGTCGATGATGTCCTTTATTGCTGTTGTTTCTTCGGCAACCAATATCAACTTTTATGCAACCGAAGATTATTCGGTTGACTTATCAGAGTGTGCACCCGGGGCACAATTCTAATCTTTAATTCCTACTGAAATGAAAAAAATAATTTTTGCCACTTTTTTGGCAGCAATGGCATTAAGCGGTTGCCAAAAAGAAGAGCAAGCTCTCGGTCAAATGGCGGGAGAGGAGGTTTCTGTTGTGATGTCGGCTTCGATTCCTCAGGAATTGCAAACTTATGGAGCATCTTCTGCGCAAGGTGGTATAGACAACTGTGAGCCAGATATGTATATCCGTTACATTATGGATGTATACTGGCAAAACCAAACCGGAAATAAAGATGTTATTCGGATCGCGAGGCAAATTGTCTATAAAGAAATAGAGAATACGAACTTGAGTGCCTGCAAATCGGTAGAATTTGACCCGATAAAGATGATCCCTGCCAAATATGATTTTGTTTTCTGGGCGGATATCGTCAAGAAGGAAATAAATAAAGGTGAACACATTGGAGAACTATTGAATGATGAGAATGAATATTATGTAAACCCTTATTTTACCTCGGATAACGAAGGCCATTTGGCAGCAAAGAAGACTGCTACAACCTATGAGGAAGGTACACTCCAAGAAATCCGTTTTCGCGCCAATATCGGCAACCGGGAGGATCGGGATGCTTTTACGGCTTATAAAACGATTGATTTACGTACGGAAGCGGCAACGCAGAGCATCAGTTTGAAGCGTCCTTTTGCTAAATTGCGTATTGTGGCGACTGACGCAAATATGTTGATAACACCTGACGGGAAGCCGATGAAGGCTAAATTTACGATTGGATATTCAGAGAATATACCCAATACGTTCGATGCGTCTACCGGAAAAATTAGTTATGTAGGGAATATGTTTGCTGACTATGGTCTGCCGAATGTCCCGAGTTATACGGGAGAAGGGGCAAATAGTGAACGCACCGTATATATTGCTTATCTGCTTCCTCCCACTTCACCGCAAAACATGACACTGGATATATCTCTTAGTGAGGATACCCAACCGGGTACACCGCCGAGCGAGGAATACGATAAATTCTCTTATCAGATTAATACTGTTCCTTTCTACGTGAATAAACTGACGACTATCAAAGGAAATTTGTTCACCACGAAAGCGAGTATGAGCGTTGAGATTCAGGATGGATTCGATGCTCCTGAAGTAGAAGAGGAAATCGTGACAAATGTAGACGTAGCCTCATTCGAGGAGTTGAAAAGCACATTGAATGGTAAGGATCAGGAAATCACCCTCAACTATCTGATTTCCAAAACTGATGGACTTACGCTTGACTTTTCCGATGTACAACAGGCTGTCACTCGGAATACTTCTTCTCCCATCTATACGGAAGGAAATAAAGTGAAGCTTATCCTTAATCTTCCGAATATGGAAGAAGGTGCATTGGTGACACTTACAGCCACGAAGCCGGAAAATGCCCCGGACGTATTGTATGTAAATACCAAGACTACATGTTCTTTGCGTACGAATATGCCTAAAACGGCGGTCTTGTTGGAAGGAGAGGCTTTCAACAGCGTATTTCTTATCTGCGCTCCTCGAAGTCTCAACAATTCTTCCATAGTAAGTGGTTTTACGAAGCCGATAGTTGGAGATGCTGAAACACCAGTTTCTGAGGGGTATCTTTTCTTAATTAAAGGGATCGCTTTTCCCCTCTATTTTACTCATTTCTATGAGCTTAATGGAGATGGCACGGTCAGTAGGCAATTATGCAACAACCCTTATATAGGACATGACGGAAACATTAATTGCAGCTTTACAGGGACGCCGTGGGAATTAGTCGGTGGTGTGAATAACCCTGTGCCTTGATTCCTGCAAAACAATGAACCGAATAAACAATCTGAATAAAAATGCTTCTTCCGCTGTGTGCGGGAGAAGCATTTTTTACCCGCTCTTGCTGTTGATATGCTGGAACTTTGGGGGCATTGCCTGTAACAACGAAGATGCACCTCCCGAATCGTCTGCCGTGGCCGAACGTACCGTATTGGTATGGCTTGCCGGAGACAATAACCTCTCGGCAGAAGTGCCCCGCAAGATTGCAGCGCTGGCAGAAGGTTATCATGCTGCCGTTACGGATGGAGGTTCCGTGCGCCTAATCGTCTACGCTGATCGGTATGGAGAATATCCGAAACTACTCGAAATCAGTCCTCGGGGCGAACTGCAAGTGTTGGAAACCTATCCTGCGCAAAATTCGGCTTCGGGAGAGACCCTTCGCCGGATGCTTACTGCCATGATGGAGCGCTGTCCCGCCCGGCGCTATGGTCTGATTGTCTTTTCACATGCTACGGGGTGGTTGCCACAAGGAGCACTGGAGAACCCTGAAAATCCGGGTTTGGGCAAGATGTCTGACCAACGGAGTGGCGCTACGCGGACAATTTTCGACGATAACGGTTGCCAGATGGAGATTACTGAATTCGCCCGTGCGCTTCCCTTACCTGCGGACAATGAAAAGTATGATTATATTATCTTTGAAAATTGCCTGATGGCAGGGGTGGAAGTAGCCTATGAATTACGTGATAAGGCGGATCGTCTGCTGGTGTCGTCCGCTGAAATTCTGTCTCCCGGGTTTGAGGAGGTTTATCCCTCGGCACTTTCGCGTCTGCTTGCACCCGAGGCCGATCTTCGAGCATTTGCCCGTAGCTATTATGACTATCGGAATGGGAAAGAGGGTGCCTATCGTTCGGCTACGGTCAGCGTTATCCGTACAGAACACTTGCAGAAGTTGGCTGCTGCCGTGCGGATTGCCCTTACTTCGGCAATGCCACTCAGTGCCGACCGCCTCACCTCACTGCAACGTTTTAACCGACATCGCCACACCCTGTTTTTCGATTTGGAAGAATATATAGAAGCTGCTGCTCCGGGCAAGACGGAAGAGGTGCATAACGTACTCTCCCGTACAGTGGAATACGCTGCCGCCACGCCCGGATTTATGACAGACACTCCGTACGGCTTCGAAATCCGGCGTCATTGTGGCCTTACTGTCTACATTCCGCAGGCTGAATATCCTGAATTGAACGAGCGTTACGAGGCGCTGGCATGGAGTAAGGCTGTATATCCGGTTTTGCCTTAACTTAATAAGTTCTCGCGTGCGCACGTGTGTGTGAGGTGTGAGGAGGCTGCAAGTTTGCAAGTTTGCGAGGAATCAACTGTTATTGAGGAGAGATGAGAATTTTTCTAAAAAGTCTGCACAACCTAAGCAGTAATTTGTTATTTTTGTTATTTTACTTGTAATGACCCTCTTTAATGGAAGGTGCAGGTATTCTTGATAAACGAACAAAAGAATTAATAACAGAAATAATCATGAAAAGATTACAAAGAATTTGTACCTTGTTTTTGCTGTTTATATGCTTGGGACTGACGGCATTGCGTGCCCAGTCGTATGACAAGCTATGGAAACAAGTGGAGCAAGCCCAGAAGAAGAGCCTGCCGCAAACTGTAATAAAGTTGACGGACGAGATTTTCCGGAAAGCTGAAAAGGAGAAAAATGCTCCGCAAATGTTGAAAGCCTATATTTGCAGGGAGGCTTATCAGGAAAAAATAACTCCCGACAGCTTGTTCACCAATCTGAAGAACATGGAGCAATGGGCGCAGTCCGAATCCAATCCGGTGAATAAAGCGATCCTGTATTCATTGCTGGCGCGAGAGTATGCCGACTATCTGAACTATAACCGGAACATGATTCTGAACCGTACGCCACTGGATACCGACGAAGCGCCTGCCGATATCCGGGAATGGAGCGCGAATCTGTTTATAGACCGGATAGAAGACTATAACAACGCTTCCCTGAAAGATGTTCCTGCCTTGCTGAAAGTCTCGACCCGGGACTATGTGCCTCTGGTGGTATTGGAAGACGGGAGCCGTTTTTATCAGCATGATATGTATCACCTTTTGGCAAGCCGTGCCATTGTCACTTACCTGAATATGACGAGGTATCAGGTAGATACGTTGGTACAAAGCCGGGTGAACGGCATTTATGAAGATATGATAAATACGTATCGCCATCATGCCGGTTCGGAAGCTGCCGTGGTGCTCTGTACGCTGGACTACTGGAAATGGAAGATGGAGGGTGGTGTCAGCCGTATTCCTGCCGCGACCTATCGCGAACGCAAGGCACAGTTGGAGAAGGAGTATCTCACGGTCTTGAATAACCTGATAAAAGATTACGGTTCACACGAAATCTGCGCGGAAGCCTATATCCGCAAGGCCAACTACCTTCAGGCATCGGGCGTGAACCGGTTTGCCGAAGCGCTGAAGACCTGCGAGGAAGGGTTGAAGCGTTATCCCGGTTATAAACGAATCAATGAGTTGCGAAACATCCGTGAAGATATCATCCAACCTTCTCTGACGATAAATACGCAGGAAAGTGCCTATCCCGGCGATTCGCTGGAGATGAATATACAGTATCGCAATCTGTCCGGTGTGACCCTGAACCTTTACCGGACAGACTTGTCCGAAGTTCCCTGGATGGATAAAGGCATCACTCAGGCTTTCTATCAGAAACATGCCCGTAAATTGTCCTCCGTCCATTTCGACCTGAAGCCGCTTCCTAAAGAGGGTGTAAGTGCGGAAGATGCGCTTTATATGCATTCGGATTCTACGATGCGGCTTGCCCTGCTGGATGAGTTAGGTGTTTTTATTCTCCAGGTCGTTCCGGATGCGGCGACAACCCGTATCGCACAGAGTTTCCTGGTGACTACCCGCTTCAAAGTCCTGACCTTGTCCCTGCCGGGCAATAAAATGGAAGTCGTTACGGTGGATAGCCGCAGCGGACAGCCGATATCCGGCGCTCAAATCAGTTTTTATTCTTCTTATGACGAGAGAAACCGGAAAGAAGTGTTGAACGTCACTACCGATTCCGAGGGAAAAGCGCTGGTGGAATGGAATAAAAATATCCGCAGCTACGTGGCCCGTAAGGGGAAGGATGCGGGGATGTTGCCCCAAGCTATCTATAAGAGTAGTTTCTACGAACGGGATGAGGCCCGTCCGCAGGAGCATATTACCTTGTTGACAGACCGCTCGCTGTACCGCCCCGGACAGACTATCTATGTCAAAGGAATCGCTTACGAGCAGGCTGCCGATTCGGCGCATGTGCTGGAAGGCAAATACTACACGGTAAAGCTGCTGGATGTCAATGGAAAGGAAATAGCGCAGAAACCGGTGCATACCAATGAGTTCGGTTCGTTCACAACGGAATTTGTGCTTCCCACGGCTGTCCTGAACGGTAATTTCATGATTACTGTGGAGAATAAAGCGTCTGCAACCGTCAGGGTGGAAGAATACAAACGGCCTACTTTTGTCATCACCTTCAATCCCGTGAAGCAGGCTTACAGCTTGGGAGATACGGTGAATCTTACCGGAAACGTACAATCTTACAGTGGAGTGCCGGTGCAGGATGCTCCTTTGACTTATACCATCTCACGCCGTAATCCCTGGGGACGCTGGGGAGAACAACCCGCTTCGCTGGTTTCGGATACGATAACATTGAAGGCTGACGGGAATTTCTCTATCCCGGTCGTTCTGAAACCGGGTGCGGACGTCAATTCGTGGCGGGGAGAGCGTTATACCTATATCGTAGACGTTGCGGTAACCGACGATGCCGGAGAAACGCAGTCCGCCCAGTACAGCCTGAACGCTGCTCAACAAGCCTATTACTTCCACTCCGAGTTACAGCGGGAGTTGTGCAAGGAAGATTCCATTGCCGCCCTGCTGAGTGTGACGAATGCCAATAATGAGACAGTCCCCGTGGAGGGCATCTGCCGTCTCTATCCGGTGCTCGACCCCAAAACCGGGAAAATCGCGGAGAAACCCGCCTATGAAAGTGCTTTCAAATCGGGTGAGGTGAAAGACTTTGCTGCGTGGAAAGGATTGCCGTCCGGCGAATATCGTTTTGTGATGTCGGTACGCGGACGGGACGGGAAGGAAATCTCCGATGCGGATAATGCCGTGAATGTGGTATTGTTCTCCTTGTCCGATACGCGCCCGGCTGCCTTCACGGAGTTATTTATTTATGAACAGAATACCTCTTTCGATGCTTCCCATCCGGCTGTCGTCTATATGGGTACATCGTTTAAGGACGCTTATATTCTGGTCGATATTTTTGACGGAAAAGGACGGATAAAGAGCAGCACCTTGTCGCTGAGCGATTCCATCGTACGTCTGGAATATCCTTATAAAGAAGCCTACGGCGACGGAATAGCCGTGCAGTTTACCTTTGTCAAGAACGGGCAGATGTATTCCCGCCGCATCGAACTGCTGAAGCGGTTGCCCGACCGTACGCTCGATATGAAATGGGAGGTGTTCCGCGACCGCCTGCGTCCGGGACAGACAGAAGAATGGAAACTGGTCATCAAGACCCCGCAAGGCTCACCGGCTATGGCGGAGATGCTGGCAACGATGTATGATGCTTCGCTGGACCAGATATACCGTCGCAGCCAGACGCTCGGCGTTTACTTCAACCGCTATATTCCTTATTATTATTGGAATGCCAGCAGCTACCGCGGAGAGAGCTATTCACCGATGTTCCCCAGGAAAGCCTGGAAGGTGCCGGTATGGCGTTTCGATTATATCTACTCGCCTTGGGTCGGCATTTATGATATGTTGCAGATCGTGGAAGATAAAGCCGATCTCGCGACCGTCGTCGGATATGGCAGCACGAGGAACAAGTCCGTGACCGGTGGTCTGCGGGTTCGGGGAGCCTTGATGTCGGCGTCTCAAAAGAACGCTGCTGCGGTAGAGGGGCAGCCTGAGCTTATTCAGGCTGCGGAAGAAGCTGGTGTTGCCGATATAGTTTTTGAGGAGGAAGTTATTCCCGAGGCAGGATCGACCTTGCAGCCGATGGCGGATATCCGTACCAACTTTGCAGAGACGGCTTTCTTCTATCCGCAACTGCGTACGAACGAGCAGGGAGAGGTCGCTTTCTCCTTTACGATGCCGCAAAGCCTGACCCGCTGGCGCTTCCGCGGTTACTCTCATACCAAGAATATGATGACGGGCAATCTGGATGCCACGGTCGTTACAGCCAAAGAATTCATGCTGACACCGAACATGCCCCGTTTTGTTCGGGTGGGAGACAAGACCCAGATAGCTGCCGGCATTGCCAACCTGACCGGTAAGCCGGTGAAGGGAACGTCTACGCTGACCCTTTTCGACCCGATGACCGAGAAGGTTATTTCCACCCAGCGGCAGAAGTTCTCGGTGGAAGCCGGAAAGACTACTTCGGTCAATTTCCGGTTCGAGGTATCCGACCGTTATACCATGCTGGGTGTTCGTATCGTGGCGGATGGCGGTACCTTCAGCGATGGAGAACAACATCTGCTGCCGGTTCTCAGCAATAAGGAATACATTACGGAATCACTCGCCATGCCTATTCGCGGCGAACAGACCCGTACCTTTACATTGGACAGCCTGTTCAATTACAACAGCCGGACAGCAACCGACCGCCGCCTGACCGTGGAGTTCACAGGTAACCCCGCATGGTATGCCGTGCAAGCCTTGCCGGTATTGAGCCAACCGGCTACCGACAATGCCGTTTCCTGGGCAACCGCCTTTTATGCAAATTCCCTGGCTGGGTTCATCGCCAACAGTCAGCCGCGTATCAAGACCGTCTTCGAAAGCTGGAAACAGGCAGGGGGAACCAAGGAAACTTTCCTCAGCCAGTTGGAAAAGAACCAGGATGTGAAGAATATCCTGCTCAATGAATCGCCCTGGCTGTTGGAGGCTACTACCGAAGCGGAACAGATGTCACGCATTGCTACCCTGTTTGATATCAACCAACTGAACAACCGTAACCTGGCGGCTTTCACCAAACTGAAAGAGTTGCAGGAAGCGGACGGGGCATGGAGCTGGTATAAAGGAATGAGCGGCAACCGATATATCACGACCTATATTACCGGATTACTGGTTCGTCTTCCCTTGCTGACGAAGAAGGAACTCCCGGCAGACGCTTCCGGACTGGTACAAAACGCGTTCGGCTATTTGCATAAAATGGCTTTGGACGAATACCACACTATCCGTGAAGCGGAAAAGAAAGGCGCGAAGATAACTACGGTTTCCGACGCAATCATGGAGTATCTTTACCTGATAGCAATCAGCGGCGAGAAAGTGCCCGCCGCCAATCAGACGGCTTATCGCTACTTCCTGTCTAAACTGAATGGAAATCTGGCAAACGGGACGATGACCTGCAAGGCGCAAACGGCCATCATTCTGCAAAAAGCCGGACGTAAAGCCGAAGCGGATGAATTTATCGCGTCGATTAAGGAGCATCTGGTACAGACAGATGAAATGGGCGCGCACTTTGCATTCTATCCTGATACGTATGCCTGGAGCATGATGCCGGTTTCCGCGCAAGTGCAGGTAATGGAGGCTTTGCGTATGACGGGAGACAATGACATCCTGGTGGAAGAAATGAAACTCTGGCTGCTGAAACAAAAGCAGACTACGGAATGGAAGACGCCCGTTGCAACAGCCGACGCTGTTTATGCCCTGCTTTGCCAGGGAAGCAATTTGCTGGATAACCGGGGAGATGTGCGTATCACTTTAGGACATAAAGTATTGGAAACGCTGTCTCCCGGCAAGAACACCGTTCCCGGACTGGGATATATCAAGGAGACCTTTACACAAGGCAGTCCGGAATTGAAGGCAAAGACGATTACCGTGGAGAAGCGGGATAGCGGCATTGCCTGGGGAGCTGTGTATGCCCAATACCTTTCTCCGATATCCGACGTGAAACAACAGGGCGGAGCGCTGAATATCGAAAAGAAACTGTACGTGGAGCGGATAGCTGCCGACGGACAGAAATCGCTGCAACCGGTGACGGAAGGAACGAAACTGTCGGTAGGCGATAAAATCGTTTCACGCCTGACCATCAGTCTGGACCGTGTGATGGATTTCATCCAGCTGAAAGACCAGAGCGGCGCCTGTTTCGAACCGGTCGGAGCGCTTTCGGGTTATCGCTGGAGCAATGGACTGGGGTATTATATAGAGGTGGAAGACGCTTCGGTCAACTTCTTCTTCGACCGTCTGTCCAAAGGCGTTTATGTATTGGAACATAGCTATCGCGTGGCTCGTGGCGGAACTTATGAGACCGGACTCGCCACTATTCAGTGTGCTTATGCTCCGGAATATACGTCGCACTCGGCAGGCGAAACGATTGTCATCGAATAATTCCGGTCGGGAATAGATAGAACACAGAGTCACGGAGACACAGAGTATTTTAAGGTATTCAAAATAAATGCTCTGTGTCTCCGTGACTCTGTGTTCTATCTTTAAATACCGAATCTTGACTCCCTCTCGCCGTAGCTGAACGGAGCGGAGAATAGGAAGAATGTTTATAGGTTTTAAAAAGCGGAAAGAAAATCTGTGTATCTCACTTAAAAACCATACATTTGTGCAGCTAATTTAGAAATAGAATCAATGAAACGGATTTTCGCGACACTATATACATTGACAGCACTGGCGTTGGCGGTGCAGGCGCAACCGCGCTTTACCTCTAATACCGAGATGTATGATTTCGGACAGATTGAATGGAAGCATCCGGTCACCGTGCAGTATACCATAACCAATACAGGCAATCAACCCCTGGTCCTTACGGATGTAGAACCGGATTGCGCCTGCACCGCCGCCCGATGGACGCAAACGCCCATTGCTCCGGGAGAGAAAGGCACGGTGGACATCACATTCGATGCCGAAGCATTGGGACATTTCCAGAAGTCGGTAGCCATCTACCATAATGCCGAGCCTCATTTGGTTTATCTGAAATTCAACGGCGAGGTGGTGCGCGAAATCAAGGACTTCACCAAAACACATCCGTACCTTATCGGGCAGATACGCATCGACAAGAACAGCCTTGACTTTCCGGATGTGCAGCATGGCGAGAAACCGGTTATCCATATCGGTGTCGTCAACCTTTCAGACCGTCCTTATGAGCCGGTACTTATGCACTTGCCCCCTTACCTGCACATGGAGGTGAAGCCGAATATGCTGCAAAAAGGCGAAAAAGGCATCATCAAACTGACGCTCGATTCCGAGAAACTGACAGACCTGGGCTTGACACAAGCGTCTGTCTATCTGTCCCGTTTCGCCGGTGATAAGGTAGGGGATGAGAACGAGATTCCCGTTTCCGCCATCATGTTGCCCGATTTCTCCGGAATGACTTCCGCTGAAAAAGAGAATGCGCCTGTCATCAGTCTTTCTGCGAAAAATATCGATATGAGTGCGTTGCTGGCCAAGAAGTCCAAGGTGCGGTACGATATCCTTGTTACCAATACCGGGCGTTCTCCTTTGCACATCAATAAGCTTCAGGTGTTCCATCCGGCTGTGGGTGTCAGCCTGAAGAAAAGTATGCTGCAACCGGGCGAAAGCACCCGTCTGCGGGTGACGGTCGACAAGCGTAATATCGGTAAGAAGCGCCGCCAGTTGCGTTTGCTGATGATAACGAACGACCCGGCACAACCCAAGGTGGAGATTAACATCAAGGCAAAATGAGTTATCGGTAATCACTTGTAACCTCTTTAAATAAATCTAACAGTCATGGAACATCCTGAAAATAACGAAGCATACAAAGGCTTGGTAGTCAATGCAGGCATTGAACAACCGTCGTCCGTAAATCCTTATATGAAGCGTAAACCCAAGAAACGCCAGTTCTCTGTGGCGGAGTATGTGGAGGGCATTGTGAAGGGAGACATCACGGTACTGAGCCGGGCTGTGACCTTGGTGGAAAGTGTAAAGCCGGAGCATCAGGCTATCGCGCAGGAGGTGATAGAAAAGTGCCTGCCATATTCGGGCAACTCCATCCGTGTGGGCATCAGCGGGGTGCCGGGAGCGGGTAAGAGTACTTCTATCGATGTCTTCGGCCTGCACGTGTTGGAGAAATATGCCGGCAAGTTGGCCGTGCTTGCCATCGACCCCAGCAGTGAGCGCAGCAAAGGAAGCATCCTGGGCGATAAAACCCGTATGGAGAAGTTGTCCGTACATCCCAAATCGTTCATCCGCCCCAGTCCTTCGGCCGGTTCGTTGGGAGGCGTGGCACGCAAGACGCGCGAGACGATTGTGCTTTGCGAAGCTGCCGGTTTCGATAAGATATTCGTAGAAACAGTGGGTGTGGGGCAGAGTGAGACGGCTGTACACTCGATGGTGGATTTCTTTCTGCTTATCCAGTTGGCAGGTACGGGCGATGAACTTCAAGGCATCAAGCGCGGCATTATGGAGATGGCGGACGGCATTGTCATCAACAAGGCTGACGGGGATAATTTAGAGCGAGCCAAGTTGGCTGCCGCCCAGTTCCGCAACGCCCTTCATCTGTTCCCTGCTCCCGAAAGCGGATGGACGCCGCAGGTGCTTACTTACTCCGGTTTTTACAACCTGGGTGTGAAGGAGGTATGGGACATGGTGTATGCCTACATCGACTTTGTAAAAGAGAACGGTTACTTTGAGTACCGCCGCAACGAGCAGAGCAAGTACTGGATGTACGAAACCATCAATGAGCAACTGCGGGATAGTTTCTATCACAATCCGCAGATAGAGGCCATGCTGGGCGACAAGGAAAGGCAAGTGCTGCAAGGCAACCTGACTTCGTTTGTCGCTGCGAAGAATCTGCTGGATACTTATTTTGCGGGGCTGAAGGGGGGATGAGTTCTTAAGTTTTTGAGTTTTTGAGTTCTTGAGTTTATAAGTACACTGTATAAGCACTTTATATCCTAAATATATCTGTCATTCAGAGCGAAGCGAAGAATCTCTTCCCTTGAACACACAAAGAGAAAGGATCCTTCACTTCGTTCTCTTTTTATAGAATATACCTATCAATAGCGATTGTAGGTATGATACCTTACGGTATAGCGTCGAATGCAATTACCTAAAACAGGTGATTGTGAGATTTTCTTTTTCTAATGAACTTTGCAGCAGTATTAATCATGATAAAAGTCATTGTAAATTGAAAACTGCTATCTTTAATTTCTCTTTTCTCTTTATATCTGTATTCGCACTTTCTGCATTTGCGCAGAAGCCTGCAAGAACAAACATTTTCGGTAAAGTCACGTCCACTGAGAAAGAAGTCGTGGATTTTGCAACCGTCTACCTGAAAGGAACAGGTCATGGAGCGGTGACCAATCACGAAGGTATCTACCACCTGAATGCGCCTGCGGGCGACTACACTTTGATAGTATCGGCCATTGGCTATAAGACCGTAGAAAAAACGGTGACGCTGGCGGAAGGGCAGAGTGTGAAGCAAAACATAACGATTACTCCTCAATCCCAGCAGTTGGATGAGGTTACGATTGTATCCACGGGCGTAAGCCGTATAAAGCGATCGGCCTTCAATGCGGTGGCTATCGATACCAAGGAGTTGCAGAACACCACCAAGAACCTGAGCGACGCATTGACCAAAGCGCCCGGCATGAAGTTGCGCGAATCGGGCGGAGTAGGCTCGGACATGCAGCTTATGCTGGACGGGTTCAGCGGAAAACACGTGAAGGTGTTTATAGACGGAGTCCCGCAGGAAGGGGTGGGAAGCTCTTTCGGCTTGAACAACATTCCGGTAAACTTTGCAGACCGTATCGAAGTCTATAAAGGTGTCGTGCCTGTGGGGTTCGGGACGGATGCTATCGGTGGCGTTGTCAATATTGTTACGAACAAGAAACGCCGGCATTGGTTTCTGGATGCCTCCTATTCCTACGGTTCGTTCAATACACATAAATCCAACGTAAACTTCGGTCAAGTCTTTCAGAATGGTTTTACCTACGAAATCAATGCGTTCCAGAACTATTCGGATAATGACTATCACATCGACGCTCCGGTGGAAGATTTTGAAACGGGGAGGATAGACCGGGACAAGAAAGTGCGAGTAAAGCGTTTCAATGATACCTATCACAATGAAGTGGTCATTGCTAAAGCCGGCATTGTCGATAAGGCGTGGGCGGATCGTCTGATGTTCGGCTTCACTTTCTCCAATATGTATCAGGATGTGCAGACCGGTGTGCGCCAGGATATCGTGTATGGTCAGAAGCACCGTAAGGGACATTCGTTGATGCCTTCGCTGGAATATAGCAAGCGTGACTTGTTTACGAAAGGGCTGGATGTGGTGCTGACCGTCAACTACAATAAGAACCTGACGACCAATGTGGACACCGCTTCCTATAAATATAACTGGTATGGCGACAAAAAACGGTTGAACTCTCCCGGAGAACAGGCCTACCAGCATTCACGCGCCGATAATACCAATTGGAACGGTACGTTTACTGCCAATTATCGTCTCGGCAGGATGCAAATGCTCACTTTCAATCATGTATTGAATGCCTTCGTCCGCTCCAATACTTCTTTGCTTACCCGGGAAGAACAGCCCGATGCCATTGCCAAGGAAACCCGCAAGAATATCTCCGGTCTTTCTTACCGCCTGATGCCGTCCGAAACCTGGAACTTGTCGGTATTCGGCAAGTATTACAAGCAGTACGTTGCCGGGCCCGTAGCTGTCAATGCCAATCTGGATGACTATGTGCGCACCACCCGTAGCGTCCATTCCATAGGGTATGGAGCGGCGGGCACTTACTTCGTCTTACCGGGCTTGCAGGCAAAGTTATCCTACGAAAAAGCCTACCGCCTGCCCACTATCGAAGAAATGTTCGGCAACGAAGACCTGGAAATAGGAGATATCGGCATCCGGCCGGAGAACAGCGATAACATCAATCTGAGCCTGTGCTATAATCAAACTTTCGGCAAGCATTCCGTGTATGCCGAAGGGGGATTCGTCTACCGCAACACCCGGGACTATATCCAGCGCAACATAACCGACCTGAGCGGCGGCAAGTCGGCAGCCACTTATATAAATTACGGAAAGGTGCTGACGAAGGGATACAATCTGTCCGCCCGTTACGGTTTCGGCAAGTGGGTGAGCGTGGGCGGCAATTTTACGCAAATGAATGTGCGTGACAATATGAAAACTTCCATATCCGGCAGTGCGGAGAATATAGCCTACAAAGAGCGTATGCCCAACCTGCCGTACATCTTCGCCGACTCTGATGTCACGTTCTACTGGCGTGACCTCTGGGAAAAGGGAAATACATTGACCGTGTCCTACGACAATCAGTATTTGCATAGCTTTACGTATTACTCTTCTCGAATCGGCTCGAATAAAGGGGACTACGTGGTTCCAAGCCAGTTCTCACACAACCTGAGCCTTTCTTACAGCCTGCGAGGCGGACGCTATAACCTGTCGTTCGAGTGCAGGAATCTTACAGACGAAAAACTCTATGATAATTTTAGCTTGCAGAAGGCGGGCAGGGCGTTTTACGGAAAAGTACGTGTGTACTTCGGAAATTGAAGCAATCAACGGATTCAATAACAATTAGTAATATAAAAAGGTAAAAACAACATGAAGAAGAATTTCTTTTTAGCCGGACTTTGCGCAACTGCAATGACCGGACTGGCATTCACATCTTGTACGGAAACCGAAATGCCGGGCGGCGGCAACAATAATGATACGAAAGGCGATTTCGTAATCGCTTCCTCTGTCACTGCTTCGGGCAATACCACCAATGTCTTGCTGACCTCCAAAACCTTGGATGAAGGCTCGGTCTCTACGGTAAATAATGGTCTTGTCAATGACGGCGCCACCCAATGGGTGTTCTATAAGAACCGGTATCTCTATGCGCTGACCTACAATCAGGGAAATGCCGGTACCACCCGTTCCTATATCATGAACTCCGACAGGGAAGTACAAGCCCGTTCGGGGGAATTTGCGGTCAGGAGATTTACCACCTATGGCATCTACGACAAATACATTATAACGTCCTCCACGGGTGACGGCCCTGTAGAATATGCCGATGCCCACGGGTATCTGCCTAAGACCTTCTTGCTCTCTTATCTCGATGTGGAAGATGAAACGTTCCATACCAATGATACGAAAGTAAAGGCTTATATGGCCGAAAACTTTTTAGGAACGGGCGAGTTTGTCACCCTGGCGGGTATATTGGAACATGATAACAAGATATACGCAGCGGCAGTTCCCATGGGATTGAGCCAATATGGTTGCAAGCAGGGTGACGGCAAATGGATATTGGCGGGTAATGAAGACCTGGTGAAGACCGCGGATGGTGGCTCCGGCAGCAGCAGTTATAAGAAAGGAGAATTGCAATGGACGCAGCATCCCGACGAATGCTGGGTGGCAATCTTTGAGGATGCTACGCTCCAGACAAAGAAACTCATCAAGACCGACAAAATCAGTTATGCCTGCGGCCGCTTTAAGTCTCAATATTATCAGACCATCTGGGAAGCCGATAACGGCGATGTCTACGTGTTCTCTCCCAGCTATGCCAAAACGATGAGCGACCCTCGCCAGCAGACCACTCTGCCGGCAGGCGTAGTACGCATTCCTGCCGGCCGGGAAGAATTTGACAACTATTACTGCAATCTGGAAGAGCAAATCGGTGGAAAGTCTTTCCTGCGTTGCTGGCATATCGCGGACGATTACTTCCTGTTGTTGATGTACGACCGTCCTTTGACCGAAACCGGTTTCCAGGCGAAAGAACTGGCTGTCTTTAAGGCGGAAAGCAAGAAACTGACGTATGTGACCGGTATTCCGTCGGCCGACTTGATTTCCGGTTTCGGCAACACGCCTTACACCGAGAATGGTTACGCCTATATGGCGGTGACAACCACCGACGGGCATCCGGCTGTTTATAAGATAGACCCGTCCAGCGCTACCGCAACGAAAGGCGTCACGGTGGAAGCCACACAGATTACAGGCATCGGTAAGCTGAATCCTCTGAACTAAGCCTCGGATTTTACTCTTGAATAGAATCGTATGAAAAAGAAGATGATTCGTAAGATACATTTGTGGTTGTCCGTCCCTTTCGGATTGATTATTACGGTGACCTGCCTTTCGGGTGCCGCATTGGTCTTTGAAAACGAAATAATGGAACTGTGCCGGCACGACCTTTATTATGTGGAAAAGGTAGGTGACGCTCCGCTTTCGGTTGACCGGCTGGTGGAAAAGGTTGCCGCCACCTTGCCGGACAGTGTTACCGTTACAGGCGTCTCCATATCTTCGGATGCGGAGCGCGCCTACCGGGTGAATCTGTCAAAGCCCCGCCGGGCTTCCGTTTATGTAGACCAGTATACCGGTGAGGTAAAAGGCAGGAATGAGCGTGCGCCTTTCTTCCTTACCATGTTCCGGCTGCACCGTTGGTTGCTGGATAGCATGAAACCGGACGGCGGAATCTTTTGGGGCAAGATGATTGTGGGTGTCAGCACGCTGATGTTCGTATTCGTGCTCCTTTCGGGCGTGGTGGTCGCATGGCCTCGTACCAGGAAAGCGCTGAAAAGCCGTTTGAAGGTTGCCACCGGTAAAGGGTGGCGCCGCTTCTGGTACGATTTGCACGTGGCGGGTGGCATCTATGCGCTTGTCTTTCTCTTGTTAATGGCTCTGACCGGGCTGACATGGTCTTTTTCGTGGTATCGCACAGGCTTCTACAAGGTGTTCGGAGCGGAAGAAAAGCAGCGGTCCGGTCAGGATGCCGTGCAAGCTGCTTCGAACGGAAAGCATGAACACAAATCTACCGGAAACGGAAAGCCTGAGCGCAAATCCTCCGGAAGCGGAAAACCTGAGCACAAATCCTCCGGCAAAGGTCAGCGCGGGGAGAGCCCGACCGCTTCTTTTGCCTGTTGGCAGCAGGTCTATGAGGAATTGAAAGGGCGTAATCCCGATTATAAACAGATAACCGTTTCCAACGGTTCCGCCGATGTGTTTTTTGAGCGTTTGGGTAATCAGCGGGCTGCTGACCGCTATACCTTTAATCCGCGCAACGGTGAAATCACTGCAACGGTTTTATATAACGATACGGATGCCTCGGGCAAGATATGCGGATGGATCTATTCCCTCCATGTAGGCAGTTGGGGCGGTATCTTTACCCGGATATTGACCTTCCTTGCTGCCTTGCTGGGCGGGGCGCTTCCACTGACCGGCTATTACTTATGGATGAGGCGATGGAAACCTATTTATCTCCCTTAGCAAAGTTACTTTTCTTGCCGCCAAAACTTAGAATATAGTCCTTTATTCCTAAGAATATAGGCTTTATTCCTACGAATATAACCTTTATTCTTAAGAATATAAGCTATATTCCAAGTTTTGAAGGCAGGCAAGGTAAGTTTTCTTCCCATCCCGGATAACTTTAGGCAGGCGGCAAAAAAGGTTTATAATATGTTGGTGGATAGAGGGAGGAGAGAGATGAGGAAAGAGAGGGTAAGGGGAAAAGGGGGAGAAAAAGAGGAGTTAAAGAAGTTATCATTACATCTGGAGTAAAAGTCAGAATCCATCTGTGTTTTTCAAGGTACTGACTTAACCTCCAATCCCGTCTGTGGGCTGATAACGTCTTTAACTCCTCGAACAGAGTAAAAAGAGAGATATTTTACTTATAAGTATAGAAATTGTCTTGATTATCTATTGTTACTGTTGTAGGATAGTTATCGCTATCAAGCTTGTAAGAATAATTAGTAACATAATTTTCGCTTCCATCCTCTGAGATAGATTTCATGGATTTAAGCAGATTCTTTGTTGACTTTCCAAGCAGTCCCGCATAATATACATATTCCAGTTCATCGAGATCGGCCACTTCATCAAAGAAAGAAATACATGCGGTATTTTCCTCCTTGCTATAAGTGGAAATACGGGTGCTCTTTCCGGAGTCCTTAATACCCTCTGTTTTTTCTGTCCAACTTTCAATGGTTTTGGTAATATTGCCATTCTCCCAAATAAATTCAGTTTTTGAGGTGTATTCATCACCCTCACTATCTTTGCTATTCGTATTGATAGCAGTCAAATGCCCTTCCTTATCATAAGAGAATGAAACATGAGCGGTTGATGTATAAGTTTCACCGTTATATGTTTCGGTAGATACGGCAGTACCGTCCTTCAAGAATCCATTGGAACCGACATTCATCGTGTAAACATCCTTGTCGGAAGGGTCATACGAATAAGTACAAGTTATTGTAACCGTATTGCCGGAGTAAGCGAAAGCGTATTTAGAATCCTCCTCTTCTACACTTGCTAACTTACCGTTAGCATAATTGAACTTAATGGTTTCATACGAATTTCTAATGGAAACAACTTTCTTGATATCTGTCGGAATCACATTGCCGGGACCTGCGTTATCTGCGTTGTTATCATCATCGTCTCCACAAGAGGCAAAACCTACACATAAAAACAAGGCAATCATACTTGCCCACAAATTAAACTTTTTCATAATTGATTTTAATTTTATGTTTTAAACGGTGCGAAATTATCGATTCTGCCAAACCTAACCAAACCCGAACTTTTCAAAACCAAACTATTTTGTTGAAATGGCGGTTTATCCTTTCTATATTGATACATAAACGATCAAAATTAAACCGTTGAGGTGCTGGAGGGGGAGCAAACTACCGCTGAGGTGCTCAATAACATTTACACTACCGGCAATAACCCTATTCTCTCTTTCGATTTCAGCACTCGTACCGACTAAAACTGATAGCCCGCCGTTATCATTGCTTCGCGTGGACGGATATTCAACCGGGAGGTGTGGCTTTGGGTGGTGGAATAGAGGGTGTAAGCATATTCTTTCTTGTTGAAAAGGTTGTTCAGTTTCGCTTCAAGTCTCCATTTTTTGAATTTATACAGAAAGGAGGCATCTGCCAACAGGGTGTGGAGGTGGATGCCGTTGCCTAAGCCGTTCCGGTAATGCTCACCGGAAAGGCGGAGGTCGATGCGCCCGATGCTGAAGGTGAGGCGGAGACGCTGAACAAGGTCCAGCAGGGGAGAGAGACGGGTATCGCTGCCTATTTGGGTGCCTCCGTAGCTGATGGAAGCCTGATAATCGGCTTCGAAGGTTTCGACGGGAAACCAGGTGATGCGGGGCTGGGCATTCAATTGGTCGTAGCGGTAGGTTTGTAGCAGACCATTTGTTAGTTGCTGCCCGGTTTGGCGGCTTAGGGAAAGGTTCAGGGAAGTTTTTAGATGCCAGTCGTAGAAGCCTTTGGACAGGGTGGTGGAGAAGGACCAGGTGGCCGTGTTATTGGACAGGCGCCGGCGTGTATAGACGAGGGAATCCCGGGAAACGGTCTGTTCGTAAAGCGTATTTTGTTGCAGACGATGGTAGTGTAGCGAAGCGGTGATGAAGAACTCTTGCACGGTGTTCTTGTATTCTCCATAGAGTTGATAGTTTTGATTTAGGCTGACGGGAGTAGGGCCGCTGTTGGTGCGCCAGGTGCGGTAGTCTGTTCGATAGAGGAAAGGATAGAGGTCGGTTCCCGTGCCTGCCTGCCGGCTGAGGCTGGCGAAGAAAGAGAACTTCCAGTGATAGTCCGCCCGGCAGCGCAGGTAGAAGGCGGGGGCATAGAGGAAATAAGTCTCTTGGCGGCTGAATATATGTTTGCCGCGTAAGGGAAGGGAGAGACTGGTCAACCACTTGCCCCGTTCCAATTGGAAGTAGGGAGTCAGATAAAGCGAGAGGTGGGAGACGTCGGAAGAAGGAGCGGAGGGGCCGGAGAACTTTCCCCATTCCCCTTGTATGCCTGCCTGGTAGCGCCGGGTGAAGCCGTTGTGTTTGCGCAGGTAGCTCACATCATTGTCGGTATGGAGGCTTTGCTGCCGGTAATTTTCTTTCACCGAACCTATTTGGAGGGAAGCGGGCAGGAAAGTGTACTGCGCGACGGAGCGGATTTCCCAAGTGCCCGTATCCCGGTTGCGCAACCATTGGAACGTATTGTTTGCTTTCCACTGCGAGGTGTGTATCCGCTGCTCTAATTCGTGCGAAGTGCCCCGTGCCGTTTCTCCTTCCGCTTGGAAGCGATTGCTCAGGTAGCGGGCGGCGCTGTTGTCTTCGTAGTGTATTTCCGCATAGGCGGCATCGCTCTGCAGGCGGTAGTGGTAGGTTTCCTCGATGTGCAGGGTGTCTTCCGGCTGATAGTAGGACAGGGAGTTCTTCCGCTCCTGGCGGATGCGGTCGTGCGTATAGCCGGCTTGCAGGCGGAGGGTACGCTCGTCGTTCCACTTGTACATGCGGTTGCCGTTGAGGGTGTGGGTGGAGTTGAAAAGCAGACGCTTCCGGTCTAAGGGGGCGCTGATGCCGGGCTGCGCCAGAAAAGGGGAGAGGTCGCCGACGGCAGAAGTCTTATCCTCGGTGAAGGCTGTCTGTTCGGTGCTGAGGTCGGTGCCGTTGTTGTTGGTCTTATAGTTGTACAGGCTTTGCCGGCCTTTGCCAAGCTGCAAGGCGTTGACGGCGCCTTCCCACAGCATTTCTCCCGAGGCATTCCGACGGTCTTCCGGCGAGGCGTCTCCTTTCGTACCGTCGCTTCGCCCGATGCCTGCCGTGGCGTTCACAATCCATTGGTCGCGGGCTTGCGGGTCCAGTTTCAGGTTGAGCGCCACTTCTTCGGAGTTTATCTTGCCTTTTAAGGCTTTCACCGATTGATAGTTCTCCATGATTTCCGCCGTCTTCACGGCTTTGGCGTTCAGGTTGTTGTTCACTTGGTTGTAGCGTCCTCCCGTTACGTCCATGCCTTCCACCAGGAAGTGGTCGACGGGCTTTCCCTTGTATTTTACTTCTCCGTTTTCTTCCACATCCACTCCCGGCAGCCGTTTCAGTACATCCCGGATGTGGACGTCTTTGGAAGAAGCGAACTGTGCGAGGTCGTAGCGCACGGTGTCCTTGCGGGTGGAGATGCGCCCCGGACGTATCTCCACCTCTTTCAGCACGACGGCTTCCGGTGTCAGCTTGAAGTGCTGTTGTCCTGCGGAAGACAAGGTGCGCACCTCGGGCTTGTAGCCTAAGAGGGAAACTTTGACTTGCAGCGTGCCGCTATGCTTCCACGGTAGTGAATATCTGCCCTGCGCATCTGTCAGCGCATAGTCTATCAGTACATCGCCGCGCAGCACGCTGACCATGACGGCGTCCAGCGGCTGTCCGCTTTCGGCGTCGGTGACGGTGCCGCTCAGCGTCTGTGCCTGCAACGGGAGACAAAGGCTGCACAGCAGGCAGAGATATAGGAACGAGTGCGTCATAATGAACGTTATTCTCGCTCTATCGGATTATAAGGCGTGTTGCGCGGTCCGCGGGTGGGATTGCCGTTTTCATCGCTTACGGTGATGGTGACGTTGGGATTGCTGCCCGTGATGAATCCCACGGGGTCGGCTGCATAGCGCTCGTGTATCTTGCGGTATGCTTTGCGGCTGACCACTTCGTGTTTGCGCCCGTCGAAAAGGATGGGGCGGAGCGTGTGGCATTGCTCCAGACCGGTGGCGGTGAACGTGTAATGTCCCAGGCTGTCGGTGGCTTTCAGTATCAGTCCGGGCAGACCGAACAGTTTCCACGGGCCTTCGCTCAGGGGGATGTCGGGGGCATACCACGCAGTCCAGCGGCGTCCCCTGAAGTCGCATTCGGCTTTTCGGCAGGGGTAGGAGAGCAGGGTGTCGGTTTCCGGGTAGAGCTTCCAGCGGGGACGCTCCTTTTCTTCTTCATAGCGCAGGCGGGTGAGGCCTGCCACGTCGTCCAGTGTGGTGACTTTTCCTGCGGGATAGCCTTTGAAGATGCGTTCGCTTAGTTTGCTGGTGCCGTATTGCTTCAAGTGGGCGTTGATGGTTTCCTGCGAGGCATGGTTGGCAAAGTCCGCCTGAAGCACGGAATCGCAGAGGTACTTGGTGTAGCTGTGGAACTTGGAAGTCTGCCTGCCTATCTCCAGCATCATGGTTTCTTCGGTCTGCTTCTCCGGTTTCAGCGTATCGGAGATGCAACGCGTGTCGTACTGCACCAGCAGTTGCATACTGCCGATGGTATCGGAAGGCGTCTGTGTGCCGTCGAATATCATGAACTGCGCATGAATGCAGGGGGAAAGGAGGCACGTCAGTGCGAAAGCTAAAAGTTTTTTTCCCATCGTCGTAATGTTTTTAGAGAGTTATCGTTGTGGCAAAGCTAAGCCGAAAACTGTGATGCACCGTGCAGAAGTTATTACTGAAATATTACTCTGACTGAAAAAGCTTCCCTCGCACGTACCTATGAGAGGGGAAAAGGCTATCTTTGCAGAGGGCAGGGGGGATTTTAGGAGTTAGAGAAGTTAGAGAAGTTAAAGGAGTTAGAGCTCAATACTTCTGCTTGTGATTGCCAAGACTATCGGGCTTTAACTCCTGAGCGAAGCGATAACTCCTTTTACTCCTCTAACTCCTAAAATCCCTCCCCTCCTGCCCCTCAATAAAGCCTATGGAACAAAGAATAAAGTTTGTATGGATATTGTCTCTGGCCTGTATGCTGCTGATTATTGCAGGACAGTGCTACTGGCTGTGGAACCAGTACCGGTATAAGAATGAGGAATATATGCTGGTGGTAAAAGACCGCGTGATGGAAGCTGTGGCCTTAAACGACTCGTTGCGCGAGAAGCAGCCGAAGAAATTGTTCAAAGAGTCGAACAAGGTGACCTATCAGATAAACTGGGACCTGAAAACCAAACAGGATTCCGCTTCTTTGAAGGAAAACTTCGCCAATGTGATAGCCATCGGGATAAACGTGCAGGATACTGTTTCCCTGGCATCGAAAGTCAGTACCGTGCTTCATTCGCCCTATCTGCTGGAAGACTCTATCCGTGTGTATGACCGTACGAACGATCTTAGTTTACTGGGTTTCTCTAAAATGTTATCGCAGTATCGGTTGCAGGCCGATGCACCTTTCTCCTTGCAGCGCTTCGATTCCCTGCTGACAAGGCTGCTGGACGAACCTTTCACCGCCCGCCTGGTGCATACGCCCGATTCTGCTTATCTGTGGACGGAGACGTTGGAACGGAAAGGGAGCGGGCTGTTTCCGGTGGCGCGCATCACTTATCCATACAATCCCCTGAAACGCGAGTTGGTGCAGGTAGATGTGCGCATCCCTCCCCATGCCTTGTTGCTCCGTATGGGCGGGCAACTCTTGGGCAGTCTGTTGCTTGTTCTGCTGCTGGCCGTCTGCCTCCTCTTTCAGATTAAGACAATCCTGAAGCAGCGGCGTGTCGACGAACTGCGCAAGAGCTTTGTAAATACCATGATACACGAGCTGAAACGACCTGTGCAAGCCCTGAAGATGTGTGTCGCCTTCCTGAACGACAAGACGATGCGTACCGACGAACAGTCGATGGACGAGGTGGTGCGCGACTCCCTTTCCGAATTGGATAACCTCTCCGCCTACCTCCGGAAACTACGTGACATGACCCGTGCCGATGACGAGCAGACGCAACTGTCGCTGAGCACTTTCGACCTGAAACCGGTAGTGGAGAAACTGATTCGCCAGCACCGCGCCCCTGAAGGCAAACAAGTCACTTTCGAAACCCACCTGGCGGATAACCTCACGATAATGGCCGACCGGGTGCATCTCACCAACATCCTCAGCAACCTGATAGAGAATGCGGTGAAGTATTCCGAAAGCGCCGTCCACATCCGGATAGACGGTGTCCGGTACGACCATCGGCTCATCTTGACGGTAGCGGATAACGGTATCGGCATCCCCCTCTCCGAGCAGGGAAAAGTGTTCGATAAGTTCTACCGCTGTACCAACCTGCCCGACCGCTCCCTGCCCGGTATCGGTTTGGGACTAAGCTACGTCAAGTTGCTGACAGAAGCCCACGGAGGCAGTGTCACCCTGACAAGCCAGCCCGGTAAAGGCACCACCGTCACCCTGACTTTTACTTATTAACTTTTCATTTTTCATTATGAAGATTCTTTTTGCCGACGACGACCTCAAGTATTCCATGCTCCTGAAACGCTTTCTGGAGAAAGAAGGCTACGAAGTGACCTATGCCGGAAACGGTACCATCGCCTTGCAGCAGTTTTCCCAGGTCAAGCCCGACCTCGTATTGCTCGACATCAACATGCCCGGCCTCAACGGCTTTGAGGTGGCTCAACGCATTCGCGAAACCGACAAGCATGTCCTCATCTTCTTTCTTTCCGACCGGAGCGACAAGGCGGACCGCCTGCAAGGCTTCCGTCTGAAAGCCAACGACTACCTTGCCAAGCCTTTCTATCCCGAAGAACTGATTGCCCGCATCCGGGAGCGTTTTGCTTCCTTATTGTCCGATACTGTGGAAGAGGAGGTGTATACTTTCGGCAATTCTGTCTTTAATTACAGTACCAATGAGATACGTACCGGCAATAAGAAAGTGCTGATAACCTCCCGCCAGGCCGACCTCCTGCGCCTGCTTGCCCGTAACCAGAATACAGTAGTGGAACGCGACCGACTGCTCGAAGCAGTCTGGGGCAATGCCTCCTATACCAATTCTTTAGCGCTGAACGTACAGATTACCTACCTGCGGAAAGCCTTGAAGAATGATGCGAGCATCAAGATTCAGTCCCTGATGAAGAAAGGTTACGTTTTAATGTGCTAATATGCTAATGTGCTAATGACCATGCGGCATGATAGCGCAGCGCCAACCTCGCGCAGCCAATTAGCACATTGGCATATTAGCATATTGGCACATTAAAACATCGCGCAGCCAATTAGCACATTAGCACATTGGCATATTAGCACATTAAAACATTAAACCATATCTTTCCGCGCTTTGCTTTGCGTCACGATGTATACCCCCAGGAAGACTAATGCAATCGCTATTCCCTTCTCCAGATTGAAAGTGCCTAAGCCGATGAGGATGGCTACGGTGGAGGCTACGATGGGCTGCATATAATTATACATGCTCACTACTGTCGGGCGGAGCAACCGCTGGGCGGTCATGATGCAGATATAGGCAAGGAAACTGCCGCCTACCACTACATAGCCCACTTGCAGCAGGGCAGCTGTGGAGATGCCTCCCCATTCGATGGCTGCTATGTCGTGGTAAGAGAAGGGAATGTAGCACATGGAAGCGTAGACAAACATCCATTTGTTCAGGGTGATGGGGGAATATCTTTGCGATAACCCTTTGAACACCGTCAGGTAGATGGAGAAACTGATTTGCGCTATCAGGCAGAGGAGGTCGCCCAGGATGCTGCCGCCACCGCTTGCGGCGCCTTGACTGCTCATAATCAGTATCAGCGCTCCCATCGCTCCCACGAAGATACCCATTACCTTCTTGTTGGTAACCGGCTCTTTCAGGTAGATGGCAGCCACAATCATGGTGACGATAGACAGTGTGGTGGTCACGATGGACGCGTCGATAGGCGATGTCATGGACAAGCCGAAGATGTAGACTCCCTGATTGAAGACCAGGGCAAACAATGCTGCAAAGAATATCTTCAGCATGTCCCGATGGTCCACCTCCTCCCGCTTGCAAAACAGAGAAAGGAGCCAGAAGCATCCCGCCGCACCCACCATGCGGAAGGTGGTGACCGACAGGGCGGAAAACTCCGCCAGGGCCGACTTGCCGATGGGTGCCATCAGCCCCCATAATATATTAGCGCTCAGGGCAAAAAGGTGCCCTTTGATGTTGCTGTTCATACCTTTTTCTTTTTGAGGGTGCAAAAGAACAAATATTCTTCGAAAGAAAGAAGCCTTTTCGGTCATTTTATCCTATATTTGCAGGCAAGTGACAAAATCTACATTTGTCCGCGTATGAAAAACTGCATGATAAAACTGAACGTGTCGGTTTGCCTGATGCTCTTCTGCCTGCAAACCGTTCTTGCCGGCGAGACGGATGCCGGACAGGTGAAGACGCATCTGCTGGAAACCTTGCAAGATACCGCTGTGTCCCCTCAACAGAAGATGCAACTCTATATCGACCTGTACGACCTCTCCGACGACGCGGCAAGCAAGCGCACCTACCTCCGGGAAGCGCTGAAACTGGCTGTCCGGCTGAAAGACCAGACGTATATCTTCGAAACCCTCGACATCCTTTGCCGCAGTTATAAAGACGAAGCCGACTCGCTGAACTACTTCCGGCGTTTGGGCGAAGAACACCTGACCGGTCCGCACAAGAACTTCTATTTAGCCTGGCTCATGTCTTATCCTTCCGTCTGCAAGATGGACGAGGCGGAAAAGCCGGATGAGGCCAATGCTGAAATCACACGCTACAAACAGCACAAAGTGGACCTGACGGACAAGGCGCAGGAGGTGCAGTGGGAGATGATTCTCTGTTCGGCGATGGAGTGCATCGAATACTTCTCGCCATCGGTGTCCAACTCCGATGCCCGCATCGCCCATCTGCAAAACATCCGCAGCCTGACGGAGGAACTGCCTTTCGAGGTGAGGTATAAGTTCGAGTGGTATTACCTGACCCGCATCGAGTTTATTTATCGTGCCGAACAAAGGGCGAAAGAGGCGGTGGAAGCGCTGGAGCAGTTGGAACAGCTCTATGACGCCCAGTTCGAACAGCCTTTCTATCAGCAGCGCGCCTATCTGGGTACTTCCGGCCGCGAAGCCCTGCGCATGGGTGTATACAGCGAGATGTTCTACTTTGGAGAAGTCATCGGACGGGAGAGGGCGGATAAGATTTATTCCCGGATGGAGGAATACTACCGCGACAAGTCCGACGACGAGATAGAGAAGATGTTTCTGCCTTCTGCTTTCTATTATTATCTCTATACCAGGCAGTATGACCTTGCCATGAAGACCATCGATGAATTGCTGCAACGCACCGACTCCACCGACACCAATCTCCGTACGGAATTGCTGGCAAAGAAGATAGACCTGGTTTCCCGCTGGAAGCAGCACTATAAAGAAGGCTTCGATGCCTTCTGGCAGTATACCAACCTGATGGATGACCACCACGTGGAGGAGACGAACGAACAGCTTGCCGAGATGCGGTCGCTCTACGAGGTGGATAAACTGAAACTGGAGCAAGGCGAGCTTCAGGCACGTTATCACCGCATCGCCCTGGGAGTCATGATGATTCTGCTGGTAGTCTTCTTTGTCTGGGGCCTCTACCAATACCGACTGACCAAGCGGCTGCAAGCCACCAAGCTGGCGCTGCTGGAATCGAACAAACAAGTAGCCGCCGAGAGCGAGCGCGCCAAGGCGAGCGACCGGATGAAGACCGAATTCCTCCAGTCCATGTGTCACGAGATACGCACGCCGCTCAATGCCATCTGCGGATTCAGCAACCTGCTGCTCAACAAAGATATCGATGCGGAGGAGAAAAAAGACTTCCCCGGCATCATAGAAAAGAGTTCCCACCAACTGACGGACTTGTTCGAAGATATCCTGCAAGTCGCCGAACTCAGCAGTTCCTTCGAACTGTTCCCGATGGAAAAGGCGGATATCCGGCCTGTCTGTGCCGCACTGCTGGATGCCTGTCGGGAGAGAGTGGCCGGTTCGGAGCCTGCCTGTCAGCTTGAGTCGGACTCGGACACCTGCTTTGCTACCACCAACCTGCACTACCTGTGCCGCATCGTGGAGCATTTGCTGAACAATGCCTTGAAATTTACCGCCTCCGGCATCATCCGCCTGAGCCTGTCCCAAGTCGATGGAAAGGTGCGTATCACCGTCACCGATACAGGTGTGGGCATTCCTGCCGACAAGGCGGAATACATCTTCGACCGCTTCACCAAGTTGGATGAATTCGTCCCCGGCACCGGGCTGGGACTTTACTCCTGTCGTCTCATAGCCGCCCGCCTCGGCGCATCCGTCTATTTGGACACTTCCTATCAGGAAGGTGCGCGTTTCTGCATCGATTTGCCTGCAGGAGCGTGATTTTCTGCCCTTCCCGTCATGCAAATCAGAGATTATCGTGTATATTTGCTTCGGATATTAATAGAAAAGCTATGGAAGTACAAGCCAATTACATCAAACGTATCGAGATACACGGCCTCTGGCATCGGTACGACATCGCCTGGGACCTTCGTCCCGACGTCAACATCCTTTCGGGCATCAACGGGGTGGGGAAGACCACCATCCTGAACCGCTCGGTGAACTATCTGGAGCAGACCTCCGGCGAAGTGAAGAGCGACGAGAAGAACGGCGTGCACGTATTCTTCGACAATCCGGAAGCCACCTTCATACCGTATGATGTAATACGCAGTTACGACCGTCCCCTCATCATGGGCGACTTCACCGCACGCATGGCCGACCCCGAAGTGAAGTCGGAACTGGACTGGCAACTCTATCTGCTGCAACGCCGCTACCTGGACTATCAGGTAAATGTCGGCAACAAGATGATAGAACTGCTCAGCGGAGACGACGCTCAGCGCGCCCTCGCCCCCTCCCTGTCCATCCCCAAAAGGAAGTTTCAGGACATGATAGACGACCTTTTCAGCTACACCCGCAAGAAGATAGACCGCAAGAGCAACGACATCGTCTTCTACCAGGACGACGAGCGCCTGATGCCCTACAAACTGTCGTCCGGCGAGAAGCAGATGCTGGTCATCCTGCTCACGGTGCTGGTGCGCGACGGCGACCATTGCGTCCTCTTCATGGACGAGCCCGAGGCCTCGCTCCACATCGAGTGGCAGCAGAAGCTTATCGGCATGATACGCGAACTGAATCCCAACGTGCAACTCATCCTCACCACCCACTCGCCTGCCGTCATCATGGAAGGCTGGCTGGATGCCGTGACCGAAGTTGAAGATATCTCGACACTAACACCCCAATCACGTGGCAACTTCTTTAAGACATAATCTCACTTCCGCTTATCTGGATGCCGCGCATAAGTTCTCGCCGAAGCGTGGCCGCCGGCGCATCGTGGCGTATGTGGAAAGCTATGACGACATAGCCTTCTGGCGCACCCTGCTGTCGGAGTTCGAGAACGAAGAACGCTATTTCCAGGTGATGCTTCCCTCGTCCACCTCCTTGGCAAAGGGCAAGAAGATGGTGCTGATGAACACCCTGAACACCGCCGAACTGGGCCGCAGCCTGATAGCCTGTGTGGACAGCGACTACGACTTCCTGCTTCAGGGAGCTACCAACATTTCCCGCAAGATAAACCGCAACCCCTATATCTTTCAGACCTACGGCTATGCCATCGAGAACTTCCATTGCTTTGCCGAAAGCTTGCGCGAAGTCTGCGTGCAGGCCACGCTGAACGACCGGTTTATCATGGACTTTCCCGCCTTCCTGAAACGCTACTCGCAGATAGCCTACCCGCTGTTCCTGTGGAACGTCTGGTTCTATCGGTTGCACGATACGCACACCTTTCCCATGTACGACTTCAACGGCTACGTCCGTCTGCAAGAGATAAACCTGCGCCATCCCTACCGCGCCCTCGATGAGATGCACCGGGTGGTGTCCGCCAAGCTGTCCGAGCTGAGGGTGAGGTTTCCGCAATACATCGATAAGGTGGACAAGATGGGCGTCGAACTGGAGAAGCTGGGGCTTACCCCCGATACCACGTACCTTTATATCCAGGGCCATCACATCATGGACTGTGTGGTGCTGAAGATATTGATACCCGTCTGTACCGTCCTGCGGCGCGAGCGTGAACACGAAATCAAGCGACTGGCGGAGCATAACGAGCAGTTCCATAATGAACTGACAGGCTACGAGAACAGTCAGGTCAACGTCTCGCTGATGCTGAAGAAAAACAGCGGTTACAAGAACCTTTACCTGTATCAGTGGTTGAAAGAAGACATACGGGAATTTCTGGAAAGGGAAGGACTGTGACATGAATAACGATGAAAACATAGAACATCATGGAGATACTGAAGAACATTGACGAACTTTTGATATCCTGGGGAGTTTCCCCCTCCTGGGCAGACAGGCTCGACCAGTTCATAGCCTTTGCCATAGTGCTTGTCATCGCCTTCCTGGCCGATGCCGTATGCCGTCACATGCTGTTGAGGGCGGTGGCGCATGTGGTGAAAAAGACGAAAGCCACTTGGGACGATATCGTGTTCGACCAGAAAGTGATGATACACCTCAGCCGCATGGTGGCGCCGGTCATCATCTACCTCTTTGTTCCCGTGGCGTTTGCAGAGACCGGTTCATCCACTTTGGAGTTTATTCAGCGCATCTGCCTGATATACATCCTTATCGCGTTTCTTAGCTTCATCAACTCCTTTCTGAAAGCCGTTTATGCGGTATATAGCGAAAAAGAACGGCTTCGCGACCGCCCGCTGAAGGGCATGTTGCAAACCGTGCAGGTCATTCTGTGGTTTATCGGGGCTATCGTCATAGTCAGCATTCTCATCAACAGGTCTCCTGTTTCGCTCCTGGCAGGCTTGGGAGCTTCGGCGGCTATCTTGATGCTGGTATTCAAGGACAGCATCATGGGCTTCGTCTCCGGCGTACAGCTCTCTGCCAACGACATGTTGAAGGTGGGCGACTGGATTGCGATGCCCAAGTACGGCGCCGACGGCACGGTGATTGAAGTTACCCTGAACACCGTCAAGGTGCGCAACTGGGACAATACCATCACCACCATTCCCCCTTACTTGCTCGTCAGCGATTCTTTTCAGAACTGGCGCGGTATGCAGGAAAGCGGCGGACGTCGCGTCAAGCGTTCCATCAACATCGACATGACCAGCGTCAAGTTCTGCACCCCGGAGATGCTGGACAAGTACCGCAAGATTCGTCTGCTGAAAGATTATATCGAAAAGACCGAGCACATCATACAGGAATACAATGAGGAGCACGGCATCGACAATTCCATTCTTGTCAACGGCCGCCGCCAGACCAACCTGGGTGTGTTTCGTGCCTACCTCACCGCCTACCTGAAAAGTCTTCCCGAGGTCAATCCGAAGCTGACCTGCATGGTGCGCCAGCTACAACCCACCGACCACGGCCTCCCCATGGAGCTCTACTTCTTCAGTTCCATCAAAGACTGGGTGCCCTACGAAGGTGTGCAAGCCGATGTCTTCGACCACGTACTGGCCATCATCCCCGAGTTTGACTTGCAGGTGTTCCAGTCGCCGTCGGGGAGGGATTTTCAGAGGGTTTGCTCGGGGGAAGGTTAGTGGTTATCCGTTCAGTTAGCCCTACATATGGTCCGTATAATCAGTCTTATTTTATCCTTATTTGAGAAGAACCGGATTCTAAAGATAATCCTTATCAAGCAAGAAAACAAATCATGCTGTACCTAAGAAACCTATATCTTTCCTCTTGAAGGTAGATATGTATGACGCCCTTTATCCGCACTGAATGCCTATAAAGTTTGCAACGATAGGCCACAACATCCCCATGTTGTAGGGGGGGGACATCCGGGTGTTTCGGGTGAATACATCCCCATGTTATGAGGGGTAACATCCGGATGTTTTGGGGGTACAATAAGTATATCTCAAAGTTTCATTCCTTATGTTTGAAGAGATGGATACTGATATCCAAGGCATTCGGTGAGAATGCCTGGAGGATGATAGAAATAGGAATGGATAGAACTAAGTGTTTTGGAGTTCCAGCAATATTTCGTCCACGATGTATGCGTCGCTGAAAGTATAAAGCTCGGTTTCGGGGTCGTGCAGGCGGTCGCATACTTTCGATGTATAGAAAACATCCAATGCTCGCAAGGGAGATATTTCCAGTTTCTCGGACAGTCTCATTGCTATTCTGCCGATTTTGTTCCACATGAGAAGGTCGCTTAGCATATGTTTAAAGATTTAGTGATTCAACAGATATAAAATGCAGGCATTCGTCAATTAAAGCCTGGCTTAACAGGCAGAACTGGTTGTTGGGTTGATGCTGGGATAATTGGCCTAATGCCATTTCCACCGTTCTTTTTATTTAATGGGTATTCCTGCCTTTTCTTCCCAAATCTTCAGTGTCTTCAGAATATCTTCCGTCACAGTTTCCCGGCTTTCCGTGTGAAGCACATCATAAAATTCCCAGATATAATTCTCAATCAGGTTGACCCGTTTCATCCGCAGGTACATTTCTGATGCAGTACATCCAATGGAGCGGGCCGCCGATTCTATGCACGACGATACGAATATTGTCTTCAGTTCTTCTTCTGTTTGATACGTCACCATGCTGTCTTGAAATAAAAAGGTTGTCTGCAAATGTAGGTATCTTTTTCTATTATAAGAAAAAAGAGGAAGACTTTGTTCGTATTCCGATGATAAATAAGGCGAGAAGATTGCTGTCGCTTTCCATTCTGAGCAATTTGTAATAGTATACACGGATACATAAAAAGGACAGCCTGCGCCCTTTACCGAGCGGCAGGTTGTCCTTACCCTAACGAATTCAGAATGGAATGCGAACTTTTTTACTTTACCCAGTTCCCCGTCATCCAGCTACATGCCGCCTTGATATCGTCGAAGGTGGAATACTGCAAGGAGGGGTCGATGGTGTTGCCGGCGGCTATGAAGGCGTCGTTTGTATAGATGTTGTTTTCACTTTTCAGTTCGGAATCTACGGTCATGTTTGCCAGTCGGGAAGTGCCTGCTTTCAGGGCGTTTTCCGTTTCTTCGCTTTCCAGGGTGACGGCATTGGCCTTGCCGCAGACTATGGCTCCGTCGATGCTGACTTGAGTGCCACGGCGCAGGCGGATGCCCCGTTTGTTCTCACTGGAACCGTTGCCCACAAAAAGGAGGTCGGTAAGGGTGGGGTGGGC
>ENA-OYYE01000230-OYYE01000230.1-human-gut-metagenome-genome-assembly--contig:-NODE-230-length-35530-cov-9.176603_pt1 | contig 35530 bp, 29 predicted proteins | sample MGYA00243244_ERZ653437 | MGnify/ENA primary metagenome ERZ653437 (study PRJEB26926, sample SAMN06165130) | human gut metagenome | biome: ENVO:00009003; feature: ENVO:2100002; material: ENVO:00002003...
TGAAATTGTTTATCGAATTTTTAGATAACCTATATAGTGATACATTGATTATGCTCAAATCGTGCGAAATAGACTTCAATAATCCCCCGGCAAAAGCGCAGGTAATAATTTCTGCCGGAGATGTTCCATTGGGGACACAAGGAAACCTGTTTGGTATTACAGGCGGCGAGGGAACAGGAAAGAGTAATTATATAGCTGCCATGTTAGCGGGCTGTATCTGCCAACCGGATAAGGAAATAGATACGCTCGGCATACAGATAGCCGCCAACAGTAAACACAAAGCGGTATTACTCTATGATACGGAACAGTCCGAAGTACAACTGTTCAAAAATGTAAGTAACCTGCTGACACGTGCCAAGCAACCGAACAAACCGGAAGAACTTAAAGCATTCTGTCTGACGGGTATGTCCCGCAAAGAACGCCTGCACGCTATTGTACAAAGTATGGATAAATTCTATTATCAGTATGGCGGCATCCAGTTGGTAGTTATTGATGGCATCGCCGACCTTGTAAAGAGTGCCAATGATGAAGTGGAAAGTGTGGCAGTGATAGATGAACTATACCGACTGGCAGGAATTTATAATACCTGTATTCTCTGCGTGCTGCATTTTGTACCCAATGGATTGAAGCTGCGGGGGCATTTAGGTTCGGAATTGCAACGTAAGGCGGCAACTATCCTTTCCATCGAAAAGGATGAAGAACCCACACAATCTGTGGTAAAAGCCTTGAAAGTAAGGGATGGTAGCCCGTTGGACGTTCCTTTGATGCTATTCGCATGGGATAAAGCAGCCGGAATGCACCTTTACAAAGGAGAAAAGCCACGTGAGGAAAAAGAGAAGCGCAAGGAAAAGGAACTGGTCGGGGTTGCCCGTGACGTGTTCGGCAGGCAGGAACATATAACCTATATAGACCTGTGCGAGCAGATACAACAGATTTTGGACGTGAAAGAACGCACCGCCAAAAGCTATATTCGCTTTATGCGGGAACGGGACATTATCATCAAAGACCCGTCCAACCAAAGTTATTTTATGATTGGTTTAATTTAATCAGACAGCCTTATGTATATAGATAAAGATGATTTTACCGCATGGATGGAACGTATCATGGATAGGTTCGATATGCAGGACAAGAAGATGGACAAAGTTATAAAAGGTCGTAACTGTTTGGATGGCGAAGAACTGCTGGATAATCAGGACTTGTGCCTGCTTCTGAAAGTAGCACCCCGAACACTGACCCGTTATCGGAAAAAGGGAATACTCCCTTTCCTTATGCTGGATGGCAGATGTTATTACCGTGCAACGGACGTACACAAGTTAATCCGGGAGAAAACCGATTAATTTTTTCTTTTCTAATGGCTTTCAATCCTGTTTTGTCGTAAGATAAGGCAGGATTTCTTGTTTTGTATATAGGAGTTTTCAGGGATTTGGCTAACTTTGCAAAAGTTACATAGAAGATAATGGCGATTGAACAGTAACCTGTGATGTTGCCTTTATATATCATATTCGTTCGCCGAATATCTCACTACGAAAACTGGCACTTTTCAAAATGACGAGATTTTCAGCGCAATGTCTATGCTATGTTTTAACATAGCGTGGGCTTGCCTGTTTCGTCATTTAGGTATGCCAGTACCTCGTAGTGGAGCAGTGTGAGTTCACGCTTCTTTTTTGAGATACTAGCGGACAGTTTGAATAAAAATTATAAACGGTTCACCCGTAAAAATATAAACTGTTTAATGCCTAACAATATGAAACAAATTAAAGCGCATATCGCTGTGTCTCTCGATGGTTTTATCGCAACATCGGACAATGAACTGGACTGGATTACTTCAAATGTAAAATCGCTTATTGGAAAAGAATACGAAGCGGCTACTTGCTTGCTGATGGGAGCTAATACTTATACCTATTTATTTGAGCATTGGGGTGGATGGTTATATAAAAGTAAACGTACTTTTGTAGTTTCCCACCACGATGCAAATGTTACACCGGATTGTGGAGTGGAATTTCTTATAGATACTCCACTTCGGAAAGTACATGAAATGAAAAGTGATAATGATATGCTGTTAGTCGGTGGTGGTAAACTTTTGACTACACTTATTCAAGCGGGACTGCTGGATAGTCTGACCCTTTACACTATTCCTGTTATGCTTGGTAAAGGTATCAGTTTCATAGGTGAAACTTTTGGCTCAAATTGGTATTTGGAGAGTTCTAAAATTATAGATAACAATATTTTGTTATCCTCATATAAATATGTGAATGCAAGATGATAAAAAGGGAGAGTATAGACATTGAAGTTCTATACTTTCTTCTGTTTTTCCGTTTTTTGACGGTGTTTTAAAATTTCATCGGAATGTTCCAAAGCCCATTGAATAATACCATCTAAGGGCGACATTAAACTTTTTCCAAGCGATGTAAGACTGTATTCCACTTTTGGTGGTATTTCCGGGTACAGTTTACGATTCACTAACTTATCGGCTTCTAATTTCTTTAATGCTGTAGCCAGCATCTTTTGTGACACATTCGGAGTGTTTCTTAATAGCTCATTGAAGCGCAAAGTTCCCTTCTGATGCAAAAGAAACAATATGCGTAACGACCATTTATCTCCGAAACGGTCAATTATTCCACAGGCAGGACAAATAGCTTCTCTATAATGAGTATCATCCATTTTTTTTCTTATTTAATTCATTATCAATCAATAATAGTTACCTCTACGTTACTATCTTACTTAATGGTAAGTTCTTTTTTTATACTAAGTATCTTAGTAGCTTTGTTCGCACAAAAGTAACTAAATATATTGAATATACAAAGTTTTCGGTCTTTCTAAATATTTAGCAAGGACTGAAACTTATAAAAATTAAGAGTATGGAAATAGAGAAAATGCACTTTGACGGTCAAATTTGGCGACCACCCTATGAAGCAAGTTCGCAACTGTTACAGGTAACAGCAGGATGTACATATCATAAATGCAAATTTTGTAGCCTGTATCATGGAACTAAGTTTAGATTATCCCCTGTTTCGGAAGTTGAATCAGACTTGAAAATAATTCAGGAATACCAGCCTAAGGCAAGACGTGTCTTTCTGACTGGTGCCAATCCTTTTGCTTTGAGCTATAACAGATTGTTGGATTTGGGGTTATTGATTCGGAAGTATCTCCCTTATTGCGAAACAATAGGAACATTTTCCCGCATAGCAGACATTAAATCCAAGAGTGTAGAAGAACTGAAGAACTTGCGTCATTTAAAGTTTGACAGTATTAGTATTGGCACGGAATCGGGAGATGATGAAACCTTGTCAAGAATGAATAAGGGTAATACGGCAGCAGATATATTGGAGCAGTGCAGAAAGCTGGAAGAAGCCAATATTCGTTATAATTTGGTTTATTTGACAGGGCTTGCGGGAAAGGGGAAAGGACAGCAGAATGCAATTCATACGGCTGAAATATTTAATCAGCTACATCCTTTTACTATAAACTTTGTTTCTTTGACCGTATTTCCCGAATCGGAACTTTATCAGGAAATACAAGAGGGTAAATTTATTGAGGCATCGGAGCAGGAACGTCTGTTGGAGTTGAGAGCTTTTATTTCTGCCCTTAGCATAAGGACAACTTTATTGGGAAATACAGTTTCAAATACAATACCTTTTGTAGGTATGATTCCCGATGATAAAGTCCGAATATTGAATGAACTGGATGCTGCAATCCGTCAAAGTACTGAAATAGAATTAAAGCAGTATAGAAACGGTATAAGGTCATTATAAAAGCAGAGAGAAACGGGGGTAATTTCCCTGTTTCTCTCTTTCTATGGCATGATGACGTTATAATATAGTTACTATCTCATCAATGCTCTTGCGGGCTGTTGGATTGTGCTTCGAATCCGCTGGATAACCTATAGGAATTATTGCAACCGGGTGAATATTAGCAGATAATCCCAAGCTATGTTTGCATTCATCTATATCGAAATTGCAAACCCAACAAGTTCCTAACCCTTGTTCCGCTGCTGCCAAACAGATATGTTCCGTAGTGATAGCAGCATCAATACCTGCATGATTTTTATTATCATACTGACGTGTCCATGCAACCGAATCATTAGCACATACAATGATATATAGGGGGGCTTCCGCAAACCATTTGGCAGAGTAAACCTTTTGCAGCTTTTTTTTCTGCAATTCACTTTGTATCACTATAAATTGCCACGGCTGTTTGTTTACGGCAGACGGTGCATACCGGGCGCATTCAAGAATATAATCCAACTTTTCTTTCTCTACTTCTTGGGAAGTATAGCTTCTTACGGAATAACGCTTTTTTGTTAATTCTAAAAAATCCATGATGTATAATATTAATTGAGTTAAAAAATAAATCGCTATATCTTATAACTGTATTATTTGTCCTGTACTGATATAATTTATTTTTTCGTCAGCAATACCTTTCAATATTCCATAGGCTTCTTCACCAGTACAATGGCAAGTATAAAATGTTGTATTTCGGCATAAAAACGTATTTGCAATATCTTTAATTAGGTTTATGTTTTCGGTTCTTTTCTTTAATGGGTCATAAAGATGAAAACCTGATATGCAATATTTCATTTCCTGTTTTGCAATATCTTCGGCTCTATTTAGAATATTGACTATTCCATTGTGAGCGCAACCGCTGAATAAAGTTTTATAATTACTCTCGCTTATAATCAAATATTGTTCATGCTTAAACGTATCATGCTCATACGTCCCATTTTGTTTGACGAATAGACTGTTGTTTGCTGTAGGTAAATAAAGATGTTCCTCTATATTGGAAAATATTTGTAATTCCTCATCTATTACATACTCATCCTCGATAAGAATAATTCTTGGATGGTCTTTTAATTTTCTATCGAGACCAACGTTCCACTTCATACCTAAGAAATTAGCATAATACTCCTCAAAAGCGTATCGACTAATGTAAATGTTCGCTTTGGCATTATTTTCTAAAAAATACTTCAAAGCTCCCCCGTGGTCATTGTGCCCGTGAGAAATAATCACAAAATCAATATCCGTAATATCCACACCTAATTTGACTGCATTTTCTAAAAACAAACTATTTGAGCCTAAATCAAATAGTAGTTTATGCTTCTTTGTTTCAATATACAAGCATAGTCCGTGTTTACTTTTATAGTCTTTGGATATGCTTGTATTTTCAACCAGTGCTATTACTCTCATTTCATTTGTTGTATTTTGAAACCAGCTTTGCTTATCAGTTCTACTATTTCACCTGCTGCCAACTTATCGGACGTTACAGTCAGGGGACGATTGGAATCGGACAAATCCAAATTCCATTCTTCTCTGTTTATTTTACCTTGCAATATTTCTTCTATTTTAGCAAGACAGCCCATACATTTGGCATTTGTTTTAAAAGTCATTGTTTCCATTTTAATTGATTATTAAGTTATTCTATTCTTTTTCTTTTCAAACGCAAGCTGTTTAACACCACAGATACAGAACTGAATGCCATAGCCGCACTTGCCCACATCGGATTTAAAAGGAATCCGTTTACTGAATAAAATATGCCTGCCGCAATGGGAATACCAATCAAGTTATAAATAAACGCCCAAAACAAATTCTGATAAATTGTTTTTATCGTCAATTGCGACAGCCGGATGGTTTCCGGTATTTTCAGCAAATCGGATGAGAGTATGGTCGCCATTGCCGTATCTACAGCAATATCACTGCCTTGCCCCATTGCTATGCTTAAATCCGCTTGTGCTAAAGCCGCACTATCATTAATTCCGTCACCTACCATGCCTACTTTTTTCCCATTGGCTTGCAATTCTTTTATGAATTGAGCTTTCTCGTTCGGCAACACTCCGGCTTTATAATGGTTTATTCCTACCTTTCGAGATATGGCTTGTGCTGAAATAGCATTATCTCCTGTCAGCATATACACTTCAACACCCATTTCCTGTAGTTGTGATATGGCTTGTGCCGAAGTTTGTTTAATTTCATCGGTAAGGGCTATAGCTGCAATGGCTTGTGTGGAATCAGCAAACCATACCAATGTTTTAGCTTCCTGTGTCCATTTGTTTGCCAATTCCTGCAAATGACTGGCTATCGTAATATGGTTATCATTCAATAATGACAGGTTGCCTACGTAATAAGTCTGACTGCCTACTATACCTTTTACACCTTTTCCCGGAACGTTTTCAAACTTATCAATGGAAATCTCTTTTTCATTCTGCAAAGTATTGACTACGGCATCCGAAAGAGGATGTTCCGATAGCTTCTCTAAACTGTACAGTATTTTTCGGCTATGTTCAAAACCGTTTTCCCATAGGCTTTCAACGACTATCGGATGCCCTGCTGTGATAGTCCCTGTTTTATCAAGAATTATCGTATCTATCTTTGGGGCAACCTCCAAGCTTTGGGCATCTTTAATTAAAATCCCTTTTTCAGCACCTTTTCCAATGCCTACCATAATGGCAGTGGGAGTAGCCAAGCCTAATGCACAAGGGCAGGCAATTATCAATACAGTGACCATTGCCAACAATCCATTGGTGAAGCCGTTCGTTGGTGCTAAAAATATCCATGCAACAAAAGCTATAATTGAAATACTAATAATAGCCGGGACAAAGAATCGGGCTATTTTATCCACTAACTTTTGAACGGGAGCTTTGCTGCCTTGCGCATCCTGCACCATGCGGATGATTTGTGCCAGCATCGTGTCAGAACCTATCTTATCGGCAATAAACCGGAATGTCCCCTTTTGATTGATGGTTCCGGCAAATACCTTTTCGCCGGATTGCTTGTGCAGGGGAACAGACTCGCCATTCAACATACTTTCATCCACGTATGATTCTCCTGTAACAACCATGCCATCTACTGCAATGCGCTCTCCGGGTTTAACAAGAATTGTATCACCTTTTTGTACGGCTGTTATCGGAACAGTACGTTCATCAGAATCTACGATAATAGTTACCGTCTTAGGTTGCAGCCCGATTAACTTTTTTATGGCAGTTGAAGTGTTTTGCTTCGCGCGCTCTTCGAGTAATCGTCCCAACAGGATGAATGCAATGATAACACTTGCCGCTTCAAAATAAATATGCGGTTCAATCCCTCTTGACAACCAAAAATCAGGAAACAACAGATTAAAAACGCTGAATGTATAGGCTATTCCGGTACTAACAGCTACAAGGGTGTCCATATTGGAAGTGCCATGCTTTAATTGCCGCCACGCATTGATATAAAATTCACGTCCCAAACCGAAAACCACAGGCGTGGCGAGAATCCAAAGTACATATTTTAAAGAGGATATATCTTCAAAAAACATACTGATAACCATAATTATGTAAGAGCCGGAAGATAAAAGCACCCTACCTTTGCAGCATAAAAATCATCAATATGGAAAAAGGTAAGAACATCAAAAATACATATCCGGTTTTGGGTATGAGTTGCGCTTCATGTGCGGCTCGTGTGGATAAAACATTAAATAGTTTGCCGGGAGTATATCAGGCAACAGTGAATTATGCGACTGCGGTAGCACAGGTAGAATATAATCCGGAAGTATGTTCCGATGCAACACTACAATCTGCCGTACAAGATGCAGGATATGATTTACTGGTTGATACCGGTGAAGACGTAGCCGATAAAGCGGAAGAAATTCGCTTGATAAGATACCGGAAGATAAAAAGGCGTACAATGGCAGCCCTGCTGTTATCTCTCCCAATTATGGATATGACTTATATCATTCAGACTTCATCCAAAGGTTTCAGTTTGTGTTCTTTTAAACGCTTGAACTGGCTTGGAGAAATACCAGTCATATTACGGAATTGCGTACTTAAATGTGCTGCGCTTGAGTAATTAAGCTTATCGGCAATTTCGCTAATGGATAATTCATCATACACCAACAGTTCCTTTATACGTTCTATTTTCTGAATGATGTAGTATCTTTCTATACTTATGCCATTCACTTCGGAAAACAACTTGCTAAGGAAACTGTAATCGTGATGGCACTTATCCGTAAGATAATCAGACAGGTTTGTCTTGGACGAATTATCGTTATAATGCACTAATTCAATCACCGCAACTTTTATTTGTTCGATAATTCGCATCCGTTTATCATCTATCAACTCAAATCCGTATGCTTCAAGAACAGGCTTTATGGCAACACGTTCCTCTGCATTTATCGGTTCTTGCAAAATAGCTGTTCCCAATTCAACACTAAGTGGAGTAAAACCCATTATTTTCAGTGCTTCTGTTACAACCATAATGCAACGGTTACAAACCATATTCTTAATGTGAATAGTATTGCTTTTCATCATATATCCATCGTTTCTGCAAAGTTAATAACAATACACCGCTTATCGTTTGGCAAGCTCTGAATATTCTCAATATTTAAGGCTTGCAATTTATTGATAGCGTTTATTGTTCCTTCATTTTTGCAAATTTACGAATTGGGTAGTGCAACCTAATTGCAAAGTTGAGTAACCTGAATTAGGTGTAAGGTGCAAGTATATATCTATATATATAGTTTGCACCTTACACCTAAGCTGAAACATTTATATTCAGACATTTGCGTAATTCAAAAAGAAGCAGTATCTTTGAACCGAAGTTTTAGGCAGACAATGAACAGCCAAAGGACGACAGATAAACGTCTTTTTTGAAACCTAAATTGTACCCCCTAAGGCATTGACATATTGATAAAGAGTTGAATTAAAGCGACATAAGGAGATGGGTTCATTACCCTGTCTCTCCGCTGGAAATGCTGATAATCAGCTATTTGAAAGCACAACACCCGATTTTACACCTAAGGATGTAAAGTCGGGTGTTTTCGTTTTTATTCAAATGGAGAATGAGATTCTTTATTTTATGAATTTCCATTCGTCAAATAGAAAATCGCCATTACCAAATACAAAATAAAGGTCATGCTTGCCTTTTACCTGAGCTTTAAGTTGACTGGTTACAACTCTCCATCCGTTTGTATCGAACGTTGTGCTGGAGATTAGCCGTCCGTTTGGATTATCTTCACGTATTTCGATGGTGCCTTTACCTTTTACTTTCAGTTCTATGGCTTGGGGCAGATGGGAGAAATCCACACCGCGCACCCGGATGGCTTGTCCGCTTTTATTTCCTACAGCTGCCATATTGCCGGACTGGTCTGTCGGTTCGAAGGCAATGCCACGTGTGGCAGCTGTTGTTTCTGCTTGTTGCAACACGAAGGGGTTGAGTGGTTTGATTTGAGATACTCCCGTGGTTGTGGCTGTCCCCATTTTGAAGATAAGTTGCTTTTCGTCCACCTCGATTTCATCTACGCAGATGCTGCGAAAACCGGCTTTGATGTTGCGGCTGTCTTGCAGGCCCAGAGTGTGGTAGAAGAGATAGTATTTCCCTTGATACTTTATTAAATGAGTATGATTGTTGCTGTGGGACATACCGTAGTCGCCGGGATTTTTGAAGTAATTGTCCCGGTAAACCCAACTTTCGGCTTTTAATGGAGTCTGGCTGGTCATGTAGCTCATACAGCATATACTTGGTTTATCAATATCTCCATAAGGCCACACAGTCCGTTTTTTCCAATTTGTATTGTAGGTATATATCCAGGTGTCGTTCAGGTAATTCAATTCGTTTGCTTCGAAATGGTAAGGTGCTTTTATTTCGACGATGTCACTGTTTAACGCTTTCATGTCTTCCGACAAGCGCACTATACGAGCATTTCCCGGTATGTATTCGTCGCTGTCGCCGCCACCGAAAGCCAGCCAGCCGCATCCTTGGTTATCGATAACCACGCCCGGGTCAAAAGGAGCCTGACATTTGCCAAGTCCCGGCGTATTTTTATCAACGATGTTTTTACCCAACGGATCTGTCCAGGGACCAACGGGGGATATGGCGGTTAGCATACCTACGCCTACCCCGCTGTTAGAGTAGTAAAGGTAGAAATGTGTCTTTCCATCTGCTTCTTTACGTGAAATAATGGAGGGAGCCCATGAAGCTAATCCCCAGGGGGCATGAGATTTCACATTGATAAGTCCATGATAAGTCCAGTTCACCATGTCATCAGAAGAAATCATCACTAATGAATGGATATGCTCATAAGTGTTTTTTCCGTCACGCCCCACCGCTTCGTACTGTTGGTGGTCGTTGGTTCCGTATACATAAATGCGTCCATTGTGAATGACTGCGGTAGGATCGGCTACATACTGGAAATCAAGCAATGGATTAGCATCGTTTGTTGCAAATTTGGGTGAGAACTCGAAATCCACACGAAAGGGGGCTACGGGGATTCCTTCGGTTGAAAATAAGTTTCCTATACCATCGTCGCTGAAACAGAAATTGATAGAGACTGGAGGGGTAATTCCTTTTGCCGATACTATCAGTTTTCCTCCCTCTACTTTAGCCGAGGCTTCTTGCCATTCCTGATTTTTTCCGGCTATCTTCAATCCTTCTATCTTTTTTCCACGGATTTTCAGTCCTTTCTTTATGCCGTCAAAGGTAATAATAATGTTGTTTCCTTGTCGGCAGGCATTCTTGAAGACCGGACTCTCGTAACTATCGGTAAATTTATTGTATGTATCATCCAGAGCCAGGTATGAGAGGCGTTGGCCGGTACTCCTCTTATCACGAGGATGAATATCCTGTACGTTATCTACCAAATCAGAAACCGTAATCATTTTGACATTGTTCAGCATTCCCGGTAGCATGGCTTGCTGTTCGCGCAGTAAAGCCGGTCCGTTGTCTGCCGAATGATATTGAAAAGGAGCTATCTGAACCAAGTAGAATGGAAAGTCTTTATTAAATCCGGCACGCCATGAATCAATCAGGCGTCGCATCAGGCGGGCATAAGAATTAGCCTTCGTGTGATTCGCTTCTCCTTGGTACCAGATGCATCCGGCAATGCTATAAGGCATCACGGGATGAATCATGCTGTTATACAATGAACCTGCTTCTACGGGCCACCATGTAGTACTTTCGTAGGAAAAACCGGATAATATAGAATCGGACATTATGCATTCTCGTGGAGTCCACACTTCAGCCGGTGTACCGCCCCATGCGGCGACGATGATGCCTACCGGAACATCCAGTTCTTCATGTATCTTGCGGCCGAAAAAGTAAGCAGTGGCACTCGTCTTGCGCATGGTTTCAGGAGTACAACGAGTCCATTGCGAGAAACAATTTTCCTGAGGAGATGAAGCGGCGATTTGTGGTAAATGGAAAATGCGCAAATTGGGACAATGGGCGTTTTTCACTTCTTCTTCACCATTCTTTATGCCGTGGTTGGCACTCCATTCCATGTTAGACTGTCCGCTGCACAACCACACTTCGCCCAGCATGACATCAGACAAGACAATCTCTGATGAGCCGTTAAAGCGAATCTTATAGGGACCTCCGGCTTCGCCTGACGGAACACGAGCCGACCATTTTCCCATGTTTCCTACCTGTGTTTTGACCGCGTCTCCTTTCAGCCATTCGGGAAAGATGGAGATGGTTTCTCCGGGAGTACCCCATCCCCAAAAAGTCAGTTCTGAGTTGCGTTGCAACACCATGTGGTCTGAAAATACGGCTGGCAACCGGATTTCTGCTTGCAATTTCGAGATGCTAAGTGATATTAGAATAAGAAAAAGAGAAAGACTGTAATTATGCTTTTTCATAGGGTTCTATTTTTAATGGTTTATTTCTAAGCTTAGATATTCAGTCTGCGCCCCCTCTTCAAGTCCTTCGTATACAGGTGTATCGGTTATGTCACTTGTCAGTCGATTGAATACGCCTCCCCAAAAACAAGGCGTACAGCCGTGGGCTTTGGCTTCGGCGGTGACAGTACGGGCAAACGCTTTGCAGGAGATATCATGAGCCTCTTGCTCTGTGGGATCCGTGAGGGTGCGCCGCATCATACCATATTCGCCGATAAGCACGGGATAGCCTTGGGATACGAACGTGTCATACATCTTGCGGAACTGCTCGCGGACATAAGGCTCGTTGTTATCCTTTTGCCAGCGCACGGCAAGGTCGCCTGTGGCATATTTTTCCTGCTTCTCTCCCCAGAACCATTGACACATCGCACCGCCCCATGCTCCGTCTTCATCGAGGATGCAGAACGTGGCGGGGGAATAATAATGCACCTCGATGCCGAGACGGTTAGGCGTAGGATCGTTGGGCAGGCGTTTCATCAATTCGGCAGCCAAATCGATGTTGGTACGGGGAGCCTGGATAAGAATGGTACGGTAGAGGTTGCGTCCGCCCGTGGTGCGCACGGCGTCAATGCAAGCTTGATGGTATTTGCAGAGCGTCTCCCATTGCTCAGGTGTGTCGGCATTAGGCTCATTAGCCGAAGCGAAGATCAGGTGCTCGTCATAGTCGCGGAAAGTGGTGGCAATCTGCTTCCAGAAGCTGCGTTGCTTTTCCTCGACAGCTTCATTATAGCCGTTGGGAATGTCGTTTTCTAACCAGCCGCCGTCCCAGTGGATGTTGAGGATGGCGTAGACTCCGGCCTTCATGCAGTAGTCCACCACCTCCTTGACATGAGCCATCCACTCGGGCTTAATGTCCGAAGTGGTACCGTCCACCACGTACTGGTTCCATGCGCAAGGAATACGGATGCCATTGAAGCCATGAGCCTTGGCATTATCAATAACGGCTTGCGTGGTCAGCGGTTGTCCCCAGGCTGTTTCACCGCCACTGGCTTCAAGGGTATTGTAAAGGTTCCATCCTTTGCGGATGGAGTGAAGCAACTCCATGGCCGTATGACTCATGCCCGTGGGGTCGGGTTCGGGGAAGTTGCCGCCCTCCTGCGTGACAGTCACTTGATGAGTATCGAGCCCGTCGGTGATGGTGATGGAGCAGGTGCGTACCGTTGTAGAAGGATTGAAGGTGAGGCTGACAAGGTATTGATCAAGCCCCGTGAAGCGTTCGCCGTCGGCTTCGACCACACACCATTCGGGATTGCTTGAGGTTACTTCATAGTTGCGACCGCATTGCACATAGAATGTTTGTTCACCGCCCACTGCGCTGAAAGTGATTGCCTGTTTGGAGACAGAAAGAGGACGGTTGATTGCCTGCTTGTCGTCATTGTCGTTTGAGCAAGCAACGTTCAGTACAGTAAAGAGCAGGAATAACGAATAAAAAAGTTGTTTCATAAACGTATAAAGTAAGAATGTTTTTTAATAATCAGGCATTATCTCGCATCAAGACCGGGTTTTGGGTGCCCAAGTCTTGATGCGAAGCAGTGTCCGGAGTTTACTTCATCGGAACTACACGGAAGTTGTCGAAGTAGAATTCCACATTGAACGGACCGTTGCCGGTGGGATTGGTCATCTGGATAGCCAACTCGTCGCCGTCACGGTTTTGGAACTCGCCCCAAGTGGCCTCATCGACGAGCGAAGCGAGCGGAATACTGCACTGCATCCATTGGCCTACTTCGGTCTGTCCGGTGAAATCACTTACAGGACGGTAGTCCGTATAGTTGTGGCCTTCATTACCTTTAAGGTAAATGCGAAAGACAGGACCTTCTCCATATTCCTGAGCCACGAAACACTCGAATTGCAGCAGTAGTTCGGTTGTCGGCATAGAGGTTGGCAGGAAGGCTGCATCAATGCTCCATACAGCGCCATTCTGCAATTGTCCCCACCACCAGTTCCATGCGGGAATCTCTCCGGCCATCCGGTAGCAGATACCATCGGAGAAATAGGGAGCTGCCGAACCGTCGGCTGTGATGGCTGTAGCCTGTCCGCCCCACGAGAACCAACCAATGTTATCGTAGTTGAGCACCACGTTCTCCTGGGGATAAAAGCTCGGGATCTCTGCTGTGCCACCCATCGTGGTGACAGCTAATGTACAAGTGCCTTGCGGCGCACGAGGCATAGTAAAGGTAAGCATGTCGTTAGCTTCACTGACGGTGACAGTGGAGAGATCGACCGAACGGTTACCCATCGTAATAGAGGTGATATCCATAAAGTTCTGTCCGAGGAGAGTGACGGTAGTGCCTGTGATCGGCATCATAGAGCTTATCTTGCTGATGCTGGGCGGAAGAGCCGTACGACGGAACGGAGTGAATGTAGCAGCCGTATAGCATTCCACCACCAGGCTGCCTTCGTCAATCAGGCCTGCCGGAGCTTTGAAGGAGATTTCATCAAACTTATTATTGACCGTATAGTCTGTTACTTCCACTGAAATAGGCGCATCGGTAATATCCTCTTCGGCAGTGGTGAAGTAAACGCGTTGAATCTCGTAAAAGTTGCCGCCGATAATACGTAAAGGCGTACCTGTCTCTACGGGGAAGGTAGTGGCTACGCGAGTGATGTAGGGCGCAGGCGAGAGCACATGCATGGAGTAAGTGGCTATGCCGTGCGAGGTTTCGATACGCAGTTCGCCTTTCAGTTCGGGATTGGCACCGGTCAACTTCAGGTCATTCGGGATGGTGAGGATGAGGTTGGTGGGAGTGCCGTAGTTGGAGTTGAACGAAATGGGCTGGTCGTTGATGAACACTTTCTTCACATCGGTCAGGTTCTCGCCAATAACCACAATCATCGTGCCGGGATTCACATCGGTGAACGTGCTGTCAGCCTTTTCCGGGTCCACAAGGCGGATGTGGTGAATGACGGGAATGCCGCCGCCCTCATCATCGTTGCAGGCAGTGAAGAGGTTGCAGGCCAATAGAATGGTCAGCAACATAAGGGGAAAACTAATATATTTCATAATTCTAATCGTAAATTTTGAGAATGAATGTATTACTTGATTTATTCGCTGAACTCATACGCCACGGGCTTCTCGTTCAGCAGCGGATTCTGGATGGCGTCACTTTCCGGATAAGGCATCATGATATTGCCGTGATGGATTTCGATGTTCTCGCCCGGCTCCGACCAGTTTTCTACGCCTTCAAGGAAAGTATCCCCGTCATAGCGGCCGAAGTGCAGATAGCCGTCCTCATCCTTTATGATGTTATCGACAGTATAGCCACGATGCTGGTTCTGGAAGTAGTTGAGCATATAGTCGGGTTTCCAATGGTACCACGACACCATATCATACCAGTTACAATACTCCATAGAGAACTCTACGCGGCGTTCGCGGATGATGTCATCGAAGATGATTCGCTTCTTGCGGGGGATGCGGGCGCGATCGCGAACCAGGTTCAAGGCTTCAAGACCCGGGCCTCCGGTCAGTTCCTCGCTGTTACCGAGACAAGCTTCGGCGTAGGTGAGGTAAACATCGGCTAAGCGCAGGATGTAGGTATTGAGCGGAGAGTTCATTGACTGAACGTAGCCGTCGTTATCATCATTAGGCCCGCCCGGCACACCTTTCTTAATGCAGGACGTGTTCCCGTCGTAGGTATAGCCCCCATCGGCAATGCAGATGTAAGGGTAGTATGTTCCCGGCGTACAAAAGGTAGCGTTACGACGGATGGTGTCGCCCACTTCATACTGCTGGAGCATGTCGATACTGGCTTGGTAACTACTCCAGACATTCACACCACCGGTCATCTTGCTGTTGCCGGCAAGGTCGGCAAGGAGCGTATTGCAAACTCCCCAGTCGCCCAGCGGCACCCATTGCATGGCGATGAGTGATTCGGGATTGTTGTTATGCTTGTATTTAAAGAGGTCTTCGTAGTTCTCGTAGAGGGAGAGACCACTGTTGTTTATCACGTCGGCAGCCAGTTCCTTGGCCTTTTCCAAGTCTGTGTTGTCGCGAGTGCCTCCCTGCCAGCCGGATCGGGCGAGGTACACCTTGGCCAACATGCCTTTCGCTCCCCAAGTGGTAACGCGCCCTTTGGCAGTAGCCACTTCGGGAAGATTCTCAGTAGCGTAAGTAAGGTCGCGGATGACGAATTCCAGTACATCTTCCTCGCGATGGAGTGGCTGCACAGGGTTGTCTACCACTTTGGTGTTATCCTCTATGATAATGACCGGTCCCCAAAGGCGTACCATGTAGAAGTAGGCGCAGGCCCGCATCAGGCGTGCTTCTGCGATAGCCGTACATTTGGCCTGTTCGCTCACGCTGCTGCTACACTTGGTCTGCACATCACTGATGACGGAGTTAGCCAGGGTGATGACCGAATAGAACCCTGTCCAGGCATTGGCAAGGTTTTCACTCAGAGCCGTTACCTTAAAGTTGGTAAATTCGGGATATCCCCAGCGACTGAAGTTGTCGTTGGCACGGTTGCTGCCCAAGGGGACAATGGCACGGGAGTTGAGGTCGAACCATGCACGATTATAAAGCGGTGCGGTAGCCTGTTCAAGGGCATCGTCGGAGGTGTAGTAAGTTACATCCACGTAATTGCCCTCGGGAGCACGTTCCAGAAATGAGTCGCTGCACGCCGTAAGCAGGAGGAGCGACGATATGAGGGTGAAAAATCTGTATTTCATATTGCGTATTGGAATTATTAATGATAAATGTTTTGCCAAACTCATTAGAAACTAAAATTAAGTCCGAACGTATAGATACGTTGCGAGGGATAACGGGCATCGTCCACACCACGCAGAAGAACGTTGTAATTCAACGCGCCTACTTCGGGGTCGTAGCCCTTGTAGCCGGTAATGGTCCAGAGGTTCTGGATGTTGACATAGAGGCGCAGGTGTTCAATCTGTAAACGGCGCAACCACTTCCGGGGAAAGGTATAGCCCAACGAGATGTTCTTCACACGGAGGTAAGAGGCATCTTCGACGAAGCGGTTGGAGATACGGTTGTTATCGTTGGCGCTACTGGTGGTGATGCGCTGCACCTCGGCGTGGTCGGCGTTCGTGATGTAGACGTTGGAGAGCACTTGGTCGCCTATTTCGGGGTCGCGCATGGCGATTTGGGCAATATCGGTGGCTTCCTTAAGCAGGTTACTGTTACGCATGGGGTCGGTGAACGTGCGGCGGATAAGGTTGATGGCCTTGTTGCCCACTGAACCATTAAGGAAAATGTTAAGGTCGAATCCCTTATAGGAAAAGTAGTTGTTGAAACCGAAGGTGTACTTGGGGGCAGGGTTGCCGAGGAAGGTGCGGTCTTTTTCGTCGATTACGCCGTCGTTGTTCCGATCCTCATAGATGTAGTCACCCACCCAGATACCCGACTTGCTGATGGTCTGATCCTTAGGGATGGCTACCCGGATGGGGTTGCCCGCTTCGTCAAAGAGGAAATTGCCGTCGGGACCTTTTTGGTAGAAGTCGCTCTCTTCCTTGAACATGCCGATAACGTTGTAACCATAGAATTGCCCTACCGGTTCGCCTACCATGGTGTAAGTTAGCGTCTCGGAACCGTTGATACCCGAGATGGCCGACGATTCGGAATAGAGTTTCGTCACTTCATTACGGTTGATGGAGAGGGTGAGTCCCGAAGTCCAGGTGAAATCGCGGGTCAGGATGTTACGTGTATTCAGAGTAAACTCTACCCCCTTGTTGGTCATGGCGCCGGCGTTTACCCACGGCGCCCTGATCAAACCGCTGACGTAAGTCGGGAGGGAGGCTTGCATAAGGAGATTGTCCGTTTTCTTATAATAAGCATCGGCAATTAATTCCACACGGTTGTCGAAGAGGGCGACGTCCAGTCCCACATTGTAGGAATTAGTTTCTTCCCATTTCAGTCCGCGGTTGGGATAGTTACCGGCATAGAAACCCGTGCCCCAGATAGACGCTGCCGAAGCCATGGTCACACCATAGGCATACGAGCCCGCCCATTGGTTACCTACCACGCCCCAGCCGAGGCGTAGCTTCAAGGAATTGATGGCTTCTACATCTTTGAGGAATGCCTCGTTATTGATTTTCCAAGCCAAAGCCACCGAAGGAAACCAACCCCAACGGCTCTCTTTGGCAAACGATGATGAACCGTCTGCACGAAGTGTGGCTGTCAACAGGTAGCGGTCGGCATAGTTGTAGTTCAGACGGCCGAAGTATGACTCGATAGCCGATGAACCTCGCGAACTGCCTGCCTTGGCTGTGGTGGCATCCCCTGCATCCAATTCGTGAACAGAGTTGAAGAGAAAGTTGGTACGGCTGCCGTTCAGTGACTCGTAGTTGTTCTCCTGTGCCTCGTGTCCCACCATGGCAGAGAGCCCGTGCTTGCCGAAGTTGTTATTATAAGTAAAGTAGGTCTTCAGTGTCCAGTTGCTCCCGTTGCCTGACGAGCGGCTGGCCGACGACTGCTGCTTGAAGTGCTCGTAGTCATAGGAAGGGGTAAACCGGTAGTCGGTGTTATAATTGTAGTTGGCTGCATATTCCGTGCGGAAGACGAGACCTTTCCACAACTTCACATCGGCAAAGAAGTTGACGTAGACCTGCGTGCTGCGGCTGTAGTTTTCGTTTTGAATAAGGTCGGAGAGGGGGTTGGAAAAATAAGTTCCATACATATTTTCCGACTGCATACCAAAGCTGCCGTCAGGATTGCGGGCAGGTACCTCGGGAAGCTGGTTGAGGGCATTGTAGATGGCGCCCGAACCGTCGACGCGGTTGGTTTGCTGGGTACGGGCCACAGAAGCACGCAGTCCGGTAGTGAGCCACTTGTTGATATCGTTGTCCATATTGACGCGGAAGGAGAAACGCTCGAAGTCCGAACCGAACACGATGCCGTCTTGTTGCAGATAGCCTCCCGATAGGGAGTATTTCATGTTCTGCGAACCGCCGGAGATGTTGATTTGATGGTTATGCATCGGAGCGGTACGGAAGATTTCATCCTGCCAGTCGGTGCCGGGGCCGAGGAGCGAGGGATCCTTGAACTCCTCGCGTGCACCGAATCCGATAGTCTCTGCGCGCAGGTTCTGGTAGACGGCATATTCGGGCAGCGACAGCGTCTCCAGTTTCTTGGGGAGTTGTTGCAGAGCATAGTAACCTTCGTAGGAAATCTTGGTTTTGCCGGCCTCACCCTGTCGGGTCGTGATAAGTACCACTCCGTTGGAAGCACGGCTACCATAGATGGCCGTGGCCGAAGCGTCTTTCAATACTTCCATAGAGACGATGTCAGCCGGATTGATGGAACTGAGCACACTGCTGTTGCTGCTGTTGTTACCCGAGATGGCCACACCGTCGATAACGTAAAGCGGTTCGTTGCCGTTCAAGGAGTTAATGCCTCGGATGCTGACTGAAATGCCACCACCGGGAGTACCTGAGTTCTGTGTCACTTGCACACCGGCTGCGCGTCCTTGCAAAGCCTGGTCCAGTGAAGTAATCACAGACTTCTTCAGTTCATCGCCTGTAACGCTGACCACTGAACCGGTCAGGTCACTGCGTTTCATCGTACCATAGCCCACAACTACCACTTCGTCCAGTATCTCGCTGTCCTCTTGTAGCTGTACATCGATACGGGTGGAGCGCTCCACCTTCACTTCCTTAGAGTGGTAGCCTATGTAAGAGAATACCAGCGTCTGTCCCGGACGCACCTGGATGGTGTAACGGCCATCAAGGTCGGTAATACCACCTGTGTTGTTCTCTTTCACTTTGACGGTGGCCCCCGTGAGCGGTTCACCGTCCGATTCCGATTTAACGACACCGGACACAGTTCTGTTTTGTCCGTACGTGGAAACACTACCCAAACCCAGCAACATGATGACAAGCCATTGCTTTAATCTTGTCCATTGCTGTTGAGAGCATACATTTGCGTGTAACTTCATAAATACTTTAATTTAAGATTTAAAAATATTATTATCAAAAGGTTACCGCAAATATGGAAAGTTATTATAATATTAGGGGCGCTTCATGTCTTAAATAACATACCTTTATGTTTCACGTTATCATTTTAGACTGCGAATATAATCGGATGGTGACATCCCGAACTCGTTTTTGAAATTGATTGTGAATCTTTTCGGAGAACTGAACCCTACTTCATAAGCAATTTCGGCAATCTGTTTCTGGCTTTTTTCCAGAAGTTGCTTGCTGCGTTTCAGGCGGATAATCCGGATGAAGTCTGCCGGACCTTTACCGGTGATGCACATCAGTTTCTTATAGAGATGACTACGGCTCAATCCTAATTCCGCTCCTAACGTTTCTACCGAGAAATCGGAATCACTCATGCGCTCTTCCACTATTTTAATTGCCTTTCCGATAAACTGCTCGTCCAATGGGGTGATTGTTATCTCCTCAGGGGCCACTTCCATCTTCTGGCTGAATTTGCGATGGCATTTTTCGGTCCACTCAATGAATTTTCGGATACGCAGTTTCAATAAATTAAAGTCAAACGGCTTCACAATATAATCATCGGCTCCCTGCTCAAACCCTTCAGTCCTGCACTCTTCCGCCATACGGGCTGTAAGCAATATGACAGGTATGTGCGACCATTGCATATTGGTTTTGATTCGCCGGCACAATTCAGTTCCGTTCATCACTGGCATCATAATGTCGCTCACCACGATATTAATATCGTTTTCTTCCAATACTTTCAAGGCCTCCGCTCCATCATGGGCAGTTCGTATGGCGTATTCATCGGATAGATACTCGGACATAAAACTACAGAAATCCTTGTTGTCGTCCACTAATAGGATGGTATAACGTCCTTCCGAAGCTAAAACAGGAGATTCCTTTTTAGTCTTACTGTCACCAAACTCCTCCGAATGTATTTCCTCCTTTTCTGTGGCATTCGTAACGATAGGCAGCTTAACAGTGAATACGGAACCTTTGGGGAAGTTGTCCGTGACGGAAATGCTTCCCTTATGCAGATGCACGTATTCGTTCGCGATATGCAGGCCGATTCCACTGCCGGTTTTCTCCTGCGTCTGCGACACCTGATAAAAACGTTCAAAGATATGTTTTTTGTCTTTATCCGTAATGCCCTGTCCGTTGTCAGCCACGCAGATGCATACATTGTCATCTTCACAATAAAGGTGTATATTGATTTCACCTTTGTCGGGAGTGTATTTAAAGGCGTTGGATAGCAGATTGTTCATTACTTTTTTTATTTTAATCGGGTCGAAGGACATGTTCAGGCTTTCTACTTCACACATGAAGCCGAAGCTGATAGCGTGTTCCAAGGCATATTCCTGAAAAGTGCTGCATACCTCGCGGATAAAGCAGACAATGTCTCCCGACTTGTAGCGAAGCGTTTCGGCCCCTACATCCAGCTTCCGGAAGTCCAGTAAGGAGTTTATCAGTGTAAGCAACTGTTGCGCATTCTTATTGATTATATTTAGTTTTTTGTGTATTTCATTATCCGTGTTTTCTGCCAGCAACATTTGTAGCGGGCTTATGATAAGGGTTAACGGAGTCCGCAAGTCATGGCTTATGTTTGTGAAGAACTTAAGCTTCATTTCGTTCAGAAGCAACTTTTGTTCTTGTTCCAACTTTATCCGTTGTTCTTCCAATTTGGTGTGATGGCGTTTTCGGAACCGGTAGATTACATAAGATATTATGCCGATAGCCAATAATATGTATAAGATGATAGCCCCGCTACACAAATAGAGTGGGGGTGAAACGGTGATATTCAGCCGCGTCGTATCGTCATTCCAGATACCGTCGTTATTACTGGCTTTAATCAATAGCTTATAACTGCCCGGAGGAAGGGTGGTGAAAACAATTTTGTTTTCATGGGTATAATACCACTGTGTATTCAGTCCTTCTAATTTATAGGCATATCTTATTTTGCCGGCATTCAGCAAATCGCCGGTCGCAAACTCAAAAGATATCAAATTGTCGTTATACCTGACAGCCAGGGATGTTATCTTGTCAAGGGTGCTCGTCAAGAGTTTGCGCCCTTCGTATACCGAATCTACTTCTATAGGCTGATTGCCGATGCTTAAATTGGTAAAGTGCACCTTCTCCGGCGGTCGATTTTTCTCTGTCAGTTTATTAGAGTTTATAAATGTGTAACCATTCGTACCTCCCAATAACAAATCTCCGCTGGACAACTTGCAAACGGAATAGGAGTTGAAATAATTGTCCCGCAGTCCGTCTTTGGTAGAAAGGTTTCTGAAAGAAAAGCTAAGGTCTTCGTGAGTGCCCGGCACAACTTCTAAGGTAGACAAACCATTGCTTGTTGCAATCCACATATTCTTATGGTTGTCTTCAATTATGCTTTTGATGAGATTATCGCATAAGCCGTTTGTCACGTCGAACCGGTACAACGAATCACTTTTCAAATCCCATGCCGTTAATCCTAACTTATGTCCTAACCACAAGACGTCTCTGTCATCCTTGAATACCGTGGAAATATAAAATTGCTTGAATGCCTGTGTGCCTCTTCGATTGGTATAATGCATTGCCGGCTTTCTTGTAATGATATCCATTATACACAGCCCATAGGGAGTCCCGATATACATTTTGTCGCCATAATCATAAAAGATATTGAGCGCATGGATGCCATATCCGTCGGGCAACAGATGGTTTGTTACGGTATTGTCATCCGGATTGAAGCAAATCAACGTTTCCTTTACACAACCTATCCATAAATTGCCATACCGGTCTTCTTTCACGCTCCATATATCGTTGTAGGGCAACTTGCTGTTTTCAGTAGTAAAATGACGGATGCGGTTGTTTTCATAGCAGAATAATCCGTCTTGATAGCTACCTGCCCAAATACGCCCTTTACGATCTTCCAGCAGGCTGACAATGGCGACGTCGGGCACAGGCAGTTTACGCATGGCAAATCCTTTATGCTTCTCTTTTACATAAAGCCCCTCTCCATCTGTTCCAAGCCAGATGTTTCCTGCCCGGTCTTCCAGAATCGAAGATATATCGCCGTACTCCTGATGCCGGGTATCGATGAATCCATAGAAACTGTCGTGATAATAAGAGATTCCTTTTTTGAAATTCCCCAACCAGATGACGCCCGAATCGTCCCGGTAGATGGTGTTTATGCTGTTTGATGCAAGGGAAGCGGAAGATGCGGGGTCGTTCAGGAGATTGACCAGATTATCATTCACGTAGTCGTAGACAAAGGCGCCTTTGTGGTCCGTGCCTATCCAAACATGTCCATTCGCGTCGTCCAATATGCTTCTCACTGCATTGCTGTTTGTTTTCACTTTAGAATGGAGTCCGATTTGGCGCCATTCCGACTTGCTGTCTTTTTTATAGAATATCCATTCATTGGCATACGAATACAGCCACATCCCTCCATGATAATCAATGTATACATTGTCATGATTTCCGGTAATAGAATTCTTTGATAAACCAACAATATCTATCCGCTTGCATTCCTTCGTACGGTTTTCTATCTTCCACAAGGTCGAATTGCCAAGGAGGTATAGGTTCTCACCGTCATCACTGACACTCCATTCCGGGGTTCCTTTCGGAAGATTTTCTATCCTGAATGTTTTAAGGGAGTCGCTGGAAAAATCAAAATAGAAAATATCTTGCCCCTGTATCACCCATAAATTGCGCTTCTTGTCGATGTGCACCTTGTAGTCGCCATTGATCCGAATACCCATTTTCAGGAGGAATGCAGGTATATCGGTGATGAAATTATCCTTGTCGCGATTATATACGGCATATATTGTGCCGCTTCCAATCCATACGTTACCGCAATCATCTTCCTGTAGATTCCAGATGTCGTTAGACTCCAACGAATGGATGTTTCCTTCTTTCGGTTGGTAGACTTTAAAGCTATACCCGTCGTACCGGTTCAGCCCGTTGTCTGTTCCTACCCATAAAAATCCTTCACTGTCTTTCAATATAGCTTTCACATTATTATTGGAAAGTCCGTTTTCAACTTTCAGATGACGAAATCCATAGGGAGTTTGTTCCGCCATTGCCGGATAAGCCGGCAGCAGGCAGAGGAGGAAAAGTACGGATGTGTGTAAATTCTTTGTAAAAGACATAAGATATTGTTCAAAATTAACCCCTCAAAGATACTAATTACCTGTTTGATTGAACGTAAATATGTTGCATGAATGGGTATGTAATGTTGCATAGAGGTTGTGAAGGTCTTAAATATGTCATCCTTATGTAGCCTTATGCCTCTTAAAATGGATTTCTCATTTACTGTTCCGTATTTATTTCATACATTTGCCGGAAAGATTCATCTGGTACGAACTTGGTTAATCCTCTAAAAAATCATCGAATATGAAAAGATTTATCCTTTTGTTCTTATCCTCTCTTTGGATATTTTCCACAGGTCTGTTTGCCGCCGAGGTTATTCCGCTGAATGACGGTTGGGATTTTCATCGGGGTTTTCAGGCGCCTGCTTCGGAAATAGTAAGAGTAAACTTGCCCCATACCTGGAATGCCGCCGATGGCATGTTTGGCAATACCGATTATTATAGGGGGATGTGCAACTACAGCCGCAAACTGTCGGTTCCCGCACATTACCAGGGAAAACGAATCTTTCTGAAAGTAATGGCTGCGCAAACAGTTGCCGACGTTTTTATTGACCATCATTTTGTGATGCAACATCGAGGAGGTTATACGGCATTTGTGGCAGAACTGACCGACTTTCTGGTTCCGGGAAAAGAAAGTATGCTGGAAATTCGTGTCAGTAATGCTCAGACCATGGACGTGGCTCCCATTTGCGGCGATTTCAATATTTTTGGTGGTTTGTACCGGGGGGTAGAGTTGCTGGTGGCGGAAGATGTTTGCATTGATCCGACTTATTACGCTTCTTCCGGCGTCTTTTTCACTCAGACCAACGTATCGGAGAAGAGCGCTGATTTAAAGATAGAGACGTTGCTCTCGGCAAAGAAAACCGATATCGAGGGGTGTGAAGTAGAATTTCAATTATACGATAGAGACAGGTTGCTTCATCGTGTGGTCAGTACGGAGATCGGTGCGGATAAGAGGGTAGTGATGAATATAGGATTGAAGAATCCTCATTTATGGAATGGAGTGAAATCTCCCTATTTATATAAAGGAGTGGTGGTAGTGCGTAGAAACGGGAAAGAAATTGACCGGCGCGAAGAAGAGATAGGTTTCCGTTATTTTCATGCCGATCCTGAAAAGGGCTTTTTCCTGAATGGAATCCCTTACCGCCTGAATGGGGTAAACAGACATCAGGACAGGGCGGAACGTGCTTCGGCATTTTACAATCAAGACCACGAGGAAGATTTGGATTTGATACAAGAGATGGGCTGCAATGCCATCAGGCTTTGTCATTATCCGCAAGCCAAATACATGCATCAGCAGATGGATAAACGGGGATTGGTGGCATGGGTAGAAATTCCCTTTGTCAATGTGTATGTGAATAATCCGGCTTATGATGAAAACCTGCGTCTGCAATTGAAGGAACTGATTTTGCAGAATTACAATCATCCATGCATACTGTTCTGGGGACTGTTCAATGAAATTAATTCCGGTTGGCTGGATCGCCCCTCGCGTATGGCGGCGGAACTTAATGAACTGGCGCATCGATTAGACCCCTCTCGCCTGACCATGGGAGCCAGCAATCAGGATGATGATTTTAATGGATTTACCGATTTGATTGCTTTCAATAAATATTTTGGCTGGTATGGCAACAGTATGGAGGATATGGGCCGCTGGATAGACCGCGAACATGCAGCGCATCCGGAAAGAAAAATGGGAATCAGCGAATACGGGGCGGGAGCTTGTGTTTTCCAGCAAGCCGATTCGCTGAAGCAGCCGCAGCCGTGGGGACAGTGGCATCCTGAAAACTGGCAGACCTATTATCATATAGAAAATTGGAAACAACTTCAGACACGGGATTTTTTGTGGTGCAACTTCATTTGGTGTATGTTCGACTTTTCTGCGGCAGGACGCCGGGAAGGGTCTACAATGGGACGTAATGATAAAGGTCTGGTGACCTACGACCGGAAAATAAAGAAAGATGCTTTCTACTTCTATAAGGCAAACTGGAATCAGGAAGATAAGTTCGTATATATTGCAGGAAAACGCTTGGTGAGCAGAACCTGTAAAATGGTTGATATACAGGCCTTCAGTAATAGCGGAGCGGCAGAACTGCGCATCAATGGCAAAACATACGGAACAAAGAAACCGGATTCGGTCAACGTCTTGGAATGGAAAGGTGTCGTACTGGATGAGGGTGAAAATAAAATTGAGGTCAGAAACAAATACTGTGAGGATAGCTGTGTATGGGTATTATCCTCTCATACAGCGATATGATAAGGTAACCTGTCTTTGCTGCAATCTTCCCTGTTCGCCGATACTTAAAAACATAACGCCCGGTTTTACACTCCAATCATGTAAACCCGGGTGTTGTTTGTTCAGTCCTCTTAAAACTTATATCCGTAACCAATCATGATAACGACGTTATCTTCGTCGGCGAACATAAATTTCACTTCGGCATTCAGGAAACTGCGCTGACTCAATGGCAAACTGATGCCGCCGCCGAGGTTGAAAGCAAATTTGGTGGTATTGCTTCTGTCCACTTCGACCGGTTTCCCGTCTACTTCGGTTGTCTGCTTTCCATAAAAATTATTCTGCATTCCGATACCGGCCAACGGATAGACTGAAAAGCCTTGACCGTCTTCGCGGAAGTTGAATACGTAGTGGAAGTTGAGGTTCACGTCCAGACCCGTTACCTTATCTTTCGGGAAGAAAAAAGAAACGTCCGGAGCAATCCGAAGATGATTGGCTATCGCATATCTACCTTGCGCTTGAAGTCCGAAGCGCTCGTAGTTGGTCTGATAACCTAAGCTACCCATTATTGCGCCTTCACCTTTCAATGTCTGGGCATTCAGTCCGATTGCCGCCATTACCATCAAAACAGATAACAAAAACTTTTTCATAATTAAGGGTTTTAGTTAATAAATATATGTCTGAAGAGACATTAAAATTCTCTTTGGTAAAAGCAACAAACATTAAGTTCCAATTGTTTTGTTACCACTCGCTGCAAAGACGGACGTAAACGTTTATTAACAGGGCGGCAGGGAATGAAAAGTGAATAATGAATAATGAAAAACGTTGTTCAATGAAAAAGGAATAATGAAAAATGAAAAACGGAGGGGATGGAACACGGAGGCACGGAGACACAGAGTTTTTAAAGCCATCAAAATAAAATCTCTGTGTCTCTGTGCCTCTGTGTTCAGCCTTTATCATTTATCCCCGTGGATTTCCGCAATCTTCCGCGAAATCCGCGTCATCCGCGCCTAAAATCAACCTCTTCCCCCGTTTCCCCCCCATCGGCGACCTAAATCAATATGAAATTGTTGTTAATTCTTTTTTCAAAGTACGAACCATTCCTCGCGCCCCCTGTTTTTTTAGGCAACAAGGATAAATGTTTTTGAGACTGCTGAATGGACGTTGCCATTTATCCGTGTATCGTATTGTTTAATCTAAAATTGGAAGCGTATGTATTTTCTTTGGTACATTATTATCGGAATCGTTGCCGGATTTATCGCCGGTAAGATTATGCGAGGAGGAGGCTTCGGGCTTCTCATCAATTTGTTAGTAGGTATTATCGGCGGTGTGCTGGGCGGCTGGATGTTCGGTTTGTTTGGCATTGCTACCACCGGTTTGCTGGGTAGCCTTCTCACTTCGGTGGTGGGCGCTGTCGTATTGTTGTGGATTTTGTCGCTGTTCGGGCGCTCCCGCAGAACCGAACTATGATTTATTTTTTTAACCCTTTAAAACCCCATTGATTATGGAAAGTAGAAAATCTCATTTCTGGCTCGGACTGACTATCGGTTCGGTCATAGGTGCCATGGCTTACCGCTTCTCGCGTACTGCCAAAGCAAAACAACTGAAAGAAAAAGTATGCCACGCATACGAAAAAATTAGCGGACATGCCGAATATATGCTCGATGAAGCCAAAGAAAAAGCATGGAAGGCCGGTACCCGAATGGTCGATACAGTAGCCGATAAGACCTATGACGTAGCCGAAAAGGCCGACGACATGAAGAATAAGGTTCATAATTACACCGACGACAAGAAATAAGGTCTTGCCTGTCGATTATTATTGTAATAGAGGCTGTCCTCCGGTTTTGAAAGGGTTTCTGCTCTGCCATGCCGATGATGCCGGGGGACGGCCTCGCTACGTATACCGATTGTCATGGAGTGGGAAGAAATGCTGAAACGCCGGTTGTCCCGGTTGCGGAGAACCGACTACGAAGATATCTACGGGATGTGCCGGCAGGCCTATACCGAGGGGCTTATGCGCGAAAAGGCCCTGGCTGTCGAGGCGCACAGGCTGCGGTGTGCCAACCTCTTCGGCGACCACTGCATGAACTTCTTCGGCTCCGCCGGCAGCGGCAAAAAGCGTTGCGACGGCAATTGCCCCTATATCCGTAAATTCCTCCAGGAACTGGCCAAGTTAGAGAACTGAGCCTCAAAGACATTTTTCACATTTACGCAGGGTTTTTCAAAACGAATAATTATATCGGTTAATCTAAATTACAAATAAATTGGATTGCGAACTACTTGAAAGACGACGTGTTCTATCAGGCGGATATATATCCGAATTACTTGTAGTATTAACTTAAAAATGAATTAGTTATGTTTTACCATGTAAAAAACTTGCAGTTCAATGCACGGGTTTCCAAACCCGATCCCCGCTTCGCCCGTATCCTGCTCGAAGCTTTCGGCGGTTCCAGTGGTGAGTTGACGTCCGCCTTGCAGTATTTTGTGCAGGCATTCAGTTGTCACAACCCATACCCCGATAAATATGACATGCTCATGGACATCGCTACGGAAGAATTGAGTCACCTCGAAATTGTAGGCGCCACCATCCAGATGCTTCTCGGCCCGATTAACGGACAGATGAAGGACGCGGTAGAAGAAATGCCGCTCAACGCCATGATGGGAGGCAAAGCTTCGAAAGAAGACTTTATCCACCAGGCATTTACCAATCCGCATTTCCTGGTTTGCGCTCCGGGCAGCCCGATGTATACCGACAGCAATGGAAACCCCTTCACCGCTACGTATGTAAGTGCCAATGCGGAACTGACGGTAGACCTTCGCTCCAACATGGCGAACGAGTCGCGTGCCAAGATTGGGTACGAATACCTCATGCCGTTTACGGACGACCCCTCTGTCAAAGAAACCCTTACTTTCCTGATGACTCGCGAAGTCACTCACTACCAGCAGTTCGAAGCCGCGCTGGCTACCATACAGCCGAATTTCCCGCCGGGCGTACTCCAGACCAGTCCTAAATACAGCAACGTATACTTCAACACGTCTTGCGGCAACGATGCCCGCGGTCCGTGGAACGAAGGTGAAAGTACCCAGTTGAGAGAGGAATGGCAGTACATCGAAGAACCGATGGAAGAAGTCATGGCTACCCGTGGCTTGGTGGACAGAGAACCCGAAGGTACCGACCGTACCGAAGAATCTGTTCGCAAGATGGACGAAAAGTTGGCTAAGATGCGCAGCGAAGAAGTGCTGGCAGCCACTCCGATGGAAGATATGTCATGGTGCAATTATGACATGAGTGATAAATAATGTGCCGCAAGGCCGTTATCCGGTAGTGAAACCGGAATATCCCGATTAATCGGTAATTAAGAAAAGTTCCCGGTGTGCAGATTCCCCCAGGGTCTTCCGCCGGGGATTTTTATGCAGTAACGATAAGATTCTTTCTTTTTTGCGGATGTTCATATCCTGTGAGTTCGATATCAATCACGATTATCTTTTCCCTTGCCTAAAGTTATCGGGTTTCTTGCTTACAGCTATTGGGTTACTTGCCTACAGTTATCGGGTTTCTTGCCTAAAGTTAAGCCATTTGTTTGCGAAGATTTACTCTTTCCACCACGGGGCTTTTTTCTTTCCACCGTGGTGGAAAGAAACATTCTCCACGGTGGAAAGAAAGTTTCCCCGTGGTGGAAAGAATAAAGATTAGCGTTCTTTCCTCTTAATTATTGCGGAGGGAGTCCATAGCCTAAGGCTGAAAGCCTTTAATCTTATAGCCCGGGATAACATCCCGGGTAAAGTACACCTTTTACCTATGCGCCCTGTAAGGGCAAAAGCACCGTATTATAATTATGCCCTTACAGGGCGCAGACGTGTGAATGGTATTGATTCCCAGGGTGTTACCCTGGGCTGACAGATTAAAGGCTTTCAGCCTTAGGCTGCGCTATCACGCCGTAGGGACATTGACGCATTAGTACATCAACACATTGGCGCATTGACACATCAGAGCCCCAATTTCCTAAGGCTGAAAGCCTTTCATCTTATAGCCCGGGATAACATCCCGGGTAAAAGTACACCTTTTATCTATGCGCCCTGTAAGGGCAAAATCACCGTATTTATGATTATGCCTTTAAGCTGCGCTATCACGCCGCAGGGACATTAGCACATTAGCATATTAGCACATTAGCACATTCCCGCATTAGCACATTAGCACATTCCCGCATCAGCACATTAAAAACACGAGCACGGATTACCGAGGTCCCGCGGCCCTTTAGAAAGAAACCGTGCGTTCCACGTAATCCGTGCTTTTTCAAGTAAGTATCAATCAGCTATTTGGTTTTCTCTTTTACTTCGTTTTTCACTTTCTGATACCCTTCTTTGGCATTTTCCTTCACCTGTTGGTATCCCTCCTTAGCGTTTTCCTTTACTTCCTGATACCCTTCCTTGGCATTTTCTTTCACCTGTTGGTATCCTTCCTGTGCTCTTGCTTTTACTTTCTGAGCGTCTTCTTTAGCGTTTTCCTTCACGTTTTCGGCTCCTGCTTTCACACCTTCCTTGGTATCTTCCCAGGCATCCTTCACGTTCTCCTTGGCGCTTTCCATTTTCTGCTCCACCTTATTGTTCTTCTTGTTTCCGCAAGCGGTGAAGGAAGAAGCGGCTATAAAGGCTAAAACTGCATAAAATAATCTTTTCATAAGGGTTTAAGTTATAGTTGGGTTAATAATTCGTTTATTCCACAATGGTACAGATGCTGACACGGTTCCAGTCCGGATCGGTAAACATATCGCCGATACCCTGACCCTCGGCAGTGATGCGTGACGAGCTGATCTTGTACTTCTTCTCCAGAATCGACCTTACGGCATCTGCGCGAGCCTTCGCCAGCTTGATGTTGAATTCCAGGTTACCTTCGGGCGATGAATAACCTTTGATGATGACACGCGTTCCCTCATGCTTCTTCAGATAAGAGGCGATGCGTTCCACGTTCGGCATCTGCGAAGCGTCCACCACCGACTGACCTTGTCTGAAGGTAATGATGGATTCCGGCACACGGACGGTCGGTTCCACTACCTCCACGGTCTTCACGTGCGTGCGGCAGTCCGCCAGTTCCCTTTGCAGGCTACCCACTTCCTGAACGGCGTTGCCCAACTGCACTTCCCGGTTTTGCACTTCCGAGCGCAGGGTGTTGATGGACGCGTTCAGTTCAGCCACTTCTACCGGGTCGTAAGGTCTCACGGTCGTCATGTAGCGCTCGCCATTGCTGCACATGAAGTGGTAAGTCAGCCCGGCAGTCAGTTCGAATGCCGCGTTGTTGGCGTTGAAGCGGCTCCCTCTCCGGTTGAAGTCACCCTGCATGTCATAAATGATGGCAGGCTTGATGCCCAGCGTCCATTCTTTGGACTCACCGAGGTTGAAGTTGAAGTTCATTCCGAAACGGGTCGACCAGGAATTGGTGTCGCCCGGGCCGTTCTTGTAGTAATGCAGCCAACCGATACCGGCCACCGCTTCGATTTCGAAGGCGCGGGGCTCGCCCATGTAAGGCCCGAATACGTTCATCAGGTTTACCTTGCCCAGCAAGCTCACATCCGATGCGTCGAAAGCCGTTTTACTGGTAGAGGTGTTCACATAACCCATTCCCTGCAAGCCGAAGCCGAAGATAGGGGTGAGTTGCTTGTTTATTCCTATGCCGAAGCCGGGACGTGCACTCTTGAAGAAAGCGCTGTGAGTAAGAGGAGTCACAGCGCCGGCTTTAATTTCCACCGACCAGTTGTCACCCATCTTCACTCCTTCCAGGGCGGTCCGGTCTGTCTGGGCGTTTGCAGCGAGTGCGGCCATTGCAAAAGCGGCGGATAATAGAATAGACTTTTTCATAAGTTCTGGTTTTAATTAGTTCTGAAAATAATATCTGTCACAATAACACATGATGCCTGAATTGGTTTGCAACGAAAAATGACTATTAACAACAATTTTATATTCGCTTCTTTACAGGATTTAATAAAAAATAGTTTCTATATATTGCCGCTCCTGAAACTTTCTTTGGGCAGGCATTGTTTTAAGGACGTTAAATCAAAAAAAATTAGCATATGGAAAATGGTGTAATGATGCAGTATTTTGAGTGGAACCTTCCGAATGACGGCAGTTTGTGGAAGAGGTTGAAAGACGATGCGTCCCATCTGAAGGACATCGGTGTGACGGCAGTATGGATTCCGCCCGCATACAAAGCGGACGAACAGCAGGACGAGGGTTACGCGACGTATGACCTGTACGACCTGGGCGAATTTGAACAGAAGGGAACCGTGCGCACCAAATACGGCACGAAGGACGAACTGAAGGCAATGGTCGACGAGTTGCACAAGAATAACATATCGGTCTATCTGGACGTGGTGCTGAATCATAAGACGGGCGGCGACTTTACCGAAAAGTTCATGGTAGTGGAAGTGGACCCGCAAGACCGCAACCGTGTCCTGGGCGACCCCTTCGAGATACAGGGCTGGACGGGATACAGCTTCCACGGCCGGCAGGACAAGTATTCCGATTTCAAGTGGCACTGGTATCATTTCTCCAGCACGGGCTTCGACGATGCCCAGAAGCGAAGCGGCATCTTCAAGATTCAGGGCGAAGGCAAGGACTGGAGCCAGGGCGTGGACAGCGAGAACGGCAATTATGACTTCCTGCTGGGCAACGATATCGACCTGGACCATCCCGAAGTGGTGGCCGAACTGAACCGCTGGGGCAAGTGGGTGGCCAACGAACTCGACCTCGACGGTGTCCGCCTGGATGCCATTAAGCACATGAAGGACCAGTTCATCGCCCAGTTCCTGGATAATGTCCGGAGCGAGCGGGGGAGTGACTTCTACGCTGTGGGCGAGTATTGGAATGGCGACCTGGAAACGCTGGACAACTATATCGAAGCGGTAGGTCATAAAGTCAACCTGTTCGATGTTCCTTTACATTATAATATGTTCCAGGCGTCGCAGGAGGGCGGGGGATATGACATGCAGAATATCCTGAAAGGTACGTTGGTAGAGAAGTATTGCGAACTGGCGGTAACCTTCGTCGACAATCACGACTCGCAACGCGGCAGTTCGCTGGAGTCTCAAATCAAGGATTGGTTCAAGCCGCTGGCATACGGCCTTATCCTGTTGATGAAGGACGGCTATCCCTGTCTGTTCTTCGGAGACTATTACGGCGTTCAGGGCAAGCCGTCTCCCCACACCAAGATTATCGATATCCTGCTGGATGCCCGCCGCAAGTATGCCTATGGCGAGCAGATAGAATATTTCGACCATCCCTCCACCATCGGCTTCATCCGCACGGGCGACGAGCAGCATCCCGGACTTGTCTTCCTGATGTCCAACGACCAGGAGGGCACCAAAGTGATGGATTTGGGTAAGGAGCATCAGGGCGAAACCTGGCACGAGATTACCGGAAGCATCCCCACGGAGATAACTCTGGATGCAGAGGGTAAAGGCGAATTCAGCGTCCAAGCCCGTAACCTGGCGGTTTGGGTGAAGAAAGATTGAGCTGTATTAGTCCGTTGATAATCAGGGGAAGTTTGAATATTTACCGGAAACATTTGGTAAATCGGAAAACTTCCCCTATTTTTGCGCCCCGAAAGGAGAGATGCTCGAGTGGTTGAAGAGGCACGCCTGGAAAGCGTGTATACCCCTAAAGGGTATCCGGGGTTCGAATCCCCGTCTCTCCGCAAGAAAGATATTCAAAAAAAGAAATCCCTGTAAACTGATAATTTACGGGGATTTTTTGTGTCCGGTACTCTTCTTTTAGGCACGGAATAACACGGATTTTCACGGATTTCTTTAAATCGGTGAAGGTGTGTCAAAACGCATTATTTAAAGATTGAACACAGAGTCACAGAGACACAGAGCTTTTTAAATACTTCAAAATAAGAACTCTGTGTCTGTGTGCCTGTGTCAGAAGTGAATTAAAACACAGAGTCACAGAGACACATAGCTTTTTTTAAATACTTCAAAATAAGAACTCTGTGCCTCTGTGCCTCTGTGTTCAATCCGCGCAATCCGTGCCTAGAATTTATAAAAACCGAACACAGAGTCACAGAGCTTTTTAAATACTTCAAAATAAGAACTCTGTGTCTCTGTGCCTCTGTGTTCAATCCGCGAAATCCGTGAAATCCGCGCCTGAAAATTATCAGTTCAACTTCAATTCTCAATTTTTCGCGTAGCAGACGTCCGGTTCCCCCAGCGCTTCCACGATGATGAACACCTGCAAGGGCGTGTAGCATTTGGCGTTGGGCGGCAGGCCGGTATCATACAGGCGTTGCAGCAGGCCGGGTTTGAAGGCAATCCACCGGTTGAGTTTCCTTACGGCGGCTTTGGGGGTGATGAAAGGGTTGTAGAGCATTGCCAGTTCGCTTTTGCTGTAACTGCGGACGTTGAAGCCGGACTCTGTGATTGTATGAAAGCGGGTATCCATTTCTCTGTTTGATTTATGTAGGTTTATACTTCGTTTGTTGATGTAAAGATAGTGAAAATTAGCGGTTTATGAAAAGAAAAACCGGGGTTTATTACGCCATAAAGTGCCTTATGGTGCCGGATGGTGCGCGAGGCCTCCGGAAGGGGCGGGCAGGCGGTCGGGGAGATGTATCTTTGCATTGTGGTTGAGAGGAGAATGGGGGGTGAGTTTTTGAGTTTGTTAGTTCTTGAGTTTTTGAGTTTGGAGTTGTGATGAGGTTTTATAGGCCTTAAGAACGGGGGAACTTAGGAATTGAAAAACTTAAAAGAACTAACAAACTAAAGAACTAACAAACTTAAAAACTCCCCCCTCCCCCCAACTTACAAACTAAAAAACTTACAAACTTACAAACTAAAAATTATGGCAAATGCATTAGTTGTGCGCCGACAGCGCTACAAGAAAATCGGAGATGTCACTTCTCCGTTAGTTTACACCTTGGTACGGAAACCGAGGGATGCGAAAATTTACGATCTGGAGTGCATCGCTCAGGAAATCGAGGCATTGGGTGGTATGTCCGCCGAGGACGTTTTACATGTGGGACGGGCCATTGTCCGCCAGATGCGTGTGAAGCTGACCGACGGCAACAGTGTCCGATTGGATGATTTCGGTATTTTCCGGACCTCTTTTCATTGCATCGCTACGCCTGAAGAAAAGGATTGCACGGTGAAGAACATCGACGCCGTGCGCATCAATTTCAAGGTGGCGAACACGTTGCGACTGGTCAACGACACGGTGGCAACCACTAAGGGCGCTCCGAACAACATCGTCTTCGAACTGGTGAAAGAAGATGCCGGCAGCACTGGCGGCAGCACCCCCGGCGGTAACCAGGGCGGCGGTTCGGGCGATGGCGGCTCGGGCGGCGACCAGAATGAGAACCCCCTCGGATAAATCCGGTACGTTTTTTCTTCCCCCATTATAAAGACTCCCGCGGGTTTGCGCAGCCCGCGCGGTCTTTGTAGCAAATTGAATTTATTTATTAATCTAAAAACATTAAAATTATGAGCAAGAAAGCAGGACTTTGGGACACAATTTTGAAAGTAGTAATCGCCGTCGCTTCCGCCGTTCTCGGCGTCTTCGGAGCGAATGCCATGACGGTGGGGGGATAAGGTGACGAGGGTGTGTCAAAACGCACTATTTAAAGGCTAAACACAGAGACACAGAGGCACA
>ENA-OYYE01000239-OYYE01000239.1-human-gut-metagenome-genome-assembly--contig:-NODE-239-length-34872-cov-8.489732_pt1 | contig 34872 bp, 30 predicted proteins | sample MGYA00243244_ERZ653437 | MGnify/ENA primary metagenome ERZ653437 (study PRJEB26926, sample SAMN06165130) | human gut metagenome | biome: ENVO:00009003; feature: ENVO:2100002; material: ENVO:00002003...
CGAGATAGGCTCCGGTCTCGTGGGCTCGGAGATGTGTATAAGAGACAGGTATGGTGAAAACACGTGTATTTTTATTACTGACTTTTTTCTTTGTGCTGATTCCTGTTTGTGGGCAGACTATGAAAGTCACTGGAACTGTCATAGACAAAGAAAATGATGAACCTCTGATCGGAGCTACTATATTGCATGTCGATAGTAAGCTCGGAACTGCTACTAATTTAGACGGATGGTTTGAATTGGATATACCGTCAGGAAAGAGTAATCTTTTGGAAGTAAAGTATATCGGATATAAAACGGTGAATATAAAAGCAACTCCGGGTAAGCCTATGACTATTTATCTTGAACCAAATACTGTATTGCTTGATGAAGTCGTTTCAATAGGATATGCTTCAATGAACCGTCGGGATCTTACAGGCTCTGTTTCATCGGTAAACGCTAATCAAATTAAGGATATCCCTCTTGTTTCGGCTGCTCAAGCACTTACCGGGCGATTGGCAGGAGTCCAGATTACAACTTCGGAAGGAAGTCCCAATGCAGAATTTAATATCCGTATTCGTGGAGGGGGATCTATAACGCAGGATAATTCTCCCCTGTATATAGTGGATGGAGTGCAAATGGAGAATGCACTTGCTGTAATTTCTCCACAAGAAATAGCAAGTGTAGATGTACTGAAAGATGCTTCTACCACGGCACTGTACGGAGCACGGGGAGCCAATGGAGTGGTTTTGATTACAACAAAATCCGGTGCGGAACAAAAAACGACGGTAAGTTATAACGGTACTGTTGGTTTGGGATATCTTTCTAAGAAGTTGGATGTGTTAGACCCTTATGAATTTGTACTATATCAATATGAACGGAGTAGGGGAAGCCTGAAGGATGAAGAAAACTTTATTTATCGCTATGCTGAGACGTATGAGGATATTTCCAATTATAAGAATAGGGAGATGGTAAACTGGCAGGATAAAATGATGGGTAACACAGCCATAACACAAACACATAACATCAATATAACCGGAGGTAATAAAAAAACGAAGTTTAATATTAACTATTTGTATAACAAGAATGAAGGAATTTTAGCCTATACCGGGTTAACCAAGCATCAGTTTACATCCAAGATAACCCATTCTCTGTTTGATTGGTTGGATTTTGGTGCCAATGTCCGCTACAATAATCAGACAACGGATGGTGCAGGTATGTCTGACCCTGGTACAGCTTCTTTAAACAATTTGCGAAATCTGATCAAATACCGCCCATTCGTAGTGCCTGGTTCGGCAGAAGACGAATTCGATCCGGAATATACGGAAGAATCTTACGGAGGAATGGGGTTAGGATTAGTAAATCCGGCAGCTTTATTTAAAGGACAATATCGAAAGTATAATCAGGAAAATATTAATTTGAGCGGACATGTGAATATCAAGTTTACTAATTATTTGTCCTTTAAATCGACATTAGGCCTTAATTTGAGCCACTCTAAGCAGGATTCGTTTGACGATTTCATGACTCCTAATGCAATGTATAATTATGGGGGAAATCCTTTCGTGAGGCAATCTCGTACAGATGGAAAGACGATGAATCAATCGAATGTTCTTACTTATACGAATGCAAAGTCCAAATCAGCCTTCAGTAAGGCTAATAGTATAAATGTTTTATTAGGACACGAAATCTTTATAAATCAGAAAGAAGGCTTGGAACACAGGTTGAAAGACTTTCCTATCGGCATTACTCCTGAAAGCGCTTTTGGTCAGATAACCAAAGGGAAAATTCTGGCGGGATATCCGTCGAGTTCATATTCACGTAACACATTATTGTCTTTTTTTACTCGAATGAATTATACATTTAAGCAGCGCTATCTATTTAGTTTTACTTATCGCGGAGATGGTTCTTCTAAATTCGCTAAAGGAAATAAATGGGGATTCTTTCCTTCCGGTTCAATAGCGTGGCGTGTATCTAAAGAAGCGTTTATGCAAAATGTGGATGAGATATCCGATTTGAAAATCAGATTTAGTTATGGAAAATCAGGGAATAATCGTATCAATGACTATATGTATCAAACGTTTTATAAAGATGATATTTATGGATTGAATAATAATACCAGCACCGGAGCATTGGTTCCTAATTCATTGGGAAATTCGAATCTTAAATGGGAAACGACAGTTTCAAAAAATGTAGGATTGGATTTAGGACTATTGAATAACAGGATTCAATTGTCACTGGATTATTATGACAATAAGACGGAAGATTTGCTGTTAAATACGCCGATTTCTTATAGCTCAGGTTACAAGAATCAGATACAGAATACTGGCTCAACCCGGAATCGCGGTATCGAGGCTCAAATTCAAGCAATGATTATTGAAGGTAAGAATTTCTCATGGTCTGCGAATTTTAATATTGCATACAATAAAAATAAGATTTTAAAACTGGCCGACAGGCAAGAATCCTATGTTCAGAATTCTGGTTGGGGAGCTTCGCAAGCTGATTATATCATAAAAGTGGGAGAGGCTGTAGGTACTATTTATGGCTATGAGTCGGATGGCTTTTATACAGTAGATGATTTTGATTATGCACCTGACCCTGCCAATCCCGGGTTTGGTCGGTATACTTTAAAAGAGGGACTTGCTGATCCTTCCAAGGTTATCGGTACTCCTCAGCCGGGAATGATGAAGTTTAAATCCGGAGATGACGGTGTATTGGATGATAAGGATAAAAAAATACTTGGGTGTGGTACTCCAAAACTTACCGGAGGATTGAATCAGCAATTCATATATAAGAATATTGACTTAAGCCTATTTGTTAATTTTCAGTGGGGAAATAAAGTCCTGAATGCTTCCAAAGTAGAATTCTCAAATGGGTATTCTCCAAACTCTAATTTGTTAGGACATATGAAAAATCGGTGGAGAACCGTCGATAAGCTTGGAAATGTTGTACAGAAAACTATTCAGGAGAATGGGAAGAATGTGATTTTGGGTATTGCTCCGGATGAATTGTCTACCTTGAATAAAGATGCTTCCATTTGGATGGCTACCCGAGATGCTGCTGGATTTATACCGACTTCCTGGGCTGTAGAAGATGCTTCTTTCCTGCGTATTAACAATATTACTTTAGGGTATACATTTAAATCTGCTTTATTGAAGAGATTTCAGATTTCACAATTCCGGCTATATATGACTGCAAACAATCTGGCTGTATTTACAAAGTATTCCGGTTATGATCCTGAAGTAGATACGCGCCGTTCCAGTCGTGTAACTCCCGGAGTCGATTACTCGGCTTACCCGCGAACCAGGAGCTTTTTATTTGGCACTAACATTACATTTTAATGATTTAAAAAATACAAATATGAAAAACTTGAAATATAATTTGTTATTGTTGGCATCAGTAGGCATATTCGTGGCGTCATGTAGCGATTTCTTGACAGAAAATCCCCGATCGTTGACGTCCACCAATGAAGCATTCAGTAATGTGACATATGCGACAAAGTCTGTTATGGGAGTATATAGAAGCATGGTAGGGGGGCAAGGATATGGTTCACGATTAAGCCTTATTTTCCCCTATGATAATGATGAAATGTGGAGTACCCCGAAAAATGGAGTGCCGGATAATGGCGCACGGGATGTGGCCAGATATGATGTACGTCCCACTCATTCTTTTCTTGATGGGGTATTCAGGAATATTTATACGGGAATTGAACGAGCAAATTTATGCATAAAGTATATACCTAAGATGTCGGCATATGAGGGTGGAAGTGATAATGAAAAAAAACAATTGAGGAGGCTTTTGGGGGAAGCCCTGACATTGCGTGCGCAGTTTTATTTTGAGGCAATTCGTATTTGGGGAGATGTACCGGCACAATTTGAACCCTCCGAAGATATTCTTGATTTGAACCTTCCTAAAACGGATCGTGATATTATCTATGAACGTATATTGGATGATTTAAAGTTTGCGGCGGAGTTAGTTCCTTGGCGTAAGGCAGAGGGCGTTACTGACGATGAGCGTATCACACAGGGGGCAGTCCGCGGATTACGTGCCCGTATAGCTTTATTTAGAGGTGGGTATTCGCTTAGGCGAGAAACGAATAAAATGGAACGGCGGGATGACTATAAACAATTTTATCAGATAGCCAGAGACGAATGCCAGGAAATCATGAACCATAGGGATGTACACAATCTGAACCCAGATTTCGAAGCTGTATTTAAGGAGGCGATAGATGGTTATGTGATTGAACCTAATGGAGAAGTTATGTTTGAGGTTGCGATGGCTGGAGGAAATTTTGATTTGTCCAGTTCGTTCGGATATACCAATGGGCCTAAAGTATATAAAATCGGGAATCAGGCTATTATGCCGTTACCTTCTTACTTTTATGAATTTGATCCGGCAGATAAACGGCGCGATGTTACGATTGCTCCGTATCAAATCAATAATAAGGGAGAAAAAGAATTACTTGAGTTAGCGGGTTTAGCAGATGGAAAATTTCGTAGAGATTGGATTAAAGCGGATATACCTTTATCAACCCGCTTGCAATATTCTGATGTGAACTGGCCTATTCTTCGTTTTTCCGATGTGCTTTTGATGTTTGCAGAAGCTGAAAATGAATTGGAAGGACATCCCACCCCAAATGCCATTAATGCTTTCGAAGAAGTTCGTATACGCGCTTTCGGTGGCAATATTACTGCGATAGGAAAGACTCCTACCACCTATAAAGAGTTTTTTGATGCGATTGTTAGGGAGCGTTCTCTGGAATTCGGTAGCGAAGGGATACGTAAATACGACCTTATCCGTTGGAATCTGTTGGGGAAGAAATTACAGGAAGCACGTGATAAATTACTTAAAATTAAGAATAAAGAGGCTCCCTATCAATCGATACCTGATTTCATTTATTATAAGAAAGGAACAGAAATGGAGTTCTTCAATTCATTTTATGAACCGTCTCCTACAGATGCTCCTGAAGGATATATCGCTGTAGCATGGACTAAATCAATCATTGAAAGAGTTTTGGGCTGGGTAGCTCCAAATTTTCAGGAGAACCATAGTGAACTGATGCCTATACCTCAGACTGCTATTGAAGCGAATATTAATTTGACGCAGGATTATGGTTATTAGAGTTGATAATTATAAATGCTTTATAGTCCTAATGATATTTTTTATCATTAGGACTTCTGTACAGGCAAGTGATGCGATACAATTTAAGCATCTGTCGCTGCAGGAAGGCTTTTCTCAAAGTCCGGTGTTTTCTATCATACAATCCGGCAAAGGGTTTGTCTGGATTGGCAGTAGGGATGGACTTATTCGTTTTGATGGGTATGAGTTTAAGACTTATGGAAGTGATAAAATAGTAGATTACAATATTACTCATAGCAATATTAAAGCCATGTATGAAGATGACGATGAAAATTTGTGGATAGGTACATCGAACGGACTTTTTATATTCAATCAAAGACAAGAACAGTTTACTCAGATGGATATCGGGTTATCTACCATTGTTTTTGCCTTGCTTCCTGGAGATAATAATGAAGTGTTATGGGTAGCTACCAATAGGGGATTAAAATGTGTAAGTCTGGCTACTAAGCAAATGGTAAATTTACGATTTTCAGATCGAAATAGAATGAACCTTTCGGATTGCCTTATCAGTTGCTTATGTATAGATGAGAAAAAAAGAATTTGGATGGGGTTGGATACTGGCCTTGTTTGCTATTCACCGGCTACCGGTGAAATGATAGAATTGCCTGCTGCATTGAGAGATGAGCAATCATTGCAAGAAGCACATTTGTTTGTCATAAAGCAAGATCAGCAAGGCTGCATGTGGTTTGGAACGGAAGAATCAGGACTATATTATTATGATGTATACAAGGATGTTTGCCACAATTACCGCCATATTAATGCAAATGATAAGTCTTTGCTTTCCAATTTTGTACGGGATGTTTTAGTAATTGATTATAATAAAATATGGGTTGCCACGCGTGACGGCCTCAGTGTTTTAGATAAAAACAGCGACCAATTTGATAATTACACACATGATAGCACTGATCCGTCCAGTTTGAGTCACAATACCATCTGGCAATTTATGAAAGATAATGCCGGAAATATCTGGTTGCCTACCTATGCCGGAGGAATAAATATTTATTCTCCCTATCGAAATAATTTTTTGAATATCGGTGAAAAGGTTGGTGATAGAAATGGACTGAATCAGCCGTTAGTAAACAGTATTTTGCTGGATGACAATCCGGATGAAGTTTGGGTAGGAACGGATGGAGGCGGACTGAATTTTATAAATCGGTCTGAAAAAACAGCCTGTTATTATCCGGTAAGCGATATGAATAGCCATAAACAAAGTAATATCATAAAATCATTAATGTGGGATAGCAAAAAACGAATATGGATTGGAACTTTGGATGGAATAATGATTTTTAGTCCCGAGAGCAAACAATCCAGATATATTGAACTAATGGGGAATAAACATATACGGGTGAACACTTTATTGTCAGATGAAGGAATGGTGTGGGCAGGAACGGAAAATGAAGGTTTAATTTTGTTGACAGAAAGCGGTGTTGTGGATACTGTTTTTGTAAATGTAAGCGGAGATGGTCAAAGTTTGAGTAATAATACAATCAGTGCCATTGTAAAAGATGAAACCGGACAATTGTGGATCGGAACCCGTGACGGGTTAAATTGCTATGACCCACAAACAAAACATTTCACAAGATATTATGATGAGGCAGATGTTGGGAATAAAAATAAGAGTACGGTTCTTTCTCTTTATCAAGATGCCAATAATCGCCTTTGGGTAGGTACAATGTCGGGTGGATATTATTTTGATAAAAACAAGAAACAATTTTATAAGTTAAATGCTTCTGAAATATGTGATGATGTAATTCAGGCGATAAATGAAGATAATGTAGGTAATATTTGGTTTAGTACTTATCAGGGAATAATAAAAGTCGATTTTACTTCTTTCCGACTTCCCTTTCAGGAGGCAGATTACAACGTGGTCCGTTATACGGTTCAAAATGGTTTGTCGAGTAATCAGTTTTTACCAGGTGCGACTGCGAAAGGTGCCTATGGTGAACTGTTTTGGGGCGGTGTGAATGGGGTGACAATGTTCTATCCTGATCGTATAACTAAAAACGAAAGCTTGCCCGTCGTTTCCATTACGGGATTCTACATACATAACAAGGAGGTCACTTTACATACAGATGATTCTCCATTGAAATCATCCATTGAGAATACGGATGAAATTACCTTGACTTATAAGCAAGGCTATAATATTGGTTTTAAGTTTGCAGCCTTAAATTATATATATGCCGAAAATAATCAGTACGCTTATCGTATGAAAGGGCTGGCAAATAATTCAGAATGGAATTATTCAGGAAATCAGCGCAATGTACAATATACAAATCTGGCTCCGGGAAGATATCTTTTTCAGGTAAAGGCTGCAAATAACGATGGATTGTGGAATGAGGTACCGGTTGAGATAGCAATAAATGTATTGCCCCCGTTCTGGCTTACATGGTGGGCTTATTTAGTTTATATAATCTTTATATCCGGCATTATTTATTATACAGTCCATTTTTTCAGTATACGTGCAAAGCTTGAACGTTCTTTATATGAAGAACATTTACAAAGTCAGAGGCAAGAGGAATTGAACCGTATGAAACTGGAATTTTTTACAAATATATCCCACGAAATACGCACCCCTCTTACTTTAATCTTAGCGCCTTTAGAACAGTTGGAGGATGATGTGAAAGAGGATACAAGGGTATCGGAGCGTGTTAGGCTGATAAAAGAAAATGCCATGCGGTTATATAAGTTGGTAAATGAATTGCTGGATTTTCGGAAAGTGGAAACAGGGAACATGAAATTATATATCACCCTCAATAATATTGTAGAAGTTACCCGTAATGTATTCAATTCTTTTCAGACCTTGGCCATTGATAAGAAGATAGCTTTTAACTACGAGTGTCAACAATCGGATATAGAAGTTTATTTTGATAGAACCCAAATAGAAAAGGTACTTTATAATTTCTTTTCGAATGCATTTAAGTATACTCCGGATGGAGGCAGAATTTCGTGTACCTTAATTGAAGAAGATGAATTCGTCGAAGTGCGTGTGACGGATAATGGAATAGGTATTCCCGAATCTGAAAAAGAAAATATATTTCGTCGCTTTTATCAGGTTGAAGCATCGGGATACCTCAAATCTGGAACGGGCATAGGGTTGGCTTATTCAAATAATATAATCGAGCAGCATAAAGGTATTATCGATGTAACTTCGGGGATGGTTGATAATGAGATGAGGACCACTTTTTATTTTAAATTGAAGATGGGTAGGGAACATTTTGACAGAAGCCAGTTGGTTGTTGACGATGAGACAGAGAAACAAAGACTTGAATGTTTTGAAAGTGGCCATACGGAAATGAATACGGATATAACTATCGGGAAAGCTACCATATTAATTGTGGAAGATAATACCGAATTAAGAACCTTCTTGAAAGAATCGCTTTTTAGCCTTTATGAAATATTGGAAGCGGATAATGGTCAACAAGGGTGGAATATCGCTATTGAAAAGATACCGGATTTGATAGTTAGCGATGTGATGATGGAGGGAATAAACGGATTAGAATTGGCGGAATGTCTTAAATCAGATGAAAGAACCAGTCATATTCCAATTATAATGTTAACTGCGCGTGCAGGTTATGATCATTTGGTTGAAGGACTTGAAACAGGAGTAGAAGTGTATCTGACCAAACCTTTTAGTTTGAAGATTTTAGAATTGAATATTCATAATCTGTTAACCGCCCGCAATGCTATGCGAGAAAAGTTTGCGCGTAAGTTGGTATATGAACCGACAGGAACGGAAATAAATTCTGTTGACGAGAAGTTTCTACAGAAAGTATTGGCGATTATAGAAGACAATATGTCGAATCTTGAGTTCGGGGTTCCTGTACTTGCCGCAGAAGTGGGAATGAGTCAGCCGGTACTGTATAAAAAGATAAGGGCGATTTCTGATTTGTCTGTGAATGATTTTATTAAATCGATACGTATGCGGAAAGCGGCCCGGTTGTTAAGCGAATGTCAATATGGTGTTGTAGATATTGCCTATATGGTCGGCTTTAATGATCGCAAATACTTTAGCAAAGAATTTAAAAAGTTTTTCGGTAAGAATCCAAGTGAATATATGAATGCATTCCAGAAAAAAGATGAATTAAAAGTAGAAAATGATGAAGATGAAAATTAAAATATTGTTTTTATTATTAAGTGTTCTGTTTATCAACTGTACAGGGGATAATATTGGTTCATGGACGGCTATGTCTCCTGCCGGTTCTGAGACAGAAACATCTGTGTTCTTATTATGGGATAAGGTTGCTAATGCGGTTTCGTATCGTGTCGCATATAATAACGGTAAACGGATAAGTAGTACAAAGCATACTTATTTGTCTGTAGATGGATTGGAACCGGATTCCGAATATGGTTTTGAAATCATTCCGCTTGATGTGGCAGGTACCCCCTTGAAGGATGCGTCTTTTGTTAAAATAAGAACGAAAGCTAAAACCGGAATTATTAATATAAAAGACTTCGGAGCAAAAAGTGGTAATGGTTATATCAATACAGTTGCTATTCAAAAAGCCATTGACGTTTGCCCGGTAGGAGGGATTGTTTATATACCGGATGGAATATTTTATTCGGGTGCTCTTTTCCTAAAAAGCAATATGACTTTATATTTAGAAGAAGGAGCTGTTTTGCAAGGTACAACCGATTTGGATGAGTATCCATTGATTCCAAACCGCTTTGAAGGATGGGAAATTAGAACCCCGTGTGCATTATTGAATGCCGGTAGTATCGATAGAAACCAGAAAAACTGTTTGGAGAATCTGACCATTCGGGGAAAGGGGACTATTCGAGGAGGCGGCGAAAAGTTAGCTCATCAGATGAAAGAGGCAGGAGGCGAACGCAATATGGGAAGATTAATTTGTTTCATGAATGGAAAGAACATAACAATAGAGGGATTAACCATTGAAGAATCGCCTTGCTGGACTGTACACCTCATCTATTGTAAAAATATTCTTTGCCACAATCTTATTATCCACAGCGATGTAATCCGGGGAGACGGTATCGACCCTGATTCATCAAGTGACTGTTACATCTATAATTGTACTTTTTCAAATGGGGATGATTGTATTGCCATTAAATCCGGGAAGAATCCGGAAGGCAATCTCATAGGCATACCGACGAAAAATGTGAGAATTGTAGATTGCAAATTCTTGAAAGGACATGGTATATCCATCGGTAGTGAAATGTCAGGTGGAGTGAGCAATGTACTTATTCAAGATTGCGTTGCCGGTGATTTGTTGAACGGACTACAAATAAAAGCAACCCCTGAACGTGGAGGATACGTTGAAAATATCCGGGTAGAAGATTGCAGCTTACAAAAAATCAGGCTTCTCACTCAATTGAACTATAATAATGATGGTGAGGCGGCTAAAGTTTTACCTGTATTTAAGAGTATGAAATTTTTCAATTTGAATATGACGGATGCACCATCCGGCCAAACCCTCATTGAAATCAATGGTTTTGATGCTCCCCGGCATTATACCCAAGATATATTTTTTAAGAATATTCTTCTTCCCGATAAATCAACTGTTCAAATTAGGCATTGTACTGATTTGACTTTTGAAAATGTTTGTTTGCCGGATAATCGGAAACCGGTATATGAAATTACAGAATCTGATAGAATAATTAAATAGAAAGAATTATGGAAAAATTGGAAAGAAAACTACTAGCCTTTTCGTTTTTATGCATGTCGTCGTGCATAGTGTATGCTCAAACTCTTCCTTGTGACAAACAAGCGACAGAAGAGACTAAAAATCTATATCTTAATCTCCAACAGTCAGTCAAAAAAGGAATTTTGGTGGGACATCAGGATGACCTTTATAGAGGTAAGGGGTGGCGTGCTGTTCCTGGACGTTCTGATATAAAAGAATTAGTTGGAGAATTCCCAGCAATATTAGGTTCAGATTTGGGGAAAATCGAGGTGAAAAGTGAAGTGAATTTTGCCTGGCAGCGTTTCGGAGACCTAAAATTGCAGATACAACAATTTTACAGGCAAGGAGGAATCAATACCATGAGTTGGCATATGAATAATCCGGTTGCTCCTACGCAAGGGGTAAAAAGTACACAAGATTCTACCATTTATTATTTATTTTCCAATCCGGAGATATTGAAGCGATATGATGCATGGATAGATGCTGCTGCCGATTACCTTCTTAGCCTGAAAGGAGATAAGGGTGAGTCTATCCCTATTCTTTTACGCCTTTTTCATGAGCATAATGGAAATTGGTTTTGGTGGGGAAAAAGTCATTGTACCCCTGAAGAATATGTGAAGATTTGGCGTTATACAGTAGATTATTTACGCCAGAAAAGAAATGTTCATAATTTGTTGATTGTATACTGTCCGGATGTGTATGCTTCGCGTGAGGAATATCTTGAACGTTATCCCGGTGATGACTATGTAGATGTGCTAGCCTTTGATCTTTACGATAAAGATAATTGGCATCCGTCAGGTCTTTATATTCAAAAAGGACGTAATATGGTGAAAATACTGAAGGAGATAAATAAAGAGAAAAAGAAGATTATGGCAATGGCTGAAACCGGATTGAATAAGATAAAGATTGATAATTGGTGGACAGGTACCTTGCTCCCGGTACTGAAAAGGTCTTCATTATCGTATGTGTTAATCTGGGGTATGGGACAAAACAACTATTGGTCGCCTTATAAAGGGCACCCCAGCGCTCCCGACTTTGAAAAACTTTACCGGACAAAGTGGATGCTTTTTGAGTCGGATATACGTAAATATTCAGTCTATCAATCAAAGATGAAGTGAAAATATCCCCTTTTGTTTAAAATAATACCCCTGAGAAATTCGTCATGCAGACTATTTTTGTCCCCGAAAGATGTTTAACGCTCTTTTGAGAGAAGAGCATAATTATTTTTGAATTATGAAAAAGATAGGTAAATTAATAGTCTGTTGGTTTCTTTTATTCGTTATTGATGGGATAACATCGGTGCAGGCTGCTCATATAATATATATGATAGGTGATTCTACCATGTCCAATAAGAGTGATGAAAAATATCCTGAAACTGGTTGGGGACAAGCTTTTGCTCTACTGTTTAATGATTCCGTGAAGGTGGATAATCGGGCATTAGATGGAAGAAGCACTAAAAGCTTTATTGAAGAGGGAAGATGGACTCCCATCTACAATGAATTGCAAAAAGGAGATTATGTAATCATTCAGTTTGGTCATAATGATGAAAAGGTGGATACTCCCCGCGGTACTACAATTAGTGAATACAAACAAAATTTGAAGCGTTTCATTGTTGAAACCAAGAAAAAAGGAGCTGTTCCTGTATTGTTGACGCCACTTACACGAAGGACATTTACGGATAAGGGTAACATTCATGATTCGCATGGGGATTATTCAAATGCAGTGAGAGAAGTCGCTAAAGAAGAAAAAGTATATTTTATAGATGCACATCGTATAAGCGAAAAAATCATACTTGAACTGGGTAGAGAGGCTTCCAAAGAGTTGTATCTTTGGATAGCTCCCGGACAATACGCCTATTATCCAGAGGGAAAACAAGATAACACTCATTTTACTGTGAAAGGTGCGCAAGTAATGGCAGAAGCAATAGTTGTTGAAATGAAACGATTGGGTTTGCCACTCTGCAAGTGGTTGAAAACTCAGGTAGGAGTGGGCAAAAGAAAAAAAGTTCCTCTCTATCTTGATGCTAAGGCGCAGGTAGAAGATAGAATTGAGGATCTTTTGAAAAGAATGACATTAACTGAGAAAATAGCACAAATGTGCCAATATGTAGGTATTCAGCACATGAAGGAAGCTGAAGATAGAAGGATGAATTCGCGTCAGCTTAAGAATAGCGATGCTTGGGCATTTTATCCCGGATATACGATTAAGGATATTGAGGATATGGTATCACGTGGAGAAATCGGTTCTTTTCTCCATGTATTGTCGCTAAAAGAAGCTAACAGACTACAGCGGCTGGCATTACAGAGCCGATTGCGGATACCTCTGCTTATCGGCATCGATGCACTGCATGGTAATGGCATGATTCCGGGTAGCACGGTTTTCCCTTCTCCTATCGGTCTTTCGTGTACATGGGATACCGCGTTGGTGCGTAAAACTGCAAGACAAACTGCTGTGGAAATGCGTGCAACCGGTTTTCATTGGACTTTTTCTCCCAATCTTGATATTGCGCGTGATGCACGTTGGGGTAGAGTAGGGGAAACGTTTGGCGAAGATACCCATTTGGTTACAGCAATGGGGGTGGCGATGATAAAGGGATTTCAGGGGGAACGGCTTGGCGGCAAGCATCATGTGATTGCCTGTGCAAAACATCTGGTAGGGGGAAGCGAACCGATTAATGGATTGAACGTGGCGCCTACTGATATATCCGAACGTACTCTTTGGGATATCTATTACCCGCCTTTCAAAGCGTCTGTGGATGCCGGTGTTTTTACTGTGATGCCTGCACATAATGAAATAAATGGTATCGCTTGCCATGCTAATAGGTATCTTATGACAGAACTGTTACGTGATAAATGGGGATTTAAAGGATTTTATATTAGTGATTTTAAGGATATTGAACGATTGGCAGAGGTTCATAGAGTGGCTACCAATCAGAAGGAAGCCGTATATAAGAGTATTATTGCAGGTATGGATATGCATATGCATGGTCCTCAATTCATGGAGCCTGTCCTTGAAATGATTGCTGAAAATAAACTTTCAGAAGAGCGGATCGATGAATCGGTGCGCAGGATATTGGAAGTGAAATTTAGGTTGGGGTTATTCGAGGACCCATTTGTAGATGAGTATAAGGCATCTGAGAACCTGTTTGTCCCTGAACACCGGACTTTAGCTTTGGCTGCTGCGCGTAAATCAATTGTGTTGCTGAAGAATTCTGGTAATTTGTTACCTTTAAAATCCTCAGTAAAGCGAATCTTGGTGACAGGTCCGAATGCTAACAACCAAGCGATTCTGGGGGATTGGAGTGCGATGCAACCCCAACAAAATGTTGTTACCATCCTTGAAGGGATGCGTAAAGAAGTAAATGGGGATGTAAAAGTGGATTTTTACGATACCGGCTCTGCTATCCCTGGGCTGTCTCGTGAAAAAATAAAGGCTGCGGCGCAAGCTGCCCGGGAAAATGACGTTGTCATTGCTGTGATTGGTGAAAATGCTTTGCGGAGCGAAAGTGTTAACCGTAATTCCGGCGAGAATGTTGATCGGGATAATATTGATCCGGCAGGATTACAAAATGAACTTATCGAAGAGCTTTGCCGAACAGGTAGACCGGTAATCGTTGTATTGGTCAATGGGCGTCCGCTCAGTATAACGCAAATACAAAAGCAGGCTGCTGCTATAGTGGAGGCATGGGAACCGGGTAGCTTCGGGGGGCAAGCTGTTGCTGAAATATTATTGGGGAAAGTGAATCCTGTAGGGAAGCTTACTGTCTCTTTTCCGAGAAGTGTGGGGCAAATACCTGTCTTTTATAATCATAAGCCCTCTCAATATGTTCGTAAATATCTGCAAACTTCATCGGAACCCTTATACACTTTTGGAGAGGGGCTGAGTTATACTTCTTATGCATATAGCACTCCTGTCTTAAGTAAGACTCGTATACATTCGGGAGAAACTGTAATAATATCGACAGAAGTAACTAATACGGGGAAAAGAGAGGGTAGTGAAATTGTGCAATTGTACATTCGCTATCCGGTAAGTGATGTTACGCGTGCCGTAAAGGAACTTAAAGGATTTCAAACTGTCCATCTCAAGGCCGGAGAGAAAAAGAAAGTAAGTTTTGAACTTACATCTAAGGAACTTTCTTCTTATGATGCTCAGATGAATTTGAAGGTAGATGAAGGTGACTTTATCCTGATGTTGGGTGGATCATCTTGTGATAAGGATTTAAAGACTGCGATTTTGACTGTTCGAAAGCGATAAATGAGTTATTGGAGTGTTAAGTGTGTATTTAACTAAAATTATTACGGAAATATTTCTTTAATTAGGAATGTCGTTGTACTTTTGTAGCAACTTTTAAGAACACTTATAAACAAAAAACTTTAGAATTATGTCAAAAGTAACCGTAGTAGGTGCAGGTAACGTAGGTGCTACATGCGCAAATGTGTTGGCCTTTAATGAGGTGGCTGACGAAGTGGTAATGCTGGACGTGAAAGAAGGCGTTTCAGAAGGTAAAGCAATGGATATGATGCAGACTGCTCAACTGTTGGGCTTCGACACCACTATTGTAGGTTGTACCAACGATTATGAAAAGACTGCTGACTCGGATGTAGTTGTCATCACTTCGGGTATTCCCCGTAAGCCGGGTATGACTCGCGAAGAGTTGATCGGCGTGAATGCAGGTATCGTTAAATCGGTTGCGCAGAACATCCTGAAATATTCTCCGAACGCTATCCTGGTAGTTATCTCTAACCCGATGGATACGATGACTTATCTGTCACTGAAATCATTGGGCTTGCCGAAGAACCGCATCATCGGTATGGGCGGTGCGCTGGATAGCTCTCGTTTCAAATATTTCCTGTCTCAGGCTTTGGGCTGCAACGCCAACGAAGTGGAAGGCATGGTTATCGGCGGTCACGGTGATACGACCATGATTCCGTTGGCTCGTCTGGCTACTTACAAAGGTCAGCCGGTAAGCACACTGCTGAGCGAAGAGAAACTGAACGAAGTGGTTGCCGCTACTATGGTGGGTGGTGCTACGCTGACTAAGTTGCTGGGTACTTCTGCATGGTATGCTCCCGGTGCGGCTGGTGCTTTCGTTGTAGAGTCTATCATCCACAACCAGAAGAAGATGATCCCTTGCTCTGTATACCTGGAAGGAGAATACGGCGAATCAGACCTTTGCATCGGTGTTCCCGTTATCTTGGGCAAGAATGGTATTGAGAAGATTGTAGAACTGGAACTGACTGCTGACGAAAAAGAAAAATTCGCTGCCAGCGCCGCTGCCGTTCACAAGACCAATGCTGCTTTGAAAGAAGTGGGTGCTCTCTAATCGAGGGTAACTTAAAAAAAATAAGCGAACCTCACGGAACCTTCTGTTAAAAAGGACCGTGAGGTTTTTTATTTTCCGAACAATCAATCTGTCTAACTATATGAAGAAACTTCTACTCAGCATTGCCGCAATCTGTCTCTCCGGCTTTGCCACCGCACAAGACGCGCCGCTGTGGTTGCGCAATTGTGCCATTTCGCCCGACGGAACAACAATAGCCTTCACTTACAAAGGGGATATTTACACAGTGCCCGCCGGTGGCGGTCGCGCTACGCAGCTCACTACCAATCCTGCCTATGACACGGCTCCCGTCTGGAGTCCCGACAGCAAGCAGATTGCATTTTCCTCCGACCGCCAGGGAAGTCTCGACGTTTACCTCGTTTCCAAAGAAGGAGGCGAGCCCCGCCGACTCACCACCCACTCGGGCAGCGAAACTCCCCTTGCTTTCACCGATGCCGGTCACATCCTGTTTTCGGCAGATATCATGCCCTCTGCCGAAGCCATCGTTTTTCCTTCCAACGGGCAGTTCCGTCAGGTCTATCAGGTGTCTGTCGAGGGCGGACGTCCCGCGATGTTCTCGTCCATGCCGATGGAGCGCATTTCCATCAACGGGGAAGGCGGCATGCTCTATCAGGACAAGAAAGGATATGAAGACTATTGGCGGAAGCACCATGTGTCCCCCATTGCCCGTGATATCTGGATGTACACTCCCAACCAAGAACCCCGCTACCGGCAGCAAACCACCTTCGGCGGTGAAGACCGCGAACCGGTATGGGCTCCCGACGGGAAATCGTTCTACTACCTGAGCGAAGAAAACGGCTCTTTCAATGTCTACAAACGTACTCCCGGCGCTTCGTCGGCTACGCAAGTCACCCACTACACCAAGAATCCGGTACGTTTCCTCAGCATAGCTGCGGACGGCAAACTCTGCTACGGATTCGATGGCGAAATCTATACCCTTCTGCCCGGTGGAGAACCGCAAAAAGTAGCTGTCCGGATTGTTTCCGACCGGAACGATAAAGACCTTATCCGCCAGATTAAGAGCAGCGGCGCTACCGAGATGGCAGTGTCTCCCGGTGGAAAGGAAGTCGCCTTCATCCTGCGTGGTGACGTGTATGTCACTTCGGTGGAGTATCAGACTACGAAGCAGATTACCAATACCCCCTTCCAGGAGCGGGATGTCGATTTTGCCCCCGACGGACGGTCGCTGGTCTATGCTTCCGAACGCGACGGGCTCTGGCAACTTTACACGTCCACCATTGTGCGCAAGGATGAGAAGCTGTTCACTTATGCCACCGAGTTGAAGGAAGAACGCCTGACCCAATCCGATGTACCTTCCTTCCAGCCCCAATACAGCCCTGACGGCAAGGAAGTGGCTTTCCTTGAGAACCGTACCGCCATTCGCGTCATCAACCTGAAGACCAAGGCCGTGCGTACCGTGATGGACGCCAAGTATCAGTATTCTTATTCCGATGGCGACCAGTGGTATCAATGGAGTCCCGACAGCAAATGGATTCTTGCCGACTATATCGGCGTGGGCGGTTGGAACAATAAAGACGTGGTGCTGCTGAATGCCGATGGCAAAGGCGAGATGGTGAACCTGACCGAAAGCGGATATACCGACGGCAATGCCAAGTGGGTATTGGGCGGAAAGGCCATGATTTGGAGCAGCGACCGTGCCGGATACCGCAGTCACGGCAGTTGGGGAGCGGAGGATGATACGTACATCATGTTCTTCGATGCCGAGGCCTATGACCGCTTCCTGATGAGCAAGGAGGAAACTGCCCTGCTGGAAGAAGCTGAAAAAGCCGAAAAGGAAGCAAAAGAAAAGGCTGAAAAGAAAAAAGACGAGAAGGACGGTAAGAAGAAAAAGGACAAGGAAGATGCCGATAAGGATAAGGAAAAGAAGGTAGAACCCCTGAAGTTCGACCTTGCCAACCGCTTCAACCGTATTGTCCGTCTGACGGTGAATTCTTCGCACATGGCAGATGCCGTGCTTACCAAGAAAGGGGATGTGCTGTACTATCTCTCCACGTTTGAGGATGGTTACGACCTCTGGGAACACAACCTGAAGGAGAATACTACGAAAGTGCTCTTGAAGAAAGTCGGGGCAGGTGTCCTGCAACCCGATAAGGATGGAAAGAACATCTTCCTTTGCGCCCATGACGGGATGAAGAAGATTGAAATCGAGGGCAGCAAAATTACTCCTATCCAGTTCGAGGCTTTCTTCGATTACCGTCCTTACGCCGAGCGTGAGTATATCTTCAACCACGTCTGGCATCAGGTGGATGATAAATTCTATGTGCCCGACCTGCACGGAGCGGACTGGACCGGATATAAGGAAACTTACAGACGCTTCCTGCCCCATATCAACAACAACTATGACTTCACGGAAATGTTGAGCGAGATGCTGGGCGAGCTGAACGGCTCTCATACGGGAGCGCGTTATTATGCTTCCGGAGCCTCGCTTCCCACGGCTGCCTTGGGCGTCTTCTACGACGAATCCTACACGGGTGACGGACTGAAAATCAAAGAGATTATCGCTCAAAGCCCGTTGACGAAGAAGAAAACGGACGTTGTGCCGGGCTGCATCATCGAAAAGGTGGACGGCGTTACCATCGCGGCGGGAGCCGATTACTTCCCGTTGTTCGAAGGCAAGGCCGGTCGCAAAGTAGTCCTTACGGTCTACAATCCTGCCACTAAGAAACGCTTTGAGGAAACCTTGAAACCCATAACGTATGCTGCACAGAATGAATTGCTATACAAGCGTTGGGTGGAGAATTGCCGTAAGAAGGTAGAGGAGCTTTCCGGCGGACGCGTCGGATATGTCCACATCAAGGCGATGGACAGCGAAAGCTTCCGTAAGATGTATTCCGAACTCTTGAGTGAACGGAACCGTAAGAAAGAAGCGGTAGTAGTGGATGTCCGTCATAATGGCGGCGGATGGTTGCACGATGATGTGGTGACCTTGCTTAGCGGAAAAGAGTACGAGCGTTTTGTTCCGCGTGGTCAGTACATCGGCAGCGACCCGTTCAACAAATGGCTGAAACCCTCGTGCATGTTAGTTTGCGAGGACAATTACAGCAATGCCCACGGCACTCCTTTCGTGTACAAGACCCTAAACATCGGCAAATTGATAGGCACTCCCGTTGCCGGCACCATGACTGCCGTCTGGTGGGAACGTCAGATCGACCCGAGCATCGTCTTCGGCATTCCGCAAGTTGGCTGCATGGATATGCAAGGTAATTATCTCGAAAACCATACCTTACAGCCGGATATCCTGATATATAATACGCCGGAGGAAACTCTGAAAGGTGAGGATGCCCAGTTGAAGGCGGCGGTGGAACATTTGTTGAAACAATGAACAATGCGAATCAGTAGGTGACTTACTGATGATAACAGATACTCTTTGGCGAATGTATGCATATCTTTAATGTCTGTCTCTGACAGTAGGAATGTAGAGAAGGCTTATAGGCATCACAAATATGCATATAGGAACCGATTCATTTTGACTTTTTCTTCTTGGGAATCATAATTAGAGAATAATGGTAATAATTTCTCTAATTCGCTGATTTCCAAGATTTTTTGAATGATAGAACACGCTAATAAATTAAATACTAACAATTTAAACATTGAATCACGGTTGGTTTTCCAACTGCTAATTCGGATAATAAATGATTTTTATGCTAAAGAATGAATCTGGTTATGTGTATATATTAACCAATCCCAGCTTTCGTGAGAATTGGGTAAAGATAGGGAAGAGTTCTCGCCCTATTGATATACGTTCAAAGGAGCTTGACAATACGGCTGTTCCGTTGCCTTTTGAAATTTTTGCCACGATGAAAACTTGTAAATTCAATGAAGTGGAAAAGTTGGTGCATAAAACAATAGATCGTTTGACAGACCTTCGTATTCGTCAAAATCGCGAATTTTTTAATGTTCCCCCTCAAGTGGCACTTGACATTTTTCGAGATATAGCTACGACTATTGATGATGCGGAAGTAACATTATATAGTGAAAATAAGCCAATAGTGGAAAATGTTGTCAGTCTCCCTGTGAAGAGAGAAGTTAAGCGTGCGCGGTTTAAGTTTAGTATGTGTGATATTAAAATAGGCGAGCAGATAACTTTTGTTCCAACAGGTATCATTGTAAAGGTGGCTACAGATGATGCGATAGAATATGATGGGCGTATTTATAAATTATCCCCGTTTGTCGGTACATTTATGCCGGAAAATAAACGAAATATATCAGGTGCTTATCAGGGTGCTAAGTATTTTTCATATAATGGGCGAATTCTTGATGAGTTGAGAAAAGAAAAGGAAATACTTGTCGAGGAAGACTCTGATAGTCATAATTGCGATTCGGAGTGTTAATCAATTGAATTTTAGAATATGCAAATTCCTTCATCAGATATATTAACCACCCATCGCTTAGGTAAGATATTCGATAATACGGTGGCCACTTACAAATACTTTTGGTTTATTTCTATCATGCAAATCCACGCTCGGACGGATAATCCTCGGATAGACGTATGGGAGATTCTGATTCGGATGGTGGCAAATGCTTGGTATCCTATACATTACTTCCGATTGTCGTTTGGCAAGAGCGATTCACTTTTTGACATCGTGATGGAATTGCAACGAATAATACAAATCCCGATTGACGCAAGCGTGGACCGGGTCATTCAGGAACTTCAAAACCGATTCTGTGACAATCGTGTGAAAAGCAAAGTGAGCATCCTTGCACAAAACGTTCCTTACCGCTTTCTCCGCCCATGGATAGACACTTCTGATGATAAAGAGATGATGTACCGTTCGCAAACAGGTGAGAACGGATGCTTCTATGCCTTGTATAAGGAGAACGGAGAGTTTTATATATTTCTTAACAAAGATTGGGATTTGTATCTGCATAACCATTATAACATCTTGATGGATTTTGCTTATTGGAATCTGACCTTGTTCTTACAAGCGAGGAATCCGAACGTACCCGCCATTCCAAGTAAATTGATACGTCCGGAAACGCGGAACTCACTTAGCAATCAGCGTCGCTATTGGAATATGGTTATGGAACTTGGAGGTTCACTCCATTGCATTTATACTGGTAAGGAACTTCACCCTTCGGAATACGACCTTGACCACTTCATTCCGTGGAGTTTTGTCTCTCATGATTTGTTATGGAACCTTGTGCCTGCTGATGGAAGTATCAATTCGTCAAAGAGCAACAAACTTCCTGACTTGACTTTTTATTTGCCGAAGTTGGCGGACTTGCAGCATCATTCGTTAAGGACCTTTATCTATGCTGATAAGAGCATTAAGGTGCTCGAAGATTACATTTCGTTGGGATATACGGCAAGGGAATTGGCAGACATGAGTGGTGAGAAGTTTATGGAATTATATGAGCGGACATTTAGCCCGATGAACCAAATTGCCCTAAACATGGGCTTTGAGACTTGGAAATATTGACGACTATGAAACTTGAAAAAATAAATCATCCTTATCTGACGGCTATCAAGCGTACAGATCTCGCCGTGCCTACACGTTATCTCTTGCAACACCAGTTGTTGAAAGGGCGGATATTGGATTTCGGTTGTGGTTACGGTTTCGATACGGATGAACTCAAACGGCAAGGGTATGACATCATAGGATATGATTACTACTACCGTCCCGATTATCCTGAAGGTAAGTTCGACACGATCATTTGCAACTATGTATTGAATGTGTTGGAACCCTATGCGCAAGCGGAAGTGATGATGAACGTAACCAATCTACTTTCGCCTCAAGGTACCGCTTTCTTTGCCGTGCGCCGCGATTTAACGGAAGTCGGATTTCGCCTACACGCCATCCATAAGCAATATACTTATCAATGCCATGTACGATTGCCTTTCTTAAGTCTTGTGTGCAACAATAGTTACGAACTTTATCAATACAATCATTTCAATAAACTTCCTCGTAAGGAAGGGGAGAAATGTCCATTTTGTCGTCTTTCTCGCCGAGTGGAAATCATTTGCGAGACGGTTACGTGCGTGGCTTTTTATGACGGCTATCCCGTTTCGCCGGGTCATGCGCTTGTTATTTCGAAACGCCACGTAGCTTCTTATTTTGACCTCACCAATCACGAGCGCGAGGCAATGAACGTGATGCTTCAATATGTAAAACAGAAAGTGGATGAGCGTTTTCATCCCGATGGATATAACATCGGTATCAACGTGAACGAAGCGGCAGGACAATCAATCTTTCACGTACACATACATTTAATACCAAGGTATAAAGGCGATGTGAAAAATCCGAAAGGAGGGGTACGTGGGGTGATACCGAGTAAGCAAAGCTATTCGGCAAAAGAAAATGATGAGAATAGCGGATTGGAAAAGCCAATGAAAAAATATACCCTCGACGATAAACGTGCTAAGCATGGTAATGCTTATCTGCCGTGGGATGATGAAAGCGACCGTTTGCTTTGTCGTTTGTATGATGAAGGAAATAATGTGGATTTGCTTGCCGAAATATTTGAACGTGCAAAGGGAGCAATCCGAAGTAGATTGAGGAAGTTGGGGAAAATTAATTAGTAGTCAAGACTGCATAGAAAAGAATGTAAATTGAAAATAGGAGAATTTACAGATTTGTATTCGAAATCTGAATATTTCTTGGTACTCTGAACCGTTTTGTTTAGCTTTGTAGTAATCAATATATTAAGTGGAATATGCAGAATGGCAATAATCAGATAATTCGTTTTGACTGGGCGATGAAACGCTTGCTCCGTAACAAGGCAAACTTTAGTGTTCTTGAAGGTTTGCTTACTACCTTATTGGGCGAGAAAATCATTATCCGGAAGCTACTTGAAAGTGAAAGTAACCAAGAAGACGAATATGACAAATATAACCGTGTGGATATGCTTGCCGAGGACTCTAAAGGTGAGCTTGTCTTAATCGAGGTACAGAATAATAATGAATACGCTTATTTTCAGCGCATGTTGTTCGGTACTTCCAAGCTGGTGACTGAATATATCAATAGGGGTGAGAGCTATGATAAAGTTCGCAAAGTGTATAGCGTTAACATCGTCTATTTTTCTTTAGGTCATGGTAGAGACTTTGTTTATCATGGAAAGACTGAATTCAGAGGTATTCATACGAATGATATCCTTGAACTCACTCCCTTTCAGAAACAGACCTTCAAGGTGGACACTGTCAGCCAGCTATATCCGGAATATTATATCTTGAAAGTGAACGGTTTCAATCAGGTGGCTAAGACCCCCCTTGAAGAATGGATTTATTATCTTAACACCGGAGAGATACCTTCCACTGCTACGGCTCCCGGTCTTGAAGAGGCCCGTGAAAGGTTGAAGCTTGACAGCATGACCAAAGATGAACTTTCTGCTTATTACCGTCACCTGGATAATATTGTTATCCTTCGGGACAATATCCATATGGAACGTGAGGAAGGAAGGGCGGAAGGTCTGGCAAAGGGGGTGGCAAAGGGTAAGGCCGAAGGAATGAGAGAAGCCAACCTGAATAATGCCCGTAACCTGAAAAAACTGGGAGTAGCTATAGATGTCATTACACAAGCTACCGGATTATCTCAAGAGGAGATTGAACGGTTATAATTAAATGAGTATCTAAGGAAATCTAAGTATTTCCGCTAAAAAGATAAACCGAAAGCGGCAACACTTCTGTCTGAGAAGTGCTTGCCGCTTTTTTCTTTCTACACCCTTGCCCAACTTCTGCACAAACCAATCATTCGGATAATGGATCGCGTTCCTGTCCCCGACTTGTCTTTATTTTGTCTGTTTCTACCATCAAAATATGAAAGATAATGAGAACAAGGTTATTCAAGGCTTCCGAACGATTGTTACTGATTGCAACCGCTGTAATTTGCATCCTATCCGCTTGCCAACAACAGTTTCCACCCTTTCCCGAAGGTTCTTGGCAGAGTATGCAAGGCAGGGCGTGCGTCAAGTTTGAAACGGACAGTTGCGGCAACCATACCGCTGTCGTATTCCACCGGTTGAAAGACGGACGTACCTGCCCCGTCACTTATCCCGTCTGCCGGACACACTACGGCTACTATATCCAGGCAGAAGGGCGTATCTTTATCCTATACGATAAGAAAAAGAACCGCCTGTTTCTCTCTCCCGGTGGCGATTATTACCGGGCTATATACTGAATTCATGCACAAAACCGCCATTCAGCCAATAGATTGCCCGGTCTGTGAGGGCACTGTTACCTTTGCCTCCGTAAGCTTGTTACGGCGGATGCAGAAAAGCCGTCCGGAGGCGACAGAAAGGCTGATGTATAAAAATAATTCCAAAGCGTCACGCCTTTAGTCAACATCGGGAACAGAGTAAGCACAAACCTTTTTTTAAAACTTTAAAATTATGGCAATAAGTAATGCTCCTGCACAAGTGGCAACCAATGCCTTGCAGGCAATTCCTTTTAGTTCCATGATTGGCGGTCCGTTAAAAGCCTGTATCGAGGCTCAAGCAATGGCAGCCAAAACCACATGGGACTTTATCCAAGAAGTCGGGTTGAACATCGACCCTGAGACGGGTGAGAAATCAGCAGTAAACGTATCGTTCTCCTTCATGCAGGGTGGACGTATGGTTCAGCTCAATGTACCTCTGCTGACAATCGTACCTATCCCGTACATCGCTATCCACAGTGTCGACATCAACTTCAAGGCAAGCATCTCGGCTTCGTCTTCCAGTTTCAATGAAACCACCGAAAGCACTTCGATGGGCGGTAGCGCCGACGTTACTGCCGGATTGAAAGTCGGTCCGTTCCACATGGATGCGAAACTGAGTGCCAACTATTCTTCAAAGAAAGACTCCAAGGCGACAGAAGAATCCAAGTACAGTGTGGAATCCACCATCGACGTATCTGTAAAAGCCGGACAGGACAGTATGCCCGCCGGTCTTGCCAAAGTGCTGGAAATGCTGGGCAATTCCCTCGATGTATCGGATGTTAAAGGTTCGCTGGAAGTAAACGCTCAGACTCTTAAGGGAGGCGAGCAACTCATTGTAACCTATAAGAACAAGGACGGTATGTACGAACCTAAACTGATTATCGAAGGCAATACAGATCTTTCTTTCGAAGAATCAGGAGACAGCGCAGTATGTACCCTTCCCAACGAGGACAAGGAGTACACCATCAAGGCCGGTGAACGCAGCGTAACGGTGAAAGTGGTTGCTGCCAAGTAAGGGAAAGCATACTACCCCCCTTTCAGACTTTAACCCTTAACCCGGAGGGTGTGTCAAAACTCGTTTTTTAAGGATTGCACACAGAGACGCTGAGGCGTTCTTTGTAACTCTGTCTTTCATTCACTTTTGGCGCACCCTCATTTTATCCGAATTATTCGTAACATTTATAATTAAAGTATAGCAATGGCACAATTAAATTCAATCATAGGCTCCATCTTGCGTGATATCATCTCCGCACAGCACGAAGCCAACCTATACTCCTATTCCCTCAGCGAGTCGTATGGCAGAGAGGGGAAAGTGAAGGATTTCCAGTTGCCGGGTGTGGTCATCAGCGACATGGAACTGGAACTGAAATACGGCGTACTCAGTACCGCCGAAAATCAGGAGCAATACAATATCCGCTACGGCAAACTTCGCCAGTTCATTCGCAATCTCTGTCCGCAATGCGCCCAAGCGGCTATGACAGCCGCTATACAGGATGTGCTGGTGAAAGACACCACGCGTCCCCCTCATCAGAAAAGGTTCTTTCAGCACCTCGAACAGCACGGTGACGTGTATAAACAGTTCCTCTCATTCCTTACCCGCAACATGAGCAACGCCTTTACGGGAACCCTCTATGAGATAGTGGACAAGGGCAGTGGCGGACTGCTGACGGAAGTCATCCTCGACAAGCAGATGGAGGTTATCCGGAAACGCTTCCTGTATGACACCGACCTCGACCCGCTGTTTGACGGCACCGACGGCAAACAGTTGCGCGAACAAATCACCACTGACATCCGCATGGCTCTGGACGGACTGATCCGCCAGGAAGCAAAAGGCGGAAACTTCAAGCGTACCAAAACCTTCCCGCAACTGGATGTGGCGGTTACGGCAGACGAGCTTGCCCAAATGCCGGAAGAAGCGATTCATTCCTTCAAACTGAAGTTCACGCCTACCACCTGCAACATCAGTTCCCTTGACGAGGACGACCAACTGAATGACTTTGATATGACCAAATAGCCTGACTACTTTAATATAAAAATGAATTATGGATAATACAGATAAGAAAGTAAGCCGCAGCAGTAGCCAAGTGATGGAGCTTCAGCAGCTCATCGCCGGCCCCCTCATCGCTACGATAGAGGCAGACGCGCTTTCGGCACAGAAATACCTCAGCTATTTGCTGAAAATCGCATTCGAGAATTATGACCCGTCCACAGGCAAGACCGGCAAACTGCGCACCCTGACCTTCTCGTATGACGAGCAGGACGTGAACGGTACCCATCGCAAGCAAGTGAGCATTCCGCTCTTGACCCTCGTGCCGCTGCCCCTGTTGCAGGTGCAAGAGGCGGATTTCGATTTCGACATCAAGATTCTCGATGCACTGTCGGAGAACGTGGAGGAGAGTTTCTCCATCGAGCAGGGAAAACATGTAAAAGGAGAGGAACAGGCGGCAGCAGGATTCAAGATGCGCGCCTCGCTTGCGTCGCAGAGTGGAAAGCGCGAAGGCGACCTGCAACAAAGCCTCTCCGCCAACATGAAGGTGAAAGTGAAAATGCGACAGGCCGATATGCCTGCCGGACTGTCCAACCTGCTGCACCTGACAGCCAACAACCTGCAGGTGGAGGACGCCCAAGCGGAGGAGATTACAGACAACAAGGAAGGAGGAAACACTGATGGAAAATAACCCCGCACCCGTACAGCCCCAACCGCAGCAGAAGGCAGGACTGAAGTGCCCCCAATGCGGAGCGTTCATCGAAACCTCCATCTTCCAGCTCATCAGCGGTTCCGCCCTGGTATGTCCCCAGTGCCGCCTGCGGCTGAACATTGATTCCGTAAAGTCACGCAAAGCCATTGAAGCGTTGCGTAAAGTGCACATCGCGCAAGAGAATTTAGAGAACAAAAGCCATTTCAGACGATGAAAAAGAAATTATACCGGCTATACCGGAAAGCCTTTGTCTCCCTTCGGAGGTGTAAAAGGCGTATAGAAGACTACCTGCTCAATCCCGACAACCCCTCCGACAGCACCTTCAAGGAGGATGAACTTGAAACCGTGGAAGACTTGCCGGCAGCAGCGGCAGAGAAAGTGCCGGACGCTCCTCCACCGGCACAGAATCCGGTCGAAGAAGCCTATGCCAGGATGATATTGCTTCCCCACGGAGTGCCCGTAGGCAAGCCGTACAAACGGCAGAAAGAGGTGAGGCGGATGAATGTAGTGAACTTTGCCGAGGCTTATAGCCTGTTTATTAGCCTGGGCGATGTGGCGGAAGCCATAGTGACGAACAAGGGCGGCTACTTTGTCTATAAAATAAGGGACAGTAAAGGCAGCCTCCATTTCGAACTGTCCGCCAAGCCCCGCCGCTACCCCGTCCATGCCATAGCCACGCTAAAGATAACGCCCGATGAGGGCTATGACTTTCCCTTGAAAGAAGTCATATTTTGTGTTGAACCCCAAAATAAAAAAAGAAAATGAAAACAATCAAGAAAGGACAGACAGGCGAAACAGTCGTCTGCCTGCAAGACTACCTCGCCAAACATGGATTGCCCACAGGCGAGAAGGGTGTATTTGACGACATCACACATCAATCCGTAGTGAAATTCCAGCAGGAGCACCACCTCGATGCCGACGGAATAACCGGCTACCGTACCTGGGAAGCCCTCTTCTTGGGCAGTCAGGCTCCGGGCGATGAAAAACTGACCGGCGAGGATTTTTGCCTGGTATCCAACCTGCTGGATTGCGAAGAGGCTGCCCTGAAAGCGGTGCAGCAAGTGGAAACCGGCGGACGCGGCGGTTTCTTCGCTCCCGGAAAGCCCGCCATCCTGTTCGAAGGCCACATCTTCTGGAGCCAGTTGAAGAAACGGGGGATTGATCCCGCCGCTCATGTCGCCGGCAACGAAAATATCTTGTACCCCAAGTGGGAGAAAGGACATTACAAGGGAGGCATGGGCGAATATGACCGGCTGGAACAAGCGCGGAAGATTCACCGCGAGGCAGCAGATGCTTCCGCCAGTTGGGGCATGTTCCAGATAATGGGTTTCAATTATGCCGCCTGCGACGAGCCGGATGTCGATACCTTCGTCAACCACATGGCAGACAGCGAAAGGATGCAACTCGTGCTCTCGGCGCGTTTCATACGCAAGGCAGGTATGCTCCCGGCATTGCAGGAGAAAAACTGGGCGGAGTTTGCGAAGCGGTACAACGGTCCGGCTTATGCCGAAAACCAATATGACAAGAAGCTGGCTGCCGCCTACCTGAAGCTGAAAGCCGGCGTATAGAAGAAAGGTGTGCCAACTATGTATGGAACACAGGGACACTGAGACACAGAGGTTTTATTCCGGACTCTTTTAAAAAAGCTCTGTGACTTTGTGTTCCATTCTGACATATCCTCCTTCCCAATGTCATTCACATGCATAAAATAGTGATTGGGAAAATTGATAATTCTTCTTCTTTCCATTACCGATAAATTAGCGGCTTGATTCATAGCTCGTTGCTTTAGTATGCAGCGAGGATGTCCTGCGTATCTCATGACAATCATTAATATCAAAATATCAAGTCAAATGAAAAACAGTATGAATGAAACGGCTCTGCCCAAGGTATTCCCGTTCTCTGCCGAGAAGGCAATCTTCGTATGGTGTGACGATCCGGAAAGAGACTATTGCCATGTAAAAATCCTGTTGGATGAAATCGTCAGTGTGGTGTACTCGGAGGGCAAACGTCAATGCACCCTTCTTCTCTGTACCGCCGACACCGAAAAGGAGATTGACACAGTGGTCACCCTGGAGGAGATAAGCGCCTATCTGCCCAAAGACCAGTTTGTCCGCATCCGTTGGAACGAGCTTGTCAATCTGGTAAAAGTAGATAAAATCCAAGAGAATGTATTGTACTGCAAGCGGAAGTCTTTCTATATGGACAAGCGCTTTGCCGATAATGTGCTTGCCGGCCTTACCCTAGCGGATATGCATACGCGCGTCAGCGAGGCAAACCGGATGTACTATCATGAGGCAATCTACATTCGTGATGGCGAATGTTACGTACGTGTAGAGTTCCGCCACATCGAATGGATTACCTCCTATCACAACTATTGCGACATTCATGTCACCAACCGCAAAAATCCCATCTGTTCTGTCTTCTCCCTGAGAAAGTGGATGCAGTATCTTCCTGCCGACCACTTCCTGCGCATCAACCGTTCCAACATCATTAATGTGCATTGCGTAGATAAAATCAGCAGCGGTTCATACTATATCCAAGGAACAGAACTCGTTGTGCCCCGGCAACACCGGCGTATTATCAGCGAATTCTTCCACCTTGTGCGGCGCAGCAAAGACAGGTTGTAACAAACTTATTCACAAACCGCCTGTTCAGCCTTTTCTTTCTTCCGCCTCCATTTCCCGACTTACCTTTGTATCGCAAGCTTACAAGAATAATAATAAACGGCGGGTTCCGAAAAGCCGATGAGAGAGTAGGAAGATAATTTAATTTATTATGGATATCAAAGATTTGAAGAACGTTATCAAGCAGTCTGCTATGTATGGAAACGATGAATATGGCAACGCTTTTGACGATACAAATGCATGTCGCGAAAAGAACCTGTCTTTTCCTACAGAAATCATAGCACGCAAAGGCGCTATTGTGGATAATCTCGGATTTGTCTATGGCAACATACTGTTGGTACATGGCGGTACTGGCGGCAACCCGATGAAGTTCACACTTGAAAAAGACGAGCACATTATCCGCGTGTCCGGTTCACAGGAACGCTTCGACAATGTAATGCTGATTCAGTCACTGGAGTTTGAGACGGACAAGAAAAGAGTATTCTCCGTAGGATACCCTTCCCAAAACGGACGCTTCGACTATCGTGTCGAACCCGGCTATGGCATCTGTGCCATGTACGGCCGTTCGGCCAATTATCTTGGCGCTATCGGTTTCTATGCCCGCAAGGTGAATATGGAAAACAACGATGTTTTCGGCGGAATGAAAGGGAAATTCGGACTTTAACACGCCGATTCCTTAAGGTATAAATTATATGACGGTTACAGTATGGCTATATGCCCTGTAACCGTCATTTTTATAGTAAAAGACAAACTGCCGTCTCCGAGTCATCTGTCCTTTCGTTCCCTTTTCTATCACCTTTCAGTTTCTCAGTATCTTTATAATATACTTCCCCGGCATGGCGATTTGCGTTCCCAGTCGCGTTGTGTTCAGTTCGTACAGTATCTTCCATATTTTCCCTTTCAATCTTCCGAAGTCCGATAACCTCAGGATAGCGTTAAGGTCCTTGACGTCGGTTATTTTCCGGCGTTTCAGTTCTTCAAGCAATCCCGGGTAGTTGTGGGTCGTGGTATTGAGTGCATACGCAGGTGGAGTGAGAATAATTCCTCCTTCTTCCCTCTCCGTCTCCCCTTGGGGAGATATAGAGGGGGAGTTATTTATTTCATTCTTCTTATCTGTTGCTAAAGCGTCGCCTGCCTTGCTGTTTCTGATTTTCAGTTGGTTGGCCAACCCGCCACGGCGTCCGCTCTCTTTGTTTGCTTCGCGTCGGGCTTCCAAGGGTTCCATCCTCTTGACAAGTCCGGGCGACAGAAACGTCGTGTCCTCTACGCGAAACAGTTCGTAGTCCCTTATTACACGCTCTATGGTAGGCACCGATACCCGCGCTTTTCGTGCCAAGGTTTTCAGCACTACCAGGGAACCCTTATAGTCACTTTGCTGCCGCAGGAATTCGATGAGTATCCAGTAGATGCCCAACCCTCTCATCCCTTCTTTTTCTATCAACTTCATTATCTTGGAGTTATTAGAAGCATTACTGTTATGCGGGAAATAGCTTTCCATGGTCAGTATCCCATTCCTTTCCAACTAATCAGATTCTCTATCTGAAAAGTTCTCCAATTCTCTTCTTCGGCATCCCAATAGGGCATTGTCCCTTTCATCTCCAGAAAATGGAATTGCTTATGAAAGAAACTCTGATAGGGAAGCAGAGTACCGATGCGCATACAAAAGGTACCGTCTTGTTTGCGGAAAGCTATCATGACATATTCTTTCTTCATGCGCTTCATCATGCGAAAACAACTCCCTTCTGCATCCGCGGCCGCTTTTCCGCTAAATCCTTTTCTTATTAAACCACGTATCAACCGTTTGTTTTTTACCCTTGCAGTCTGTGCCGCCGAATTCTGTGTAATCATGTTCAATTTAATTGTTAATGAAAGTTAGTATTCTTTGCATTTCAGCAAAAAAAGGGTGTCACCATATATGGTTGAGGTGACACCCTGTAGGCTTTAAGGTGACACCCTGTAGGTCTTAAGGTGACACCCTAATTCTTCTTTGCTGAAACCGCTGCAAAGTTAGGTTCTTTTTAGAACGCTAACTAATCGCGTTTTTTGCAGGAAATCCCCTTTGAAACGGGATTTTTAATCGTCTTTTTTGTCGGGATGGGTAAGGCGGGTGACAACTTCCTGTATTTCTCTTCTCACACTTCTTTCTTCCGCCTCTTTTTCAACCCCTTTGCTATTGTATTTTAGGCAGAAAAGGGTTAGCAGTGTTTTGATATAAGGGCGGTTTTCTTTTCCGGTGATGCCGTTGTCAATCAGAATTTGAGCAAAAAGCCTGATTAATTCTCCTTTGTGCTTCTTGACGACGAGTGGGGACGTAATCTTCTCATTCCTTGGTGATTCTCGTTTTTTTTATATTTAAAGGTGATAACGATATTCTCCAATTCAATTTCTAAAGTCTCTTTTTCTAAAAAATCTAATTTTACATTCATTTGAGTTGCATTTATTGAGGTTTATATAAGGCTGCAAAGATAGTAAAAAAGTAAATTAACTTATAATAAGATTTTTTCTGCGAGGACGATTTTGATATATAAGATGTTGTAAATCAATTAAATATGATGGAGAAATGAGGGTGTTTTTTAAACGTTCGTTTGATGGATGCAAATATACGTGTGTTTTTGGTAATGACAAAATTTTTAAGGAAATATATTTCATGATTGTTAGCTGTAAGTGATAATAGTCAGATATTCAATGATATAATCTGTTTGTTCATATAAAATATCTCATTTTCTATTTTTACAAGAAAGAAATTCTACTACCGTTTTTAAAAAGTGTTTTTCAAACGAACGTCTAAAAAACGTTTTTTATGTACAACACGTTCGTTTACAGCTCTTTAAGAGCATCTTTTTAACATAACTGTTTCTTTGCCTCCTTTTTCCGTGATGGTGGGTCGCTTAGAAATAATATGAATGCAGACTAACTCGCTGAAAATAATCGCATTACATGAATTAACCGGGAGGTATTTCACTACTCCGGTGTCCCTAAAGAACATCCTTTTTTGATGGATAAACTGCAAATGAATTGGTTTGCCGTGCGTGTATCCTATAGTCGTGAGCTGGCTTTGAAAGCCGTTCTCGACGAGAAGCACATCGAAAACTTCATCCCGATGCGCCACGAATATATCACCAAAAACGGTAAACGTACCCGCAAATTGGTGCCTGCCGTGCACAACCTGGTGTTTATTCATTCCACCCGTCAGTGTATCGATGAATTAAAAGAGCAGTTAGGCATTAAAATCCCCATTCGTCTTATCATGAATCGGGAGCTTCGCTGTCCGATAATTATTCCCGATGCCCAGATGCGCAATTTTATCCTCGTGGCAGGCACTCACGATGAGGCCGTCCTCTACATCGACCCCGTGGAACTTTATTTGGTGAAAGGCCAGAAGGTGCGCATCACCGGCGGTATCTTCGAAGGCGTTATCGGCGAGTTTGTCCGTATCCGCCACGACCGTCGTGTGGTAGTCAGTATCGAAGGGGTTATGGCAGTCGCCACCACTTACATTCATCCATCCCTCGTAGAACCAATTGTCGAATCTTAAATAAAACCGTTGTGGACTTTACGTTCCACTTGGCGAAACTCATAAATCCTATCATTGTTATATGAATTCTGAAGCTACAACTTTGTACTCTATGGCCCATGAGCTATTGAATTTGGGCATGGATGGAAGTCCCATTTATAGCGACCATCTTGCCCGCCTGAATCGTGAAGTCTATGAACTTGCCATCAAGTTGTGCAGCGCCACCACTTCCGCTCCTGAAGAAGAAGCCCAGCTTTGCGTCAGCCTTTTGTTGGCACTGAATGCCACCTATCACGACAATGGCCGTAAGCAGCAATACATTCAGCGCTTGCTGGACCGCAGTTTTGAGGTTCTTCCCAAGTTATCGGCTTCCCTCCTCAAAGTCCGTCTCCTGACTTACTGCTACGCCGAAGTCTACGAAGACGCCCTTGCCCGTGAGGCCCATACCATTATCGACACTTGGAACAAGTCTTCCTTGACCCTCGAACAAGTGGATATCATCGAGGAACTGAAGAACGTCGAAGAAAACCCGTATCCGTTCGAGGTACTTGAAGAATGAAATTCTCTTTCTCTCTCCCTCTCGTAATATTTCGTAATTTATAATTCAATAAGTATGGAACCAACTGAAAAAGACGACCATTTCATTCCCGATGGTATGAATGCCTTCGAGCGTAACACAAAGCGAATTGGTGACTGTCTTCTTGCACTTGGCGCGCTCATCTTCTTTTCACCTTTATTCCTGATATGCTACATTGCCGTAAAGCGTGAGGATGGCGGTCCTGCCATCTTCAAGCAGGAGCGTATCGGTCGCTTTGGCCGCCCTTTCAACATCTACAAGTTCCGCAGCATGAAGTTGGATGCCGAGAAGAAAGGTCCCGCCCTCTATGCCGGCGGCAAGGACGAGCGCCTTACGAAAGTCGGTAAATTCCTTCGCGAGCACCATCTCGATGAGCTGCCCCAACTGTGGAATGTTTTCTGTGGCGACATGGCCTTTATCGGTCCCCGTCCCGAGCGCCAGTTTTATATCGACCAAATCATGAAAGAAGACCCCCGCTACCGTTATCTCTATCAGATACGTCCCGGAGTAACCTCCTACGCCACCCTCTACAACGGCTATACCGACACCTTAGAGAAAATGCTCCGTCGCCTTCGCTACGACCTTTTTTATCTCGAACATCGCTCCTGGGGCTTCGATTTCAAGATATTGTTTATGACGTTTATGCGGATAGCATTTGGTAAGAAATTTTAAGTATTTGTTTACTTAACCATTGGGGGATGAATATGGAAGAATATGATTTCATACCCCCCGTTTAGACTCTATGTTGTTCGGTATTTAAGTTTATGGAAATTGCTTGATGAATTTCGTCGTATCCTAAAAGCCTTTTGGTATGTTGAAAGAACTCAGCCGCTATTTGCGTTTTGTATTTTCTGATGGGAGTTACTAATTTTATTTCAGTTAGAGTATTTAATGGTTTAAACTTAGCATAGGACATTAGTTCATGACCTGATTATCCTTCTTTATGGGCATTCACTCCTGAGATAGAACGTTTAGAAGTCGTTAACGGAATGAATTTCAATAGAGCGCAGGACAAGAGAGTCTAGCAATATGGCGGTTATCATTTCTATTCGTATTGTGTTTCATAACAATTTGCTTTAAATTACTGTGGTTCTAAAATTTATTGAAAGTATTTAGGTACTTCTCCCTTTTGTTACTCTATTACTTTTTTATTCTGTGTTATGTAGTAACTGTCTCTTATACACATCTGACGCTGCCGACGAAGCTAGAAGTG
>ENA-OYYE01000240-OYYE01000240.1-human-gut-metagenome-genome-assembly--contig:-NODE-240-length-34808-cov-8.322073_pt1 | contig 34808 bp, 23 predicted proteins | sample MGYA00243244_ERZ653437 | MGnify/ENA primary metagenome ERZ653437 (study PRJEB26926, sample SAMN06165130) | human gut metagenome | biome: ENVO:00009003; feature: ENVO:2100002; material: ENVO:00002003...
CGCGACCCTAACCTTGGCAAGGTTATGCTCTACCAACTGAGCTATTTCCGCGTTTGCGGTTGCAAAGGTAGATATTTTCCTTAAAACTGCAAACATTCCGCAAACTTTTTTCACGCCAATTTGCCACTATTCCTTGCTTGAAAGCAGCAGGCTTTTGATTATCAACTCATTCGGTCGCGATAATCTTCGTAAGAAAATTGCTTGAAGATTTCAGCTTTCCCTTCTTTTGTCCACAGTGCAATGGCGGGGTGATGGATTCCGTTGAACATATTTGTCTTTACCATCGTATAATGTATCATATCTTCGAAGACGATACGCTCGCCGATTTGCAGTTCGTGGTCGAAGCTCCAGAAGCCCATATAGTCGCCGCTCAGGCAGGAGTTTCCGCCCAGGCGGTAGACATGCGGCCCGTCACTGCCCATTTCCGCACCCCGCACGGCAGGCTGGTAGGGCATTTCCAGGCAGTCGGGCATGTGGCAGGTGAAGCTGACATTAAGGATGGCTGTGCGGATTCCGCGGTTTTCCACGATATCCACCACTTCGGAGGTCAGCACGCCCGTCTGCCAGGTAAAGGCGGAACCCGGTTCCAGAATGAGGCGCAAATGCGGATAACGCGCTTTCAGGTCCAGCAACAGTCGCACCAGATGTTCCACATCATAGTCCCGGCGCGTCATCAAATGGCCGCCGCCCAGGTTCAGCCAGCTTATCTGCGGGAACCAGCGGGAGAACTTCTCCTCCAGATGCTGCAACGTGCGTTCCAGCTCGTAGGAAGACGACTCGCAGTGACAGTGACAGTGGAAGCCCTCGATGCCTTGCGGCAAGACGTCGGGAAGCTGTTCCGCCATGACACCGAAACGAGTGCCGGGGGCGCAAGGGTTATACAGTTCGGTTTCCACTTCCGAATATTCGGGGTTGACGCGGATGCCGCAGGAGATGTCCTGCCCCGCAGCCTGGGGATAAAAGCGATGGAACTGGGATAATGAATTGAAGGTGATGTGGCTGCTGCACCGCATAATTTCAGGGAAGTCCGCTTCGGTATAGGCGGGAGAATAGGTGTGCGCCTTGCTGCCGAATTCTTCCAGCGCCAGGCGGGCTTCGTACACCGAGCTGGCTGTGGAATGGCGGATGTATTCGCGGAATATCGGGAACGAACGCCACATGGCGAAGGATTTGAAGGCGAGGATAATCTCCACGCCGGTACGGTCGGCAACGCTCTTTATCAGTGTGAGGTTCTTCCTCAGCAGTTCTTCTTCCATGATGTAACAGGGAGAAGGAAACAGGTCGAAATCTTTATCAGTCATCTTTTTGCTGTCTATATGTTAGCACATACTTCTATATTTTTTACCATTTACAGAAAACTCCGGCTACCCCCTCTACAATACCTTCTGAGGCCTATTTATTTCCGCCGGGAAAATTTACTAAAATTCCACCCGAAATTTAGTAAAAATCGGGAAGGTTTTTACTAAAAACGGAAAAGGGTGATGGTAAGCACCTCTTTATGTAAAGAATATCCACCTACCCTATCACTTTGAACCGGGCAAAGCGAAGCAACAATTGCTTGTCTCCGGCATTCTTGAAGCGGATGGTCGCCTTGGCGTTATCCCCCTCTCCTTCCACCTTCAGCACTTCGCCCAGACCGAAACGTTCGTGCTCTATCAACTGGCCGGGAACTACACCGGTAATCCCTGCACCTCCCGAAACGCCGGAGGCGGACGAGGAGCCGGAAGCAGCGGGCGTCACCCGCTTCAGTTTACGGGGAACGCTCGGAGCGATAATTTGTTGTCGCGGACGTGGAGTTTCTTCTTTCCTGGCAGAAGGAGTATCTTCCGACCTATTATTATATAAGGTACGCGCGTACCCTCCTTCATTCTCGCGCCGGAACAATTCCGCCCCTTCGTCTATGCGGCGACTGAGCACGGCGTCTTGCGGCAGGCTGAGGAAACACATGTCGATATCCTTCAGGAAACGGCTGGGGCTGCAAAACTCCATCTTGCCATAGCGATACCGGCTCTTGGCATAGGACAAGAAGCAATGGTCTTCCGCGCGGGTGATTGCCACGTAGAACAAGCGCCGTTCTTCCTCCAGAGCGCGTGGCGAGTCGCCTACCATGCCGCTGGGAAACAGGTTTTCTTCCATACCCACCACGAACACGTTCCGGAACTCCAGACCTTTGGCGGAATGTACCGTCATCAGCGTAATCTTCTCGCCGTCGCTGTCTTTATCGGAATCCTGGTCGGTGAGCAGGGAGACTTCGGAAAGGAAGTCGCTCAGCGAAATATTGGCGTTGCCTTCTTCCTGCCGCTGGGCGCAGAAGTCGCTCATGCCGTTCACCAGTTCCTCGATATTCTCCTTCCGGCTGAGGTTTTCCGGCGAGTTGTCCTGGCACACATCGTTGATGATGCCGGAGCGGGTGATAATCGCCGTACCTACCTCGTAGGCATTCTTCCGGGGAGCATCCTCGATGAAGCCGGCAATCAAATCGCGGAAGCCTTGCAGCTTGCCGATAGTCCCCTTGTTGAAGTCCAGCCCGTAGGTAAGCGGTTCGCAAAGCACCGTCCACAGGCTGACGTTGTGCTCGGTGGCAGCGGCGATAATCTTTCCGATAGTCGTATTGCCGATGCCGCGCGCGGGATAGTTAATGATGCGTTTCAGGGCTTCTTCGTCGTTGGGATTGACCACCAGGCGGAAGTAGGCGATGACGTCTTTTATCTCCTTCCGCTGGTAGAATGACAGACCGCCGTAGATGCGGTAAGGCATTCCATGCTTGCGCAGGGCTTCCTCGAAGACGCGGCTTTGCGCATTGGTGCGGTACAGGATGGCAAAATCGGAATAGGCATACTTCTCGCGGCGGCGCAGCTCGGCTATCTTGTTGATGACGATATCCCCTTCCTCCACATCGCTGTAAGCTTGGAAGACGCCGATGGCTTCTCCCTGCTCTTTCTGTGAGAAGACTTCTTTGGGTATCTGCCGGTGATTCTTCTTTATCAGACTGTTGGCGGCGGAGACAATGGTCTGCGTGGAGCGGTAGTTCTGTTCCAGTTTGAAGACCTTGGTATCGGGATAGACTTTCGTAAAATACAGGATGTTGTCGATGTCCGCCCCGCGAAACGAATAGATGCTCTGGGCGTCATCCCCTACCACGCATACGTGCTGATGCTCTTTGGCCAACTGCAACACGATGCTGTGCTGGGCATAGTTCGTGTCCTGATACTCGTCCACCAGGATATAGCGGAACTGCGCCTGATAGCGGGCAAGCACATCGGGATGGTCGCGGAACAAAAGGAAAGTATAGACCAGCAAGTCGTCGAAGTCCATCGCATCGGCCTGCCGGCAACGCTCCCAGTAGCGGCGGTAGATGTCGCGGATGGCGGGCATCTTGGCGGCGCTGTCGCTTTCGTAGGCCTCCTTGTTATTGGCATAGCCGGCGGGCGACACCAGGTGGTTCTTGGCATTGGAGATGCGCGCCTGCACCACGCCCGGCTTATAGACCTTTTCGTCCAGCCCCATCTCCTTGATGATGGAGCGCAGCAGGCTTTTGCTGTCCGCCGTATCATAGATGGTGAACTGCGAAGTGAAGCCGATATGCCGCGCCTCGGCATGTAATATCCGCAGGAAGATGGAGTGGAACGTCCCCATCCACAAGTGGCGGGCACGCTCGATGCCCACCTGGCGGGCGATACGCTCTTTCATCTCCCGGGCCGCCTTGTTGGTGAAGGTCAGCGCAAGGATATTCCAGGGTTGGTAACCGTTTTCAAGCAAATAGGCGATTTTGTATGTCAGCACACGTGTCTTTCCCGAACCCGCACCGGCTATCACCAGTGAGGGGCCGTCGTTGTAGAGCACGGCAGCGCGCTGTCCTTCGTTCAGTTCTTCTATATAGTCGGACATATTCCTTATCTTCTAAATGAGTTAACTTAGTGCAAAGATAGAAAAAGCTGCGGACACGGGCGAACTTTTGGCGGCAATATCGTGTTAGTATAGTCAGTAGGGAAAGTTTCAAAAACAATAATTGAACTTATGAATACGATATTAATCTCTTTAATGATGATGATTATGACTCACGAAATGCCAAGACTTCCATACGCACACAATGCGCTGGAACCTGTAATCAGTCAGCAAACAGTGGATTACCACTACGGTAAGCACCTTCAAACGTATGTAAACAACCTCAACAACCTGGTTCCGGGTACGGAATATGAGGACAAGGATCTGGTGACCATCGTTGCCACCGCACCCGACGGCGCTATCTTCAACAATGCGGGTCAGGTGCTGAACCATACCCTGTATTTCCTGCAATTCTCTCCCAATCCGTCGCAAAGCGAACCGACGGGAAAGTTGGCGGAAGCCATTAACCGTGACTTCGGCAGCTTCGAGAACTTCAAGAAAGAGTTCAACGCGGCAGCCGTAGGGCTGTTCGGTTCGGGCTGGGCATGGCTGTCGGTGGACAAGGACGGCAAGCTGCACATCACGAAAGAGGCGAATGGTAGCAATCCGGTTCGCGCCGGACTGACTCCCCTGTTGGGATTCGACGTGTGGGAACATGCCTACTACCTGGATTACCAGAACAAACGTGCCGACCACATCAATGATTTGTGGAAAATCATCGACTGGGAGGCGGTGGGTAACCGGATGAATTAATTTTCAGGCACGGATTACGCGGAAAATCACGGATAAGTTTTAAGACAGAAGAACAAAAGAACATATTCTTAGGTAGTATGCTTATTTGTTCTTTTGTTCTTTTGTCTTTTTGTCTTAAAACTTATCCGCGAAATCCGTGTCATCCGTGCCTGAAATTTATCTCCCCCGCCGGCAAGCATAAGTTTCCCTACCCTCTCTTCCCCACTCTAACATATTTTAAAGAAAAACATTGGCATCTGTAGGATGTATTGATTAACTTTGCTAAACTTAAATGTTTAACAAAAAATGAAACTCATTGTAGTCACAGCGCCCACATTTTTTGTGGAAGAAGATAAAATTATCACGGCACTTTTCGAAGAAGGGTTGGATATCCTGCACCTCCGGAAACCGGAAACTCCGGCAATGTTTGCAGAAAGGCTGTTAACGCTCATCCCGGAAAAGTATCACCGGCGCATCGTGACGCATGAGCATTTCTATCTGAAGGAGGAGTTCAACCTGATGGGCATCCACCTGAACGTGCGCAATCCCAAAGAGCCGCACGACTATTCGGGGCATGTAAGCTGCACCTGTCATTCGATAGAGGAATTGAAAAACAAAAAGCATTTCTACGACTACGTATTCCTCAGCCCGATATATGACTGCATCACCAAACAGAACACCCTTTCGGGCTTTGAACCGGAAGAGCTGAGAAAAGCGGGAAAAGACAAGCTGATAGACAGTAAGGTGATGGCGCTGGGCGGAATCACGCCCGATAACATTCTGCAAATCAAAGATTACGGCTTTGGCGGCGCAGTGGTATTAGGCGACCTGTGGAGTAAGTTCAATGCCTGCACCGACCGCGATTACCTGGAAGTAATCCGCCACTTCAAGAAGCTGAAAGAGATGGCGGACTAAAACTTGCCGTACACATTGTATTCCAGCCCGGCAGGCAGGGTGAAGTAAAAAGTAGAGCCTTCTCCTTTTTTCGACTCCACGCCGATACCTCCTCCGTAATGTTCCACGATGGATTTCGAGATGGAAAGCCCTAAACCCGTTCCGCGGATGTTGTAGTTCATCTTCACGAAACGTTCGAAGATGGCGCGGCGTCCTTCTTCTTCGATTCCGCAACCGGTATCGGCTACGTAAAAATAGAAATTACCGTTGCTCAGCCGACGGTATCCTACCCTCACACTTCCCTCATCGGTAAACTTCAATGCGTTCCGCACCAGATTGTCAATCACCTGGGTGAACCGCACCCGGTCTATCATCAGGCGGCACTGGGGCAGTTGTTCCACAAACTCCACCTGGATGCCCGAAGGATGGGAACGCAAGTTGGCGGAAACGCAAGTCTCCATAATGGCGGCGTTGACATCGACCTCGCCGTCGTTATATTCCATCGTATTGGCCTCTATCTTGGAGTAGTCCAGCAAATCATTGACCAGTTGCAACAGCACATCCTTGTTTTCATTGATTTCTTTCAGGAAGACCGCGCGTTCTTCTTTGCTCAGGTTTTCCGATTCGGCAAGTATGTTGGTGAATCCTACGATAGCGTTCAGCGGGGTACGAATCTCGTGGGTCATGTTGGCGATGAAGGCGTTTTTCAACTGGCGGCTCTCCTCTGCCACCTCATTCAGTCTTTTTAGTGTTTTTACCCGTCGGGACTTGCTGATAGACACGATAATCATAATCACCAACAGCAAGAAGAAGATTACCGCAAAACAAATCACCAATATCTGATTCTTCTGATAGAAATCAGCTCCCCACTGTGCAAACATTGCAGTAATCATTGGATTCATAGTCGTTTATTCTTTTGTATTTTACGGCAATATAAAATTATGTGGATGCAAATATAGTAAAGAAACACCAATACCGAAGTATGTCGCCCCTGTTTTTTGTTCTTGATATTATATAATTTATCTCCTTTCTTTTAATAGTTTTATAATAACATTCTTATCTTTTAGGTTGGAGTCAAGACGGTTTATCTGTGTATTCAAACTATCAAGCTGTTCTTTTAAAAGCCTGATAGTTTCTTTTTGAGATTCAACAGCATCTTTGGAAAGCTGTGCCGCAAGTTCATTATCACCAATAGTATTATTTGCATTACCGTTCAATGTGACAGCCGCAAGGTATGCGGAGATTTGATACGACATCGAACAGAACAGGGTAAAGAAATTAAAGTCCAAGGCTTGACACACCTTTAAAAGCTTGGTGGTTTCCATTGTTTCCCGTTCAAGGGTGCGATTGACGCGTTGTTGGGGTACACCAATTTTGCGCCCGAACTCAGATTTACTAAGCCCTAGTTCAAGACGGCGTTTGTCAATTGCTTGTCCGATATGTACAGGCTTTACGTCTATATTCATAGCTAAAACATTAATTATTGAAGATTAAATAGAAAACATCAAACAAATATTTGGTAGAGTAAATTCCTGATAGTCCATATTGTTCAGATATTAAATGGTTGCTTGATGATAAACCTGTGGCTCGGACGACACATTATATATGTAGTCTCCACAGCACACTAACAGACACTTGCTGCCATAGTAGAGTCTTTTCATACCTCTTACGCTTCCTGTCTTGTGGAAGTTAGGAAAGCGGTCAAGTTCAGCCCTCCTGCTTTGCTCGATTGTTATTTTCCTTACTCGCATAATCATTCTATTTTTAGGCTTTCAATTCTTTTCCCTTTTGTTAAGTTCCTTTGAGCTTCGTAGTCGGGAGAACCGTTTTTCGTGCAGGGCAATCAAAAAAATGCCGCCCCATCCTTCCGGAAAACAAGTCGTTTTTGCGGACAAACATTCAAGCTTAAGCCTATTTTCCTAAGACCGTTGCTATTGTAAAAACCTGCAAAATGAAGCAAAGTGTAGTCTTGCAGGTTTTCTCTATGGCAACGTACTGGATGCATCCCAGTCGCAAAGCCAATCGGCAGAAACTTACTAGGTGTCATAGACACGGAATAAGTCTGTCAAAAGTATCTTCCAAATGCCTTATGACTTTCGGCATCGCATGAAATACGATTGGTCGGAAGTCTGGAGGCGACATTTGTAAATTAAGCGGTCTAAACTGCAAAAGGAAATCATTTCAATGCGTAAAATTCTCCTTTATAATTTCATCAGCCATAGTTACCTTCGCAGAAGCAGAAGCAGCTAATCTTTTTTTAGGGGATAGTAGGTCTCTGAACAACTCTACTATAATTCCAAAAAGGATTAGATTATTATAAAAAAGAGAATGTATTTTCTTTTTAAAATGAAATGGTTTCTGTATAAATTCAAAGAAGCAGGTGTTAATCCTTTGGAGCGGTTCTCGGATATGTGGACTCTCATTGAATGGTTTTTGAATATTTAGGTATCTTACCATAAACAAACTCTCATAATAATAAGGTGGTGTATTCTTATGTGGGGTTTGCCATCTTATCATTGTAAACCACAATAAAACGAACAGATGCAACTCTTGAAAAATGGCGTATTCAACAATTTCTTTACTTATGGATAGTTATTTTTCCACTTTGATAATGATATTGATTGAAAAAGCATTACTTTTGTATCTGATATAAAAAGATGTACTATATGGAAAATAAAGATTTGAACCGACTAAAAGTGATATTGGCAGAAAAGAAGCGTACCAATAAATGGCTCGCCGAACAATTAGGGAAAGACCCTGCCACTATTTCTAAATGGTGTACCAATAGTGCGCAACCCACATTGGAAAACCTGCTCCAGATAGCAAAATGTTTAGAAGTGGATATTAATGAATTGGTTCGGCAATAAAAGTAGATAATAACTGTATGATGAATAAATACAACAGTCCATATTCGGCAACGATTACGGGATGCGCATTCTTGTATAACGAGTTTGTGCGCATTCTTCCCTTGCTTATGGATGAGAATGCGGCGGAATTGCTGAAAGACGAAGTGCAAAACAACCGCATATTGCAAGTAAACTCCCAAAAGGCAAGGCAAACTTTTATAAACGAGTTCAAACGTCGATATTATGCTGCCCCCGCTTCATTTTGGGCGCACTTTGTCACGTTGGGCGAGCCTGCCCAACGGATAGGATTGCTTTATGCTATATTGAAGGCTTACAAACTGGTTTTCGATTTCCATTTCAATGTCACCATTAAGCGATGGAACTCTGTTGAACAGACATTGTGCAAAAATGACATTATGAGAGAATTTAGCGAACTATCTTCAAGGGATGCGTTTGTGGACAGTTGGACTGACAACACCAAGGACAGGTGTGCCAGCCAATACCTGACCATCTTGCGCCAGTCGGGATTGTTGCAGGAAAAAACGGATGAGCTTCAAGCCCCTCGACTGGAGACTTCCGATTATGAGTATTATGTGCGTAGCGGTGAAGAGTGGTTCTTGGAAGCCTGCCTGCTTTATCCCTACGAAGTGAATAACATAAAAAAGCAGCTATTATGAAGAGTATGTCTATACAGGAGCTATATGACTATCTCAATAGTCCGGAGTTCCAAAACGTAAAAAGTGGTAACATCTTCTACAACTACTATATATATCAATATCCTGCCACCAAAGAGTATGAAATGAGGCGGCAATTAGTGGTATTCAAGCAAAACCTTGAACGCCCCACCAGCTTTGTCAATGCCATGCTGTTGGATTTGTTCCAAGTGTTTTGCGATTATCTGAAAACGGAGAAGTTCGGACCGGACAGTTTATTCGATGTGACATTAGAGGATGACCGGACACAACCGGACATAGTAACTGCCGAATTGACTAACGAAGCCAATTCAGATAACTTTATCAGTTACATTCACGACCGCATCAACCAACATCTCGATGAAAACGACGGACTGAACAAACCCTACATATTCATCTATGGCATAGGAAAGATGTTTCCTTATTTGAGAACCAACGTATTCCTCACACGCTATGAGAAATACAACGATACGTCGCGTTATAAAATCATCCTTTTCTATCCCGGACACCAAGAAGGCAACTCCTTCTCCTTGTTCGATACGCTGGATGATGCACACACCTATCGTGCCACCTTATTAGTCAACAAATAAATCCATACCGAAATGAAATTCAAAGAACTATATGAAAAAGGACTCGACCGGAAAGTGAACCCTGCCGTTTCCGCATCCGATTTGAGCGAAGACACTGTTCTCACCGAAATCGTGGAATATGTGTTCACGCAAGAGATTATTGTCAACTTATACAATATATTGACCAACATCAAGCTGAACCAAGGCAGTCATATCGGTATTTGGATTAACGGCTACTATGGTTCGGGTAAGTCACACTTCCTGAAATATGCCAGCTATTGCTTGTCAGACAAATATAGTGAAATGGCTTTTATCCGATTGATGGAAGCCACCCAAGAAATGCTGCTCAGCGAGAAAGATGCCACGGAACTTGAAAAGGTTGGTGTGTCCCTCTCCGAATTGAGTGCCCTTCAAAACTGGTATGTGAACAAGGCGGAAGTGGAAATGGTGATGTTTAACATTGGCGATGTGCACGATGCCAACGTGGAACGTACCAATACCTTTACCACCATCTTCTGGAACCAGTTCAATGCGAAGCGCGGCTACAACTCCTTCAATCTTCCGATGGCGCAATATTTAGAGAAGGCTCTTGATGATGACGGGAAGTTCGAGGAGTTCAAGGAGTATGTTAAAGCCAAGGGGTACGACTGGGAACGCAATATCTCGCGCTTTGCAGCCGGACGACTGGACTTGGCGTTACAGATGGCAAAAGAGGTGGATTCAGACCTTGCCATCGACGTGATTCGTGAGCGTATCAAGAACAACGACATCAATGTTTCGGTGGAAGCGTTTGCGGCTGAAATGAAAGAATACATCGAGCGTAAGAACAACCGTAACTTCCGCATCCTCTTCTTCGTGGACGAAGTGAGCCAGTTCATCGGTGAGCATCGCGACCTGTTGCTACAGCTCCAGTCGTTGGTGAAGCGGCTCGATGAAGTATGCGAATCGCAAGTGTGGATTTCGTGTACCGCCCAGCAGACCTTGGAAGATGTGGTGAAGAATGTGGGCGGCAGCGACACCAATCCGGAAGACGAAGTTGGCAAGATTCTCGGTCGCTTTGAAGTTCGCGCCTCCTTGCAGGGCACAAGTCCCGAATACATCACGCAAAAACGTATTTTAGACAAGAAAGGTGAAGTGGAAATACAATTAGGCGAACTCTTTGAGGAGAAGAAAGCCATGCTCGATGCCCAGTTCATTCTGCCCAGCACCTACCAATCCTACAAAAACAAGGATGACTTTGCAGCTTTCTATCCCTTTGTTCCCTATCAGTTCCAGCTGATTATGAAGGTGCTCAACTCCTTTGTGGATATGAACTACGTGGATAAGCAGGTGAAGGGTAACGAACGTTCGTTGCTGAATATCACCTTCTCCATAGCCAAGGAAACCGCTGAATGCGAGGTGGGCGAGTTTGTGCCATTCGACCGTTTCTTTGGTGCTATGTTCCAAGGCTCCATGCAGCACCTTGGCCAACGTGCCATGGCCAACGCTCGTCAGGCATTGGAACTGATTGACGATGAACAGAAGCAAGCATTCTACCGCCGCGTAGTCTATATACTCTTCATGGTCTGCAACCTTTCGGATGCCGACAAGCAAAGTTTCTCGGCTACCATCGACAATATTGTTACCCTGCTGATGACCAAGGTGGATGCCAACAAAGCCGTCATCAAGGAAGAGGTGTCGCAAGTACTCTCCTTCCTGATGGATAAGGCGGTGATACGCAAGATTAAGACAGACAACGGTGCCGAAATCTATGAGTTCTATACCGAAGAAGAGTCGAAAGTGGCTCAGATTATCAAGAACCAACGGGTGGACAGCAACACTTATACCGAAGAACTCTATAAAATCATCTACGACCATTTCGGCTTTTCCGCTTCTACCAATAAAGAGAATTTTGCTACTCGCTCGTTTAATGTAGGTGGTAATGTGAATGATAAGAATATTCTTTCCAACAATCCGGATGTAGTGGTTGACTTCCTCACTACGGCAAGCACCGATTCGCCCGACCAGTTTGCCTTTACCAACCAAGCCAACCACTTGGTATTTTTCCTCTATCCACTTTTTAAAGACAATCAGGAGCTTCTCCAAAACTTCCTGTACTATTGCAGTGTGCAGTGTTTCGCACAGGAGCCAGCCATTAGTGAAGAGCGTCAGCGCACCAAGCGACTCTTCCAAGACCGTGCCAAGGAAATGTACCAAAAGGACATCCGCCCCAAGTTCCGCGACTTGCTCGACAGTTGTCCCGTTATCTCCGGACAGGAGATTCTTCCGCAATCCGTATTGGGTACGGCTAAGAATAAGGAGCGTTACAAAGCAGCCATGAACCGCCACTTGCAAAACCTGTATAGTTTTGCAGCATTGGTCAATGGCGCAGAGTTTCCCAAAACCGCCGGTGAACTTCCTGCAAAAATACTTCGTCCCATCGAAGCCACTTTGATGGAAACGCCATTGTCAGTACCCGAAAAGAAGGTAAAAGACTATCTCGACCGTTCGCCCCACGATGTCACCGTGGCAGATGTGGTGCGCCAGTTTGCCAAAGTGCCCTACGGCTGGGCAGACAGTTGCAGCATCTATGTGGTAAACGAACTGGTTCGCCGCCACCTTTATGCGTTCAACTATAACAACAATCCCAATGTAAGCCGCGAGGAGATAGCCCGCAACATCGTGCGTGAGTCCAATCGTTTCACCATCGAACCTGCCAAAGCCATTTCGCAAGACATCCTGAACAACTTCATCGAAGCGTGGAAGCACATCTTCAATGTGGTCAGCATCAAGGGAAGCAACGACTATACCGAACTGTTCCGCAACTGCAAGGAAACACCGGACAGTGCGCTCAACAGCTTGCTGAAAAATTACCGCGAACTCAACCACCAAGTGGGCAGCCAAGCCTTTTCCCGCGTGATTGACGAAGCCACCCGACTGTTAGAGCAATGGACTGCCATTCGCGACCCGGAAGAGTTTTTCCAGACCATCACCGAAGCTCGCGACAGTGCCGCCTCCTTGTTCGACCGATGCAAGAGTGTGCGCTCGTTTGTGGAAGACCAATATCCGATGTTCCAGAAGATAATAGCCTTCCTCGATGCCAACCGCGACAACTTTGCTTTCTTGCCCGACGACCAGCAAGAGGCATTGCAACACCTGAAAGCCATCGCTGCCGATGAAGAGCCTTGGGACAAGATGCCTGCCTACAACAAGATGAAGCGTAACTTGGAAGGCCGCCTGAACGAATGCAAGGAGGCACTGATTACTACTATTAAAACCAACTACAACAAGGCTTTCGATGAATTGGAAGAGTATGCCCAAAGCGTCAATGTAAGCCGTGACAAGTTTGCCCAGCGTGATACCACCATCATGCTCAAAACGAACACGCACAACCTCTATGCCTTGCAAGCCAATGCCAATATCTCGGAGTTCTATGAACAGCAGACGGCATGTATCAATGCAGCCATCCCCCGGCAGGAATCCAAACCGGTACCCCCCTACGACAAACCTGCCATCGAAAATAGCGGTAGTGTACGCGAAGCTCCCGTTTCTCGTATGCGTAAGGTGGTGCATCTGGATACCCACTATAACACTCCCATCCGCACGGAAGCAGACATCGACCGCTACTTGCAGGGATTGAAAGCCAAACTGATGCAATACATCGGTGGCGACAATGACATTATCATCTCTTAATACGAAATCGTATGGATACAAACAGACTCAAACGCTTCGCTACCGAAGCTCGCAATATATTGATTGGCGGTGTGGTGCAACGCCTCACTGCCTTGGGATTCCTGCCCGATGGTACCGTTACCGAAAAGCCCGAACTGATGGGCGGCGGTGCCGTCTTTATGGAAGAAGTGCAGACAGAGGATTTCTATCATCAATGGATGTCACTCTATAAGCGTGTGCAGAGCCACTCTTTCCGCGAGGTGGCGGAAGAGACTGCCTATACGTGGTTCAACCGTTTGGTGGCCATCCGCATCATGGTGAAGAACGAGCTGGTGCCTGCCGTGCTGGAATACGAAAGCGACGAGGTGCGCATCCCGGTCATCGTTACCGAAGCCCGCCAAGGACGGTTGCCGCAGATGGACGAGGCGCAACGACAGAAGCTGGATACGCTCTTGCAAAACGATGCCTTGACGGACGAGCAGTTCGCCCTCCTCATCGTGGCTTATTGCCACAGCACCCCGATTATCCAAAAGTGCTTCGGCACTATCTCTGACTATACGGAGTTGTTACTTCCAAGTAATATCTTGAAGAGCGGTGGCTTCATCGACCGCCTCAATGCCGACGATTACATCACGGATGCCGACTACCGCTCGCCCGAACTTATTGGTTGGCTCTACCAGTTCTATATCTCCGAGCGCAAGGACGAAGTATTTGCAAAAAAAGGAAAATTTGAAGCCGACGAAATTCCTGCCGCCACGCAAATCTTCACGCCCAACTGGATAGTGAAATATATGGTTCAAAACACCGTTGGGCGTATCTATCTTGACAACAATCCCTATTCGGATAGTAAGGAGAAAATGGAGTATTTAGTAGAACCTGCCGAACCAACTCCTGCCGATAGCATTTATCGATTTGACGACATTTGCGACTTGAAAGTCGCCGATCTCGCTTGCGGTTCGGGACATATCCTCAACGAGTGCTTCGACCTGCTCTATCAGATTTACATGGAAGAAGGGTATAACCGCAAACAGGCGGTAGAGAACATTTTCCGTCACAACCTCACGGGCGTGGATATAGACCTCCGTGCCAAGCAGCTCGCCACCTTTGCCCTGCTGATGAAGGCTTGTCAAAAGGAGAAAGGTTTTGCCGACGGGCATTGTATGCCCAAAGTATTAGTGATGCCTGATGTAAATCGCTATACATGGCGCGACCTTAACGGTCGCTTCTGCGCTGCGTTAGGCTTGAATACCGACGAGGCTATAAGCAAAGAGCTGGAGGCAGCCTTCACGCTGATGGAAAATGCCGACAGCTTAGGCTCCATTATGAAGTTCTATATTTCGCCCCGCACTCGTGAGTTCCTACAAGAAGCGGTTAGCGAACAGGCAAAGCAACAGAAGTTCGTGGATTCGTTCAAGTCGTTGATTAAGGGCTTTGAAGTTATACTTGCATTGACAGAGCAATACGCTGCTTTGGTGATGAATCCGCCATATATGGGTGGTGGCAACATGAATGAGGTGCTAAGCAAGTATGTGAAAGATAATTATGAGGATAGCAAAGCTGACCTTGCCACCGTGTTTGTAGAGATGATGGGACAACGCACATCAGCTCAAGGTCGTTATGCCTTTATTATTCCACCTTCTTGGATGTTCCTCAGTACTTTCGAGAATCTGCGTAAGAGTATTATCGACAATCAAGTCATCAACTCTTTGTTGCATTTAAGCCGTGGTGTATTTGGTGCTGACTTTGGTGCTTCTTCGGCTGTTATTTCCAACACAAAGAATCCGAATGCCCGTGGCACTTATTTCCGCCTCATCGAACGCACTTTCCAAGAGTTCGATCAAAAGCATCTTCGTATGCTCTTTGAGAAGACCCTTGCCAACCACGACTTCCGCTTCTTCTTTGGTGAATACTCTAAGGAAGTGGAGGATATTGTATATTCAGAAAAAGGGGCTAAGATATATTATCCCAATGTGCCGCAAAAGAACTTTGAAAAGATTCCGGGATGCCCGATAGGGTATTGGGTTTCAAACAAACTTCTTACAACATTTTCTAATCCAACTATTGGAAGTTGTGGTAAAACAAGAAAAGGTATGGCTACGGGATTAAATGAAAAATTTGTCCGATCATGGCAAGAGGTAAGTATTTCAGATATTGGATTTGGGCTACATCCAGAAAAAGCAAAAGTATCATCCTATAAATGGTTTCCTTATGCAAACGGAGGCACGTTCAGAAAGTGGTACGGTAACCTACAAGATGTCGTATTATGGGAAAACGATGGCGCTTTGTTAAAGACAGAGACTACCGATGATGGTAGTCGAGTAAGAGCGGTTAATCTAAACTTAGATTATATTTTCAAGAAAGGTGTCTTTTGGAATTCAATAACCTCTGGTAAGAATAGTATGAAGGTTCTTCCTATTGGATGTCTATTCAGCTCAGCATCAAATTCGTGGTTTGGAGAAGACATTCAATTTGTGCTTTCGTTACTTAATTCATCAGTAAAGGATGAATTGATGAAAGTTATTAATCCTTCAATGAATGCCAATCCTGGTGACATTGGTAAAATCCCTTTAGCGAGCTCTAAGCCAACAGAATTGGATACAAAAGTTTCCCAAAACATCGCCATCTGCAAACTCGACTGGGATGCTCACGAAACCTCTTGGGGCTTCCGTCAGAACGAACTCATCTCCTTTATAGGGCAATCTGACGAAGACCTCACTGACATTGAGGCACAGACTACAGACGATAGCAACACTGCACAGCCCGTGCAACAACACTGCAACAGCGATGCAGTGAAAGATACATCCAGTGTCAGCAGTGAAAGCGTCAGGTTGAGCGACCTCATCGGTAAGTACCATCGCAAATGGGAAACCCTCTTCATGCAGCTCCATGCCAACGAGGAGGAACTCAACCGCCAGTTCATCGACATCTACGGCTTGCAAGATGAGCTTACGCCCGATGTGCCTTTGGACGAAATCACCATTCTGCAACAAGGAGAAATTAGTATTGAAGAAAGGAAACCTCTTATTACTGTGGGAGGAAAATTTATCCATATCGGTGAAGGATTTTTTTTATCTATGCCAGCAAAGAGTGTTTTAGTTTGGCACAATGATGTGATTGTGAAACAACTTATCAGCTATGCCGTAGGCTGCATAATGGGACGTTACAGCATCGACCATCCGGGTCTTATCCTTGCCAATCAAGGTGATGGAAAAGTCGAGTACGAAACCCTTGTGCCCCATAGCCGTTTTGCCGTCGACGATGACGGCATCATCCCCCTTATGTCTGTCAATAACGAACTGACCGACCACATCACCCTTCGTTTCAAGACATGGATGGGCATCGCTTTTGGCGAAGAAACGCTAATGGAAAATCTCAACTTCGTGGAACAAGCTTTGGACAAACGTTTGGAAGATTACTTCCTGAAGGACTTCTGGAAAGACCATAAGAAGATGTATCAGAACCGCCCCATCTACTGGCTCTTCAGCTCGAAGAAAGGAGCGTTTCAGTGCATTGTATATATGCACCGCATGAATGCTTATACCGCCGAAAAGGTACGCACCGGGTACCTCTTACCCCACATCGAGTGGCTGATGGCTCGTCAAGAGGAGCTGCAAACCAACGCCGCCAACCTCACCACCCGCGAACGCAAGGAAATGGATAACATCGGCAAGCAGATAACCGAGTGCCGCGAATATCAGGACCGCCTCCACGTAGTAGCCGACCAACAAATCGCTTTCGACCTTGACGATGGTGTGGTGGTGAACTATGCGAAGTTTGGAGATGTATTAATGAAGTTGAAATAAGAAGCACATAAAAAATAATGGATAAACAGCAAATATCAAACTTATTACATATACAACAAGCTTATCAAAATAATCGTTTAGTAATCTTTGTTGGTGCCGGGGTTTCAAGAAACTCTGGTGTTCCAACATGGAATGAGCTAATTGATGCAATGAAATCAGAGTTACCTGTTGATCTCATTGGCGAAAATGATGCCTTGAAGATAGCACAACTCTATAAAGATGCAAGAGGAAATAAAGAATACATGGACAAAGTAAAAGAAGTTTTACTTTTCAATAAAGCCACTCCTAACCAATTGCATAAAAGCATACTGTCATTAAATCCTTGTCATATCGTCACAACAAATTATGATGATTTAATAGAACAGGAAATTCAAAATGAATATGACCAATACACTATTATCAGAGAAGATAAGGATATTCCACAGATGGTATATCCTAATTCTTTGATAAAGATGCATGGGGATTATATGACCAACAATATAGTACTAACAGAAACAGATTATTACAACTACAAGAATAATTTTCCTCTTGTCCGCGCCTTTGTGCAATCTTTATTTGCAAGCAAACTTGTTTTGTTTGTTGGCTTTTCATTTGCAGATTTAAACCTCAAAATAATTCTTGATGAATTGAAAGGAATATTGTCAGACCATATGCAAAGAGCTTATCTGCTATCTTGCGATGAGCCTAATTATACAATCAGAAATTATTTTGAAAATAAAGGTGTCAATGTTGTTTATTTCAGCGAAAGTGATATTGATTCAATAAAAGGTTCTGGTTATTCAGAAAGATTACTAAGTGCTAAAGGAAGGCTAATAGATAAAATATTGTTTGCTATAAAAAACTACAGTCCTATATCCAAAGATGATATAGCAAGCTACGTGTATAATCGCATAAAGCCATATTATAAAGAGATGCGTTCGTTTGGGGATGGTTTGAGATATTTTTTCCCTAATTATCTCAACATGACATGGCATATTCATTCTTCGGGAGTGCAAACGTTCTTACCCTATTTCAAAGAATTGGCAATAACGGTAAAAAGTAATCAAGGTAAAAGACGATTTTTACATAATCATCCTGAATTTGATTTAAGGACTTTACTAGAATTAGCTTACTACAACTATCTAAGTGAAATTGATGGCATAGAGATACTGGATGATAAATTCAATGAAAATCTCAATAAGTACATTTCGCCAACAATAATCCATTATTTGCATAAGTTTGATTTTACGACAATGAAAGAACGAATATTGCAATTACGTTTAACGGCACTTCAACATAGCATTGATGACTTGGAATATCCTTTCTCATTGTACCTCTTAGGTGATTATGTAGAAGCACTTAAACAATATGCTAAGTTGTTGCCCTTATATTGGAACAGACAGAAATATATATTATATTTCATTTGTCGATATAATATGTGGTCAATACGCTATAATGTCAAATGGCAAAAAGATTTTGATATGATAGCTAATATAGGACAAGAATTGCAATTAGCATTAGATACAAATTTAGAAGAAGTCTTAAATAAACTACCCCTTGATTGGGAAATAAAAAAAATATTCCAAGATTTAATTTCTTATAGATCTATTGGAAACCACTTGGTAAAAACAGGGCAACTTAAGGAAGAAATTTTTCAACAAAGAAAATCTGCAGAGAAGGGAGGTTGTTCTATTAATAGTAACATTGTTTCCCTACTTGGAGTATATCGACGTGAAAGTTTGTTCTGTGTGGCAAATTATATTATTTGTGACAATAATACTTATTTCAAATCTCTTTGCAACAATACGGCATTAGGCATTTTAAATAGTTTTTCAACCCCTACAAGCAGTATGTTTGGAGGAGAACTAATCTCTACAAGAATAGAATCATTAGATCAATTTATGCTTGAAATGCTAATATTTGATATGAATAAGAAAAATCTTGATTCAATATTAAAAGGATATGATATTGAGGTGTTAGTATTTGATGAATCAGGTCTTGACTATATCAATTCGTGCTTAAATGGACTCTCTGAATCAAAGCATTATCTGTATAAAAATGACGAGGCATTTTATAAGCCTTTATGTAACTTATTGCTTTTAATTTCTAAATCTCAAGCAGAGGGGATAAATAAGGATATATTATACGAGGTATTACTCAAATATTGGAGATTTGAACTTCATATAGGTTCTAAAATTATGCGGGATCTTATTAGGCGATATAATCCATCACAGGAAGTTGCAAATAAATTAATCAGCAAGATGTTGTATCATTCATACGAAGCAAATGATTATATAAGTTGCATTAAAAAGCTAACATCTTTCACCTCTGATTTTACAGATATTCATATGGATTTTTTCAAAGAGAACGACAACATTGTTAATCTATTAGTTGTATATCCTATATGTTCAGATGCACAAAAGCCTATGATCCAATCTTATTGTATGGATAATATTAAAAAGTTTGGAGATTATATTTGTTTCATCCTTTACAACCAAATAGTTCCATCATCGGACGATAGATTCAAAGAGCTATATGACAAATGTAACAAGAAAATTAACGAACATCATTGTTATGCTCTTGCACAAATGAGAAAAAAATCTATATTTGAGATATTTCACACACTGATTGATGGTATAGCGAATTCTAACGAGTGCTTAAAATTTTTCATATCACCTGACGACTATAAAAACTTTGAAGAAGTAAATGTTGATTGGATTTTTAAATTTAGTCAACAGGATAGGGAAAGACTTTTTAAAAACGAAGTGTATAAGAATAAACTCAAAGAATACATCAACACCAATTGGTGCAGTAAAAGTGATAAAGAATACCTCATTAGTCTCTTATAAATTGGATAACATATTATGACAGCAGAAGATATACTACGACTCAGAGACCTCGGCGAGGTGAGTAAAGTGCAGTTCAAGGAACGCATCTTGGATAAATACGATATTGGCTGCGAGTTGGTTGCCATGAGTAACTTTCGCGGAGGTCAGCTTGTGATTGGTATCAATGACAAGACGGGAGAGTTTAACCCTTTGTCGTATGCCGAGGTGCAGGAAACAACCAATATGCTCAGCAATATGGCTTCGGAGAATGTAGTACCCGGAATCCTGCTCGACATCGATACCGCTGCTGTGGAAGGCGGAAGCGTAGTTATTGCCACCATCAAAGAGGGAAACAACAAACCTTATCACGACAACAAGGGTATCGTTTGGGTAAAGAACGGTGCAGACAAACGTAAGGTATTCGACAATTCAGAATTGGCAGAAATGATGTCTGAGTGTGGTAGCTTTGCTCCGGATGAAGCCGTAGTGAAAGATGCGACTTTGGATGACCTTGACGAGGACACTCTCAAAGTATTCCTGCAAAATCGATTCACTACTGTGTTGGAAAAGAAAGGAATGATAGGCGATGCAATGCGTGAGGCTTCTCTTGATGAAGTGGCGAATGCTATTGCCAAGGGGCATAATCTGAACAAGCTGATGCGCAACTTGCGTTTTATCCGTCCCGATGGTCGTTTGACGGTAGCAGCCATGCTGTTGTTTGGTAAATATACCCAACGGTGGTTGCCGGTAATGACAGCCAAATGTATCAGTTTTGTAGGAAATCGTGTAGGAGGCAATCAATTTCGGGATAAGGTGAACGATGCAGACATGGAGGGAAACCTATTGCATCAGTTTGAAACCATCATGTCTTTCTTTACCCGCAATCTTAAAAATGTGCAGGTGGAGAAAGAATTCAATTCGTTGGGCAGACTTGAAATCCCCTATACCAGCTTGGTTGAGTTTGTAGTGAATGCACTTGTCCACCGTTCGCTGAATTGGAATGCGCCTATCCGCATCTTTATCTTCGACAACCGGGTGGAGATACATAGCCCAGGCATACTGCCCAACGGTTTGCAGGTGGAAGACATTACCAATGGAACATCCATGCCTCGCAATAACTTCCTTTTTAACAACGCTATCTATCTCCTGCCCTATACTGGAGCAGGTACAGGCATCCAACGCGCCTTGGAGGATGGATTGCAAGTGGAGTTCAAGAACGATGAGCGGACGCATGAGTTCCTGATTACGATAATGAGAAAGGAGAACTTAGACACCGACTCTGACACTCTGACACCGGACTTAGGCATTAAAGAGGGATGCCCTAACACTACCCCTAACACAAAAAGCGAATGCCCTGACACTGACTCCGACATTTTTAAGCCAGATTCAGACACTAAAGAGGGGTGCCCTAACACAAAAGGCGAATGCCCTAACACTATCCGTCCCAAACTTAGCAACAAACAGAAGGATATTGTGAATTTCTGTAGTGTACCCAGAAGCAGTAGGGAAATCTTAGAAAGAGTGGGCGTGAAATACCATAATACGAATATTAAAAAGTATGTAACCGATTTGGTTGATGCCGGATATTTGGCAAGAACCATTCCTGAGAATCCGTTTGACATGAATCAAAAATACAGAAAGAAATGACAGTAATAGACAAGATATATAGTTACTTCGATAGAGAACCGGACTTGAAGGTGCTTTTTATCTTTCACGATGAGTTTCTTGCGGGAGATCTTGCGGGAACAGCATGGAAAGAGGGGTATCGCTATGTGGAGTTCAAAGGGGACTGGTTTACCACCAAGTACAATTTAGACACCGCATGGGCGAACGACAAGGTGATTCTCTATTTCCAGCAAGAATCTCCCTTGCAAAGGAAATCATTGCAAGAGAAATTCCCGCTGATGGATGTCCTGACGGCCAACATGGAGTATCACCATCAGGACTATGCCGCCTATATGCAACAATATGGATTGCCTGCTACTATGACCACTTTTGTAGAAAAGAACATTCAGCAATTGCAGTCGGACAAGATGCTCCGGATTTTGCAAAGCTATTATGCGGACAAGAGTATTTCGTCAGAAGTTGCTGTCCGGGCATTCCTTTCATTATACTTGGGACAAAGCCGTGTGCTGGATTGGGACAACATCATTCTGAAAGTCTTGTTCCAAGGACGAAGTGCGGAACGGAGCAAACAGACCGACTTCTACGTGAAGTTGAGAAACGCTCCGATGGTAAAGACGGCCTTGGACGAGAAATTAGAGAGCATCTTCGGCTGCACGGTAGAAGACAATACAGAAACGAAGGTGGAGAGGTTGGTAGAGACATTCAAATACAATGCCATCGTCCAAAACCTTGCCTCCATCCCGGCAGACGACTACAAGGGGTATCGCATCAATGACTCCATCGCCTTGCAACAGATGAACCGCATCTTGGAATTGGCCCTCAGCCATCCCAAAACAGCGGAAGCATTGGCAGAGGCGATAGATGAATTAGGAGCAGACATCCAGGACGACAATATCATACGGTGGTATGGCGTGGATGCCAACTACTATTATATCACCAACGGACTTTGCCTGCCCATACTTCGCACTTTGATGGAGAATACCCTGATGGATGATCCGAAGAAAATGATGGAAAGGTTGGAAGAACTGATGATGAAACATTGCGATAATAACGAAATCAGTACCGTAATGGATTACGATGTGTTGGTAGCACGGTACTATGAATGCGCCTTGTCGTTAGGTTCTATTACGCTGAATCAGCCGGACGAGTACATTGAGAAATACCAAAACGAGTATTACTTCATTGACCAACTGTATCGGCAATCCATGGAGTGCTTCCACAAGATAAGCCCTACCAGCGTCCTTTACGAAGCTGTGCAAAAGGTGAAGCAAAATTTGGATTTGCAGTATGCCAAGCTCTGTAACCGCATCAACTTAGAATGGATGCGTTGCGTGAAGGAAGCTGGAGGCATGGTAGCCCTGCATAGACTCCGCCAACAGGACTTTTACGACAGTCTGATTAAAGGAATACAAAAGAAGGTGGTGGTGATTGTAAGTGACGCTCTCCGCTATGAAGTGGCGCAAGAGCTTATCGGGAAATTGGCGGCACGCAAACACATCGCCCACTTGAACACAAGAATCGCCATGTTGCCCACGGAAACAAAATTCTGCAAGCCGGCATTGCTTCCGCACCGCGCCCTACGATTGTATGCCGAAGTGGACGGGACACAAAACATGGGGGTGGACAACCGAATATTGGACACGATGGACAAACGTACCGAACAGGTGGATGCCTACCGGCAAGGGGCTATCTGTGTGGATTATAAAACGGTGGCAGAGTATGAGCAAGCCAAGAACCGGGAGATATTCAAGCACCCGTTAGTGTATGTGATGCATGACACCATCGACGACAAGAGCCACGGGGCAACGGCAAAGGATATTGTAGAAAATTGCCGGAATGCCATCAACGAACTGGAAATGCTGGTGCATAAGATTCACGAGACATACAACGTGACCGAGGTGTATATTACTGCCGACCACGGTTTTCTGTTCAATGACCAGACATTTGAAGAGAAGGACAAGCACAAAGTGACCGAAGAGACGTTGGAGAAAAGCAGCCGATACTACCTTACGCAATCTGTGGCATCTGTGCCCGGTATAGTGAAGTTCCCATTAGCAGAGGTTTCGGGTATGGGGGCTGACGGTGTGTATGTGGCTGTGCCCGAAGGTACCAATCGATTGCAAGCTCCGTCGGGTGGTTATCGCTTTGCGCATGGCGGTGCTTCCCTGCAGGAGCTGCTGATACCGGTCATTGTCAGTCGCCAAGAAAGGGAAAACACCAAACCATCGGTGGGTGTAATGGTGCTTGACAGGAATCTTTCCATTCAGGCTTCACGCCTCCGCTGCAAGTTGTTGCAGACTGATGCGGTAAGCATGGAGAGGAAAGCCCGAACCATAAGGGTTGCCCTATACCACAACGACCGTGCCGTCACTCCCGTGAAGGAATTTGTATTGGACAACACCGATGCTTCACTGGACAATCGCAAGGTATTGGTTGACCTCACACTGAACCAGAACGTCAATGCCAAGGTGTTGCAACTAAAAGCATTTGATGTAACCGATGAGTTGAATCCCCTGATAAAGGAGAATGTAACGAACAATACACTGATTGCTAATGACTTTGATTTCGACTGATTATGGACTTACAAAATAAAGTAATGAATGCCTTTGTTGGCAAGGTGGTTCGCAAGGATTTGGCTTTCCTCGTAAAAGGGGGATTACCGGTGCCTACCTATGTGTTGGAATACCTGTTAGGGCAGTATTGCGCCAGCAACGAGGAAGAGATTATCATGGAAGGGCTGGAAAAGGTAAAAAAAGTAATCCAAAACAACTATGTGCATCGTGCTGATGCCGAAGCCATCAAGGGAACTATCCGCGAGAAAGGGAAACACCGTATCATTGACAAAGTGACGGTGACGCTCAACGAAAGGTCGGATGAGTACCATGCCCATTTTGCCAATTTGGGTTTGAATAATATTCCTATCGGTACGCAATATGTGACCTCTAATCCCAAGTTGCTATCGGGCAACGGGGTGTGGTGCATTGTCACTATTGGGTATATTCCGGGCGAAGATGTCAAAGTGCGTTGGGAAATCCAGACGCTCAAACCAGTACAAATATCCAATGTGGATGTACAGGAGTATATCGAACAAAGACAAAATTTCACCACAGAGGAGTGGCTCGACTTTATGATGCACACCGTGGGATTGAATCCGGAAAAATTCAACCGAAGGGAGAAGTTGATTACGCTGGCAAGGTTGCTTCCCCATGTGGAAAACAATTTCAACTTTATAGAACTTGGGCCGAAAGGAACCGGAAAGAGCCATGTGTTTCAGGAACTGTCGCCATACGGCGTATTGGTGAGCGGCGGTGATGTGACCAGTGCTCGCCTTTTTGTCAAGATGAGCGGCAACAGGGAGATACTGGGCTTGGTGGGTTATTGGGACGTGGTGGCATGGGATGAGTTTGAACAACAGAAAGGGCGTTCGGTAGATGCGGTACTGATAGACACCATGCAAAACTACCTTGCCAACAAATCGTTCAACCGAGGCAAGGGTACGCATGAGGCTTCGGCATCTATGGTATTCGTGGGCAATACCAAACACACCGTGCCTTATATGCTGAAAAACAGTCATCTGTTCGAGTCCATTCCTACAGCTTTCATCAAAGGAGCTTTCTTAGACCGCATCCATCTGTACAATCCAGGCTGGGAAATCAAGATGCTAAAAAAAGACAGCTTTTCCAAAGGCTACGGATTGATAACAGACTATATTGCCGCCGTACTCCACGAGTTACGCAACAACGACCTCACCGCTTTGCTCAAAGAGTATGCACAATTTGACGGTTCACTTTCGGAACGCGACCATCTGGCCATCCGCAAGACATTCTCCGGTATGGTAAAGCTCATCTATCCGGATGGAAAGATGACAGACGAGGAAGCGTATGAACTGATTGACTTTGCCGCCGAAAGCCGCAAGCGCGTGAAAGACCAGCTTTATATCATTGATGAAACTTTTCGGGCCGAACCTGCAAAGTTCACATACATCGGTAAGAAGGATGGCATGGAGTTGAATGTGGAAACTTTGGAACGGATAAATAATGAAGCCGTTATGCCCGAAAGCAAGGTACAAAATAGGGCTACCGCAGTTTCTGAAGAAAACCACGAAGAGACCTGCCAAAGAAAACCACGCCTACGCATTTCCCCATTACAGGAGAAGAATCTTTCTTTCCGTTTGGGACAGACTGGAGTCACTTATCAATCACTTTTTGCCGACTATCTGAAAGAGGCTACCGAGATAACGATTGAAGACCCGTTCATCCGCACCAGTTGGCAGGTAAAGAACTTGATGGAGTTCCTGACCATGCTGATTGATACTCGCGATGTGGATGACCTTAAAGTTCATCTGACAACCAACGAGGAAGAAAGTAAGATTCCCGAACTGATAGACAAGCTGGATGACATTAAGGATGACATGACAGAGTATGGTATCGAGTTCGATTATCGCTTCCGCGATTTCCATGACCGTTGCATCAAAACGGACACAGGTTGGGTTATTTCGTTAGGCAGAGGATTGGATATTTATGAAAAATATAGTCCTTATTCTGTTGCTGCTACCCGTCCGGGCAAACGTAAGTGCAAGGAGTTTATGGTTACATTTACCAAAGACAATCTTGACAACAAATAAGGAGTATCATCCATGCAAAAACTTCGCTGCGTAATAGAACGTATCACCTACCAGAATCCGGAAAACGGATATTCGGTGATGAGAGTCAAGGTTAAAGGATATGATGACCTTGTAACCCTTGTAGACAACCTGCTGGAAGTCCCGGCAGGCAGTGTCCTATTGTGCGGCGAAGGCGAATGGAAGGTGGACAAGCGGTATGGCAATCAGTTCGTAGCGACATCGTGGGAAGAAGTGATGCCTGCCACGATTTACGGCATTAAGAAATACTTGGGCAGCGGACTAGTGAAAGGCATCGGGCCAAAGTTCGCCCCACTCATCGTCAGCCAGTTCGGATTGGAGCCCATTGACATCATCGAAACGGACATTGAACGGCTGTACGAAGTGCCCGGCATCGGGAAGAAACGGGTGGAGAAGATTGCCGAGAGCTGGAAGAAGCAGGAGGACATCAAGAACGTAATGCTTTTCCTGCAAGGTTATGGGGTGAGTACCGCCTATGCCGCCAAAATTTACCGACAATATGACAAGGAGAGCATTGACACGGTGAAGGCAAATCCTTACAAACTGGCAGATAACATCTGGGGCATCGGCTTCAAGACCGCCGATAACATTGCCTCCAAGATGGGTTACGAGAAAAACGACCTGCGCCGTTGCAAGAGCGGTATCACCTACACGCTCAGCCGCCTTTCCGAAAAGGGGCACGTCTATGCAAAAGAGGAACAATTGGTCAAGTCGGCCATCGAGTTGCTTGAAGTCGAGAAGCGTCCATCCGTCAGGCAATGGCGGAAGATACAACGGAATACCGGAAAAAACGACCGTGATAGGAACAAGAAACACTATTCCCGGCTTCTCCCAGACTTGCGGCAACGTATTGTTGCCCGTTTCTTGTTTCCTGAAAATCTCCGACTCACGCTTCACAGTGCAAGTCGGAGCTCAGAACAATTATCAGGAACTTATGCGGTTACCCTTGCCTCCAAGAAGCGGTGGGCGTTGTCATTTACCAACTTTATGATGCGGTCGTGATACTCCGTATTGGAGTTGCATACCCCACGGCTTTATATCACCTTACCTTGACAGAGTGAGAACTCCACCGTCTCGATGCGGTTGCCTTGAAGGTCGTGAGCCGACAAGATAACCGAATCTGTCTTGGCATAATACTCGCACTGGAATACGCAATGCTTCATTTTCTCACCCTCTGCCTTGTACAGGGCAGACGCTCAATAAAATGAACAGATTTTTATTTTATTCTGCTCCTGTTTCATTTCTCTGTTTCTTCTTTTGTTTGGTATTCGATTTATTCGTACCTTTTCAGTCTTAAATTCCCCTATATTAATGAATATACAAAGTCTAAGTGAATTGATTCCTGACTGCCGCAGCGATAAAAATCGTCGTTTCAGCGCCGATACTCTTGTTTTTATCTCTCTTGTTTCTGTCCTTTGCGGTGCTGAGACATGGGGTGAGATAGTATATTTCGGCAAAAGTCATTATGAGTATTTCAAGAAACGCATTCCCAGCCTTGAGGGTATCCCTTGCGAGGACACATTCAACAGGTTCTTTTCCGTTCTTGACACGGGTTGGTTTGAAGAAAGTTTCCGTGTGTGGGTTGACGAGATCTGTGAACGTATTCCCGGAGTGGTAGCCATAGACGGTAAGGCTGTCTGCCGTGATAAAAACCGGCGTGGTATGAAAAGTAAATTATATATGGTCAGTGCCTGGGCTGTAGCGAACGGGCTGTGCCTGGGGCAGGAAAAAGTCAGCGGGAAATCCAATGAGATAACCGCCATTCCTCAACTGATCCACACCCTTGACCTGAAAGGATGTATTGTAACGATAGATGCTGCCGGATGCCAAAAGTCCATCTCCAAGGCTATTATCAATGCCCAGGCGGAGTATATCCTATGTGTGAAGGATAATCAGAAGAAGCTGAGGGAAACCATAGCCTTCAATCTGAGTGAGGATACACGCCTATACTTGGGCAATGGCAAAAGATATACCCAGGAGAGTCGGGGACATGGAAGATATGAGTTGCGGGAATGTGTCACAGTGGACTTTTCGGGGATGGCCGAATGTTTCCTTCCGGGATGGGCAGGAGTAAGAACGCTTGCAAAGATAACTTGTACAAGGCAGCAGAACGCTGAAGAACCAACACGGCAGACCAGATATTATATATCCTCTTTATGCAATGACCCAAAGCTAATATTACAGTCTGTACGTTCCCATTGGCAGGTAGAAAACAACCTGCATTGGCAGTTGGACGTCTCCTTCAGAGAGGATTACACCAGAAAAACGGGAAATGCGGCGATTAATTTCTCTACCATGTCAAAGGTAGCATTAATGCTACTTAAACAATTCAACATGAAAATGGGAATAGCCGGAAAAAGAAAAGCCTGCGGATGGGATGAGAAACTAAGGGACGAAATTATAGGCATCCAATTCATAAAATAAAAGCATAAAAAGAAGTGTAAGTTTTATTGAGCGTCTGCCCTGTGCCTTGTATGCTTCCAAAGAGTCCAATACAGGAATCTCAATATCCTTGTCACTGATGACGATACCAAAGAAGCACGACTTGTTCTTGTAAAAATCCGCTTCATGCTGTCTGGCTCTCTGCAGCTTCTCCCTATCCCTTCGCTGTTTTTCTATCGCATTGACCTTGTGCAGCCAGCGGTCGTGTTCCGCTTTGAGGTCTTTCGAGCAGATGAATTTCACACTGTGAATGTCCCGACCGCATTTGTCAAGCAATCGTATTGTGTAACACCACAATCCGTAATCTTTTGGCACATAGCGATGCCGACTGAGCATTGCATTATTCATTGACTACCGGAACGGTCAATTCCCCGGTTTTAGTAATGTGGGCTGCATCAACGATGTTGTCGGTCTGATGTAGCTTGTTTTACGTTGATGCGTGATTCTGATGTAAACCGTGAAAAGACCATCTGTCCCCGTTTTTTTGACTGTTGCTTTAAATGTTGCTATATCATTGATTTATATAATTAATAACTCTCGATTATTTGGGGTAAACATAGAACAAAACATTTCCGTTCATTTGGCCCGCTTTTTGCAGTCAAATGTACGAACCGCCTAAGTGCAAATCAGGCTGTAATCACCGTAAAACGGTAGATTACAGCCTGATATAAAAATAATATGTCTAGGAGTCCTATTCTTCTATCGCAGCCTGTGCCGCCGCAAGCCGTGCTATGGGCACTCTGAACGGAGAGCAGCTTACGTAATTCAGACCTACCTTATGGCAGAACTTAACGGAAGAGGGTTCGCCTCCATGCTCACCGCAAATACCGCATTTCAAGTCGGGACGGACGGCACGGCCTTTTTCGGTCGCCATGCGAATCAATTGTCCCACACCATTCTGGTCGAGCACCTGGAACGGGTCTACCTTCAGAATCTTCTTTTCCAGATAAATCGGCAGGAAGGAAGCGATATCGTCGCGGGAATAACCGAAGGTCATCTGCGTCAGGTCGTTCGTACCGAATGAGAAGAACTCTGCGGAAGAAGCGATGCGGTCGGCAGTCAGGGCGGCACGCGGAATCTCGATCATGGTACCTACCTTGAAGTCGATGCTGTCGCCTACTTCTTCAAACAGGCAGGCGGCTTCTGTACGGATGACGTTTTCCTGTTGCTGGAACTCATACAGAATACCGGTCAGCGGAACCATGATTTCGGGATGCGTTTCCACGCCCTCTTTCTTCAGTTCCAAGGCAGCGCCGAGGATGGCACGCGTCTGCATCTGCGTGATTTCGGGATAAGTATTGCCCAAACGGCAACCACGGTGTCCCAGCATCGGGTTGTGCTCGCAAAGCGCTTCCACACGTTGCTGTATGTATTGCAGGCTCACGCCCATGGCATCCGCCATTTCCTGCTGCCCCTTCAAATCGTGCGGAACGAATTCGTGCAAAGGAGGATCGAGCAGGCGGACAGTCACCGGACATCCAGCCATCGCCTTGAAGATGCCTTTGAAGTCGGCTTGCTGGTAAGGCAGGATTTTATCCAATGCCTTGCGGCGTCCTTCGGCGTCTTCCGCCAGAATCATCTCGCGCATTGCCTTAATCTTTTCGCCTTCGAAGAACATGTGTTCCGTACGGCAAAGACCGATACCTACGGCACCGAAGTTACGTGCCACCTGTGCATCGTGTGGAGTGTCGGCATTGGTGCGTACTTGCAACTTCGTATATTTGTCGGCAAGGCTCATCAATTCGGCAAAGTCACCGGAAAGTTCGGCAGCTTTCGTTTCCACCTTTCCTTTGTATACCTGACCGGTGCTACCGTTCAGAGAGATGTAATCACCCTCTTTCAGAACGATGCCATCTACCTCTACCGTACGTGCCTTATAGTCGATATTCAATGCTCCGGCACCCGATACACAGCATTTACCCATACCACGAGCCACCACAGCCGCATGTGAAGTCATACCGCCGCGAGCCGTCAGGATACCTTCGGCAACCGCCATACCTGCCAAGTCTTCGGGAGAGGTTTCGATACGTACCATCACCACACGCTTGCCGGCAGCATACCATTCGGCAGCGTCTTCGGCAAAGAAGACAATCTGTCCGCAAGCAGCGCCCGGAGAAGCGGGAAGACCGCGGGTCAACACCTTGGCTTGCTGCAAGGCAGCCTTGTCAAATACGGGGTGAAGCAACTCGTCCAGCTTGTTCGGTTCGCAACGCATCAGAGCGGTCTTTTCGTCAATCATGCCCTGATGCAGCAAGTCCATGGCAATCTTTACCATAGCTGCGCCGGTACGTTTGCCGTTACGTGTCTGCAAGAACCAGAGTTTGCCTTCCTGTACGGTGAACTCCATATCCTGCATATCCTTATAGTGGTTTTCCAGTTTCGTCTGCAACGCATCCAGTTCCTTATAGATTTCCGGCATCGCCTCTTCCATAGAGGGATATTTGGAAGCGCGTTCTTCTTCGCTGACACCTGCCAGTTCGGCCCAACGTTGCGAACCGATTTTGGTGATTTGCTGCGGAGTACGGATACCTGCCACCACGTCTTCGCCCTGTGCGTTGATAAGGTATTCGCCGTTAAAGAGGTCTTCACCCGTAGCGGCGTCACGGCTAAAGCAAACACCCGTTGCCGAAGTATTGCCCATGTTACCGAATACCATCGCCTGAACGCTGACGGCAGTTCCCCACTCGTCGGGTATTCCTTCCATCTTGCGGTAAAGGATGGCGCGCTCGTTCATCCAGGAGTTGAACACGGCGCAGATGGCGCCCCACAACTGTTCGTAAGCGCAGGTCGGGAAGTCCATACCGGTCTGTTCCTTCACGGCAGCCTTGAACTTCTTCACCAGTTCTTTCAGGTCTTCCACTTCCAGCTCGTTATCCAGCTTCACGCCTTTGGCATGTTTCACTTCTTCGATAATGGCTTCAAACGGATCGACGTCTTCCTTATTGACGGGTTTCATGCCCAATACTACGTCACCGTACATCTGTACGAAACGACGGTAGGAGTCCCAGGCAAAGCGGGCGTTACCGGTCTTGCGGGTCAGTCCTTCCACCACTTCGTCATTCAGACCGAGGTTCAGAATCGTGTCCATCATGCCCGGCATGGAAGCGCGCGCACCCGAACGAACCGAAACCAGCAACGGGTTTTCCACGTCGCCGAACTTGGAACGCATCAGCGTCTCCACTTGCGCAATGGCATTTTCCACTTCGTCTTTCAGCAGGGCAACCACTTTGTCCTGGCCCATTTCATAATATTCTGTACAAACTTCTGTCGTGATGGTGAAGCCCGGAGGAACCGGTACTCCGATGAGGTTCATTTCAGCCAGGTTAGCTCCTTTACCCCCCAAAAGGTTTCTCATGTCGGCCTTTCCTTCTGCCCGACCATTACCAAAGGTATAAACTCTTTTTTTATCCATAATATAAGTTTAAAGTTTTTGATTGTGATTTTTTTTCTTTTCTGCTCGCAAATCTAATGATATTTCATTGAGTAGAAAACTTTTTAAACGAAAACTTTAGTAGAAAATGCAATTTCGACTTTGCAAAACAGAATATTGAGGTTCTATGACAGAAATCCCGAAAAAATGCCTATTTTTGCCGCTGAATTTATTATACTGGTGTAAAAGTGGCAAGAAAAAGAAAAGAACTTCCCCTGTTAGAGAAGGTGGAAATTACGGATGTGGCTGCCGAAGGAAAAGCCATCGCAAAGGTTGATGATCTGGTCGTATTCGTACCTTACGTCGTACCCGGTGACATCGTCGACCTGCAAATCAAGAGAAAGAAACATCATTATGCCGAAGCGGAAGCCGTGAAGTTTCATACTTACTCACCGGTCCGTGCCGTCCCTTTCTGCCAGCACTACGGGGTATGCGGCGGCTGCAAATGGCAGGTGCTCCCCTATTCGGAACAAATCAGATACAAACAGAAACAGGTGACCGACAATCTCACCCGCATCGGAAAGATCGAATTGCCGGAAATATCTCCCATCCTCGGCTCGGAAAAGACACAGTTCTACCGGAACAAGCTGGAGTTCACCTTCTCCAATAAGCGGTGGCTGACGTCGGAAGAAGTACGGCAGAATGTGGTGTACGACCAGATGAATGCCGTAGGCTTCCACATCCCCAACGCCTTCGACAAGGTGCTGGCGATAGAGAAATGCTGGTTGCAGGACGACATCTCCAACCGCATCCGCAACGCGGTGCGCGACTACGCCTACGAACACGATTATTCGTTCATCAATCTGCGCACCCAGGAGGGAATGCTGCGCAATCTGATTATCCGCACCTCCAGCACCGGCGAACTGATGGTAATCCTCATCTGCAAGATTGAAAAAGAGGGAGAAATGGAACGCTTCAAGCAACTCTTGCAGTATGTGGCCGATTCGTTTCCGGAAATAACCTCCCTGCTATACATTATTAATAATAAGTGCAACGACACCATTACCGACCTCGACGTACATACCTTTAAAGGGAAAGATTGCATTTACGAAGAGATGGAAGGGCTGCGCTTCAAGGTGGGACCGAAGTCTTTCTATCAGACCAACTCCGAACAGGCGTACAACTTATATAAGATAGCCCGCAACTTCGCAGGGCTGACAGGCAAGGAACTGGTCTACGACCTCTATACGGGCACGGGAACCATTGCCAACTTCGTTTCCCGACAGGCCCGGCAGGTCATCGGCATCGAGTACGTGCCCGAAGCCATCGAAGACGCCAAGGTAAACTCCGAAATCAACGGCATAAAGAATACACTTTTCTTTGCAGGCGATATGAAGGATATGCTGACGCAGGATTTTATCAATCAGTACGGCCGTCCGGATGTCATCATCACCGACCCTCCCCGTGCCGGGATGCATCAGGATGTGATAGACGTCATCCTGTTTGCCGAACCCCGGCGCATTGTCTATGTAAGTTGCAACCCGGCCACCCAGGCGAGGGATTTGCAATTGCTGGACGTAAAATACAAAGTGACAGCCGTCCAGCCCGTAGACATGTTTCCGCATACGCACCATGTAGAAAACGTAGTGCTGCTTGAGTCGAGGGCCCGGCGTTGAAGTAATTCCAATTGTAAATTAGCAAATCGTAAATAGACAAGTCGTGGCAAAACAGAAAATCACAGCAAGAGCCCGTACACAATACACGGACTATATGGTTAAGGAACCGATGGAACTGATGGAGTTCCTCTCGGCCAAAATGCCGGATGCCAGCCGCACCAAACTGAAATCATTGCTCAGCAAGCGCATCGTATACGTAGACAGCGTTATCACTACGCAATACAACTTTCCGCTGAAACCGGGGATGAAAGTACAAATCAGCCGCGAAAAGGGGCGGAAAGAATTCAATCACAAGCTGATAAAGATTGTATACGAAGATGCCTATCTCATCGTGATAGAGAAGATGCACGGCCTGCTGTCCGTCAACACGGAACGGCAGAAAGAGCGCACGGCAGCCACCATCCTGAATGAATATGTGCAGCGTTCGGGCAAGCAGCATCGCGTGTACATCGTCCACCGCCTGGACCGCGACACTTCCGGCCTGATGATGTTTGCCAAAGACGAGAAGACACAGAACACGCTGCGCGACAACTGGCACGACATCGTTACCGACCGCCGCTACGTGGCAGTGGTAGCCGGTGAGATGGAAAAAGACGCCGGCACGGTGAGTTCCTGGCTTACCGACCGCACGCTATACGTTTATTCCAGCCCCACCGACGACGGCGGAAAGGAGTCCGTTACCCACTATCGCACCATCAAGCGTGCCAACGGCTATTCCCTTGTCGAACTGAATCTGGAAACCGGCCGCAAGAATCAAATCCGTGTCCACATGCAGGACTTGGGACACCCCATCATCGGTGACGGACGATACGGCCTGGAAGAAATCAACCCCATCGGACGCCTGGCTCTCCACGCCTTCAAGCTCTGCTTCTACCATCCGGTCACGGGAGAGCTGATGCGGTTCGAGACGCCCTATCCGGCAGAATTCAAGAAGTTGTTTCTGAAGAAATAAAGGATATGTCAAAGCTCAATATTTAAAAGATTTTAGGCACGGAATTACACGGATTTTCACGGTTTTCCTTAATAATAATCCGTGATTTTCCGTGTAGTTCCGTGCCTGAAACTATTCTTTTTCTTTATTGTATTATTACTCCATTTTCAAATCGGTCAGCACGACTACTATCCCTGTCTCTTATACACATCTGACGCTGCCGACGAAGCTAGAAGTGTAGA
>ENA-OYYE01000252-OYYE01000252.1-human-gut-metagenome-genome-assembly--contig:-NODE-252-length-33789-cov-9.285054_pt1 | contig 33789 bp, 33 predicted proteins | sample MGYA00243244_ERZ653437 | MGnify/ENA primary metagenome ERZ653437 (study PRJEB26926, sample SAMN06165130) | human gut metagenome | biome: ENVO:00009003; feature: ENVO:2100002; material: ENVO:00002003...
GCAGCGTCAGATGTGTATAAGAGACAGATAGAGGGGGAGACGGCGGGAGCTGAAGTAAAAAGTGTTAAATAGAAATCGTTTCTTTGTGCGCATCAGCCAAATGCGTATATTTGAATTAACATATCTAATATATAGTGGAAGGACACTACTTCTGGTAGCTTATGAGCAGTAATATTTTCCTCATTATCGCACTAGTCACGACGGGGATTTTCGTGATTCAGTTCATTCTCTCCATCTTCTTCGGAGACATCGACGCTGACGTGGATGTGGACGCAGACCTCAGCAGCATAGTATCTTTCAAAGGGCTTACGCACTTCGGCATCGGCTTTGGCTGGTATATGTACCTCATCGGCGATACGGACATCCGGCATTACTTCTTCGGCATCCTGATAGGGCTGGCTTTTGTGTTCGTCGTCTGGTTCCTCTACAAGAAGGCGTATCAGTTGCAGCAGGTGAACCGCTCGGAAAAGACGGAACAACTGGTGGGGCGCGAGTGTACCATCTACTTCGGGCAAGGCGGCGGACGCTACACCGTGCAGACCCGCAAAGACGGAGCCATGCGTGAGGTGGACGTAGTCTCGGAAACCGGCCGCACTTATCAGACCGGTGACAAGGCGGTGATTGCCTCGTATAAGGACGGAACCTTGTATATCCAATGAAACAGAACTAAATACACAAACTTATGACACAAGAAATGATGATTATGGCCGCTATCCTTATAGCGGTGGTATTGCTTACTTTTATCGGTATTCTTTCGCGTTATCGCAAATGCAAGAGTGACGAAGTATTGGTAGTATATGGTAAGACGGGAGGTGAAAAGAAGTCTGCCAAGCTGTATCACGGTGGCGCCGCCTTCGTATGGCCCATCATCCAGGGCTACGAATTCCTCTCGATGAAGCCGATGCAGATAGACTGCAAGCTGACCGGCGCGCTGTCGGCACAGAACATCCGCGTGGATGTGCCCACTACCATTACCGTTGCCATCAGCACCGACCCGGATGTGATGCAGAATGCCGCCGAACGTATGCTGGGACTGACCATGGACGACAAGCAGAACCTGATTACCGATGTGGTGTACGGACAAATGCGTCTGGTGATTGCCGACATGACGATTGAGGAACTGAACTCTGACCGCGACAAATTCCTCTCCAAGGTAAAGGACAACATCGACACGGAACTGCGCAAGTTCGGTCTCTATCTGATGAATATCAACATCAGCGATATCCGCGATGCGGCCAACTACATCGTCAACCTGGGTAAGGAAGCCGAAAGCAAGGCGCAGAACGAGGCGCAGGCGAATATCGAGGAACAGGAGAAACTGGGTGCCATCAAGATTGCTACCCAGATAAAGGAACGCGAAACGAAGGTGGCCGAAACCCGCAAGGACCAGGACATCGCCATTGCCGAAACCAAGAAGTTGCAGGAAATTTCGGTGGCGAATGCCGACAAGGACCGTATCTCGCAGGTAGCCATAGCCAATGCCGACAAAGAATCGCAGGTGGCAAAGGCGGAAGCGGAGAAGAACATACGCATCGAACAAGCCAATACGGAGAAGGAAAGCCGCATTGCCGAACTGAACTCCGACATGGAAATTAAGCAGGCGGAAGCCGCCAAGAAGGCCGCCATCGGACGAAACGAAGCCCAGAAAGCGATTGCACAGTCCAACGCGGAACTGGCAGTGACGCAGGCAAGTGCCGACAAGCAGGCGGGTGAAGCGGCGGCACGCTCGGAAGCCTCGGTGCAGACGGCGCGTGAAATTGCGCAGAAGGAAGTGGAAGAGGCGAAGGCGCGCAAAGTGGAGTCTTCCCTGAAGGCGGAAAAGATTGTACCGGCAGAGATTGCCAAGCAGGAAGCCATACTTCAGGCTGATGCTGTGGCTGAGAAGGTGACTCGTGAGGCCGAGGCGCGTGCCAAGGCATTGCTGGCACAGGCTCAGGCGGAAGCGCAAGCCATCCGGCTGAAACTGGAAGCGGAGGCGGAAGGTAAGAAGAAGTCATTGCTGGCCGAAGCGGAAGGTTTCGAAGCGATGGTGAGGGCGGCGGAATCGAATCCGGCTATCGCCATCCAGTATAAGATGGTGGACCAGTGGAAGGAAATTGCCGGCGAACAGGTGAAGGCATTCGAACATATCAACCTGGGCAATATAACCGTATTTGACGGTGGAGACGGGGCTACAGGCAACTTCCTGAATTCGTTGGTGAAAACCGTTGCCCCCAGCCTCGGCGTACTGGATAAACTTCCTATCGGGGAGACGGTGAAGGGGATTATCCATCCCGAGGAGAAGAAAGAGGAAGAGGAGAAGAAAAAAGGAAAATAGGAGATAATGACTTAAGTGGAGGGGGTGTCGAAACGCACTGTTAAAAGAGTGAACATGGAAACGCAGAGCCGCAGAGGTCTTCTTTGGAACACTTGAAAACTCTGCGTCTTTGTGACTCTGTGTTTGATTTACTTTTGACATATCCTCTATTTTTAGGTTTTTCAGTTGATGAGTGATTAGCGGGCTGTGCAATACTTTCATGCTGCCGGAATGCTAATCACTCATCATTTATTGCTGACCGCAGCTTCGTTAAATGCCCAGCCGTTCTTTCAGCAGTCGGTAGCCGCTCAGGCTCACCCGGAGTTTCACTCCGTTTTTCAGTATCAGTTGGTAGGTCTCTTTTCCGAAAAGCTCCAGGCGGGATATTTGCGCCACGTTGACGATGCTTGAACGGTGGATGCGTACGAAGTTTGCGGCAGGGAGATGGGCTTCGAGGTACTTCATGGTTTGCTCTTTGATGTACTCCCCGGTGGAGGTTATCAAGGTGGCATAGTCTCCGCAAGCCTGTATGTAGAGTATCTCGTTTACGTCGATGAGGTGGATGCGTGAACCGTCTTTTACGGTGATGCGGTCCAGGCATTCCTCTTGCGGCTGTTCGTCTCCGGTCTTCGCTTCCGGTTCTTCGGTATTTTCTTCTGTTGTTGTCGGAATGTCCTCTGCTTCTATCGGGCTGGCTTCCGTTATTGTTTGCAGCCGGTACCATAGAAGGATGGCGGTCCAGGCAGGCACGCCGAACAGGAGCCGGAAAGGGATGGTGGTGGCGAAAGGGATATAAGTGATGCCCGCTATTCTTTCCATCATATCGTAGAAAATAAAGCTTCCTGCCAACCAGAATGCAGTACCTGCCGCGAAGGTAATGACATTGGTTTTGGACAGCGAGATGGTGCCTACGATGAACCATGCCAGGTATGCCAAAGCCATGAGCCAACTGATGGTCGTTACCCCGTCAATGAGGGCGGGCAGCCACTCTGTGCAGGTATAACATCGTATCAATGCCGTTTGGCCGATTGCCAGCAGTATTCCTGCGGCAACTATCGGAATCCATCGATAGGGATAGCTTGTTATCGGGTGCGTTTCCATACGTCAGTCTTTTATCTCTAAGCCTCCGAAGGAGATGTTTCCACGGATGACGAGTACACTGCTTTCTTCTTTCGGTGCCATTCCTTTCCAGCGTTTGTCTTCGCATCCGCCGCAGAAACAGTTGCACTCTATCCGTACATTCCAGTCGGTGGGGATATATAGTTCCACTCCTCCCAAATTGCAGTTCACATCGATATAGGTTTCTCCGGGTGCCAGGTGCGTGTGACGCAGGTCGATGGTAGTGCCTCCGAAGTCGGTGCGGATGCGGGCGCCTTTAAAGATTTCGTCCAATACTACCTGACGCACGGCGCTGAACGAGTTGTCGGAGTGCAGGAAGCCGTCTTCCGATTGGTATTGCTGTTGTTCTTCGGCTGCTCCCCCCATTCTTCTGTTTGCCATCTTTTGTGCCATATGGACGTGGTAGGCCATTCTGTGTGCTCTCCGTCGTTTGCCGGAGCGGGGCTTCAGAATGATAAGCCCGATAAAGGCAAGAATCAGAGGCCAAAGCATTTTGTCGGCATTGTAGGAGAACAGCAGCAGATGGTTGCTCAGCAGGTAAACTCCTATCAGCAGGAGAAAGATACCTCCGACATATCGCTGGCGTATGATCGTGTAAATGCCTACTATGATAAATAAGGAATGCCATGCTACTAAAATATCAAACCATTCGTTGGGCAGTATTCCCATATTGCGGGCTAATAGTAAGGCTCCTGTAAGGATAAACAGAGAGGCTGTCAGCATCTTGCCATAACTGATGTGTGAGGTGAATCCTTGTTTTTCTTCCATTGTTTTTTAGTTTTATGATTGATGCGGCAAAGGTAGGGGATTTGGTGGTTCCGGTAAATGCTTTTCAGCTGGTTGCAGGCGGAAAACCGATGAATACCGGATGTGAATCGGTGAATCCGGAACTATTTGTTCCTCCACCAGTACCCGAGGAAACGCAATCCGGTGCCGATAAGTGCCAGCGACAGTCCCGTATAGAACACTGCGATGAAAGAATCCGGCAATAGATGATAGACACGCACTACTACTCCGATGGTAATCATGAACACCATAATCGCCCAGCCTTTCACATCGAAGAAAGAGAAGGGGCAGTGCTTGCCTTCCTTCTGCGAGATGCGTGCCGTATGTTTCTTGTACAGTTTGTGAAAGATGATGGCGAAGAACAGCAGGAATATCAGGCTCGCCTCGCAAACTTTGAACAGCCAGTATTGGGTATCGCTTATCCAGCAAGTCAATCCGATGCGCAGGATATTCACTCCGGCCAATAACCATATTATGCCGGCGGTGATAAGCAATGTATGTCGGGTGACTCCGTATTTCATGATATTAATCTTCAGAGATCACAAATAGTGATGGCTGATATGATAACCTAAAGGGATATGTTTATAAAACAAAAGGAGATTATAATCAGTAATATAGCGATAGAAGCGAATATATATCTGTACTTCTTGCCAAAGATGGTTGCAATACAAGTAATCGCTATGCCAATGTGAATACATATTGCCCCTATTTCTCTATCTTTCAAGAAGACTGTTGCAATAGCCCCAATCGCAATAAGCGCTAATAATATGTTTAGCACAATTTTGTAGGCATCATTAATGAATTTATTTATATCCATACGACTTTGATTTGTTGTTTTGTATTTCTTGAAAGCCTTTTGTCGGCTTTGATAAGCTTGGAACAAAGCAAAGGGTAAATCTTAACTTTACATGGTAGCTACCATCCAACTTTTGTTCTTGCTTCTTAATTTCTGCTTTCATAGTGAGTATTTACATGCTATTTTAAGAAGTCAACAATAAATCAACAAATAGCGTTTCAAGCCTATATTGCAGCTGCTTTTGGCAGCGGCCTAATTATAAGTAGACAAAAAGGAAAGCATTAACTGCTTGATTCCGTGCAATTAACGCTTGTTGTTTTTTGTGTACTAACTTAATCTTAAACCAAGAACTTCCAGATTATGAGGCTCTCAATCAGTCTACACTATAAGGCTGTGAATCACTACATTAATTATCTCTCTTTGGACTTGCGTGAAATCTGTATAGTAGTAACTTATTATATTAAAATTCCTGTTTTTGTAATGTCACAATACAGAGGGTTGTTCATATCTTCTGTAAGTAAAACAGGCTCTATAAGGTTACTTATCTTACGTCTAAGTTTCCATAATAGAGGGGTGTCTTCAAAATAGTTATCATTCAGATGTTCTACTACCACAGCAATATCTATATCACTGTCCTCTCTATAATTTTCTTTACTGTATGAACCATAAAGATAAAGAGCTTTTAATGGCAACTTCTCGGCTACCATTTCCTTATAGCGTTTCGCAAGGGTTATAGCTTGTTCTTTATCCATAATTGTAAGTCTTTAGTTTGGCTTAAAAGTTCTTTACAGTATTCCTTAGTCAAGCTCTTCATTAGTCTCTCTTTGTAAGAGGGGTAACGAGCTTCTATATTCAGCGGCTCAAGTTTGTCTATGAAGTCCAACTGCTCTTCTGATAATTGCTTATCCAATTCTGTTTTCTCTGCCAGTCTGGATAGTGAATGTATCTTTAAAGGCATTTCCGTCAAGCAATTAGTCCAATATGCTTTAAGTATTTTTTCTATTGTCTGATGGCACATGAAACCCACATAAAGATAACGACCTGTTATCAGCATTGCATCTGCTGTTTCCAAGTCATAATCTGACATTTCAATCCAATAGGTTACTTTACTATCCATGTTCTAAGTCTTTAGAACAAAGATAGTCATTATCCATCAAATCACAATGATTTGCTGCAACATTTTTCCGAATGGGATTATATGTTGAAGTATTTCTTGAAAGTGAACTAGCTTTATAAAAAGAAAAACAGCATAAGAGTTTCCTCAAATGCTGTTTCCTTTAGATTAAGCAATTAGTTAATCTTCTTGTAAGTGGTAGTAGTAATATCATCCAATTCCAAACCTCCATCATCTGTGTTATCCCAATCCTCAAAAGCAAGAACTAACTTGTTGGTAATAAGTTCTTTCACTGTGTAATCATCATCATAGCCATCGTCGTAAGAGATTGTTAGCTTATCACCCTTTAGAGACCAGCGACTTGTTTCTGTATATCCGCCCTCAACGCGGCTCTCTATGCAAGTACCGTCAGCCTTGAACTCCCATAAGCCATTGGTATAAGCTTCGTCGGAGATAACGGCTTCCTTACCATTCTCCACTTTATGAATCTTCTCCCAAGTAGATTGCCACTTACCAATCAAGTAGGCTTCTTCAATCACTGGTTTATCATTTTCATCATCATCGCTACATGCTATAAAGTTTACAGCTAACATGACCATTAATAAGGTCGTTCCAATTAATCTTAAAGTTTTCATTGTTTGTTAAATTGATTATTATTTGCGATTATAAATTATTATATCACTATGTCCGTTATTGTTAAGATACAGTTCCTCTTTTGTTATCTTAACGACTGTGTAAATGGTATTCTCTTCTCCCCAATCAGTTGTATAGTAAGTAACGAACATATATCTGTTAGGGAAGTATTCAAATGTACCGCTTTGAGTGTTATTCTCACTTTTCTCCGTATAGGTATTGTCCTTGTTAAAGGTAAATGTTTCACCCTCTGCTTTACCTGTTCCTTGCCAAGTCCCAAATAATAACTCTAAAGTGTTGTCGGACTCTTGCTGAATCACTTCGTTGGTAATCTCATCCCCACAAGAGCTAACTCCTGTGCATAATGCAACCAATAAAGAGGTTGCTAATAATCTAAATGGTTTCATTGGTTATTGTTTTATTAGTTTATCCTAATTCTTGTTGAAGTGCCATAAGGTATTTCGTTATTTGTGGGGTAGGTGTACTGCCAGCTTCTACCATTTCGCAAGCCATGTAAAGGAATTGAAGCCTGTCTAATTGATTCATTCTTTTAAGATTTTGATAAGAGGTCATTCCGTCCACTTGCAAAGCAGCATCAAAGTCTGCTTTAGTTAGTCCAAATTGCATTTTGACTTTAGTAAGGTAAGAGATTTTAGATAATGCGTTATCCTTACTCATGTTCATAATCTCTACTAATTGTCTGATAACAGACTTCTTTTCTTCGTAAGTCATAATATTTAATGTTGTCGCTCACCTGTCCCCTCTGGATAAGCTGTTACTAAATAAAAAAGGTGTGGGAACTATATATGTTTTACCCTACTGACTGGCTTCTCGCATTGCCTTGGAGTGGATAAAACAATAGCCCCACACCCGTTTGAAATATAGAAACCTTATAAAAGGTAAGTATATAACAAATGATGCGGGTGCTATTGCTACCATCTTCACTCCATTTCAAATTTTGCGAGAATTTGTCAGTAGAAGATAATTTCAATAACACCTTTCGTTAAATATGTCCTTCCAACTCCCTATCTTATTAGTTCGTTGGAATTGGTGCAAAGATAATGAAAGGTTTTAAATGGATAAACATGAAGTGAGGATAAATAGTAAATCTTCTACTCTCAAACATGGTCTGCATGGAGGATTTGAATCGAACTGCATCTGAACTCTCTAAATGTGCTACCTGTAACATGATTAATAAGAGTGAAGATTCTTCTAAAATCTGTAAACTTATGGAGTTGACCAACTTCTATAAGAGATTAATAATTTTATCCTTCTTCTGCAAGGACTGACAGGTAATCGTAACTAAAAGGTGCGCACCATTTTGTCTTTAATTACGTTGCAAAGTTATGATGTTCTCTTGAGGTGAATTGGTAAAGAATTGCTGTGTGTTTAAGTGAGTTCTTTACCAATCTCTATCTTCTGAAGAGTTAACACCACTTCTTTTTGAAAGCGATGCAAAAGTAGAGTATTTGAATAGGGCGGATTGGTAAAGAAAGGGGCAAAGAAAAAGGTATGATTTACCAGAGTTTTGTTCCACCTATATTATTAGGTGACAGTCTGAATGTCTTATAGTTCAGGAAGGTTTCTACTGTATCGTATTTCTTTAGAAATGAGTTTAATCTTCCTCTAATATTCTCCGCATCTGTATCTACATCATCAGCATCTATCAATTCAATAGCTCTAAGATAAGATTCTATCAAACGTGTTTGTGGTCTTGTTGCTGATTGTGGTTTGGTAGATTTTAAATGTGTGTCTTGGAGTAATTGATATGTTCCCCATATATAAAGAGATTGAATAGGATTAATCATTTTATTGCCTACTTTCTTGTTTCCATAGATGAAATCCAATTCTTTTTGAGCTTCCTCTAAATTACTTACTCCTAAGTATTGATGCAGGTATTCATTCAGCCTGTTCTTCAACCAACTATCTTTATTATTGATAAGTATTGGGGAATTACCACCTACTGCAACTTTTATATTAGTAATCAAGTCTTTCCCATTTTCCTGTTTGGGCTGATTGAGCGCAATATATAGTTTTAGCATATCTGGCCTGACTTCATGGATATATTGCTGATATTGCATATCTTCATATTCTCCTTCTGATATTGGGACTTCTGTTATTCTATCTCTGTATAGGAGTGCAGCCATGAATATCAATGTGCATGATGCAGACTCTTCATTATGAAGCTCCGCTACATAAGATTCCATTATTGTTTTAGGGTTGAAATTATCTGGAACTGTCACTGTTATATCCTCATTGGTAGCCAATGCAAACTTTACTCCATCTATTCCCCAACCATCTTTTGATTTGCATTGATTAGCAAGTTCTTTTTCTTCTGGTGTTAGATTAAAGACTTTCTTAGTATAGACTTGGGCAAGTTCGTTAGATATGTTGTCATAGGTGAATCCAAAACATCTATTCAGTTCTGGATATAGTTTCTTTAGAGTAGGTATGTCAAATGTCACTTCAAGCATGGTGTTAAATTCTACAATCAACTTGTCTGCTTCTGTTGCCTAAGGGTCAAGAAGTCTAAGATGATAAGGTTTATATCCAAGTTGCTTCTCCTGTTCTCCATTCAAGAACCTTTTAATTTCAGCTTTAATAGTCAGCATATTGTACACTGTTTAATCGGTGAAACAATAGTGAAACAACAGCTATATATTGGGGCAAAATCAACCAAGAGCAACAGATTCATATCTGGAGGGTCTGCCAACTAAAAAGGCTCTATCTCCTTAGAGATGAGCCTTTTAGCTTGTGGACCAGCCTGGGCTTGAACCAGGGACCTCCAGATTATGAGTCTGTTGCTCTAACCAACTGAGCTACAAGTCCGGTGTATCCTTGTGTGGGATAGCGGGGACAAAAGTAGTGCTTTCTGCTGAAATATGCAATACTTTCCCTGAAAAATACGGGGTGGGACTTTAGAATTTATAAGTCCGTTTCGGGTTCTTGGGGAACCAGCCTTTCTTTACGCGGTCTTCTTGCTCGAAGATTTCCTTGATGGTCCAGAAGGACGAAAAGGCAAAAACACCCAGGAGGGAAGCCACCAGGATGTTGTCCGTGCAGAGCGAGGCAACAATACCTGCAATGCCTAACAGCAGGAAAATCCACCAACAGCGCGTTCCCCAATAATACTCGGCCTTTACCACGATGGGGTGGAAGATACCTATGATGAGGAAAGTGCAGATACCGATGACAAGTCCCGAAAGATGATATTCGTTTAAGAAGTCCATAGCGGATGATTCGTTTTGTTAATGATTGAGCTGATAAGATTGTTGCTGCATAAAGCATTGCTACCGTTTGGCATTGCCATCCGGAAATTTCAAAGCATCCCTTCCCTTATACTATATAATAATGAGAAGAGATGCTTCGTCATCACTCAGCATGGCAGAATCATAAGCCTGCTTCTCCGTTGGGGCAGGCGTACTAATCCCTGACAGCTATTAAGCCTTTTCCGGGCAGATGGGAATTTCCTTTTTGATGCTCTGTTCCAAAGAAATCAATGTCTCCGTGGCGGTGACACCCGGAATCTCCTGCATCTTGTTATTCAGCAAATCCATCAGATGCTCATTGTCGCGGGCATACACTTTGGTCAGCATGGTGTACGGGCCGGTGGTGAAGTGGCACTCCACGATTTCGGGTATCTTCTGCATTTCGGCAACGACGGATTTGTACATGGAGCCTTTCTCCAATTTGATTCCTACATACGTGCAGGTCCGGTAGCCCAATGACTTGGGGTTGACATGATAGCCGGAACCGACAATGACGCCCAAGTCTATCAGGCGTTGTACGCGTTGATGGATGGCAGCACGCGATACGCCGCATTCGGCGGCAACATCCTTAAAAGGAATACGGGCATTTTGGGAAATGATTTCCAGTATCTGCCGGTCAAGATTGTCTATTTTTTCCATAATAGTATATAAGTAAAGTTCGTAGTGTTATCAAATAGTAAGCAAATATAGGACTTTATTTTAATTTATCTATGAAATGGAAAGAAAAAATAAGGAATACGTAAAAAAGAGACGGATAAGACGAATGTTATTAAAGCATTTGTCTTATCCGTCACGAATATCATTCTGACAGGTAGCAGAAGCGAATTACTTCTCGATGTCTATCAGCTCTACTTCGAATATCAGGGTAGAGAACGGCTTAATCTGCGGGTTGCGGTCGTTGGCGCCGTATGCCAGATCCTGCGGGATGTAAAGTTCCCACTTGGAACCTACGGGCATCATGGTCAGAGCCTCGGTCCAGCCTTTGATTACTTGGTTGGCACGGAAAGTAGTGGGTTGCACCTTGCCGTCTTTGTCCTTATGCTTGTAAGAGCTGTCGAACTCTGTTCCGTCGATGAGCGTACCTTTATAGTGTACTTTCACTTTGGAAGTGTCGGCGGGAATGGCACCTGTACCTTTGGTGATAATCTTATATTGCAAGCCGCTCGGAGTAGTTACCACACCTTCTTTACCTTTATTTTCGGCAAGGAACTTCTCACCGGCTGCCTTGTTGTCGGCATATTTCTTTTCCAGGGATTTAGTTTTGATGGCTTCCATCTGGGTTTGCACGAAGGCCTGTGCCTGCTCTTTGGTCATGGCGCCTTTGCCTACAACACCTGCAAGGAAACCTGCCAATACGTTTTCGCGGCTGATGGTCTGTGTAGAGTCACCGCCGAATACCTGTTGGTTGAAGCCTTCCACCCATTGTTTGCTTACCATCTGGCCTATTTGCATACCTGTCATGTAGGCTGCGTCCTTCTTGTCGATTTTGGTTGCGCCTTCATTGAAGCCTTTGATGAAGTCTGCCATTTGGGTAGAGTCGATGCCTTGTTGAGCCAGGAACTGGTCCAAACCTTCGGTACGAGCCATACCAAATGCATAAGATAATGAGTCAACGTCCGTCTTCAGATTTGCTTTCGGACTTTGTGCAGTACAAGATGCCAGACCGGCAGCTACTGCAAGAGCCATGATGAATGTTACTTTTTTCATTTTGCTTTAACTTGATTATTTATTTAAAACTTTTAGTAATTCCACTTCGAATATCAACGTGCTGTGCGGAGGAATCATCTCTCCGGCTCCTTGTGCGCCGTATGCCAGTTCACTGGGGATGTAGAGTTTCCACTTGGCACCTTCGGGCATCAGTTGCAGGGCCTCCACCCATCCCGGGATAACCTGGTTGACGCCGAACGTAGCAGGTTGTCCGCGCTTGATGGAGCTGTCGAACAGTGTTCCGTCAATCAGCGTACCTTCGTAATGGCATTGCACCTGGTCGGTAGCCTTGGCATACGTGCCGGTATTGCCTTCGTTGATAACTTCGTATTGCAGGCCGCTGGGCAGGGTCACCACGCCCGGGCGTTTCTTGTTTTCTTCGAGGAAGTTCTTGCCGGCTTCGATGTTGGCGGCATTCATCTTCTGCTCCAGTTCTTCGAAATACTTGTTCACTATTTCCCGGGCTTCCGTGTGGCTGATAGCCGTCTGATTACCCTCTAATACATCCTTGATTGCGCGCGCAAAGTCGTCTACTTCGATGCCTTTCGCACCCATGCTTAAAAGATTTTGACCTATTCCCAGGCCGATGGCGTAACTGAATTTGTCCATAATTTGTTTTTAATGAGTGGCAAAAGTACGCCTTTTATTTGAATGATAGGACTTTTGTTATTTAATTTTTCTTATTTTAGCGTCACTTTCCTGTCTTTGCGCTGTTGTCTTTTTCGTTTTCCGGGTTGAGGCCGTAGCCGGCAGGCGGTTCGTTCACCATGTAGGGTGGTTCGTTTTCCGCAGGTTTATAGCGGCGGGCAGCGGCTTGTCTCAAGCGGTTTTCGTCTTGACGGACGTCCCACAGCAGGTGGATGTAGATGTAGGTGGGATGGATGGTATAGATGATTTTGGTGTACTTATCCGCCACCAGGGAACGATACTCCAGGGAGGTGCATCCTGCCAGCAAGGGGTCGATAATGCCTAATGTAGGATGATGGCTTAATAAGCCGGCACTATACAGAATCTTGTCCCTCACTTTGCGGGCCACGTTCCGGTTGAATTGTTGGTTGCAATAGCGGGCAATCGCTGTCAAATCGTGCGATGCTTCCGGATGCCATTTCAGGGTCAGATTTGTCATACCCATCGTTCGCTTTGTGCGATTACTTCTTCGGTAGACAGTCCCCGCCCCGCCACCGCATCCGCCTCCGTGGCGCGCAGTCGTTGTTTCACCTCCTCCAGCGTATAGGCGCATGGCGACAGCTTCCCGTCACTGGGTGCGGCTTCCGCCCTGCGTTTCCGCTCCACGACGTCGTTCACGGCTTCCAGCACTTGCTCCAGACACTCCTCGTCGTCGGCAATGTAGCTCAGTTGGCGCAGGAGTTCTGCGTTCAGGCTTCGTATGTTCATAGTCTCTCCTTTCTTTTCATCAGATTCTTTAATCTACTTACAAAGTTAGCCAAATCCCCCGCTCTCCGCAAGCATTCCTGCCGAAAGTTTCTCCCGCAGGCGCATTTCTTTCCCTTTTGCCGAACCATACCCGCGGAAAAATTGTATTTTTGCTTACTCTACAGAAAGAAAGGAGATTGAATGATGAAGAACTTAGTTGTTTTGTCCGGCGCCGGTATGAGCGCCGAGAGCGGCATCAGCACGTTTCGTGATGCAGGCGGATTGTGGGACAAGTATCCCGTGGAACAGGTGGCGACGCCCGAAGGCTATGCGCGCGACCCCGAACTGGTTATCAACTTCTATAACGAGCGCCGCAAGCAGTTGCTCCAGGTGCAGCCCAATGCCGGGCACATCGGTGTTGCCGAACTGGAAAAGGACTTCAACGTGACGGTGGTGACGCAGAACATCGACAACCTGCACGAGCGTGCCGGAAGCCGACACATCATCCACCTGCACGGCGAGCTGACGAAAGTCTGTTCCAGCCGCGACCCCTACAATCCACATTATATAAAGGAGCTGAAGCCCGAAGAATATGAAGTGAAGATAGGCGACAAGGCGGCCGACGGAACGCAGTTCCGCCCCTTCATCGTCTGGTTCGGCGAATCCGTTCCGGAGATTGAGAGGGCCATCGAGCAGGTGGAGCAGGCGGACATCTTCGTTATCATCGGTACCTCCATGAACGTATACCCCGCCGCCGGACTGCTGCACTACGTTCCCCGCCACGCCGAAGTCTACCTGATAGATCCCAAACCCGTGGACACGCATACCACAAGACCGATACACGTCATCCAAAAGGGAGCTTCGGAAGGGGTGAAGGAGCTGAGAAGCCTCCTTGCCAATCGTTGATTGCGGGACATAAGCGACAGGAGATAAGATGCCGTCCGTCCGCACAGATGACCGTATGCATATAGACGGAATGCCCGGCCTATACGGACTGACTGTCTGACGCATACGAACGGAACGTCCGACACCTGCGAATAGAATGCCTTATATATAGGGAGTGAATACCTTACATATACTGACCGAATGTCTTATCTATGCCGACTGTTCCTCCACAACATCCCCATGTTTTACCCCAAAACACCCGGATGTTTCACCCTACAACATCCGGATGTTTTGGGGCAAAACATGGGGATGTTGTGGGTAATGACTCACTGACTGTAATGTATTAAGTCCCTGACTGAAATGTATTCACTATTTCTTTAGTATCGCCCTGAATACAAACCACGCGTGATACACCACCGTACTCACCCATCCGTAGTGCTCTGCCATGATGCGGAAACGCTCTTTCAGCGACGCCTTGCGGTTCTGCGTCGTCATGCCTTCTTGCAAGTAGTCGATAATCAGCAGATGGGTGTTGTGCAGTGTCCGCGCCTTCTTCATCACCCGGATGCACCAGTCGAAGTCGGCAGAGAAGCGGTATGCCGGGTCGTAGTCTTCCACCAGCGAACGCTTGGCAAAGAACGCCTGGTGACACACCAGCATCCCCTGTCGGAAGCTTTTCCACGTCAGTACCTCGGGAGCCGATAGCCGGCGCATCCGTAGGAAGTGTCCCTCGTGGTCCACGAGTGCCGTTTCGCCGTACAGCACGTCCGGCAGTTCGTTGCCCTTCAGCGTATGGACCATCTGTTGCAGCGTATCGTTTTCGTGGAAACTGTCGCCTGCGTTGAGGAAACACAGATAGTCGCCCGTGGCGAGCCGGATGCCTTTGTTCATGGCGTCGTACAGCCCCTTGTCCGGTTCGCTCACTAGGTACGTGATGCTGTCCCGGTATTTCTCCACGATGGAGAGTGTGCGGTCTTTCGAAGCGCCGTCGATGACGATGTACTCGATGTGGTGGTAGGTTTGCGCAATAACGCTTTGGATGGTATCTTCCACGGTGGCCTCGGCGTTGTAGGTCACGGTGATGATGCTGAATTTGGGCGTGGGGTGGTTATGCATTTCTTCCGGTTACTTTGTTATACAGGTCGATGTATTTCTTGGCGATGGCGCTTTCCGAATAGTGGGATACCGCTTTCCGGCAGGCCTGCTCCGCCAGGCTGGGGTAGTCGGGTTCGGTCAGCGTCCAGTAGATGCCGTTGGCAAAGTCCGTTGCCGACTTGTATTGTGCCACGTAGCCGTTGTGCAGGTGGTCAATCATCTCCGGGATGCCGCCCACGTTGAAGCCTACGCACGGGATGCCGCACGCCATTGCTTCCATTATCGTGTTCGGAAGGTTCTCCTCCAGCGAGGGGGTGACGAAGATGTCCACCGAGTTATAGATGTCCACCAACTGCCGTTCGTCGGTGACGAAATCCAGCGGATAGACCTTGAAGGGTAGCATCTTCTCCAGTTGTTGCGAGTCGTTGCCGAACGCTACTACGCCCAACTGTTCCTTCAACTCCGGATGCTTTTCCGCCAACAGCTTGCACGATTCCACCAGATAGTCGATGCCTTTCCGCTTGTCCGTAATCTTCACCGAGCCGAACAGTATCAGTCGCCCGTCCTGTGGCAGGCTGCACCGGCGGCGGGCCTCCAGCTTGTCGTGAGGCTTGAAGAGGTTGGTATTGATTGGATTGGGGATGCACGATACGCTGTGTCCGGTCAGTAGGGCGCTCTTTCGGGCACGCTCTTCCAGCCAATGGCTGCATGTGACGAAGTTGATGTGCCGTCCTCCGTACAGTTCTTCCTTCTGGTGGAAGACCCGGTAGGAAAGGTCCTTCTTGCCGCCACCGCCGTAGATGAAGGGGCAGTGGTGGCACTCCTGCTGATAACGGGTGCACTCGCGGGCGTGGTGGCAGATGCCTGTGCAGGGCCACATGTCGTGCATGGTCCATACCACCGGCTTGCCCGAGGCGAGGATGCTTTCGATGTTCTTCAGCGACAGCATCCCCTGGTTAATCCAGTGCAGGTGGATGATGTCCGCCTGCTGGAACTCGGGCAGTGCGGTGATGTCCGTGCCCGTATTGGCGATGTCCACGGCAAAGAGGTTGTTCTTCTTGAAGCGATTGGCTTTCCAGATGACGATTCGTTCCCACACGAATTTCCATACCATGCGCCAGTTGTGGTTCAGGCTGACCACGGTAATCCGGTCGGTCTGCTTGTCGCGCACCAGCAGTTTGGCCTTGATGCCGTTGTTCTTGAGCGATTCCATCAGGCGGCCGGCTGCTACGGCGGCTCCGCCTATCCGTTCGGAGGTATTTATCAGTAGTACTCTCATTTCGCATGAATGTTTACGCAAAAGTACGGTTTTTGGCGCTTTCTATTCTATAAATTCGTCTATTTTTTAGTGTGTAAGCGCTAAACTCCCTATCTTTGCCGCAGTTATACTGATGAATGCAGAACCACGGTGTTTTGTTTAGCGCGCGCCGCCGCCCGCAGGGACGGGGCCTGTGCCGGACACCTTGCCGCAGGGTGCTGCAAGCTAAATTACTGCGTATGGGAGAAAAAGGAATGAAAGGATTGGAACAGTTGTGGCAGACCTTCCTCAGTGTGGTGAAGATACTGCTGCAATCCAAGTGGAGCACGCGCCTGCCGTCGTCGTTCAGTAACCCGGAAGAACTGCTGATTCTTGCCAACGGTCCTTCACTGAACCGCACCGTCGGGGAGTCGCCCGACTTCATCCGGGGCAAGACGCTGCTGGCGGTGAACTTCTGCGTCACCTCGCCCATGTTCGAGCAACTGCGTCCCGAACTCTACCTCATTGCCGACCCCTTGTTCTGGATTGTCCCCGAGAAGCGCGAGCAGTTGTTCGGCTCCCTGGCCCGGAAGACTGCCTGGCCCATGAGCCTCTTCATCCCTGCCCGCGCCTTGAAGAACAAGGAGTGGAAGCCGATGCTGGAGGGCAATCCCCACATCCGCCTTTACATCTATAACACCACTCCCATCGAAGGCTTTCAGGGATTCTGCAACCGCGTGTTCCGCCGTGGCTGGGGCGTCCCCCGTCCGCACAATGTGCTGATACCCGCCATTGCCACGGGATTGAGGCTACCCTTCAAGAAGATATACCTGGCGGGCGCCGACCACTCCTGGTTGCCCGAAATCACCGTGACAGACGACAACGTGGTGCTGATGCATCAGAAGCACTTCTACGACCAGAACAAGTCGCAGGCCGCCACCGTGAAGCAGGAGAATCTGCACAGCGCACGCCTCTACACCATACTTTATCATATGTATGTGGCCTTCAAGTCCTACTTCGTGCTCGACGCTTATGCGCACAAGCTCGGCAAGGAGGTCATCAACATCACCCCCGGCAGCTACATCGACGCCTTTAAACGAATGAAGATATGAAAGACGGAATCATCATACAGGCACGCACCGGCTCCACCCGGCTGCATAATAAGATATTGCTCCCTTTCTACGGCGAGCAGCGCATACTGGATATCCTGATTGACAACATCCGCCGGGCATGTCCCGACAAGCTCCTCGTCCTTGCCACTACCGACCGTGCGCAGGATGATGTCTTGGCGGAAGTGGCGCGCGAGGCAGGCATCCTCTGCTACCGGGGTGACGAAGACAACGTGCTGGACCGCTTCATCCGTGCTGCCGAGGCTTTCGGCATCCACCGCTTCATCCGTGTCTGCTCGGACAATCCTTTCTTGCGGCCGGACAGTTTCCATGTCTTCTTCGACGAGCACGACGCCCATCCCGAGGCGGAGTACATCGCCTATGCCTTTGCCGACGGGCGTCCAACCATCAAGTCGCACTTGGGACTGTTTGCCGAGTTCACCACCACCGCCGCACTGCGACGTGCTGCGGCGGCTACGCAGGAGAAGTTGTACATAGAGCACGTCACCATCTACCTCTATACCCATCCCGAAGCGTTCAGCGTGCGTCTGCTTCCGTTGCCCGATGAGTTGGAGGGGCGTCTCGACCTTCGTTTCACCCTTGATACGATGGATGACTTCACCCTGCTGCAAACGCTCTACGCCACCTACTATGAGGAGACGGACCGCAGCATACATGCACTGCTGCAACTGGTGGAGGCGCATCCGGAGTATCGCGCCAGGATGCTGGAGAATATTGCAAGGAATGAGAAGTAACCGGGTTACCGTAAAAAGTTGAAACCTACTATATATAATGAACAGTACATACATAATCGGAGAAATCGGCCAGAACCACAACGGTTCTGTCGATATAGCCAAGTTGATAGTCGATTTGGTGTCACGTCCCGTACGCGAGGAAGTCTTCAACATGGAGCTTCGCCCGATGGATGCGGTGAAGATGACGAAGCGTGACCTGACGGAGGAGCTGACCGATTCGCAGATGAACCGTCCCTATGATTCTCCGCACTCTTTCGGACGCACGTATGGCGAGCACCGTGCTTTCCTCGAACTCTCGGACGAGGAACACTTCGAGGTCTATCGTCACGCCAAGTCCTTAGGACTGGATTTTGTGGAGACGCTTTGTTCCCGCGGCTGCCTGTCGCTATTGAAACTCTTCACCCCCGACCGCCTGAAAGTGGCGAGCCGCGACCTTACCAACCTGCCTTTGCTGGAAGCGATGGCGGAGACACGCATCCCCATCATCCTGTCCACGGGCATGGCGGGGAAGAAGGAGCTGGACGATGCCCTGGAGGTGATTACCCGTTATCACAGCGATATCTCCATCCTGCACTGCGTATCTCAATATCCCACGCAGCCCGATAACCTGAACCTGAAGACCATCACTTATCTGAAACAGCATTACGGTCAATATACCATCGGCTTCTCCGACCACACCATCGGCATTGCCGCTCCGGTAGTCGCCGTAGGTATGGGCGCCGAGATTATCGAGAAGCATGTCACCATCGACCGCCGCATGAAGGGTACCGACCAGCAAGGCTCTTTAGGACCGGACGGCGTGAACCGCATGATTCGCGATATCCGCATTGCCGAACACTGGCTGGGCAGGGAAGAACTCTATATCGACCCCTCCGTCTCTGCTGCCAAGGTGAAGCTGGAACGTTCCATTGCTACGAATAAGCTGTTGCGTCCGGGCGACGTCATTCGAGAAGAAGATATCCACCTCCTCAGCCCCGGCGATGGCTTCAAGTGGGCAGACCGCGATAAGGTAGTAGGCCATCGGGTATTGAAAGAGATTCCCCGGAACGAGATAATCTATCCTTCTTCCATCGGAAGTCTGACTTAAAAGTTTGTGGAAGGCGCTGTATCCTTTCAGGCATGGATTACACGGAACTTCACGGAAGAAGATAGAAACCATCTCCTTCCGTGTCACCCTTGCCGGGAAGGTACCTCCTGCAAACAAGCCCTCAGCCCCCTTTCATTCTTTAATTCTTTCATTATTAATTTATAGCCTATGTTACCGAAATTAGTTATTACCGATATCGATGGCGTCTGGACCGATGGCGGCATGTATTACACCGCCGAAGGAGACGTGATGAAACGTTTCTCCGTAAAAGACGGATGGGGAGTAATTTTCCTCCGTGAGCTGGGCATCCCGGTAGCCATCATGACCGGAGAAGATACGCAAATCGTGCAGAAGCGCGCCGATAAACTGAAGATAAAGCATTGCTATCTCGGCGTGAAGGACAAGGTGGCGCAGGCCACGAAGCTCTGTGGCGAGCTGGGAATCACTTTGAGCGAAGTGGCTTTCATTGGCGACGACCTTAACGACCTCCCGCTGTTGCGCCTGGTAGGTTATAGCGCCTCTCCCGCCAACACGCCCGACTACGTGAAGCGCGAAGTGAAGTATGTCACCACTGCACACGGAGGCTACGGAGCCTTTCGTGAGTTTGTGGAAAAGCTGCTGGCGGATAACGGGGTGCTGGAGAGCACTATCGGGAAGTTCTTATAAGTAGTCTTTTATCGAACAGTCGGCACAGGTATCAGCTTGGATAGTTGTGCCCGTCCCCAGCTGAGGATGGCTTTCAACCTTTCCTTTCTTATTCTCTTTTTGTTTCGGAGGTCGGTCTCTACTTTCTCCTGAACCATTGTGTCGGTCCATTCCGGATGATAAGTCAGTAGCTTCTTGCGCATGTTTGCCGCTTCCTGCTCTTTTCCTGTGGTCCGGTAATGCCTTAGCAGGTTGAAGGCGATGAGCGTGTAGTTCTTCTTCAGGGCTTCGTAAACCTGCGGGTTGCTTTGATAGTGGGCCAGTACCTTTTCCCGCGCTTTCAAGGCAGCCAGTAAACGCTTCTCCTCTGCGGCTTCGCTCCAGATGCCTTGTTTATGCTTGCGATATACGGCCATCGGCTTTTTGAAGTAATAGACTTTGCCGTGTCCGGCATTCAGCAGATGCATGGCATAGTCGCAGGAAGTGATTTCCGAGAACCATTCCGGCACGACGGGGTAGTAGCTGCGACGGAATAAGGAAGAAGAATTGGTGATGAAGTTGCTGCTGCACAGGTCGAGGAGGTCGGTTATTTCAGCTTGTTTACCGTTCGACAGGCTCTTGGAGTGATTCTCCTCATAATAGTTGATGACACGGTGGAAGCAAATGGCAAAATCCGGGTGACTGTCCATGAAGTCGGTCATTCGTTGCAGCTTGTTCCGGTCAATCCAGTAATCGTCGCCGTCGCAGATAGCTATGTATTCCCCTTGGCAATGCTTGTGGGCATCCATGAAATTGCGTTGCAGGCCTACGTTCTTCTCGTGGCGCACAAGCGTAATCAATTCCGGATATTGGGCTTTATACTGTTCGCATATTTCCAGCGTGTCATCCGTACTGCAATCTTCACTGATGACGAGTTGAATCGGATAATCCGTCTTTTGTCTTATCACTCCCTTGATGGCTGTCTCGATATATCTCCCTATGTTATAGGCCAGCATGATGACGCTGACTTTGATTGCCTGTTCCATACCTCAGTTGCTTTTGCGTTTTAGTATTAATTGGATAGCTTCGTTCAAGATGGTTGAACCTAATATTCGGTTGGCTCCATAATAAAAGCAGATGCCGATAACTATCTTTACCGGTAACAGCAGATAGTTGGCTTCGATGAAATAGTCCGGTATCAGCAGGATGCCCCACATCCCCACAGAGAGGACGGCATAAGGGGCGATATCTCTTATTTGCTGGAGCCAGTTGTAACCCACCGCTTTCCCGATGAAGAAGATACTTATCAGATAGATTAGCATCTGTGTAAATGTCAGGTAAGCCACCATGATAAGTGCGCTTTGCCTCAGGCTGGCTATCAGGCAGAGGATAATCAGCACGGTGCGGGCTATTTCCAGTTTGAATATAAGGTCTGAGCGTCCTTGTACCTTGGCAAAGTTCTGATTGACAGCATTCAGAACGGTGAAGATTCCTGCCAGACAGGTCAGTTGGAAGAAAGGGACACAGCCCATCCACTCGGCTTTCAGTATCAAGGAAATAAACGGGGATGCCACGGACACTACTCCTATCATCAGGGGAAATGTGAGGAAAGCCGTAAAACGCATCGTCTTGCAGTAGGAGCGGACGCTTCGTTCTTTGTCATTCTGGATATGTGCGAAGATGGGATATGTAGCCGCTTGCAGGCTGGAATACATCGAACTGATAATCATCACACTGAATTTGTTTCCTTGCGTATAATATCCCAATTGCACCGGAGGATACAACTTCCCGATGGCGACAGAATAGATATTGGTGAAGATGGAATTGACCAGGCTTGCCAGCAGCAGGTTGGAGGAGAAGGAAAACAGTTCCTTTATACTGCTGGCGCTGAATTGCAGAGCGGGACGCCACGTGTTGAAGAACCACAAAAGGACGGTACGCAGGAATGCCAGAATCACCGGTTGCCATGCCAGCGTCCATACGCCCAGTCCGCCATACGCCATGCCCAGCGAGCAGAGGCCCGATACGGTAAGGGCGATGATGTTGATTTTGGTCAATAGCCGGAAATTGACTTGCTTGTTCAGCAGAGTACTCTGTATCAGGCTTAGCGAGTTGAAGGGGAGAGCGAGGAATATTACCCTGGCAAGGTCTGTCAGCAACGGCTGGTTGAAGAATGTTGCGATAAGCGGAGAGCAAGCGAATAGCAGCAGGTAGAGGCAGACGCTGATGAATACATTGAAATAGAACACCGAGTTGTAGTCTGCTTCAGTGGCATCCTGCTTACGGATGAGTGCAGCGCTGAAACCACTGTCCAATATGATATTGGCTATGGCGCTGAATATTGCCAGCATCCCCACCAGTGCATAGTCTTCCACCGACAGGATGTTCGCAACCAGGATGCCGACAATAAACAACAGAACTTGCTGGCCCATACGGTCCAGCAAGTTCCAGAGCAAGGCTCCTATTGTTTTTTGTTTCAGCGAGTCGTTCATACTATTATTAATACTTGCTTTAGCTGATTTTAATTACCTCTTTTAATGCTGATATTTCTTATTGATTATCAGTGAATAATACGGCTTTCTCGTTTAAATCTCGTTTAAATCTCGTTTAAATCTCAGATAAATGTCGGATGATTCTCGGATATTTTAATAATGTAGCGCTACGTCTTTGTTTGCCAATATGAAATGCTCCCTTGTCTTTGGTTCACAATTTTACCTTGCAGGCGTAATTTAGTTAGCAGGTTAGTAACCTTGTGATACTTCTGATCCTCATTTAATATATCCGGAAGTTTCTTCCAGAGTAATTTAGTTATCTCTTGCTTTGTAAGAGTTTCATGTTCTGTTAACGCTTTCAATATTAAGTCGCAATAATACCCGTCTTCAAATCCCTTGTTATTTGAATAATCTGTTTTTTTATCCAGTTGTTGTGCCACTGACTTGGCGATAAACAAGTTAGGCTTTCTTCCTTCAATGAGTCTCTTTTTCCGGAGCAGGGAAATTTCCTGATCGGATATGTAACGGCCTAACTGCACCCGATTTAGTGCTTCTACTTCCGTTAAGGTCAGTTCCTGACGTTTAGCCAATATATTGGCATATTCAATGTTCAGTATCTTCCCGATAATAGTGACTTGTACCCTGTTCTCTTCAATCTCATAGTCGGGCAGCGGGAACAAACGTTGCCGTTGGAAATTAAACATCTTACGTATTCCGCTTCCTATTGTATCTACCATTTGCAGCCCTACTATCGCACGGGCCAGGAAAGGGTTCCGGTAGACCTCTTCCGGTGCATTGTCCTTTAGTACATTACTGATGGATTGTGGTATAAATCCTCCTTTATTGGTAAATACGAGCTTGTCTTCATACTCCACCACATTGATTTGCCCTCCTTGAGTGTAGTCTTGATGCGCTATGGCGTTATTGATTGCTTCCCTAATGACGTAGGGTTCATAAGTATCCACTTCTTCGGGAAATAAGGTACGGAACTCGGGATTGATGTAACGATACTTCAGATTACGTATTTTCCGGTAAACTTCTTCTATGGAAAGAATAAAAGGACAGCTCTTAATCATGTAATCCCGTTCTGCTCCCTGCGAATCTTTCAGAATCCACCGTATCTTGGCTACTGCCGGAGAAATGAGCACTTCGCTTTCTTCTTTGCCTAAAAGCACGATGGCGGCGTTGGTGATCTTTCCTTTGATGGTTAGTTTAGCTTTGTTCAGGAAAGTTGCATTGTCCCATCCTGCTATTTCGACGGCATTCTGCTTGTTCTTTGCAATGTAAAGGGAGCGTGCTACTGCAATAGCCTTCTCATCCAAATCGTTGATGGTTGCGCCCGGGACAGTCTGCGCACTCCAATCGGTCTGCTTGCTTTGACTGCGGATTATTTTCAGTTCATGCAGGCTTAGTGCTACAAGTGATTCTCCGTCCCGACCATAGAAATGACCTTTGTAAGACGTTGGAATACCTTTAGGTGCAGCCGGAATCTGAAACATGATGACCCGTGCCCCTTGATACGTGACTTCGTGTATTTCAGTAAAGGTGATGCCGCAATTAGTTCCTTCGGCTATTTCCCTTTTCAGTGCATCCAATGAGGGGCGGGGTTGTCTGTACTGACTGCCCAAGACGGCATGGGTTTTATCATCAATGCCGAATAACAACCAGGCGTATGCTTCCTGATGAAGATTCGCTTCATTACTGAGAGCAGAGAAATATTCTCCTATCTTCTGTGTATCAAATCCATTCCGCGCTTTCTTGAATTCTACTACTTCATTCTCGCCCGGTAGTTTGATGAAGCTCTCTAATAATGCTGTTAGCTCTTTGGTTGTCATTCGGCATTGGATTATCTTATTCTTTTATTTCACCTCACTCCCCGGCTTCACCTCCCTTAGCAGTGAAGTAACCGCCAGCGCACCGTCATAGTTCTCGGCAGAAAGAATCATCCCCTCGCTCACCAGGCCGTTCTTGAACTGGCGCGGAGCAAGGTTAGCGATGAACAATACTTGTTTTCCTACCAGTTCTTCGGGACGATAGTGCTGGGCGATGCCGCTGACGATGGTGCGGTTCTCCAGCCCGTCGGCGATGGTGAATTTCAGCAGCTTCTTCATCTTGGGCACGGCTTCGCATTCCAGCACCGTGCCTACACGGATATCCAGCTTCTCGAAGTCTTCGAAGGAGATGACGGGCTTGATGGGGTTTGCCTTGTAGCCGGCTGCCTCGTTGGCCTTCTTGGTGGCAAGCAGCTTGTCCACCTGAGCCTGGATGACGTCGTCTTCAATCTTCTGGAACAGTAACTCCGGCTCGCCCAGCTTGTGTCCGGCGGGCAGCAGGTCGGTGTGACCCAGTTCGGCCCAGTCGAAGCTGTTCATGTTCAGCATCCGGCGCAACTTCTCGCTGCTGAAGGGCAGGAACGGCTCGAAGGCGATGGCAAGGTTGGCCACCAGTTGCAGGGAGATGTTCAGGATGGTGGCTACGCGGGGCATGTCGGTCTTGGCAAGCTTCCACGGTTCGGTGTCGGCCAGGTATTTGTTGCCGATGCGCGCCAGGTTCATGGCTTCCTTCTGGGCGTCGCGGAACTTGAAGACGTCGAGCAGCTTCTCTACTTCGGCCTTCACGTCGGCAAACTCCTTCAGGGTTTCCTTGTCGTAGTCGGTCAGTTCGCCCGCTGCGGGAACCACACCGTCGAAGTACTTCTTGGTGAGTTGCAGCGCACGGTTCACGAAGTTGCCGTACACGGCCACCAGCTCGTTGTTATTGCGTGCCTGGAAGTCTTTCCAGGTGAAGTCGTTGTCTTTTGTCTCGGGCGCATTGGCTGTCAGCACATAGCGCAGCACGTCCTGCTTGCCGGGGAAGTCTTGCAGATACTCGTGCAGCCACACGGCCCAGTTGCGCGAGGTGGATATCTTGTCGCCCTCCAGGTTCAGGAACTCGTTGCTGGGCACGTTGTCCGGCAGGATGTAGCTGCCTTCGGCTTTCAGCATGGCGGGGAAGACGATGCAGTGGAAGACGATGTTGTCCTTGCCGATAAAGTGCACCAGGCGCGTTTCGGGGTCTTTCCACCACTTCTCCCATGTTTCGGGCAGCAGTTCTTTGGTGTTGCTGATGTAGCCGATGGGGGCGTCGAACCAGACGTAGAGCACTTTGCCCTCGGCACCCTCTACGGGCACGGGGATTCCCCAGTCCAGGTCACGGCTCACGGCGCGCGGTTGCAGGCCCATGTCCAGCCAGCTCTTGCACTGTCCGTACACGTTGGGGCGCCATTCCTTGTGGTCTTCTAAGATCCATTGGCGCAGCCAGGTTTCGTGCTTGTCCAGCGGCAGATACCAGTGTTTGGTTTCGCGCATCACGGGCTGGCTGCCGCTGATGGCGCTCTTCGGATTAATCAGGTCTGTGGGGCTGAGGCTGGTGCCGCACTTTTCGCATTGGTCGCCGTAAGCGCCCTCGGCATGGCAGTGGGGGCATTCGCCGGTGATGTAGCGGTCGGCAAGGAACGTCTTGGCTTCCTCGTCGTAGTATTGCATACTGGTCTTCTCGATGAACTCGCCTTTGTCGTACAGCTTGCGGAAGAAGTCGGAAGCCGTGTCGTGATGCGTCTTCGAGGTGGTGCGGCTATAGACGTCGAACGAGATGCCGAAGTCCTGGAAAGACTTCTTGATGAGCTCGTGATAGCGGTCCACCACATCCTGCGGCGTGATGCCTTCCTTCTTGGCGCGGATGGTGATGGGCACTCCGTGCTCGTCGGAGCCGCCGATGAATACCACTTCTTCCTTTTTCAGTCTCAGGTAGCGGACGTAGATGTCGGCAGGCACATACACCCCTGCCAGGTGTCCGATATGGACGGGGCCGTTAGCGTAGGGCAGTGCCGACGTAACGGTGGTGCGTTTGAATTTCTTTTCCATTGTAATTGTTATGTATCTCTTTTGTTATGAACGCGTTTTGAATGTGCAAAGATAACGGTTTTCTGTGCAAAGCGAAAGAGAAGCGGCTGAAATATCCGAAGACGCGTTGCCGAATTTATACTTTAGGTTCACAGCCTTCACCCTTTCACCTTTTGACGCAAGCATCTTGCCTGCAATGCGTTAGGGTGAAGGCTGACCCGGAAACCGTCTTTCACCGCCTTCACCCGGTTTTTTTGCGGGGGCAAAGCACCTGCTTTGTCGCCCGTACGAGGGCTGTCCGTCGGCTTGACAGACACTTGCGTCTGTCGCGACAAAGGCTTGTGTCTGTCGCGATGAACACTTGTGTCTGTCGTGACGGAGGCTTGCGTCTGTCAGCCCGGTCGTTTATGCCGCCCGGCAGGCAGGAAAGTCCGATGTGCAAAGCATGAAATCTTCCGATATTCCAGATTCTTTCCAGAATCGCGCCTTAGCTTTGCATCAGTAAACTAAACGAATCGAATTATAAACATAAAAAACGAATGACTATGAGACTGAAAATGTATTTGTTAGCAGGCGCCTTCGGCGTATCCGCACTGGCTTTGCAAAGTTGCAACGACGACGACAACGGGATGACCGTTCCCACCGAATTGCAGAACGCCCTGCTGGAAAAGCACGGAGACGCCCTCCGCATCGAATGGGGCAAGAAAGGCGTTTACTACGTGGCCGATTTCGATGAAGGCAATTATGAAAAAGAAGCCTGGTTCACCCCCGACGGCGTGTGGCAGATGACCGAGACGGATATTCCTAACATCGCCGCCCTGCCTGCCCCGGTGAAGTCTGCCTTCGAGAGCAGTGAGTACGCCTCCTGGCATGTGGATGACATCGACAAACTGGAACGCAAGGATATGGAAACCGTGTATGTGATTGAGGTGGAACAGGGGAAACAGGAAGTGGACTTGTATTATAGCGAGAACGGCATTCTCATCAAGGAAGTGGTGGAAGCAGGCGATAACCACGACTCGGAAGACTATCTTCCTTCCGCCCTTTCGGCTACCATCAAGGAATTTATCGCCCGCGAATACCCCAATGCCCGCATCGTGGAGATGGACAGCGAGCGGGGGAGGATGGAAGTGGATATCATACACGATAACAAGTCGAAGGAACTGCTGTTTTCCGCTGAAGGCGAATGGATTTCCACCTCCTGGGATGTCCGCATTGCCGATGTGCCGGAACTTGTGAAAAGCGCTGCGCTTGCAAAATATCCCGGTTACGTGATAGATGATGCCGAGTACGTGGAGACGCCCGCCGGCGACTATTACCTGATTGAGATGGAAAAGGGTGAAGCAGAAGTGCATGTGAAGGTGACGGAAGAGGGAACGGTGTTGTAGCGGTACAAAGGGAATAAGACACTAAGACGCAAAGACACGGAGCGCGCTTAAGGAGTTTGAGATAAAAACTCCGCGCCTCCGTGTCTTTGCGTTTTGTTTTTCAGTAGGAGGTCTGGGCATATCCGCTAACAGGTTCTGCCGCATTCAGTAGCAAGTTCTGTCCTATCCGGTAGCAGGTTCTGCCACATCCTTCCCCCGGCACATTCTATTCTTGCACCTTCAATATGCCGATTTCGTTGTCCGAATTATGAATGTTCTTCCGGCTCTTCTTCAAGCTCTTTCCGTAGCCGAACTGGTAGGTGACGCCCAATACAATCATGTTTCCATTGTCCTTAATCCGTACCGTTTCCCGATAGGGATTGGCGGCGGACAGGGAAGAACTCTTGCTTTTCCAGGACGAAGTGAAAGGATAGTAGACTCCGCCCCTGAAGTACCATTTATTCAGCCGATAGCCCAGCATGACGGTGGAGTAATTCTCGCTTGTATTGATAACTTCTGTCGAAAGGCTTTTCTGCGGACGGGTGTAAGAGGCGGAAAGGCTCCAGCTTTTGTGATATGCCTGCATGGAGGCTGACCAATAGAGGTTGTACAATTGGTGGTGGTATTGCGTTCCGGATGAGGAATAGCGGTTCCAGCCTCCCGTCACCGACAAATTCAGGCAATCGAACAGCTTGTTCAGGCTGATGTCCAGTTGCGCGTTGGTCTGCTGGTTGTAATTCTGGTTTTGATATTCCGATACGAAGTGGTTGCCTTCATAGAATGTATACAAGGAAATGGGGTGGAAGGATTTTGTGTGGCTTAACCACAGGTTGGCCTTCAGCTTCTTGTGCATGAAGGTGAAAAGGAAACGGTTGCGCAGGGTGCTGTAGGACTTCAGATGCGCATTTCCCCGGATGAACAGGATGTCTTCATAGGATTGCTCCACATCGCTGAGTTGCGAGAGCGTGGGCAGGGTCGGGGTGAACTGGAAAAGGTAGCTCACCTTCAGATTCTTGCATAGGGGATACAGCAGGCTGACGGTAGTTAGGTTGCGCACGTAGTTCCTCTTTTCCGATTTGTTGTCCACGTTATAGAACTTTACGCCCGTTCCCAGCGAATAAGAGAATTTCTTCAGTCTTCCCGACCACTCGCCGTAGATGTAGGTATTACCCGAGGTCATCTCCGTGGTCGCTTCATTGGTTCCGTAATATTCATTCTTGGTATAGCTCTGGATATGCTTGGCCCCCAAGCTCAATTGTTGCGTCTTGAACAGCTTTCGGTAAGTGGCTTCGGCTATCAGCGAGCTTCGGCTGTTGTCCACATTATTGGAGATGGTTTCGGAGGAGTTGCCGGCATATTCGTCAGTCAGGTAACGCTCGTAATCTCCGCTGTTCAGTGTCCCTACCAGGTTGAATTCCAACGACTGGCCTTTCTTGAACTTATGCAAGAAAAACAAGTCCAGCGAAGGCGAGTAGGCCTTGAAGACAGCCTTGCTGCGGCGCATGAAGTCCAGCGCTTCCTGGTTACTCTTCTGCTCGATATTCGTATTGATGGACGTGTGCTGCCTGCCGATGTAGTTGATAAGTGTGGCGTTGAACATGTTGTTTTCGTCTATCTGCAAGGTGTAGCCCAGGTTGATGTCGTGCGTAAGGTATCCGAATGGCGAGTTGATGCCCTTGCTTACCCTCTCCAAACTGTTGTCTTCATTTTGGAAAGCCTCACTGCGGTCCGTCCATCGCTTATCGTAGTCCCTCCAGCTATTGTTGTACAGAAGCGAGAATTCCGACTTCTTGTAATTGAACGTATTGCTTAATGTCCCGTTCAAAAAACCTGTCATGGGCGAAGCCGTCAGGTTGGCATAGACGCTCCCTCCGGTTTGCCTTTCCTTCAAAATAAAGTTGATGATGCCGCCCACATTCTGATTGGCATAACGGATGGAGGGGTTGCTGCTGTATTCTATCTTGGCAATTGCGTCCGGTTTCAGCCCCAAGACCTGTTCCCTCGACTGCGGTCTTCCGTTTATCTGGTAAATGGGCGCCTGACCGTCGATTGTTACCCGTTGTTCGATGGCGTTCACGTTCATTCCCGGCAAGTCGAGCGTATTCAGCAGGTCTATGCTGCCGGCAGACATTTTCACTTGTTCGGTTTGCGGAAACACAATCATTTTGTCCACTTTCTGGATGATGGAGTTTGCCTGCACCGTGACTTCGGGCAGCGCCACTTCTTTCTCCGGATTATCGGGATATAGGGTGATGGTTCCCAGATTGATATTCCTGTCGTTCTGCCAGTCGATAAGCATACTGACTTTCCGGTAACCTTTCAGCCTGACGGAGACGATGTACTGCCTCGGCGGCATTCCAATCCAGGCGAATTTACCGTCTTTACCCGTAAGCAAACTGTTTTTTATGACAGAATCCGTTGTCATTGCAACCAGTGCGATTTCTTGTGCCGGCTTAGAATCGCTGTACTGCACTTTGCCGAATAATCTGTAGTCCTTGGCAGTTGCGTTGAATGCCAGGAGGAGGCATAGGGGGAGGAGGATAAGGTGATGTTTCATAGGTGATGATTTTAATTATTGTTCTAATTGATTCTTGATTAAGTTATGGTAATATCCTTGACAAAAATATGCCATTATGCCATTACATGAAATATGATTAAGTACGATAAAAAGACGATTTTAATGAGTTGTTGTACGATGAAAAGACGAAATTCGTTAGAAAGCTCTTATAAACTCATCCCACATTTTAGCCGTACCATCCTGGTTATGAGTAGACTTATAGAGTTTCTTACGTGCTGAATCGATAGCTTGTCGCGAACGTGAAAGCAAATTTGCAATATATTGGGGATTGATACAGATCTTTAGCAGAACGCATATACGAATCTCTTGTTCGCTGATTTTAGGATATAACTTTTGCAAGCGCCAAGTAAAGTTATTGTATGTTTTGTCAAGGGCTGCGATTAATTCATCCCAATCCTTTTGAGTGATTTTAGATTTGTCGGATATATCTTTTGAATTGGGCATTCCGGCTACATGATAGAAATCTTTATATATTTGTGAATCTTTTAATGCAGCCTCAGATAGAGTTTGGATCTTTTGTTTGGCTTCTATTTGCTTATTGGTTAACTCCAGCAAATCTTTTTCACTCTCTTCCAAATTCTTTTCCAATTCATTTTTTTTGTTTTCGGTGTTTTTTATCTCTTCTTTTAGTTCTTCAATGCGTTTTAGATTTTCGGTAATATACTCTTGGCTGCTAAAATATTGTTCTTTAGCAATCTCTTGTAATTTCTCTTCTTGTAGTTCAGCCTGTATCTTTTTTTGTTTCTTTCGTTGTCGGTGGATGATGCTTATGGTAAGGATTGTTATTAAAATAATAATGATACCGGCAGCAAGAGAAATTATCCATATTCGTTGTTCCTGTGCAGTAATCTTTAAATTGTTAACTTCTTTCTCTTGCATATGATAATTATATAGAGCACTCACTTTGTGAACAGCTTCTGTATGAATTGTTTTTTGGATACTGTCCGTGTAAATCAGGTATTTATCTATGTACTGGAGCGCATCAACGTATTTCCCTTCTTTACGGGCTATCTTACTTAAGCCTTCATATCCACCTTGCTTATGATAATGATTACCTGTTGAAAGTAGTTTGGTATAATAATATTTTGCAGAATCTATTTTCCCTGTCTCAAAGTATAAATCTGCTAATGCTGCATAATAAGGTGCGGGATATTTTTCCAGTGCGTGTAGGGATATTTTTATGGCGTTATTTGCTTTCTCATATTCACCTAACTGTGTGTATATGTCGGTAACTTCCTGATTAATGATGCTTATTAAATATGAATTCTTGATTTTCCTTGCAACTTGTTCTGCTTTATTATAATAGGATAGCGTACTATCTACATTATTTAATCCGGCGTAGGCTCTGCCTATATCGCGCAAATCATAAACTAAGGATGCACTATCTTTTGATAACATTGAATAATGATATGCCTCATTGAAAGCACTCAGTGCTTTGTCGTAGATATCCTGATACAGAAATATCATTCCCATTTGATTGTGCATTAAGCTGACAAGTCTATAATCTGTATCCTCATTTGAACTTTCCAGTGCTTTTTGAAAGTAATCAAGAGCACGGGGAGCATCTTTCAAATCGCGATAGACCCGTCCTGCATAATAGTATGCCTCCGGTAGTAGTTCTTTGTCTTTTTTGTTTTCATAATATTCCACAACCGTCTTGATGAGGCTGTCCGAAGTATGCGTAATATATGCTTTATCCTTAGCTTTTATAGTTAGTAGTCCATAATATATTTGCGTAGATTTAGGTTCAAATGCCATACTCCCTTTCAGCTTTTCCAATAAATGAACAGCACTGTCCGGGTTGTTATTATTCACTAATGAATCGGCTACCAAAATACTTCGCGGATAGGGGGTATTAACGCAAGCATAAATGCTCGTTAATAATACCATTAATACTATCGATTTGAGTGTTTTCATCTGGAGAATATTAATTTGCTACAAAAGTAATGGTTTTACTTGATAAATGTATTGATCGTAATAAGAAATAATAGATTCTGTAATAAATGTAATCCCCTATTGTCTTTTCTGTATTATGATTATCACATTAAAAATAGATTTATCCTGAGAGTGCGTAGATTTAGCTCGGAGCACTTTCCCGCTTTCAAACGTCTTTTGGAACAATTTCTACTCCGAACTCGAAAACTTAACAACTTAAAAATTCAGCCTGCAATATTCGCGAGATTGCTCGATATCTGTAAGCAGTTGACCGGCAATTTTGGGAATGAAGGTGGAAACATCCCGAAAGCCCTGTTACTACCGGGTAAAAAGCCTTTGTTCAACTCCCGAAACGCCTGTATATAATAGCACAAAAGCGAAGCAAAAATTCGCCTTATCCGGCTACTTTTTGTCATCAAACTTCATGTAAAACTTTGTCTCTCGTTCGGGGGCTGAACAGCCTGCGAACGAGGGCTCTCCGGTTTGCATACGCGGGCCGTACAGCTCTCGCTGCGGAAACAAAGAAATACACGAAGTTTTGTTGTATTTTCCATGCACCTTTTAAAGATTATCCACGTACAATTGGAAGAAATAGTACAGGAATTCCGGCGCTTGAACCTGTGGTTTTCTTCTGATAGATAGCGCTGTTTATAGCAGAATTGCAAGGTTTTTGAAGAGGAAAAGGCGAAATAGCATCAATTCCCGTGTTAATAAAGGTTATTTGAGAAGAATAGGAAAAAGAACGAAGTAAGTCGGAATACTCCCTCATTCAAAAGCAGTTACCAACGAAAACGGCGGAAAATTCCGCCCGGAAAGAGTGACGGTTCGGGAAAACCGTCACCAACCGTCACCAACCGTCACTCCAACCAGCACCGTGTAACCGACTCTGTATATTGATATTAAGGCGAAAAGTGATGGATGACGGTTTTATGGTGAAAAAACTCGTAGTAGTTTTGTTGCAAAATGAACAAAAACACAGGCAGGGCAGATGCTCAATAAAAATCTATTCATTTTATTGAGCGTTTGCCCTGTTCTCTTTCTGTGTTCAAGAGAGTAGATTCTTCGCTTCGCTCTGAATGACAGATACTATCAAGTTCTTTTTTATCCGTTACTTAGTTGATTAATTCGCTGAGATTTTGATATAAATAAATTGCTCAGGAGTTGAAGATAATCACAAGTAGAAGTATTATCTCCTTATGTAACTGCTTTTACCACATGAAATAAATGATGTGCCTGTGTGAGATAATCAATATGTGTGCAATGGTTATGCTTGTGCGAGAAAAAGGGAATATGGGAAGTGAACCGATAGGGGGACATACATACTTATATGCAATAATACTCCTAAATTAGTAATGATGAAACATGAGCAAAGGTTTCTGTAACACTCTTTTTATGTTGTAGACGCAGGAATCACTATTTTTGTACTTGTAAAACTACAACCAAAAAAGGAATAGGAAGGGTGATGGAAATAAAATGCACAAGGATACTATGGATGAGGCTGATAGTATATTCGTTGATTATAGAAACCGGAGTCAATCTTATGGGTGGTACCTTGTGGCGATAGCTTCTTCTTATTGCATAGTATGAATTAAAGAAATGATATCTGTCTCTTATACACATCTCCGAGCCCACGAGACCGGAGCCTATCTC
>ENA-OYYE01000254-OYYE01000254.1-human-gut-metagenome-genome-assembly--contig:-NODE-254-length-33729-cov-8.536022_pt1 | contig 33729 bp, 19 predicted proteins | sample MGYA00243244_ERZ653437 | MGnify/ENA primary metagenome ERZ653437 (study PRJEB26926, sample SAMN06165130) | human gut metagenome | biome: ENVO:00009003; feature: ENVO:2100002; material: ENVO:00002003...
CCCGGTCACGCCGATGGTACTGCGTAACAGTGGGAGAGTAGGTAGTCGCCGTTTTAGAAGAAAGCCCCTATGTCGGAAGATGTAGGGGCTTTTTGCGTTCGGGGGGAAGAATAGGAGTTAAAGGAGTTAGGAGGAGTTAGGAGGAGTTATCGCTTCGCTCAGGAGTTAGAGCTCGATAGTCTCGCTTCTGGATAGTCTTGCAATCATAAGCGAGGGTATTTATAAAGTATTTATCAGCAAGGGTATCTGTCATCCATGCTAATACCCTATCTACGCTAATATCCTATTCACGCTAATACCCTATTCATCCTGATACCTCTGCGGTAGGATTGCGCAGCCTAAGGCTGAAAGCCTTCTATCATACAGCCCGGGGGAACACCCCGGGGGAGGTGTCTGTCCGGTCCCTACGCCCTATAAGGGCATAATCACGCATATTTAATAGTCTTTGTTTATGAATACTTTGCTTATGAATACTTTTTCTATAATCCTTTGTTTATGATTAGCAATGCTATCGAGCTTTAACTCCTTTACCTCCTGAGCGAAGCAGTAATTTCTTTAACTCCTCTAACTTCTTTCAGTTCTTCTAATTCTTACCTCCTCACAATGAATTTCTGTATCTTTGCAAGGCTTCCAGATAATAATAATCGGCATAGTTTAGGGGAACATCTATTTCTGAACCGTGAGGAAGAGAACCGGTGGAGTGCATTAATATAAATCCCTGGTTGCTACCTTTCATGGCCAAATACTTATTACTGGAGAGGTGCTTCAGTAGTGCGACGGCATAATTGAAGTACTTTTTGCCGTTCGGAATAAATGTGCTGAGTTCGAGAAGGGCAGAGGCGGTGACTGCTGCTGCCGAAGCGTCCCTTGGAGTGTTCTCTCCTGCCGGGGCGTCGTAGTCCCAGTAGGGGATGTTATCATCCGTTTTTACCCGTTGCATAATCATGTCTGCTATACGGATGGCTTCCTGAAGAAACACTGTATCTTTCGTCTCGCGATAACAGGAGGTATAGCCGTAAACTCCCCATGCTTGTCCGCGTGCCCAGGCCGACTCGTCATTCTTGCCTTGGTGGGTCTGTTTCTTCTCTACTGTTCCGTCGTTGTTGTAACTAACTACATGGTAAGAGGTGTAGTCGGGGCGGAAGTGATTCATCATCGTCGTTCGTGCATGTTTCACCGCAGCATCATAATACTTTTGGTTGCCTGACAGCTTGCTGGCAGTGAACAGCAAATCCAAGTTCATCATATTATCTATAATGACCGGAAAGTTCCATTCTCCGAAATCCCAAGAACGAATGCATCCGATTTCGGGGTTGAAGCGGGCATACAAGTTTTCGGCAGTTTCTATTATAACAGCCTTAATCGTGTCATCGGGCGCCAGGCGGAGCGCGTTTCCATAACTGCAATTTATCATAAAACCGACGTCGTGCGTATTCTTCAACCGGCGTACCGGATTCAGCATATTGGTGTATTGGATGGCGCGGGACTTCAGTTCTTCGTCGCTTGTCATTTCGTAGGCATACCAAAGACTGCCCGGAAAGAAACCGCTGGTCCAATCCTGAATGCCGCAGATATATCTTTGCTTCAATTGTTTGGCTGACGGATTCGGGCGTAAAGAATCAATGTATGATTTGTCTTCACGTTGTAGCTGGCTGTCGAGGAAATTCATGTCATAGCCGGAATATACGGAACGGGGTATCTGGTTGGTGCCGGTCAGTTCCTCGGCTGTTTGTTTCAATTGGTAAGACGCTACATCCAGTGCAGTGTTCATCCAGGCTTCCTGGGAGGAAGGGGTGCGTTGGCAACTTGCGAAACTAATAAGAAGTGCTGTTGCAAGGAAGATAAAGTTTCGTTTCATACAATAAAAGTTTAATGGTTTTCGTTAGTTGATAATAATTTGTATAGTTAAGATGCATGAGGGGTGTCCAAACGTACTATTTAAAGATTGAACATAGTAACCTCGGGGGCAGACTTTACATGCCGCCGGTACGCTGACGTTTGCAGTCCGTCATCTCCCGTATCTCCCACTTGCCGTCTATCCGGTCATAGAGGACGGAAGCGTCGGGTTGCTTGCACCGATAAACTTTACCGGGTGCTTCCAATGCCTTTTTTCCATAACTGAAGGTGGCTTTGGATCGGTTGTCATGTATGTACAGGCTGGCTGGACGTTTACTGTCCAGTTCTGCTTCAATCATCCAGTCCCCACAGCGGAAGCGGTTGCCCGTACGGGTGACGTCCACTACTTTTTTTTCGTCTGTTTCCACCTGAATGATGGTGAAGATGCGGTTCGCCTTGCTCGGGCCGAAGCCGGCTGTCAGTGACCAAGGCTTAGAGAAGTCTTCTCCGCGTTCGGCTTTCTTTTCATTGGGGGGAGCGGCATAACGGTCGGTTTGTGTGATGCTGCATTGCTGTTCGCTGAATAACCGTGCCACGGAGTAAATGCCGTTTTCTTTATCTTCCGTTATCATCATGCAGGCCGCCTCATCTATATGGAACTTGACGGGGCTATGCAGCAACCACTCCCAGCTAACGTCCGTTTTGGCTTCCAGTTCGTCATAGAGAACGATTATGTTGGGATGAAGCATGAAGATATGCCTGCGGTATTTAGTCAAAGGCGTTTCGCCGAAACCGTTCTCACGAGACTGTTCCAACCGGTGGGCAGCGAAGTTTTTTTGCCACATCGGGTATTCGCTGATGCCGCAATAAGCATGAGAGGCATCGCCCAGCGCGTAAGAGATGTGCTCGCCGTTAAACATGCGTGTAATGTTTCCGTAAGCACGGATGGTAAACGGTTGTCCGATGCCGTCTACCAATAGCGTGTTGTAGGCGCGGGTATGCCGATAAGATAATAAGTTGTGCGGGTCGGCAAAGCTCATGTAATGTCCTACGGCATAGTAAACGGGCTTTCCTCCGTATTGCAGGTTGAAAGCGTTCTGGCAAGAATGCGTATGACTGCCCGAACCGAAAGGACTGGAATGGAAACTCAGGCTGAGGTTCCTGCAGGGGACGGCTATGTTGCTGTTAGCTATCATCTCTCCACAATCCTTAAACCATACCGCTTTGGGTGCATCCTCCGGCAGAGAGGTGAGGGCAGGCCGTTGTTTGCCACTTGCCATGCGATACAGCCTTGTCTCGGCTTCGGTCCGGTAGCGGTCGTTGACAGACGAATACCAGGCGGCATACGGATCGCCGTTGTTGCGTGCCAGGAAGTCGGCAAAGGCACTTCGGATGCGTAGCGGCTTGCCGTTGCTTTTCTCGTGTCCGTCGCCGAAGCCCGCACTTCTTGCACCCGGCATCCAGCTATAAGTCAGGGCGATGCCTGCATTCCGATACCAGGGGTGTTGCAGGAAGTCGGTACCCGTCAGATAGCCGAATAAGGCCGGGACATAGCACAGCGTGACCGCGTTGGCGCTGAAATAGCTCGTACCGTTATGCCAGGCCCCGTCCCGGTTGAAGCCAGAGGCAGGCGCCCGCGCAGTCCACAGCTCGTAGCTGTATTCCAGATACTCTTTTGCCAAAGGATATTTGTCATGCAGCACCAAGGCTGCCTGCAAGAAATGGCGGAAAGTGAATTGCCAGAAGTGGTTGTCGAAGATGTGCGTTTCTTCCTGCCCCAATATATGCTTCCGGTAATACCGGGAAAGGATGGTCATCAGAAGGTCTTCCGCCTGCTTCCGCTCAGCGGCGGTGAAGCGTTCAAGGCAATTCTCGTAGGTACATGCCAGGGTATATGCCAGTTCACCGGCATTGAAATCATTGCCGATAACCGCCTCGTCCGGTTCTACGGCCAGCAGGCAACGCACGTTCTCCACCATCTTGTCGGCGTACAGACTGTTTTGCAGTAATTGGTAGGCCGTATTCAGCTTATCGCAGCTTTCGGCCATGCGGGTGATTTTGCTGTAAGGCCGGCTTTCAGTCTTGTAGCTGATGCCCAATGCGTCCCGGGCGTCGTCAATCATCCGTTCGAACTCCGGATGCGAGCGCACTTTCCGGCGTGCCTGTTCCAGGCTGTCGTTCAGGAAGCAGTAAATCCGCGGATATTCCCGGGGTATATTATTGAGGAACGTGCTGAATGGCGGTGTGACGAACTTCGGGATATCTTCCGTTACGGTGAAGCTGAAAGTCTTGCTCCAAGGCATCTTCTCTCCGCTTTTGCTGACCGAGCGTACACGCCAGTACCATGTTCCCGGACTCAGCGTCCGGTGCGGATTGAGCATGCACCAGGGGACGGGTTGGGATAAGAGACTGTTTTCGCCTTCGAAGTCCTTGTCTGCAGATAAGTTGAATTGCAGGAAATCCGATTCTTTCATGGAAAGCGGCACCAACAGGGGGGATGGATTCAGGTAAAGCGTATGTCCCTGTTGGGGAAAGGGAGTCTGACGTATATTTTCGTGAATGCCCTTCGGCGTACCGGCATACGAGGATGTGAATGCCATGCACAGTACAGTCAATGTTAACAAGAATGTTCTCATGATAATAGTTGGGTGTTTTTGTTCTATGGCAAAGGTAGCGAAAGGTGGGATAGGGGACGTTTCGTCCTGTGCAAACGTCTTTTGACAGGGTTCAAAAGGCTTGCAATATTGTGCAATGTTCTCCTAATATTGTGTTATTTGCATGTACGGCCTGTCCGGAAACCTGTTCAAGAGTTTCCGGACAGGCCGTTCATGACAGCTTACTTTAGACACTCCCTTTCCCGTATTCCGAAGGCAGGCAACCGAAGTATTTCTTAAAGCTGGTGGTGAAGTACGAGGGAGTATTGAATCCTACGATGGCACTAATCTCCGATACCGAGTAGCGTCCCTCCTTCAGCAGCTTGCACGCTTTGTTGAAGCGCATCTTGTGGATGAACTCGTTGGCCGACTCTCCGGTCAGGGCTTTCATCTTCCGGTGCAGGCTGGACCGGCTCATGAACATCTCCCGGGCAAACTCGTCGGTAGAGAAGTCCACATTATCCATATTCTTCTCCACCACCTCCACGGCTCTTTTCAGCAGTTCCTCGTCCAGCGGGTTGAGGGCAACCTTCTCCGGTTCAATCTCCAGCGAATTGGAATAATGCTCGATGACCCGGTACCGGGTGCGGAACAGGTTCCTGATTTTGGTACTTACCAACGCCATCGAGAAAGGTTTGGGGATGTAATCGTCCGCTCCCATTTGCAGGCCCTCTATCTGTTCCTTCAGGTCGGTCTTGGCAGAAAGTATGATGACGGGGATATGGCTGGTGTAGAGATTTTGCTTGATGTGCTTGCACAGTTTCAGCCCGTCCATCACCGGCATCATGACGTCGGTCAGGACAAGGTCCACCTGCTGCTCCTTCAGTATCTTCAGCGCCTCTTCGCCGTTTTCCGCTTCCCATGTCAGGTAGGAGGGACGCAGCCCGTTGCTCAGATAGTGGCGTATGTCGGCATTGTCCTCCACGATGAGGATGCTTTCGCGTTTCCGTTTTCCACTCTCTTCCATCTCCTCTTCCGCGTCTTTGTCTTCCCGCTTTTCGGCAACGTCGGCGGCTTCCGTCTCCAGCATCAGCATCTCTCCGGTATGGGCCGAAAGGATGGGGCTTTCCGTCTCCGTGTCGGCCTCCGTGGCTATTTCTTCCGTTTTGTAGGCATCGCGGGCGGTGGGCAGGCAGACGGTGAATGTGCTTCCCGCTCCCTCGACGCTTTCCAGGGTGATTTCTCCGTGGTGCAGTTCCACCAGGCGTTGCACCAGCGACAGCCCGATGCCGCTGCCGCTGTGTTCGTTGTCCACCTTGTAGAAGCGTTCGAATATCTTTTCCTGCCGATCCGGCGGAATCCCCTCGCCGGTGTCTTTTACTTGCAGCACCAGCCGTCCGTTCTCCTCTTTCAGCACCACCGTGATGGCTTGCCCCTCGCCCGTGTACTTGAAGGCGTTGGATATCAGGTTATGGACGATTAGCTCCAGATAGTTCGGGTCGCACCACACGTTGCGGTCTTCCACTTCCGAGCAGAAGTTGTAGAATATGTTCCTGTGCTGCGCCATCCGCTCGTAGAGCAGGAAACTCTTCTTGATGACCCCGTGTACGGGGACGGACCGCACTTTCAGGTGGAATACTCCCAGTTCGGCGCGCCGGTAGTCCATCAGCTGGTTTACCAGGTGCAGCAGGCGGTTGGTGTTCTTGCGCACGTGCTCCAGTTGGCTGTGTATCCAGCGGTCGGTCACCTTGTCCAGCACTTCTTGCAAGGGGGCTGATATCAGGGTGAGCGGGGTGCGCAGTTCGTGGGAGATGTTGATGAAGAATTGCAGTTTCATTTCGTTCAGTTCTTTCTGGCGCTCCTTGTCGGCAAGTTCCATCCTGATTTGCGCTTTCATGCTCTTCTTCATCCAGAAGTAGTAGAAGATGAAGACGGTGGCGGCAATGAAGAGGGCGGCGAACAGCAGGACAGCCCACCAGGTCTTGTACCACACCGGGAGGATGACGATGTCCAGCGTCGTGGGCTGTTCGTTCCACTTCCCGTCGCTGTTGGCGGCTTTCACCAGGAAGCGGTAGGTGCCTTGCGGCAGGTTGGAGTAGGAGACGATGCGCGCGTCGTGCGTCGAGTACCATTCCCGGTCGTAGCCCTCCAGCATGTAGGCGAAGGTATTGCGGTTGCCCGATATGTAGTTGGACACGACGAACTCCAGGGAGAACATGGACTGCCGGGCGGTCAGCGTGATGCGCTCCGTCCGGCTGATGTCTTTCTGCAAGATGCCGCTTCCGTCTCCGGGGCTGACGGTCTTGTTGAACAGCTTCAGGCGGTTGATGACCACCGGCGGCGTGTAGGGATTGTCGGGCAACTGCTCCGGTTCGAAGGCGGTGATGCCGTTGATGCCTCCGAAATACATCAGCCCGTCGTGCGTGTGGCAATAGGCGTGCGTGGAAAACTGGTTGCTCTGTATGCCGTCATTGCTGGTATAGTTGCGGAATTTCTCCGTTTGCGGATGAAAGCGGCTCAGCCCTTTGTCCGTACTTATCCAAAGGTAGCCGTAGGAGTCTTCCATGATTCCGTGCACCACGTTGTTGGGAAGCCCTTCCCGCGTGGTGTATTGCCGTGTCTCCCGGGTGTGCTCGTCGAAGCGGTAGACGCCTTGGCGCGTACCAATCCAGAAGATACCGTTCTGCCGGGATTCGCACACGCAGTTTATCATCTGCCGGGTCAGGGGCGATTCTTCCGGCAGGATGGGGCAGAGCTGCAATTGCCCGTCTTTTTCGGAGTACACTGCCAGCCCCTTTTCGCCCACCGTCCACAGGCGCCGCCGGCTGTCGCGCACGATGTCGGTAATGAGGTTGCGCAGCAGAGGCCTTCCGTCCGCCTGCGTGGTGACGGCGGTGTACGTCCTGGTTTCGGGATTGAAGCGCAGCAGTTCGGTGATGCCGCTTACCCAGAACTCGCCGGTCTCGGTGGGTTCGAAGGTGTAGATGTTGAGGTAACTGCGCAGGGTCTCTATGTGCCCCGTCCGCCGGTCCAGGATGCTGAGTCCGCCGGTGTGCGTGCCTATATACACCCGCTCTTTCCGCTCGTCCACGTAGATTACCTTGATATCGTTGGAGCCGACGCCTTCCTTCTTGGTGTAGTGCCTGAAGGTGCGCGTCCGCGGGTTGTAGCAGTTCACCCCGCCGCTGTTGGTCCCTATCCACAGGTTGTGCGCGGCGTCTTCACGGATGCAGCCGATGATGTTGCAGCTCAGCGAGTTCTCCTTGGCCGTGGACCGGATGTTGGTGAAGCGGTCTTTGAAGGGGTGGTAGTAGTTCACTCCTCCGTAGTACGTCCCCAGCCACATGCCGCCCTGCGCATCCCTGAAGATGTCCCGCACCGAGGTTTGCGACAGGCTGCCGCTTTGCTGCGGGTCGCTGGCGTAGATGTCGAAGCGGTCGTCCTCTTCGTTGTAGATGTTCAGTGAGTTGAGCGTCCCTATCCACAGGGCGTTCTGCGAGTCCAGGCAGAGCGTGCGGACGTAGTTGGAACTGATAGAGTTGTGCCGGGCGGGGTCGTGGAGGTAGTTTTTCACTTCCCCGGTACGGAGGTCAATGCGGAACAGTCCGTTTCCCTCGGTACCCACCCACAGGCAGATGGGCGACGGTTGCAGAATGGAGTATATCTCTTTGCTCTTCAGCTTTCCGGGGACGATGCTTTCCAGTTCGTTCGTCTGCACGGAATAGGCAAACAGTCCTTCCCGGGTGCCGATGTAGATGCGGTCGCCCTGCTGGTAGATGGCGGTGGGGACAAAGGACGCCAGGGCGGACGCCGGCATGTCTTCGCAGAACCGCAGGGAGTCGGTGTCGAACAGCAGCAGCTTCTTCTTCCGCACGCACAGCAGCAACCGGTTGCCCGCCTCGGCGATGCCGTTCACCTCCAGCTTCTCTCCGTTCTCCTGAAAGGCGAAGTTGCGGAAACGGTCCATGTCGGCATCGTAGAGCGAGAGTCCCTCGTTGGTTCCCACCCACAGACGGCCTTCGCGGTCGGTCAGGCAGGTACGGATGACGTCGTTGCCTATGCTGTGCGGGTCTTGGCTGTTATGCTGGTAGACGGTGAACTGGTAGCCGTCGAATTTGTTCAGTCCGTTGTGTGTGGCAAACCACATGTTGCCTTGGCGGTCTTGCGCGATGTCCACGACCGTGCTTTGCGATAATCCCTCTTCGGGACCGATGTGTACGAAGTTGACGGGCGCCTGCTGCGCATACAGCGGGAGTGCCAACAGCGTGGTCAGAAAGTATAGAAAGAGTCTTGCCATATTCCGGTATGTAATTAACTGTACGATACTGTGTGTGATACAAAGATAGGATAAATATCCGCTGTGTTACCAATAAGGTGGTAATCTTTTCCCTGCACATTGGGAATCTTTTCCCAAGATGGAGGGAATTTATTCCCAGCGTGCTGGGAATAAAGTTCCAACAGGCGGGGAAGAGGTTGGGACTTTCAGACTATTCCGCCGCCCGGGTGTATGCCGGACGGCGGTCAGTCTGTTCCGTTACCCGGAAGGCGCCCTCCGTCTCGTCGTAGAGCAGGGACGAGCGGGCGTATTCCCTCGGATATTCCTCCCCGTCCAGTGACGGGTTTCCGCTGCCATAGCTGAAGACCGCCGCACTCTGCCCGTGGACGACGAGGAGCGATGCAGGCAACGAAGCGTCCAGTTCGGCTTCTATCGTCCATTCGCCGCAGCGGAAGCTGTTGCCGTTGCGACGCACCACGTATGCCCGCTCACCGGCTGGCGTCACGCGGATGAGGGTGAGGATGCGGGTCCGGTTGAGGTCGTCGAAAGTCGCGGTCAGGTGCCACTGATTGGGGTAGAGGGCGTCGGGCCTGGCGGTGGGCGGCACGGCAAACCGGTCGGTCTGTGAGAGTGTAAACGGTTCGCCGCTGAACAGTTGCGCCACGGCACTGAACCCTTTCTCCTCATTGGCGGTCGTCGCCATCTGCTGTGCGGGGTCGATGTAGAACCGGGTGGGGCTGTGCAGCAACCACTCCCAGCGTACCGGCTCCGAAGCTTCCAGCTCATCGTACAGCAGGACGATGTCCGGATGCAACATCAGGATGTGGCGGCGATACTTAGTGAGCGGGGTGGCGCCGAAGCCGTACTCCGGTGTCTGTCCGATGCCGGCAGCCTCGAAAGCGGCCAGCCACAGCGGGTCGTCCGTCGTGCCGCTGTACGCCCGTGAGGCGTCGCCCAGGCAGTAAGTGATGTGCTTGCCGCCCATGACGCGGGCGATGTTGCCGTATCCCTTGGTGGAGAAGGGTTGCCCGATGCCGTTCACCAGGATGGTGTTGTGGGCTCGGCTGTGACGGTAGGACATCAGGTTGTGGGCGTCGGAGAAGTTGAGGTAGTAGCCGCTGCTGTGGTAGACGTGTGCTCCGCGATACAGCAGGTTGAAGGCATTCTGGTCTGCCAGCGTGTGGCTGCCCGACCCGAAGGTGCTGGAACGGAAACTCAGCGCGAGGTCGCGCTCCGTGTCTTCCAGATGGCTGTGCATCGCCACTTCGCCGGCATCGCGGTACCAGACGAACTTCGGATAATCCTCCGGCAGTTCCGTGGCATAGTCGTGCAGGCTTGCCATGCGGTACAGGCGCAGTTCGATGTCCTGCCTCAGTGTGGAGCGGCACCGGTCGGCATACCAGCCCGCATAGGCATCGCCCGTTTCGCGTGCCAGGAAGTCGGCAAAGGCCACCCGCTGCTTGAAGGGTGTGTCTCCCTTCTCGCTGCCGTCGCCGAAGCTCATGCTTTTCCCGCCGGGCGCCCAACTGTAGGCCAGGGCCTGTCCGGCGTTGCGATACCACGGGTGTTGCAGGAAGTCCTTGCGGGCGACGTAAGAGAAGAGCATCGGCATGTAGTGCAGGGTTTCGACGTTGTTGGTGAAGTAGCCGCTGCCGTTGTGCCAGATTCCGTCGCGGTTGAAGCCCGAGGCAGGGGCGCGGGCCGTCCACAGTTCATAGTAATACTGCATCATCGGAAGCACTTCCGCCGCATAGTCGCTCTTGTCGTAGAGCAGGAAGGTGGCTTCGAAAAGTACGCGCATGTTTTGCTGCCAGAAGTGGTTGTCGAAGAGATGGTTCTCCTCCGCTCCGCATTGGCGGGGATAGTAATAGCGCAGGATGCGCATCAGCAATTCTTCCGTAGCCGTCTTTTCTCCGGCGGACAGGGTGGAGTAGAGCGCGTCGTAGGCCATCATGAAGCAGTAGGCAATGTCGGTACTGGTGAAGTTGGAGGCAAAAAGCCGGTCGTCCGTTACGGGGGTGGAGAGCAGGAGTTGCAGCAACTGGTGCAAGCGGTGCGAGTAGGTGTATTGCCGGGTCAGGTAATAGGCCTGATGAAGGGATAGGACGTACGACTTTAGTTCCGCGATGTGGTCGTAAGGGTTGCCCATGGCGTTGAGATCTGCCGCAAGGGCGGTGGCGGCGCGACTGCGCAAGGCTTTGTATTCGGGGTGCGAGGCGATGTTTTTGCGTGCTTCGTCCAAGCGTCCGTCCAGGAAGCAGTAGAGGCGCGGGTGCAGGCGGGGAGCATTCTTGTGGAACACCTCGAAGGCGGGGGTGACGAAGCGGGGGATTTCGTCTTTCACTTCAAACCGGTAGGTGTCGCTTATCGCCTGTTCTTTTCCGTCGGCGTCCAGGTTGCGGAAACGCCAGTACCACGTGCCCGCTTCCAGCACCCGATGGGGATTGAACATGCACCATTCCTGCGGGTCGGACACAAGGGTCTCCGGGCTGCTGAAGTCTTCGGTGCGCGAAAGGAAGAACTGAAGCCGTTCCGCCGTCTTCATCGCTTGGGGGACGATGAGCGGGGTGGGGTTCAGGTAGATGTCATTGTCTGCCTTCGGAAAGGGGTGGACGCGTATCTTGTCGTGATAGGCGTCGGGGAGGTCGGCGGGGGCTTCGGGTTCGGTTCCTTCGGCCGGTTCGGGCAGGTCGTCCGTGGTGCACGAGGGGCTGCTTAGCAGGGCGGCGGCCAGGCAGACAGTCATCCAAAGTGGGGAATGCTTTTTCATGGGGAGATGGTTTTGATACAGCCTCGGCGGAAGAGGTACGGGAAGTACGCTCTTCCGGGCGAGGTTGACGGGCTGGGTAGAGGGTTAGAAGGTCAGAATGGAGCGGACGCGTTGCGGTGAATTGGAGCCGCTTGCTTTGGTGGGAACTCCTGCTTCTTTTTCTCCTTTGGTCGGATCGAATTGCAGACGGAACGGTTTGCCTGAAGTTGCAATGACACATCCCCAATAAATAGTTGCCTGAAATTTGGCGGCATCTTCTCCCAATGCTTCGAATTGGGGGTCGAGGGTGTTAAGGTTGTCATAGATGTCTTTCAACTGGTAACTGGTGGGCAGATACCAGCCGCTTGTTTTTTCAGCATCCACTTGGACATTATAGTCCAAGGCGGCTTTTACCGGCGGAAGCTGATTATAGGGCGTGCCGTTTACATCCGTTGTCAGTTTGGAATAAGTATATGCGTCATAGTTTTCTCCGGTTTGTACCATACCGTCGATAGTAGTGGGATCTGTAAACGCTTCTTCTGTCCATCCCACTGCGGCTTCCGTAGCGTCTTTCAAAGCCACTGCATAGCCGTGGACCGTTGTCATGGGATAGGCGCCATTGTCTCCGTCGTACTTTCCTACGTGGAACACGATGCCCACGGCTTTCCCGCCGTTGAGGTCTGTGGCGGTCGTTCCCCAGGTACCGTCTGCATACACATATTGCCCGATGGCAAGCGCAGGAAGTTCCGGTTTGTCAAAGCTATCGTCAAAGCTCACCTCTACACTTGTACTGTTGCTTCCCTCGGCGGCATCGAACTTGCCGTTTATCTCGAAGTTCCCGGTCAAAGGCACTTTATCTGCTGCAATGGTCAGCGTTTTGTTGTTGCCGCTGGCATCGGCCAGTTTCATCGTAATGGCGGATTGCAGCTTGTCCGCATTGGCAGGCGCAAACAGGAAACTGCTGAACCAGGCTCCTGCGGAGGCGTCGAATGAATCGTTGGTGAATGTCACCGCCTGTCCCCGGCCGCTTGTAGTCTGCGTCACCATGTTGAATCCGCTGGGAGCATCGTACGTCACGGTCAGTGCGGTATAATCCTGGAAGTCCGTGGCATTGTTCGGTGTAATGGATACCTTGGCGAAGGGACGCTTCAGCTGGATGGTGGTCGTCCCATGAGCCACATACCCGCAGAAAGCGTCGGCAGCGGGAGAGAACACCGCATTGTCCGTCTTGTGGTAGGTGATGTTGGTCAGGTCCGCCGTATTGTAAATGTTATCAGTGTTCACTTCTGTCACGAAATCGGCCCAGAACAGGCATTTGTAATCTCCTTCGGGCGCTGTGAAGACAAAGGTTATCTTGTCCGCCGCTACTTCCTGCACCTGCCTCATTCCTTCGCCGGTAAGGGCGTTGTTGCCGGCATCCACCACCTGCATGATGCAACGCAGTTTGCTGCCCTCTACGGTAGGGAGGGCACGGGTGGCTGCTCCGCCCGGTACGCCGACGGTCATTCTTACTACCTTGCCGCCTTGTCCGGACTCCGGAATAATCTCTTCCTGGCTGCAGGAGGCAAACAGGCACATGAACAGTGCCGCTACTGAATATAAAAAGTTCTTCTTCATAATATTGAAAGTTTTAAAGTGAATATTCGTTGATAAGGGATTCCCGAGGGGAGGAGAAAGGCATTAAAGGTCGCCCAGCTCCACGTCTATGCTTCCGTCATAGTCGGGATTGAATCCGATGCCTCCGTTCGGATCGGCTGTGAGGAAGGCGCTGCGCACTTGCGTCAGTTTGCCCTTCCGGCAGGGAATGCTCAGTGAGGTGCGGGCGATGGCGACGCTTTTCTCGTTCACAATCTCTACGGTAACCGGGATTTTCTCCGGTTCATCGCCCGTAAATACGTAGTCGAACCCGATGCGCAACTCTTTTGTTCCTTCGGCGGGAACGGGGAGGGAGCGGTCGTACTGCATATACATCAGCGCATGTTTGGGAAGGTTGTCCAGCACATTGTAGCCCACGGACAGGTAGTAGTCGTACTTCACCCGGACGGTGAACTTCTTTCCCGTCACCTCTCCTGTGGAGATGCGGCGCAGGAAGGTGGCGACATCGTTTGCTATCAGTTCGTAGCGTGCTACGGGGCGTTTCAGCTCCATTTCCATCGGCACTTTGGCATTCCATTCGTTGCGCAGGTCGCTCAGGTCCAGTTCCCGGGTGGCGCAAAAGACGTCTTTCCATTCCGTGTTGCCCCGGTAGGGATCAGTTCCGTAGACGGTCATCAGTTTTTCTTGCGTGTCGTAGTAAAGGTCTTCCTCGCTGCCGGCTTCTACATAGTCCGACCACACTGCCAACTGATAATTCCTGGCGTGCAGCTTCAGGCTGACGGGAACTTTCAGTGCGGTATGTTCGGCAGGTTCTTCATATACTACCCGGCGGGCGGCTACTTCGCGGTTCAGATAGGCTTCGACGATGAAACGGTGGCGGTAGCCCGCAGGGGCGCTTTCGGCACGGCTGTCGGCTGTTGCGGCTTCCGGCAGTTTCAGGTTGATGCTGAGGTCTGCCGTGAGGGTTACTTCGGTGGGGTCTATGCCCCGTTGACCGTCGCTTGTCAGTTCCGGTTCTTCGTAAAGACAACTGCTCAGCGTCAGACAGAACAGTGTGCCGCAAAAAACGTTGCGAAGGGAGAAGGCAAGTATGCTATCAATTCTTTTCATGGTTGTCACAGGTTTAAAGACGGTAAACCAACGAAAGGCCTGCGCGGGTGATGCCCCAATAGTGGCGGACGCGCGTGTCAATCTTTGCTCCGTTCTCTATATTATAATAGGTGTTGTACTTCATATTGGCATATCCGGCTCCGATGTTGAATTCTGCTCCCCAGTGCCGGGACAGCGGCAGCTTGTAGCCATAGCTGATGCCGGCACCCGCCAGCGGGCGCTTTCCGGTCTGGTAGCGGTCTTGTTTCCACTTCAGGTTGAACCACGAGAGGTGGGTGTGCAGCCCGAAGAAATGTCCTTCACCCGCAGCCTTCGCCCACCAGCGGATTTCCGGTTGCAGGGTGAAGGTGCGTACGGCATGTTGCCGCTCGATATCGCTGATGCTCCAGATGACGGGGATATCGAGGGAGGTATGCTTGCTGCACTGTATTTCCAGCGCCAGGTTTTGCAGGGCCACCGCCAGAAACGGGATGTTTGTTTTCAAAGCGATGTAGCGACCGGAAGACGGCGTGGCGACCTTGGCGCCTTTCTTTGGGGGAACGGCTGCCGGCTGTTTCGCCTCGGCTTTCGAGTCTTGTCCCGCCCGGAGGATAACCTTCCCCCGCTTGATGGCGGGAACCGGTTTCCCCGACGATTGTCCCCAGGCGATAAACGAAACCGTCAGATACATCAGCAGGACGATGCTTCGCCGTAAGTGAGTTTTCTGTTTCATATATAAGGTGTTCTTCATGATTGTTTCAGTCATTCCGATTTCTCTGCAGGCAAATGTAGGTAGTTTGCAGCGGAGAGGCTTTCAGGCCTGTTTCCACTTTGTTCACTGCGGATGAATCGGGTTTTAATTTTGTATCAGGCGCTTCCACTTTTGTGCAGAAGTGCCGTTTGTCAGTAGCCGGGGTTGTTTTTCTTTTCCAATTTATAGTTTACCTGAAGCTCGTCCTCTGGGATGGGGAGCAACTCGTGCTGGCCTTTCCGGAAGTTGGCGCCCGCCGGATAAGCGCTTCTTGCCGGCGTATTGACTTTCGTTCGCTCGCCGAAGAGCGCCACGGCTTCTTTCATAATTCCCCAACGGATAAGGTCGTACTTGCGCTGGCCTTCAAAAGCCAGTTCGAAGCCGCGTTCCCAGTAGAGGGCGGTGCGGAACCTGCCGGCCTCGTCTGTATCGTCGATGAAGTGGAGGTTGTAGACTTTAGGCTCTTTCAGTAAGGTGGCATAGTTGGCGGAGGTGATGGCGGTGGCTCCCGCGCGTTGGCGCACGCTGTTCAGCAGTTTCCAGGCTTCGGGCGTGTTTCCGGTTTCGTTATACGCTTCGGCAGCCATGAGCACGACATCCGCATAGCGCAGCAGGCAGAAGTTGACGTCGGTGTAGTTGGGCTCTTTATAGCCAGGGGGCATCCATTCGCGGCGCCATTTGCCGGGAGTCCAGTTGCCCGCGGCGCTTTCAGCTTTGATATGAGTCTGCTGTTCGGAGTTCCACTTCCACGAATAGGTGCAGACTGATATATCACGCCTTTGATCGGAATCTTCGAAGAATTTCTGCCATTCGGGCAAGACACGGAAGTTGACGGCTGCACGTCCCATCACGCTGTTGGCATCGGCCGAGGCAGCAGGAGCCTCGACTATTCCTCCGATGTAGGTGCCCCAGCAACCGTTTGTGCCGGGATAATAGAAAGCGATTTCAAACAGGCTCTCTTGGGAGTCGGGCTTCCCGGCCGAGAATCCTTTGAACAATTCTGCATACCCCTTGTCATGGAAGCCGTGATAGCCGCCTTGTTCCTGAAAGACTTCCCACTCCCGGATGACTGCCTGGAAGTATTTCCGGCGTTCTGCTTCGTCGGGGCGCGTCATCTTTCCGTCCGGTTGCAGGCTGTAGCCCGCCCGTGCCAGCAGCACGCGCATCAGCAAGGCGCGGGCGGCACCTTGTGAGGCGCGTTCGGGAGAAGTGGAGGCGGTGGCCCACGCCATCTTCTCCTTGGCGAAGGTCAGGTCTTCTATAATCACGTCATAGATTGCTTCACGGTCGGTGCGTGGCTGGTAGGCGTCTTCGTATTTGGCGGAATAGGTGGTTTTGAAGGGAACGTCTCCCCAGTAGCGCACCAGGTCGAAAGCGGCCTGTGCCCGCAGGAATTTGGCTTCGGCTGCCAGGGCTTGCAGTCTTTCGTTCTTGGAATAACCTTTCATGCTCTCGATACCCGAGAGGGTGTAATTGGCCCGGTTGATTTGGTTATATTTGCCTTTCCAGACGGTGTTTACCCACTGGTTGGAGGGGCGCACGAGGTAATGCGCCAAGTCGCGGCGTGTATTGTCGCTGCCCGTGCCGGCGACGTAGTAGATGTCGTCGGAACAAGGAATTGCCATGCCGTCTATGGCAGCGTAGAGGGTGGGTAGTACATTATAGATGCCTATCACCGCCATGTCCGCCTTTTCGAGCGTAGTGAAGTAATCCTTTCTTTCGTAGTAAGAGTCGGGATGCTCCGTCAGGGCGTCTTCGCAGGCGGTTCCTAAGAACAGGCTTGCCGCCAGCAACAGGATAGGTGCGATTTGATTTTGTCTCATGGTTTTTCTTTATTTAAAAGGTGATGTTCAATCCGAATACGAAGGAGCGGCTGCGGGGATAGGATCCATAGTCCACCCCCGGCGTCAGACCGTTGCCCATAGTAGAAACTTCCGGATCGAATCCGGTGTAGGGAGTCCATACAAAAAGGTTGCTGCCCGTGGCATAGAGGCGGAGGCTCTGGATGGAGGCCTTGCGTATCAGCTGCCGGGGAAATGTGTAGCCGATGCTGACATTGCTCAGTCGCAGGAACGAAGCATCTTCCACCGCCCATGAGTGGATGTATTTGTCACCCAGCTCCATGTCATAGATGCAGGCCACCGTCTTGCCGGCATTCAGGGCGGCCAGCCGGGCGGGCTCGGTTACGGAGGCGCCGGTGTCGTCCACCGTCATCCAGCGGTGTCGACTGTCGGCCAGGCTCAGGACACTGTAGTTGGAGGTGGCGGTCTTCGTATTCGTCAGTTTGGTGGCGTTCAGCACTTCGCCCCCGTAACTGAAAGCAAAGAACAGGCTGAAGTCCCACTGCTTGTACTTGACGGTGTTGTTCAGGCCGCCGTAGAAGTCGGGGTTTGCGTTGCCAATCACTGTCATGTCTTCTTCATCGATGATATCGTCCCTGTTGGTGTTGGCAAACTTCCACATACCGGGTTTCACGTTGCTTCGGTCGCCCATGCAGGGGATTCCTTTCTTCAGGATGTATGTCCGGGTGTCGGCATCATAATCGAAGTCTTCCACCCGGTACAGTCCCACCGTCTTGTAACCATAAAACTGACCGATGGATTTGCCCACCTCTACTTTATGCGTTTTCTGGGTATAGCCGAAGGCAGCCTCTTCTAAAAAGAATTGTTCGCCGGAGAGGGCTTCAATCTTGTTCCGGTTGTGGGAAATGTTGAAATTGGTAGTCCACGAGAAATCTTTCTTCCGGACGTTTATGGAGGTGACAGCCAGGTCGAAGCCGGTGTTCCGGGTCTTTCCGATGTTGCGCATTACGTTGGTATAGCCCGACGAACCGGGCACCCGCGAGTTCAGAAGCAGGTTGCTGCTTTTGTTGATGTAGAATTCCGGGGAGATGGTGATGCGTTGCTCCAGGAATCCCATATCCACTCCGACGTTCAGCGTCTTGTTCGATTCCCATTTCAGTCCTTCGCTGGGTATTCCTGCCGGGGCATAGCCGGGAGTGATGCCATCGTTGGAAGGATAGCCGGCGGAGGTGAGGAGGTCTAATGACTTGTAACCGGCTACCCGGTTGTTTCCCGCCATGCCGTAGCCTACGCGGATTTTCAGGTCGGAAAAGAGGTTTAGCTTCTTGATGAAGGCTTCTTCGCTCAGCCGCCAGGCTGCGGAGACGGAAGGAAAGAAGCCCCATTTGTTTCCCTTGCTGAATTTGGAAGAGCCGTCCGCACGTACGGTAGCCGTCAGCAGATACTTTTCGCTGAGGTTGTAATTGGCGCGGGCAAAGAATGAAATCAGCTTGTCGTCGTAGTTGACGCCCGAGCGGATGTTGCTGGGTACTCCCAGGCTCATATCGTCCAGTCCGATATCGTTGTTAGGGAAGTTGGTGGCTGCCGCCCGGAGGAACTTGGTCCAGCGCGAAACCCATTCCTGGCCCAGCATCATGGTCAGTCTGTGTTTTTTGTCGTGGCTGCGGTAGTCGTAGTTCAGCACGTTGGAAGTCTGGAAACTGCCGCTTTCATTATTCAGGATGTAACCGTTGATGCTCGAACGTTTTCCCATCACGGACTTTTCTCCGAAGAACTCGTCCTGACGCGAAGACTGGTAGCGCATACCGGTGCTGTTGCGGAAGCTGAACCGCTTGTTGAAGTTGAAAGTGAAGCCTCCGTTGACCTGGAAAGAACGGATGATGCGACTTTTCTTTTCTTCGCGGGCGGATATCACCGGGCTTTGCATGGGGTTGGATTCATCGTCTGTCAGGAAAGGGTCTTCGCCGGCTATCAGGTCGCGGTCGTTGCCGGTCAGCCCGATGACGGGGCGGTATTGCAGGATATGCTCCATCTTGTTGAAGCGGTTGCTGTTTTCCGAAGTGCCCATTCCGTAGATGGTGGTCTGGTCGAAATTGATGCGGGCATTTGCCTGAAAACGGTCGGAAGCTTTATGCGACAGGTTGACAGATACGTTGTGCTTGTTCGTGCCGCTTCCTATCATGGCGCCCATGTCCTTGAAATAGGTATATCCCATTCCGTATTTCAGTTCCTTGGTGCCGCCCGAGATGCGTACGCGGTAGTTCTGCGAAGTGGCGACACGTCCTAAAGTCTCTTCCTGCCAGTCTACGCCTTCGCGGTTACCATAGTTTTCGTGTATCTCCAGGAACGAGCCGTAGGTGGACTGGAATTTCCTGACCCCGCTTTCTCCGTACAAGGCATAGCTGCGTTCATAGTCCAGCAATACGAACTCTTCCGGTGAGAGCACAGGCAGTTTCCGGGCAATCTTCTTTATACCTATATAACTGTCGAAGCCGACTGTCATTTTCGAGGATTCTTTCGTGCCTTTCTTGGTGGTTACCACCACGACACCGTTTGCTCCGCGCGCACCATAAATGGCGGTAGAAGAAGCGTCTTTCAGTATGTCGATTGTCTCTATCTCCGCGGGGTCCAGGTTGCTTATGCCGTCTTCGCTGGGGAAGCCGTCGATGATGTAGAGCGGTTCGTTGCTTTGCGTAATGGAGATGCCCCCGCGCACACGGATGGAGACCGAAGCTCCGGGCGCGCCTTCGCTTTGCATCACCTGCACGCCGGCTACGCGTCCTGCCAATGCCTGGGTGGCGTCCGAGGTAGGTGTTTGCATCAGGTCTTCACTTTTGACGGATACCACGGATCCGGTCAGGTCGCCGCGTTTGGTATAGCCATAGCCGGTCACCACTACTTCGTCCAGCAGGTTGGCATCATCTTTTAGCGTGACGTCGATTTTGTTTCTGCCTTTCACGGCAATCTCCAGGGTAGTCATGCCTATATATGAAAAGACCAGTACGTCCTTTTGGGCGTCGTTCACCGTGAGCGAGTAGTGGCCGTCTATGTTGGTAATAGTGCCTATGCCGGCTTGCCCCTTGATGGTGATGTTGGCTCCTATTACTTCCAGGCCACTTCCGTCCACCACTTTCCCTGTCACGGTCAGGCGTTGCGCGCGAAGTTGCAGGCAGACTGCGGCCAGGCTGATGATAAATAATATTTTCTTCATAATGATAGAATTGTGTTTCCTTGCTAATGGTATAAGGGGGAGGCTTGCCGCTTAGTGCGGTTCAGCACCCGTGAAGGCGGGTTCGAAGCCCGGCATTTCGTAAAGTACCCGTTCCCCGTCTATTTCGTCGAAAAGCACGGCGGTACCCGGGGCGTAGGAATACTTTTTCCCTTCGATTTCTATTTCCGTCTTGCCGTAACTGAAACTGGCTCCGTTGTCAGGGTTGTGCACGTAGATGGCGGCAGGCTTGCCGGGATCCATTTCCGCGTTTATTCTCCATTTGCCGCAACGGAAGTTATTGCCGTCTTGGCTGAGTGCTTTCTTGCTTCTTCCGTCGGGAAGTATTTGTATGATGGTCAGTATCCGGTTGGCTACCGTGGGTGTGAACTGGGCTGTCAGGTGCCATTGGTTTGGTATTTTCCGGTTGTGCTTCACTAATTTCGGATTAGGAGGAGCTACAAACCGGTCTGTCTGCGACAAGGTGTAGTCGCTGTTACTGAATATCCGGGCAATCGAAGAGAATTTCTTCTCCTCATTGCGGGTGGTGAGCAGCCGGGTTTGCTCGTCAATCCGGAATTGCACCGGGCTGTGCAGCAGCCAATCCCAATGGACGGCCTTTTCCGCTTCCAACTCGTCATAAATCAGCACGATGTCGGGATGGAGCATGAAGATGTGACGGCGGTAGAGCTTGAGGGGTGTTTCTCCGAAACCGTTCGCTGCCGATTGTTCCACCTTGCTGTTGGCAAAGTTCTTCTTCCACATGGGGTATTCGCTTATGCCCGAATAGGCATTCGAGGCGTCACCCAGGGCATAAGAAATGTTCTTGCCGTTGAAAGCGCGTACTATTTTCCCGTACCCTTTGGTTGAGAAGGGCTGTCCGATGCCATCGACCAGGAGGGTATTATGGGCGCGGGTGTGGCGATAGGACAACAAGTTGTGTGGGTCGCTGAAATTGAGGTAATAGCCTGTGGAACGATAGACGGGAACTCCGCGGAAGTGCAGGTTGAAACTGTTCTGGTCTGCCAGAGTATGGCTGCCGGAACCGAAGGGACTGGAGCGGAAACTCAGGAATAAATTATTCCGGTAGCCGTTCAGGTCGGAATGTGCCATCATCTCGCCGCAATCTTCCAGCCAGACTGCTTTAGGGGCGTCTTGTGGAAGATGTTCCTGCGGAGCATAATTCTTGGATACGGAACGGGCAATGCGGTAGAGACGTATATCGAAGTCGCCTCCGGCATTCTTGCATTGGGTGGCATACCAGGCTGCATACGGGTCTCCGGTCTCGCGGGCAAGGAAATCGGCAAATGCGGTGCGCTGCTTCGGCGGGAAATCCTCGCCTTCATTTCCATCCCCGAAGCCGGCGCTTTTGGAGCGTGGCGGCCAGACGTAAACCATTGCCTTGCCGGCATTCTGATACCAGGGGTGTTGCAGAAAATCGGTCTTGGTTACATACGACAGCAGGCTGGGAACGTAGAATAAGGTTTTCAGATTAGCATTGAAGTAACCGTGTCCGTTGTGCCATTCCCCGTCGCGGTTGAAGCCGGATGCCGGAGCACGTGCCGTCCAAAGCTCGTAACAGTACTCCAGCATTTCTTTAGCTTGCGGGTCTTTGTCGCCGAATAAGAAACCTATTTGCAGCATTTCGCGGAAGGCCCGTTGCCAATAATGGTTGTCGAAGAGGTGGTTCTCTTCGATTCCCGTGCGCTGCACGGTATGATGCGTTTTGGCCACTTTAAATATCAGTTGCTTGATTTGTTCCCGTTCGATTTCGGAGAATTGCTCGTAACAGCAGTCATACGTGTGGGTCAGTATATAAATAAGGTCACCTGCATAGAAATCGTTCTTCAGCAGTTGGTCGTTGGGGGTGGATTTCAGCAAAGCGCGGACGTAGGCAGTCATCTTTTCACTGTAAGCCTTGTCTTGGGTCAACGTATAGGCCGTGTGCAGATGGCAAAACAGAAGAGCGGCTTTTCCTGCCACGTCAAACGGGTTGGTTGAGGCTTCGTAGTTGAAATCCAGTCCCATCTGCGCCCTGCGGACAAGCTCTTTGTATTCCGGATGCGATGAAAGATTCTTCCGTGCCCGGGGGATATCCTCATCCAGAAAGCAATACAGGCGCGGGCTCTTTGCCGGGATGTTGCGGAAGAACTCTTCGAAGTCCGGCGTGGCGAAGCGGGGTATTTCGTCCGAAATGGTGAAACTGTAGGTTGAGCTCCAGGGCATCGGGGTGCCGTCTTTGGTGACGGAACGGAAACGCCAGTACCAGACGCCGTTGCTCAATATCTGGTGCGGATTGAACATACACCATGGCAAAGGCTTGGAGGCGATGGTCTTCCCGGCAGGGAATTCTGGGTCGGTGGAGAGTTCGAACCGGAGGAGTTCCGCTTTGCGCATTTCCTTCGGAACCAATAAGGGGGGAGGATTGAGATAAGGTGTATGGAAGGACTGCGGATAAGGTGTTTCGCGCATGTTCTCATGTACACGTACCAGAGGCGTTTTCTGGGCTATCAGGCAACCCGGGCATATCAATAAAGATATAAGGGCTACGAATAGCGATTGGAAAGACATTGTTTTCATGATATTAAATATGTTTCTTTTCAATCGCTAAAGTAGCCCTTTTGCTTGTGAACGGCTTTCCGCCCTGTATCTGAAATCTGTAGTCCCGTTTATTTAGCTTTCATATTTGTGCAAATAACTTTCATTCTTGTTTAAAAAACGATTGGGACGCTATTATTTATAGGCCGTCTTGTACCGTGCCGTGCTTTTCAGCCTCTTCCCCGGCACATCATGCAGTTTCGGGCGGGTAGGGCGTATCCGGTACGTATCCATCCATTGTGCCAGGATGTCGCGGTGCTTCTGTGCTACATCTTCGAAAGCATTCTCCATCATCAGGTTTCTCATCTCGCCCCGGTCGTTCTGCATATCAAACAGTTGTTCGCGGTGTCTTCCTTTATCATAGAGTACATATTTGTAACGTTCGGAACGTACCATCCAGCCGCGGGTCTTGCTGCCGTCGAAGCGGGTTTCGGTGATAACATATTCCTGGTGAGGATTTTCCGGGTTACCTTCTTCTGCAATTTTACGGAAAGACTTGCCGGCTGCTCCTTTGGGCATCTTTGCACCTGTCCAGTCGCAGATGGTTGCAAAGAAATCAACGCCGTTGCTGATCAGTTGGGGCAACTTGATGCCGGCATTCTTCTTTCCGGGCAGGGTGACGATAAGCGGAATATTGACTATCTCCTCGTAGAGGGCGGATTTTTGGTTCCAATGGTGGGCGCCCGTACCGTCACCATGGTCGCTTGAAAAGATTACGATGGTATTCTCCCAAAGATTGTTGCGGTCGATGGCGTCGATAATCTTCCCGATTTCCTTATCTACTTTCTCCACCAAGCGGTAGTAGGTGTAGCGATACATACGCCAGTCTTCGGGGGTGAAGGTGGCGGTGGGATAAACATTAAAGTTGTGTGCCCGTTCGCTCTCGATGACGTCCGCATCGTAGGGATTCTTGGCAAAGTTGGCGGGCAGTCCCGGACAATCGCGCAAGTCGGGCGTGTCCAAATTGCCATAAGGAAGATTTTGGCTTCGGGCCACTTCGCAGATATTATGCGGGTTGTCGTAGGAAGCCACTAGGAAGAAAGGCTTCGTGTGCTTGCGCGAAAGGTATTCCACACACGCCTCCGCCAGTCCGTCGTCGCTGTGCTTGTAGATGTTGTCGAAACCGTACTGCTTGTCGGGTATGTCGAGTTCGGGCACATGCCACTTGCCGCCATAAGCGCAGTCGTATCCTGCGTTCTTTACCAATGTTCCCAACGTTTGCGTGCGGAGCGAGTCGGGCATTGGCGCACCGTTGACAGCCATGCCTACGGCGTCGGGATAGTGTCCCGTAAACATCGCTCCACGGGAAGGACCACTCAGCGGGGCGGTGCAGTAGGCGTTCTGAAACAGAATGCCGGCCGCAGCCAGCCGGTCAATGTTCGGGGTATGTACATCCGGATTGCCGGCACAACTCAGGGCGCTTGCTGTATGTTGGTCGGTAAAGATATAAATAATGTTTGGACGTTGCGCCGCATAAGCCGCGGATGAACCCAGCAAGGAAAGACATGCCAAGTGCTTCAGATAAGTTGGTTTTATCATATTATTAGTTTTAAATTGTTTGCAAATAACGTGTAAAAATCACTTGCCAGCAGAATGTTGCCTGCTCCGGAGCGGTTGATTGATTGAACACGGAGGCACGGAGACACAGAGTTTTTTTAAGTGTTCGAAATAAGAACTCTGTGTCTCCGTGCCTCCGTGTTCAATCTTTGAACAGTGAGTTTTGACACCACTTCTTTTCCGCTTGCTAAATTACCCCTTTCCCTCCATTCCCTCCCTCTCATCTGTTCTTTTTATCCTCCCGAATGTCTATTTGGATATCAATCCTGTGCAAGTCTCCGATACTTTTGTGCAGATTGCCTGCCGATTATGCCATTCCTCCCTCACTTTACCGCATGAACGTTTTATCACGTTGCCGCAATTTCGTACCTTTGCATGACGAAAAGAAAGGATTGAATGATAGTTTGTATTGCCGAAAAGCCCTCTGTGGCACGAGATATAGCCGATGTATTGGGAGCGAGAGATAAGAGAGACGGATACATCGAAGGAAACGGATACCAGGTGACCTGGACATTCGGACATCTTTGCACCTTGAAGGAACCGCACGAATATACGCCCAACTGGAAGTCGTGGAGTCTGGGAAGCCTGCCCATGATACCGCCCCGCTTCGGCATCAAGCTCATCAGCAACCCCACCTACGAGCGCCAGTTTCATGTGATAGAAAACCTGATGCAACATGCCGACATGATTATCAACTGCGGTGATGCCGGCCAGGAGGGAGAACTTATCCAGCGGTGGGTGATGCAGAAAGCCGGAGCCCGCTGCCCCGTGAAGCGCCTCTGGATATCCTCGCTGACGGAAGAAGCCATCCGCGAGGGCTTTGCCAAGCTGCGCGACTCCTCCGACTTCCAGCCTTTGTATGAAGCCGGCTTGTCGCGTGCCATCGGCGACTGGCTGCTCGGCATGAACGCCACCCGCCTCTACACCATGAAGTACGGGCAGAACCGGCAGGTGCTTTCCATCGGCCGTGTGCAGACGCCCACCCTGGCGCTGATTGTCAACCGCCAGTTGGAAATACAGAATTTCGTCCCCAAGCAGTATTGGGAACTGAAGACCGTGTACCGCGACACCACCTTCTCCGCCCTCCTGAAAAAGAGCGAGGAAGAACTTATCCTGGAAGCGGAGAAGAACAAAGAAGCCATTGCCGCTGGAAAAAAGCCGAAGAAAGAAGAAGAAAACCGGGGCATCGAACCCATTACCGACCGGGAGCGAGGCATGGCCTTGCTGGAACAGATAAAGAACTCTCCCTTCACCATCACCGGTGTCACCAAGAAAGAAGGCAAGGAAGCTCCGCTTCGCCTTTTCGACCTGACTTCCTTGCAGGTTGAGTGCAACAAGAAGTTCGCCTTCTCTGCCGACGACACACTGAAAACCATCCAGTCGCTATACGAAAAGAAAGTGGCTACCTATCCGCGTGTAGACACCACTTTCCTGAGCGATGATATCTACCCCAAATGTCCCGGCATCCTGAAAGGGTTGCGCGATTACGAAGCGTTCACGACGCCGCTGGCAGGCACCACGCTGTTGAAGTCGAAGAAGGTGTTCGACAATTCCAAGGTGACCGACCACCACGCCATCATCCCCACCGGACAGCATCCGCAGAACCTGACGGATATGGAACGCCGCGTGTTCGACCTGATAGCCCGACGCTTCATTGCCGTGTTCTATCCCGACTGCCGGTTTGCCACCACCACCGTACTGGGCGAGGTGGAAGAAATCGAATTCAAAGCCACCGGCAAGCAAATTCTGGACCCGGGTTGGCGGGTAGTCTTCGGTACGCCTGCTGCCGGGCAACAGTCGCAAGAAGAAAAGGACGAGAAAGAGGGCGAGAGCGAGAATGTGCTTCCCGCCTTTGTGAAAGGGGAAAGTGGTCCGCATGTGCCCGATTTGTATGAGAAGTGGACGCAACCGCCCCGTCCCTACACCGAAGCCACCCTGCTGCGTGCCATGGAAACCGCCGGTAAGTTGGTGGATAACGACGAACTGCGCGATGCCCTGAAAGAGAACGGCATCGGCCGCCCCTCTACCCGTGCCGCCATTATCGAGACGCTTTTCAAGCGCAACTATATCCGCAAGGAGAAGAAGAACTTGATTGCCACGCCTACGGGTATCGAACTGATTCAGACGATACATGAAGATTTGCTGAAATCCGCCGAGCTGACCGGGCAATGGGAAAACAAGTTGCGCAAGATTGAGAAGAAAACCTTCACCGCTTCCCAGTTTCTGGAGGAGCTGAAGGAGATGGTATCGGAAATCGTCATGAGTGTGCTCTCGGACAACAGCAACCGGCATATCACCATCCAGGTGCCTGCACCCGAGAAAGAAACCAAGGCGTCCGGTAAAGCCGCTTCGGACGACAAGACCAAAAAAGAACCGAAGAAAAGAGCGCCCCGAAAAACTGCGGTGGAGAAGAAAACCGCACAGACGGAGAAGCCTGTTGCCACGCCGGCTCCTACGCCTGCTACCGACGCTTCCGCTCCTGTCACCGCTCCTCCGTCCGATGCCTTCGTCGGCCAACCCTGTCCTGTCTGTGGAAAAGGCACGATTATTAAAGGGAAAACGGCTTACGGCTGTTCCGAATGGAGAAACGGCTGCACGTTCCGCAAGCCGTTTGAATAGAGAGCGGTCAGATTCTGTTCTCCGCCAGGTACTTCCAAAGAGGTGCTGCCATCAGGGCCTGATAAATCTCTCCCCGCTGTAATAAAGCCTTTATTTCTTCCAACGAGAGGAGGTGTACGGTCAGGCTTTCGGTCGCTTCCAGATGTTGCTCCGATACCTTTTCCACGTCCGTGGCCAGAAAGCAGTGGGTGATGTTGGTATGGGTACTCGGATTGGCGGAAAGTTGCATATACTCTTTCCATGTCCCGTTGCCATAACCGGTTTCCTCCAATAATTCCCGTTGGGCGGAAACCAACGGAGAACCGTCCTCTTTCTCGCACACACCCGCGCAAAGTTCATAAGAAGTCTTTTGCAGTCCGTGGCGGTATTGGCGGATAAAGACGAACTTGCCTTCGCGGGTGATAGCGATGGTGTTCACCCAGTCCGGATATTCCAATATATAATAAGAAGGGATATGGTTGCCGTTGGGCAACACTACATGATCTTTCCGCACAGTAAGCCAAGGGGCTTTGTGCAGATATTCGCTGGAAAGAACTTTCCATTTATTTTCTGATTCATTCATCTGAAAGAAAGATTTAGTTTGCGGGAGTTTTTTTAGATAGAAGAACCTGCCTCAATCTGTTCTTCCGTCCGAAACCTTAAACAGCATTCCCCCGATATTATCCCCCGTCGCTCCCGTCACCGACGCCAGGCACCCGGGTTCGTCCGCCATATAGAGTGCACCCAGGAAAGCAAAGATAAGCGCTTCCTTATATTCTATAATCTGTCGGTCGGGAATCACGATTTCGCAAGGACATAATGCCCCGATACGTTCCACCAGGAACTTATTGAAAGCGCCGCCGCCCGTAATCAGCATTTTTCCAGTGTCTTGAGAAACCGGATGCGCCCTGACCACACGCGCAATCTGATAAGCCGCATGTTCATAGAAGGTGCGGAGCCTGTCTTCCAACCCCAGTTCGTAGCGTTCCAGCATCGGATATACCAACGTCTCCACCCACTCGCGACCCAGCGATTTCGGTCCCGACTGATGATAGAACTCCATTCCGTTCAGTTCCTCCAGCAGCTCCGGACAGATGCTGCCCTTGCGTGCTATCTCTCCGTCACGGTCGAACTCCAATCCGATTTCACGGCAATAATGATTAATGACGTAGTTCACCGGACTGATGTCGAAAGCAATCCTTTTCTCTCCTTGTTCAAAAGAAATATTAGAGAAGCCGCCGATGTTCAGGCAGTAATCATAGTCTGCAAAGAGCAGACGGTCGCCTATCGGCACAAGCGGAGCGCCCTGTCCGCCCAGCATGATGTCCAGCCGGCGAAAGTCCGATACCGTCGGAACGCGCGTCTCGGCGGCAATAGCGGCGCCGTCACCAATCTGGAACATAATCTTCTTTTGCGGTTCGTGGAAGATGGTATGCCCGTGCGAGGCGATGATGTCGGGACGTACCCCGAACTCACGCATAAAGTCGTTCACCCGCTCGCCCAGAAACTTGCCGTAGGCGCTATGGAAAGTGATAAACTCCAACGCACTCATCTTCTGCGCGCCTGTGCCCAGTCGTTGCTTCAGGTCGTCGGGATAGCCGTAACCCTTGGCACAGTCGATGTGGAAACTCCACTTGTTCTTCTCGCGCCGGAACGTGCAGCAGCATACGTCCAGCCCGTCGAGCGATGTGCCGGACATCAGACCGATGGCCTGAATATGGAAATCTTCTTTCATATCAATGGTTCAGAGAAGGTTCTGATTAATAGTTCAGATGAAATTCCACCACCGCCTCGATGCCTTTCCGGAAGATGTCCAACGGTATGTTCTCGTTGGGCGAGTGGATGGCATTCGATTCCAGCCCGAAGCCCATCAGCACCGTTTTGATGCCGAGCACCTCTTCGAAGGTGGAAATAATGGGAATACTTCCGCCCCGGCGCACCGCCAGCGGCTTCTTGCCGAATGCTTTCGTAAACCCTTTCTCCGCAGCCTGATAAGCCGGCAACGTGATGGGACACACGTATCCCTGCCCTCCGTGCATCGGTGTCACCTTCACTTGCACCGTGTCGGGCGCAATGCTTCGGACGTAGTCGGCAAAGAGTTGCGATATCTTGTGATGGTCCTGATGCGGCACCAACCGGCAGGACACTTTGGCATAAGCCTTGGAGGGCAGCACCGTCTTCGAGCCTTCGCCCGTATATCCGCCCCAGATACCGCAAACGTCGAAAGACGGGCGGCAACTGTTGCGTTCCAGCGTGCTGTACCCCTTCTCGCCGAAGAGTGCTTTCACACCGATTGCCTTCTTGTATTTTTCTTCATCGAAAGGGATATGGGCTATCATTTCGCGTTCCGCCTGCGGCACTTCCTCCACATCATCGTAGAAGCCGGGAACAGTGATGCGTCCGTCGGCATCCGTCAGTTGGCTTATCATCCGGCAAAGCACATTGAGGGGATTCGCCACCGCTCCGCCGAAGTGTCCGGAGTGCAGGTCACGGTTGGGGCCGGTTACCTCTATTTCCCAGTAAGCCAGTCCGCGCAGTCCGGTGGTCAGTGAGGGGAGGTCGGCACCCAGCATACTGGTGTCCGATACGAGGATAACGTCGGCTTTCAGCAGTTCCTTGTGCTCCCGGCAGAATCCTTCGAGACTGGGCGAGCCGATTTCTTCTTCTCCCTCGAAGATGAACTTGACGTTGTGCTTCAGCAAGTCGTGCTTCACCAGATATTCAAAGGCCTTTACCTGGATGAATGCCTGTCCCTTATCGTCGTCCGCGCCACGCGCCCAGATGTGTCCGTCGCGTATCTCCGGTTCAAAGGGGGTGCTTTTCCAGAGTTCCAGCGGTTCTGCCGGCATCACGTCGTAGTGAGCGTACACCAGCACCGTTTTGGCGTCCGGGTCCACCGTTTTCTGTGCGAATACCATCGGGTTTCCTGCCGACGGCATCACCAGCGCTTCGTCTGCCCCGGCTTCCAGCAGCAGTTGCGCCCATCGTTCGGCGCACGCCAGCATGTCGTCCTTGTGTTCGGGTTTCGCACTGATACTTGGAATGCGGATAAGGCTGAACAAATCTTCCAGCATCTTACCCTCGTTTTCTGCTATGTATTTCTTTATTTCCATCGATGTTAATGTGCTAATGTGCTAATATGCTAATGAGTTAATGTGCTAATATGTTAATGTGCTAATTGTCTGTACTATATTCATGCAATGCTATTACGCCGCAGGTCATTAGCACATTACCACATTAGCCCATTACAACTGCGTCGTCCTGTCTATCAGATAGAAGTCCAGCAGTGTCAGTGCCGTCATCGCCTCTACAATGGGCACTGCGCGCGGCAGCACACACGGGTCATGGCGTCCCCGGGCCTTGAGCGTGGTATCTACGCCACTGGCATTCACCGTATGCTGTTCCATCAGCACCGTAGCCACTGGCTTGAAGGCTACCCGGAAATAGATATCCTGCCCGTTACTGATGCCTCCCTGGATGCCTCCGGAGTGGTTGGTATGCGTTTCGATGCTGCCGTTATTGTTGTAGAACACGTCGTTCTGTTCTGAACCTTTCATTTTCAGTCCCTTGAAACCTTCGCCGTATTCAAAAGCCTTCGCCGCGTTGATGCTCAGCATACCTGCCGCAAGCGCCGATTGAAGTTTGCCGTAGATAGGCTGTCCCAAACCGATGGGGCATCCCTTCACCACGCATGTCACCACGCCGCCGATGGTGTCGCCTTCCCCTTTTATCTTGAAGATAAGCTCCTCCATTTCCTTCGCTTTCTCGGGGTCCGGGCAACGCACGGGGTTGGTTTCAATGAGGTCGAGGTCGTATGCAGTATAATTCTCTTCCAGTTTGATAGGGCCTACCTGCGAAGTATAGGCTGTAATCCGGATTCCGAGTTGTTTCAGGGCCAGTTTTGCCAGCGCGCCTGCCACTACGCGCGAGATGGTTTCGCGTGCCGACGAGCGTCCGCCGCCACGATGGTCACGGATGCCGTACTTCACCTTATAAGTATAGTCGGCGTGAGAGGGGCGGTACACCTCCTTCAGGTTATTATAATCGTTGGAATGCTGGTTTTCGTTCCAGACGATGAAGCCGATGGGGCAGCCGGTCGATTTACCTTCGAAGATGCCCGAAAGAAATTCCACCTTGTCACCTTCTTTCCTGGAAGTAGTGATGCGCGATTGTCCGGGGCGACGCCGGTCCAGTTCCGACTGCACAAAATCCATATCGATGGTGATGCCTGCCGGAAATCCGTCTATAACGCCTCCGATGCCTTTACCATGTGATTCTCCGAAACTGGTAAGGCGGAGTAAGTTGCCAAATGAATTAAACATATCAATTGCTTTAAAGGTTTATATAATGGTTAATGAGCCAGTAAGCCCGTCAATAAAGGCCTTTGACTTTTTAAAGGTAACAATTATTTTTGTATTTCGTTGTACGGAGACAAATAAATCTCTCTTTTTTGGTGTTTTCGTCACTTGTTCATTGTCTATATCAGACGAAAAGTATGTATCTTCGAATGTTGGTAGCCTTGATTTCTTAGGACATTTTCGTCCGTTTCTTGGGACATCTCCATAAAGCAAACAAGGAACAGGAAGAAAGAGCTGTAAAGCAAACAAGGAAGACTTTCGTTTTTCTGTATAATGAATCAGGAAGGAACTGTTTGTTGCCATACTGCTTGTAATGCTACTTATTGTCCCTTATATTTTTCCCAAAAGGGAAACAGCTTTTCTTTTATCAGGCGGATGACCGTTTCAAAATTCGGTTCCATCTTTCCTATTTTCTTCATGAACCCTTTCCATAACATTTGAAAGCGGGGTTTCGTAGAGAAATCGTCACTGAGCAAGGGGTGATTCTCCTCATATACGGTTCCTCTGTTCTTTAATGTGGCATGAATGGCTTTCTCCAATAATACATCGTCTATCGTTTTATCATGTAATAAGGTGTACAGGTCATAAAAATCTTTCATGCGGCTGTTGTTCTCGGACAATTCAATCATGGCCTGGAATTTTTCTGCTATTACTGTTTCAAGCGAATATGCCATAATATTGACGGGAGGCAGGTCATCCAGCAATAAGGGATATTCCAGTTCCTGTGGATCGGGAGTAATGATGTCACCGAAACCGATGTCCATTGCTATTTTCTGACGGGCCGTATCCGACCGGGCCGTTACGTGCAGACGGATACCTTGATAGACCCGGTTCTCGTTAATCTCTTCCGTTTCGATGGTGACCGTCTCGAAACGGATTCCGTCCTTTTCGCAGGATATGCTGCATATTTCAGAGAAAACCTCTTCTATTATCTTTTTGTCATTGGCAATGTTGTTCCCCAGAAAATCAATGTCCAGTGTCGGACGTGCCTTGAACTGTTCATGGGCATAGAGCAATGCGCCGCCTTTCAGGTAAAAACGGTGCTTGTACCTGCTCTGTGCAAGTCGGTATAGAAGGCGTTCCTGAACATAACGTATAAGCAACGGCTGGTAAGGCAGCCCTTCCGCCTTCGACAGATTAAGGAGTTTCGCCTTTATGGATTTACCGTAGTCTTTGTTTTCTTTTGTCATAGTTGAATTTCCAGATAGTTATTAAGTACCCCGGCTATCCGCATGGATTTGGCATAGCTTGTCAGTCGGGTGATATTACGTTCTTTACGTGACAGATAATTCCTTAAGATTTCCGAACTGACATCAATACCGATTTTGTTGCGGTAGCGGAGAGCATCGCAGACTGATTTTTCCATATCATAGATGGATACCTCAATTCCGTCTATCCGTTCGCGCCTAATTCCGGTAGCATAGATGGAACGATCCCAATAATTAAGGATGATGGGGGGATAGTCCGGCAAGGTGACTTTCCGCTTTCTCGGTATGGCCACATAGAAACCTTGCGGGATTTGTGTGGTAAGCCCATAGTGTGCCCATGCCGAATAAAGACACAACACCCCATCGGGGATTATTTTGTCAAGGTCTATCATCGTCTGTGCCATTACCTCCTCTATGCAGTACACACCGGGCTTCAAGCGGATAATTTCGCCGGATTTTACCGATTCCAATAACCGGTAATACAGATAACGGTTGCCGATAATCTGCTTGCGGGTGATATATCCCCCGTTCTGTTCTATCAGATTTTTCAATTTGTCATCCATACTATTCTTGTCTTATGTGTACAAATATACGGCATTTATTTCTAAGTGCCGTTGTTTTGTACATAATTCCTTTTAAAAACAGAAATTAGAGAGTTAGGAAGTTTGAGCGGAGCTGTCTGAGTGCTCACCCATATGTATAAAACATATTGAAAAACTTTTTTCGTGTTTTCGTCACTTGTTCATTGTTTGTATCAGTAGAAAAGTATGTATCTTCGAATGTTGGTAGCCCTGATTTCTTAGGACATTTTCGTCCGTTTCTTGGGACATTTCCATAAAGTAAACAAGGAACAGGAAGAAAGAGCTGTAAAGCAAACAAGGAAGGCTTTCGTTTTTCTGTATAATGAATCAGGAAAGAATTACAAGATCGTGTAAACTGTTTGCGGGCATACTCATTAATCCTGTGTATACCAAAACAGGAACTGTTTCGAGGACCTGTAAAGTAAAGCAGGAACATAAAGAAAGAGCTGTAAAGCAAATAAGGAAGGCTTTCGTTTTTCTGTATAATGAATCAGGAAGGAATTATAAGATCGTGTAAACTGTTTCCGGGCATACTCAATATCCTTCTGTTTCGACAGGAAAACTGTTTATTTCAGCGTTTGGAACCATTCATTTCGGCATTTGGAACGATTTATTTCAACGGGGAAAATGAAGTGTTTTCAAGCACTGAACACTTTGTTCTTAAGTACCGAACACTTTGTTCGTAAGTATTGAACACTTTGTTTTCATGTACTGAACACTTCGTTTTTATCGGATAAAACGAAGTGTTTTAAGCCTATGGAACAAAGTGTTCAGCGCTATGAACTAAGCAGATAGGCTATTTTAGGGAGGAAGGAAATAAGGAAAGGAAAAATGGTGGAGAGGGCGGAGGGAGCATTCGAAAAGGGGAAAACGGAGTGGTAGTAAACGCTTACTACCATCTTACTTCCATAGTTACTACCATAGCTGA